>Ga0206824_10001_pt1 | contig 80856 bp, 72 predicted proteins | sample Alteio_BWOrgCont_82_FD_152874 | JGI IMG/M metagenome (GOLD analysis project Ga0206824, IMG submission 152874) | Enriched cells from forest soil in Barre Woods Harvard Forest LTER site, Petersham, Massachusetts, United States -... | ecosystem: Environmental > Terrestrial > Soil > Temperate forest >...
CTCAAACTAACCAACCTCGGCAAATACGGCAGCGGCATTCCCGATGGGTTTACGGTCGAGTGCTGGCTCAAGACGGCAAATTCCAAAGACCACCAAAACGTCTTCGATACGGCCAATTCGCCCGACTATATTACTGACTTCCTCGTGGACATTGCCTACGAGAACTCTCCAGGAAGACTTCGCATCTGTTGCCGCAGCACTTCTGGTCGCCCCAGGGTAAAAAATACAAAGTCGTTCTCGAAGGCGCCGTCCGGCAAGACGTGGAGTAAGGACCGTCGTCCGGCGAGCGTCGACGCGCACGCCTTCAGCGCCGCTCCGGTTGATCGAGAATCGACCCGTGCAATCCCTTTCCCGGTGCCGGTGCGAGCGTCGGCAAGGGCCGGACCGTCGTGTCGATCTTCATCGAATCAATCACCTTCCCGCGGGAAAATTCGATGGCGACATCCCGATAAATCCACGTCTCTGTTCCGGTGCGCAGGTGCGTAATGCTGAGCGGTTTTCCCAAGCTTTTCATCACATCCTCGGCCGGCATGCCCACATGGAAGCGGTGCTGACGAACAATATCGGCTTCGTGCTCCTCCTCGAGAATCGTCACCACCACATAGAGCGCGGCGAGCGCGAGGATAATGACGCCGACAATCTTCATGTTCCCGCGAAACTACAGGCGGGTGCCTACCGCCGCAAGCGCTGGCCCGCGTCGTGGTCGTCGATGATCAACATTCTCTCTCAAGATTGTCACAAATCGGCCGTTAATGCCAGCCATGCCAGTCGTCGCCACACCACAGCCTGCCACCAAAAGGAAGACAGCCATTGTCTATTGCCACGGCGACAACACGTGCTCCGTGAAAGTGGACGGCGAGGAGTATATGCAAAAGTTTTACGATCTTCCCGAGGTCGTAAACTATATGCACGGACTGCCAGAGTTTAAGGGAGGCGAGTTCACGGTGCTGGACCCGGCTGGAAAAGTCTTGTTCAGGGCGTTCCTTTAGCCGTCCCCTTCCGAATCACCGTGGCCGGACTTAAAGGTCCGTCTTTCCGTTGAGTTCGATCCGTCTGATTCCGTTGCTGGAGACTCGAGGTGCATCAGGCAGGTAGTAAAGAACGCCAAAAGGTTTGGCCGAAGACCTGGCCGAAAGGGCTGGATCAACGGAGGGAGCCGTTGGACGTTCTCGCGGATGCGGGTTGCTCGAAACTCGATGAGTTGCCAAACTTTGGCAAAACTATTGAAAAAAACCCTCATTCGATCCTGACGCCTGTGAACACATCCAAAAAATACTCCCGCCTGTCGCTCCTCGGGCACACGGCAAAATTTCCTGAGCACCCGAAAGCAGCGACCCTGGAGACGTTCCAAAATGAGAACGCCAGGCGCGATTATTGGATCACCTTTGAGTGCGGGGAGTTCACATCCATGTGTCCTGTCACTGGGCAACCCGATTTCGCCAGGATTTGCATCGAATACATTCCCGACAAACTCTGCGTCGAAACCAAATCGCTCAAGTTTTACCTCGCGTCGTTCAGGAATACGCGTGCCTTCAATGAGGCGATTGTGAATCGGATTCTCGACGACATCGTGGTGGCTTGCCGACCGCGCCATGCGATGGTCCACGGAGAGTTTGTGCCCCGCGGCGGAATCGGCGTGATCGTCGATGCAGAATACCCGGATCGTTCCGCCAGCCCGGATGCGCCAAAGCGAGTGAAACCTACGTCCCGAAAGCGCACTCGATCATGAGCAAAATCAAAGTCGTCGTCCTCGTGAGCGGCGGAATGGATTCTGTCTCCGCCTTGTATCATGCGCGGGTCGAGCATGAAGTCGTCGGAGCCTTGAGTTTTGATTACGGCTCGAAACACAACCACAAGGAAATCCCCTTGGCGGCACACCACTGCGAGCAACTGGGCGTGCCGCATCGGGTCATTCAGCTCTCATTCATCAATGAACTCTTCGCCTCGCATTTGCTTCAATCGGGAGGCGCGATACCCGACGGGCATTATGAAGAACTGACGATGAAGCAGACGGTCGTTCCTTTCCGCAATGGGATCATGCTTTCGATCGCCGGTGGCTACGCGGAAAGCGTCAACGCCAACGGCTTGATGATCGCCGCCCATGCCGGAGATCACGCGATTTACCCGGATTGCCGCGAGGTTTTTATGCAGGCGATGGGCGACGCAATCCGCTTGGGGACATACGCCGAAGTCCAGTTGCTACGCCCGTTCATCACTTTCACCAAAGCGCAGATCGTCGCGCGCGGTCATGAACTTGGAGTCGATTTTGCGAAAACCTGGTCGTGCTACAAAGGGAAAGATCTTCATTGCGGGACGTGCGGCACTTGCGTCGAACGCCGGGAAGCATTCGAGGTCGCAGGGATTCAGGATCCCACGATTTATGCGAGTTCGGCGCCGCTCCCAGCCAAACCGGTAACGACCTGAAGACCATCGATTCCTCGGGCAGAGATGCCGCTCCGCCGACTGTCTTCCGGCTTTACTGGGGGGGCAGCCAAAGACACTGCGCGTTCGTCACCAACTAAGGCGATGTCCGGTTGTAGACGTAATCGGAGGTGCCGAAGGTGAGCTTGAGTTGCTTGCCATCTTTGTCCAGTAACATCACCTGACGGTCTCCACCCTTGAAAAGGATCGTCACCGTATTACGCGAATCGACCTCGTAGAGATAACCGCCGGGATTCACCTGAGTGTCGGTGAAGGTCAGGGTCGCCCCCAGACCCGGCCGCATTTGATTTGGGTTGCCGGCCGTCCACGTGCTGCCGACGAGTTGCTTGTGCAGGTCTTTCATCTCGTCCGTGGGATGGCCGGCCGCATCTTCGATCGCCGCCTTGATCCGCTTTGCCGCTTCTGTGTTGCCACTTTGTGTGGCCTGCCGAAGTAACTGCTCCGCTTCCGCCCTGAATTTGTCGTTGATCGGCGCGGCCGCGGCCGCGGCCGCACTATTGCGGCGATCCACCAATTGTTTCAGCTCACGCTCGTACTCCGAATCCGCCCGCGCGCCCGTCGACGAGATCACCAGGCAAGCTATCGTGACGAGCAACGGCCCACAAACCATCAGCCTCCACGGTTCGCGCTGGACACTTCCGCAACGCGCCATCAGTCCGCTTTCAATGGTTGGACAGTTCATAAGTAAATTCAGCCTTGCGGAAAGGCAGTTTCAGGTGCTTGCCATCCGGGGATAGTATGGCGGGTTGGCGGTCACCGCCTTTGAAAATGATCGTCAGGCTGTTGTGCGAATTAATTTCGTAATGCAAATCGCCGGGCTCGAGCGTGCCATCATTAAAAGTCACCGTCACATTCAAGCCGGGACGCACCTGGCTTTCCGGCACGGCCTTCCAGGTCGTCCCCACCAATTGCTTGTGCAGGTCCTTCACCGATTCAATCGGCGGCGGTCCCCCCGCCCCAGGATCCACGCCGAGGGTTGCCTTGATCTTCTTAATCGCGCCCGTGTCATTCATCTGTGTGGCCCGCCGCAGCAGTTGTTCCGCATCGGCCTTGAAACGCGCATCGATCGGGGCGAGCACCGCAGAGAGCGCCGCATTCCGCTTGTCGACGAGCTGTTTGAGCTGGGTATCGTAGTTCGCCTGACCATGCGCGCGAATTGCGCCGATTACCAGCAGGAGGGGAAGCAAAAGCGAAGTAAACTGTTTCATTCGGAATTCTCCAGATTGACCGCTGCTTATCGCCTGGAGGGATTGGACGCGGCGATTTTTTCGCTGCGGAGGCTTGCGTCAAGCGAATTTGGCATTTTCATGGGTTCCTTCGTGCACTGCGAGCTAAGCGCAGCGTGAAATCCCGACCATCGAGGAGGTCGACTCGACGCGATGTGAAAGGCGCCTATGGTTATCGATTATCATCGCCTCGAAAGATTGAATGGCCCATTAAAGCTCGCTCGCGATATCGCTCCATCTTTCTACCTTCCTAAGTCACACTTTGCTCTCGCTCGCCCAGCGTCGCCGCACCAGTCTAAATTTTATCTCCAAAGATTAGGTAGATACCGTAGGGAAAAAGAAAGGGAAACCGTTCGCCGATGATCCGACTTGCACTACCGCTCCCGCGCAGCTTGACCGACGAGTATCCCGCCAGATAGAGCCGCATTTTCAAGGCATGTGCGTGGTGCTGAGACAGGTGGCCGATGTCTCCCAAAACGGAACGCCGCGCAAGGCGATTGCGGATATAGCCGGGATTCGGCGTGGTCATTAGAAGTCGCCCTCCGATCTTCAACACGCGGAAAAACTCTGCGATTACGGCATCGACTTCCCGAGGATGGACGTGCTCGATCATCTCTCCGGCCATGACCACGTCGACCGAATTCTCCTCCATCGGAATGTTGTCCGCCAAGCCTTGGAACACTTTTTCATAAACTCCGGGGGGAATCTGTGTGATCCGCTCGGGCACACATTCCAAGCCATAAAGCTTGGATTCGCTTCCAAGCGTCTCCTTGACCACTACGCCGCCACGACCGTTGTTGCAGCCGATATCGAGAATGACCTCGTGCTTCTCGGGAAAGTGCCGCACAAACTGACGGTAACGCGCGGGCGTGAGTGGATTCGTCTCGCTATTTTCCTGGAGTCGGTTCCGCTGCTCGTAATTGACGGTTTTGGCATTCATCGGTGCTCGGCACTTCGTAAAAATCGCGGCCCACCAGTACCGTGGCGAAACCGAAAAACAACAAATTTCGGTGCGTCTCGCACTTCGTGCCAAGGTTGAGGATTTGCAGTTGTTTTTACCTCCGATCTCCGCGACCAGTGCTCGCGGAGATCGTGACGGCATGGCTGGGACTCCCAGGTCCCCGGCGGGCGGGTGGTTCTGACTGTCGTAGTTCAATCCCAATTCAAACCCTGAGAGGACTCGAATGGTCTGCTGAAGCCGGTGACGACATCATCATCACCACTCTCGTCAGGAAAACGATGGGAATGCTGAATGTATTCGAGAAGGAGGTGTTCGAGAAGGGCGCGCCCTGTTAGGTTGGTGCCGGGAGGTGTGAAACTCACTTCGATCGAGAGGTAAGCCTCATTGGGGTGATTGAGGATGTGCGGTGTTCGCGCGTCGGAGAGATAGTAGAGCCCGCTTAATGTGCTATGCGAGGCGCCGCCTTCGAAGATTGCATGGAGTTGCTTCCGCGTCATCCCTACTTTGAGCTTCTCCAGGCGTTCGCGATCCGCTTCGACTAACTTGTGGACATCGATCACTGGCTCGCCCGAGTCAGATACGCCGCCGCGTGGTATTTGGAAATCCATCACGGTGTCGTCGAGGTTGTCACCGGGCAACCAGGTGTGGTTGCGAAACCACGCGGCGCGCAGGCTTGGGTCGTCATAGGTCGGTTGGTCCATGGCCGCGGGTTTGAAAGCGATCTCCACCACAATCGGCATGGTTTGGTTTCCCCGATTGGCATTGCGCATACTGTACGGTTCGATGGGCGGGCGGATCAGGCCCCAGGTTGGATCAAACGTGCGCAACACTTCGCGGCGGGTCATCCCGACTTTCAAGCTTTGCAGGCAGTGGCGGGCCGCGGCCGATAATTTGCTCACTTCGAGGATGGATTCGTTCGCCGACTCCTGGGGCCGTGGCCCTCGATAGGGCTTGCTGACCGCTTGAATGATGTCCCGCGGATCGGCGACCGGCCAGGAACCCGCACGGCGAAGCTGGTCCTCCTGGCTGCGCGACTTGGCGAACGCAGCGGCGCTCATCGTCGCGGGCCGGAAGACGATGTCAAAAAAGAGGGTGTCTCCGCCGTCGCCGGGAGAAAGCGTCATTTCGAAATAGTAAGTCTCGATGGAAGAAAGCATCGTTCCCCCTTTCGGCTGAAAGCCACTGGTCACGTCATTCCGCGTGCCCCCGATTTTCACCTTCGCCATACTTTCGCGGACATGGGGCAGAAAGGTTTTAAGATCAACGGGCGGGTGTTCGGGGAACGGAAAGACCGCGGGTGGTTCCGCTTGCGCGAATGACGCGAGGGAGCGAAGAACGGTGACGAGGCAAAACCAGTGCTTCATAGAGACTGCATGCGGGGACACCACACTCCGCTACGCTGGACGTTCAATCGACCGCAGCCAACCGGAAACTGACGGGAATAGAAGCGAGGGAAGTGGCTTTAGGAGCTTCAGTTCATTTTGTGTTTGATATGTTCGTTCGTTCGTTTGGTGCATTCTCATGCCAAATAAACAACTTAAGCCAAAGAACCTGCCGAAAAAAGCCGCGCCAAAACGTGAACCCGGAGCCGTCCATTTTCCGCCTCCTCGTCAGAATCAGTGTATAGGGCGCGAATTGGCACAAACTGACGTGACCGGGCATTCACAGGAAAATGGCTGCCTCACTAGGATTCGAACCTAGACAAAGTGATTCAGAGTCACTTGTGCTACCATTACACTATGAGGCAAATGCGGGGCCGAAAAAGTATGGCACGTTCCGGCCTTGTAAATCAAATTCTCCGGGCCGGAGTTCGCAAGGGGCGTGCCACGCCAGGGCGACGCCAAAAATTGAGGGCATCTTCGACACGCAGGCCGTCAGTTTTGCGAGTCGAATCGTGACAGCCGGACACACTCGCGAGACGTCTTCAGAGAACGCTATCTGATGAAATCTTTTTCGGCCGAAAAATGGCGTGCGTATTCCGACGGATTGACCTCGCAAAGCTCTCAGTTGCCTCTTCACTTGAAAACATTATTTTCATCTTTATCCTCCTGCTCTTGGGCGGCCTCCGCGGCACACAAGCTGCACCGTAAAGAGCCAGTCCAAACCAGTTCCATGAAAGTCATCCATTTGAAGCAATTTCCCAGTCCAGCCCTGAATGGGGCGCGCAGTTTCCTCTGTGTCCAAAAGCTCTGGGAGGATCGTCCAGAGTTGCGCCCGCAAATCAACTCGGCGCTGCAGCGCTTTTCCCGCGCGATCAGCGACGTCGTGAGCCCGCGCCATCCGTAATCCGTTCGGGATACGGGTCGACCCGCGGGATGGTTTTTGCGCCTCGGCAGGGATGATCCTCTAATTGGTAGTGGGAATCGGTCGGAGCGATCGGCAAGATGAACGTTCCGACACGATGAGTGTCTCAAATATTGGCGGCCAGCAGTGCGATTCTGCGGAAACCCGGCAATAAACCGGGTGAGGTTCAAATCCTCGGCCGCCAGCATTTTTTTGCGGTCAGAATTCTCTGCCGCTTCGGCCAGCCTTCGGCTCCAATTGGTCGGGAAGTATTCGCTATCAACCGTCGGCTTGAACGGTTATTTACGATAGCGCGCTCGTGCCAGCCCCCTCTTCGATGATGAAAACCCCGACCCGTCTCCATCCGTTCCTTCTCCACCTTTCCATCACTGCCTTGCTCAGCTTCGGCGGCTTTTCCTTCGCGGCCGACGAAGAAAAGCACGATCCGGGTCCGACACCGTCCGCCGAAGAAACCAAGGCGATTGAAGCGCTGACCAAAAGCGGGGCGCGCGCGGACCAAGTCGCCAACGGCATCAACTGGCGCTACGTCAATTTTCGCGGTGTGGAAAAGCCCGATGCCGCGCTCTACGCTGAGCTGAAAGCGATCCCGAGCATCGTGGAGTTGAACCTTGCCGGAATGCAGTTTGCGCCGGCCGATCTGGCGAATATTTCCGACCTCAAGAATCTCACGGTCCTGAATCTCTCGAAGACCAACGTCACCGACGACGGCCTGGCCGCGCTGGAGCATCTCGACAAACTTGAATCGCTGAACCTCTTCTCCACCGGCATCACCGACGCCGGCCTGAATCATCTTTCGAATCTGAAGCACTTGCATCGTTTGTATCTTGCGGAAACCAAGGTGACCGACGCCGGCGTGGACACGCTCAAGAAGGCCTTGCCGGAAGCGAAGATTAATCGCGGGCCGGAAATGGCGCCGCTGCCGCCCCCTGCCCCACCCGCCACGCCCGCTCCGAAAGCGGCCGAGGCCAAACCGGCGCCCCCAGCACCGAAACCCGAAGAGAAGAAACCAGAGCCCGCTCCGGCCAAGCCCGAGGAGAAGAAAGCCGAGGAAAAGAAGCCCGAACCTCCGCCTGCTCCCAAAACCGAGGAGCAAAAGCCGCCCGCTCCAGCGCCGAAAGCTGAGGAGAAAAAGCCAGAATCCGTACCGCCAGCTCCCAAGCCCGAGGACAAAAAGCCGGACGCGCCTTCGGCGAAGTGATCGCCGCCGGCCGATGGTTGACGCTGCCCGCGAGGACGCCAATCGCGTGCCCGTAATCTTTTGCCACGTTCGCCTTTCCGCGGAGATGCGTTAGAATTCGTAGACCGATGAAAGCATCCTTGAGGCTAACTCCACTCGCGGGGCGCAGCGGCGAAAGTGCACGTGATCCCGCCGGGAAATCCTGGCCTCATGCTAACCGCGACATGCGCCGCACGATCTGGCGCGTGCTTTGGATCCCGGCCATTGTCGGGTTCGTAACTGCGACACATTTGGCCCCAGCGGAAGAGACAGTCGCGCAACCAAAAGTCATTCTCGGCGGCAATACCCAGACCAATACCCCGACGGGAAGTACGTCGGCGGCCACTCAAGGCGTCACGGCGGTCTCGTCGAGGCTGGACCCCAATGTGCTCGTCACCGAAGCGGTCGCCGATATGCCCGCCAGTGGCGGCTACCGCGCCAATAGCGTGGCAATGGTCGCGCTCCGCCGGTCCATTCAATTGGGCGATTCGCAATTGGCCATCAACCCCGACGAAGCCCGCCCGAGCTTTTGTTCCGGCGCCACCTACCTCATTTTTCTGAAGGTGCTGAACCGTCTCAATCACGAGGGCGCCATCCATCTCAACGATGCCACGTTTCGCGCGCTTTTGGTGCAGGAGGATCAAGCCGATGGCGTCGGCGCCTGGGGTCGCTGGAATGCCAATGGCCCGGGCACCGCGCGGCTCTTTTACGAAACCGGGATGGGCGTCAATTTCACTTCCCTCGCGGATGCGCGTCCCGGTGATTTCCTCAAGATCTTTTGGAACGACGAGATCGGCGCTCGGGAATCCGGGCATTCGGTGATCTATCTCGGGTCGGAAACCAAAGCTGGAGGCGAATACGTGCGCTATTGGTCATCCAATGTGCCCAGCGGTTTTGGCGTCGCTGAAGTACCGCACCAGCGCATCCACCGCATGTTATTCTCGCGCCTCGTGCGTCCCGATCTCGTGCCACAGATTACCACGCTCCCGGCGCGCGATCCGTATCTCGCTTCCATGCTCAAGCGCAGCAGTTCCGCCGACGAGATGCAGCGCATGGTGGGTATCGGACCATCGCACGGCGATTCGTGGTTCAAGCGCCTCCTTCACCTCAAGAGCGAGCCGAAGAATCCGGCAGGCGTGAATCAGTGACCGCAGGGCGGCGGGCAGTCGCTCCTGCCGATGGCAACCCGCTCAGCGGACGCGTTGAGCCTCGTCCTCCCCGAGATGCGCCGCGCATTCTTTGACGAGAATGACCGGCCAGCCAGGGTCTTCAAAGAATTCGGGTTTTTCCTCCCGATAGCGTTTGTAGCGGGCGACGAATTCGACGTTGATCGGCGAGTCGGCGATCCCGAGAGCCGGGTACATACGCAAGGCCTCTGCGCGTCCTTCGGCTTCCGTCGTAATTGGGGTCGAGGGCGATAGCGGTGCCGACGGTGGGGCCTTCGCGGTGGCGGGCTTCGGAGTGGAATCCGGCGCGAAGCGCGTCATTTTCGAAGCCGGCGTGGGTGCCACGGCCGGCGTCGGTGAACTCCCGGATGCTCGATGCAGGCGGCCGGTCGCCCAGAAAATCGCAGCGCCGACGGTTAAAACAAGAAGGCAGGTAAAGGCGCAACCGGCCGTGCGATCGATGTTCTCGCTGTCGCGCATGGCGTAGCGAAGAACAAAATCGCGAACTTTCGGATACCATGGGGGCAGCTTTCGATTGCTCATGTCCGGCGCAGCATGCGATGACCGAAGCACTTTGACCTGAGGGCCCCGCGGCGGCAAGCGCTCCGCAATCGAAGCCCGTGGATTCTTCCTTCGCATCCCCCTTCGGCTGGATACGGGATTCGCGACGGTCGCCGGCCTGTGTTAGCGTTCGCTCGTTGTGCCATGGCCAAGTCTACCCGCATTCGCTGCCCGATCTGTCAGAAGGAAAATGACTTCTTCGCCGAACCGGTCGGACCGTTTTGTTCGCCGCGCTGCAAGCTCATCGACCTGGGTAAATGGCTCGGCGAAGAATACCGCGTGACCGAACCGCTGCGCCCCGAACATTTCGCTGGCTACGAGGAAGCAGCGGAGTCCGATCTCGACCGCCCCGAAGGGCATTAGCGCGTGACTTCCGAAGCCGCGTTCGATTGCGCGCGGCGGGTGCGGCGCCGGTCAGTTCACGGCGTGCCAATCCCGACGGCCGCCGAAGCCGCAGCGGCATTCGCCGCCGCAGCAGTGGCGTCATTGGTCATTTGGTTGGCCATATCGTTTTGCTGCTGGACGGCCTGCTGGTTCAGCCAACTGTCCATCTGCGCGTCGGCCTCCCATTGATTGCGAGCGGTGGAATCGTCGTATTGATAAGAGCTGCCGCTGTCGCAAGATCCACAGCGAACAGATCCGCCGGCGACCAGGCTAAGGGGGAAGGGCAAATAACTCGCCACGAGAGAAGAACAACCCGGCAGCAGCATCGCACCAACCAAGACTGGGATGAGAATTAGTTTACTTTTCATAATAGTTGAATTGTGACACTAATTTTGACGACGCCGTCCCCAAAATGTTCAACACAGAGGGCCCGGACCGTAAGTGCGCGTAGGACGGACTGCGAACTCCAGAAACTCTTCTGAATTTGAAGGGAGACGGAAACCCCGGGAAAAACCATGTCTCCCGCGGGAGAGGCGTGGTTGCATTTCGTCACGGCCCCGCCACAACATCGGAGCTTCTCATGCCCACGCCCGACGTCTCCCTCCCGCGCCGCCGTTTTCTGCAAGCCATCGCTGCGGCTGGTGCCGCCAATTTATTCTCCCCCGCCATGTCTGCTGCCGACTCCTCCACCTCATTCAACCCGCGCAAGATCAAGCTCGGCTTCGACAACTTCTCGATCCGAGCATTTCGATGGAAAGCGCCGCAGCAGGTCGATTACGCCGCTTCACTCAAGGTCGATGTTCTTTTCATTTCCGATCTCGATTCCTACGAATCGCTCGACGACGCCTACCTGCGCGACCTTTCGAAAAAAGCGCGCGATCGCGGAGTCGAAATCTATGCCGGCGGCTGGAGCATCTGTCCGACCTCGACCTTTTTCCGCAACAAATGGGGCACCGCCGAAGAACTCCTGGCCTTGGGCATCCGAGTGGCGCAAGCGCTGGGCTCGCCGGTCTTTCGTTGCATTCTCGGGAAGGCCGACGACCGCAAGACCGAAGGCGGGATCGAGGCCCGCATCGAAGACACCCTGAAAGTTCTCAAGTCGCAACGCAGTCGCGCGCTGGATGCGGGCGTGAAGATCGCGGTCGAGAATCATGCCGGCGACATGCAAGCTTGGGAACTGGTGCGACTCATCGAGGAAGCCGGCCCCGAGTATGTCGGCGCCACTATGGATTCCGGCAATTCCACCTGGACGCTGGAAGACCCGCAGCAAGCGCTGGAACTGCTTGGTCCGCACGCGCTGGTCTGCGGGCTGCGCGATTCGATGATCTGGGAAAACGCCGAGGGCGCCGTGGTGCAATGGACCGCACCGGGCGACGGCCTCATCGACTGGCCGGCCTACGCGCAACGCTTCGCCGAGCTTTGCCCGAATACGCCGTTCACCGTCGAGATCATCTCCGGACTCGCGCGTCCGTTCCCTTACTTGAAACCCGAATATTGGAAACCCTATCCAAAAGCGCGCGCTGCCGATTTCGCGCGTTTTCTCGCCCTGGCCAAACGCGGCCATCCCCTCGAGCCATTCAAAGCGCCCGAAGGTTCCGATGGCATTCCCGTCGAGCAACAATTCCAAAAGGCCCAACTCGAACGCGCCCTCACCTATCTCCGCGAAAAGATCGGCCTCGGGACGAAAACCTAAAGAAAAGTTCAAGGCTCGCGCTGATCGCAAACCTTCGCGTTCGCAATCCTGGTGCGCACCGGTTACAATCGAGCAAGTTTGCCTGCCCGCCTTCGCCAGCCATTCGAATCCCCCCATGCACATCATCACTTCCCGAACCCTCGAAAGCCGGCGCCGTTTCCTGCGGCAACTCGCGGCTGGCGGCGCATTTTATTCCATGAGCGGACTGCTCGCGGAAGCGCTCACGCTCACGCCGCGGCAGACACAGGGTCCGTTTTACCCGCTGGCGAAAAATATCCCTCTCGATAAGGACAACGACCTGGTAACGCTGGACGATCACGCCACCCCGGCGATGGGCATCGTGACTTACGTGAGCGGACGCGTGCTTGACGGCAACGGCGCCCCCATTCGCGACACGCTCGTCGAGCTATGGCATACCGACGCGGGCGGTCATTATATCTTCTCGGCCAACGCGCCGCGCAATCCCGAGGCCGATCCGAATTTCGCCGGGTTCGGGCAATTCCTCACCGGCTCGGACGGCGCTTACAAATTTCGCACAGTCAAAGCCGGGCTGTATCGCGGGCGAACGCGGCATTTCCATTTTGGCGTAACGATTCCCGGACAAAAGAGCCGTTTTACCACGCAACTTTACTGGAATGAAGTGCCGCGCGACGCCGACGGCAAAGTCTGGGCCACGACCAACGAAAATGACGGCGTGCTGCGTGGGGTCCACGATCCGGAGGAGCGCGCGGCGATCATCCGCGACTTCACCCTTGTGCCCGGCGGAGCCGCCGGCGAGCAGGAAACAACATTCGACATCGTGCTCGGCCTTACGCCCATCGAGCCACCTTACCCGGGAGCGGAGGACGGAGTGCTGGTGCTCGCCGGAACTCCGGTGCCACCGGCCACACCCATGGGCCAACCTCGTTTCAAGATCACGATCCCGGCGCAGGCGGGTTACAGCTACGAAGTCTACGCCAATCCCACTTTGGGCAAACTCGGCTGGGCCGCGCTGCCATTCGCGATGAAGGCCGATTCGAAACTGGATCGAAACATTCAGACCGCCACTGCCGAGGGCAGCCTCGACCTCTACGTCGAGAAACCTTCGGTGAAAGGATTCTACCATGTCGCCTTCCGCGTCCCCGGCGCCAATCTCGGCACCCCCGGCGAGATGCGGGATGGACCTGGCGGACCCGGCGGACCGCCGCGTCGTCCGGGTGGTGGGCCGGGTGGGCCTCCGCCGCCGTGACCAGTGCTTAGTTCTTAGTTCTTAGTAGGCACGCCAACTGCCGGCGCTACGCGTTGGGCGACTAAGCACTAAGAACTAAGAACTCGGCCCCAAGTCCAAGTTCAGATCGTCTCCGCCTTCTTACTCCGGGGCCATTCGCGGAGTTCCGTTTTGGCCGCTTCCACTTTCTCCGGCGTTTGATTGCAGAGCGCTACCGACATCAGAGCGGACATTTGAAAGGCGCGGACGACGAACTTCTTCTTCGCGAGATCACCTTCGAATTCAATCCGCGTCGGCGGTTTGGAGTAATCGCCGAGGAAATCGAAGTGCAGGTCGAAGACCGTGGTCGTGGCGTGCGGCAAGTACTCAAACTTGATGCGCTTTTTGCCGGTCATATTCGCGCCAGCGACATGACCTTGCGCGACGGCGGACTGCCAATGTTCGACGCGGCGCACCCCGCCAAGAATTTTGTCCGGGTAGGCGGCGATGTCCCCGGCGGCGAAGATGCCTTTCTCGTCCGATTCCAGATATTCATTCACCGGCGTGCCGTGCGGGTAAGAAAGCGGCGTGTTGACCACGAGCCCGAGATTCGGCTCGCCCCCGAGCGCGACGATGGCCAATCCGGCAGGAAACCGCTGGCCGCTCTTGGTCTGCACGTTGCGCAGGACGGTGCGCCCTTCGAAACCGTTGAGTGTTTCGCCGAGCATCAACTTGAGGCCATGCGCCGCGAGATATTCGGCAAACCAAGTCGCGGCTTCGACACCCAGACTGCGCACCCAGAGCTGCGGGGCGCGATGCACCAGAGTCACTTGCGTCTTTGGCAACTGCGCGAGAAACGACGCCGTCTCGAGCGCGATAAAACCACCGCCGATAATTACCACCTGATGCTCGGTCTCGGCGATTTCACGGAGCGCCTGCACGTCGCGCAGCGAGCGGAGATAAAAGACATTGCCGAGATTCGCGCCCGCGACCTGCGGACGCCGCGCCCGGCAACCTGTAGCCAGCACCGCCTTGCGAAACTCCACGGCCTGGCCGTTGCCGAGCACCGCGAGGCGCCGCTCGATGTTGAACTGCGTGAGGAAAGTATCGAGACGCAGATCGATGTGGTGCTTGTGAAACCACGCCGCGTCATGCACGCAAAGTTTGTCCGTCGAATGATTCCCGCTCTTGCGGAGGAACGCGCCGAAGAGTTGCGGACGCTGATACGGCAAGGCGATTTCGTTGCCCACGAGCATGACCGTTCCCTTTTTGTCGTGCTCCCGGATGCCCTCACATGCGCTGACTCCCGCAGCACCGGCGCCGACGATAAGGTAGTCTCGACGAATCATTTACCAGAACAGATTAGGGGGTCGCCCCGGAAGTCCGCGAGGAAAAACTGCTATTGCACGTAAGCGCGGACGCGGTTTTTCCAACCATTGAGCCAGCGTTCTTCGTGGCGCTCGGGGGGCGAGTTGCGCACGCGACGGGTGAGAATCTCCTCGGCGCTTTTGGCGAAGAGCGCGGCGGGACTGGCGCCTTCGCTCTCTCCCATATTGGCCAGAACCTGGAGCAATCCCCAACCCTCGCCCTGGTAGCGCTCGGTTTCCTTAGTGCCTTCGCCTTTGAAATTCACATAATCAACGACGGCAAAAAGGCCGCGCGGGGTGGCCATGAGCCGCTCGTAGTTGGCTTTGATTTTCGCCCGCTGGCTCGACGGCGCCGTGGACAGCATTTTGGGCAAAGCCTGCTCGGTGCGCTGCACGAGAAAGCGCGCTTGCATCTGAATCGTGGACGCGAGGAAGTCTCGCAATTCTGTCATCTTCTCGCTCTTGGAAGCGGCCAGAAACTCCGAACGGCTGCTCCATGGACAGCCCTCGTCCGGCTTGATCCAAGTCGGGACTTTCACCCCGTTGCTGTTGAAGAATCTGATCAACATCGGGAAGCTTTCCTCGAATGGCCCGGTGACGCCTTTTGGATACCAGATAAAATGGCCAATCCCCAGCGAAGCGAAATTTTCGCCGGAATTCCAGGAGGTCAATCCTTCGCGGGTGCCGCTGCATTCGTTCTGCCAAACGCGGCGCCCAATGAGGTCCAGCTCCCGCGGCGTAAGGGCGTGGGCCACGCTGGCGGCGAGGATTAGAAAAAGAGCACAAAGCAAGCGCATCGAGCGCACATGCCAGCGGCTCGCACGCCGCGCGTCAAGCGGGCATCGCGACCGTCCGCGGACGCGAGCCAGCATCGCCAGACGCGGGAGCCGGGGAGCAAACATCTACTCCCCGAAATGTTCAGCCAGGCACTTATTGATCGAATCGAGGCTCACGGGCTTGGCCAGAAAGGGAAAGCCGCCGATTTCGTTTTTGGTTTCCTTTTGCGAAACGATCGCCGTGAGAAAGACGATCGGCACATTGGCGAGGAGCGGATCGGAACGGATCTGCTGCGCCACGTCGCCCCCGTCGATCTTGGGCATGACAATGTCTAAAAAAATGATGTCCGGACGAAAATCACGCGCCGCCAGCCAGGCATTGGTGCCGTCGTTTTCCTCGCGCACGACGTAGCGGCCGGTCCTTTCGAGCGTGAGTTTGAGGAGGCGGGTGAAGCCGGATTCGTCGTCGACAAGGAGCAGGCGTTTCTTGTTCATGGAGGGAAAGGGATCAGGTCGCTACGATTGAAACATGAGGGTCACGCGAACACCAGCGTCGTGAAGGTTGCGAATGTCAATCGTGGCCCCGTGCAGGTCGATAATCGTTTTCACGACCGACAGCCCGAGACCGGTGCCCCGGCCGGTCGGCTTGGTGGTAAAAAAGGGTTCGAAGATTTTCGGCAGTTTGTCCTCGGGAATGCCGCAACCGGTATCGTCAATTTCGGCCACCACGATGTGCTGGCCGACGCGGAAGGACTCCGAGCGGCTGTCGGAAATGTTCGCCCCCACCCCAGTGAGTTGCTTCGAGTACGTGCGCACGGCCAGCAAACCACCCTCTTCCATGGCGTGGAGCGCGTTGGTGAAAAGGTTGACGAACACCTGGCTGATCTTGAGCGAATCGAGCTTGAGGAACGGCAGATTCGGTTGCAGATCGCGCTCGATTTGCGTGCCGTTTTTCATCTCCCCGCGCACGAGCACGAGAGCGTTGTTGATGATGGCGTTGAGATCCTCGCGTTTGACTTCGAGCTGCTTCGGCGCGGAAAAATCGAGCAATCCACGAATGACGTTATCCGCTCGCGACAAGGCGTCGCCCATCTCTCGGAGAATTTCCGGAGTGTGTTCGTCGGCCGGCGTCTGGGTGGAGAGAAATTCGAGGCCGATCTTCAGGATGGCGAGCGGGTTTTTGACCTCGTGCGCGACACCCGCGGCGAGCCGGCCGATCGATTTCATTTTTTCGGCCTCGATCAACTGCAACTGCACATCGCGCAGTTCGCCGTGGGCTTGCTGAAGGTTTCGCACCGCGCGCAGCAATTCCTCCCGGCTCGCAGCGAGTTCGGCATTGGCCGTCTTCAAGCGCTCTTCCGCGCGCTTCTGCTCGGTAATGTCGCGGCTGATGCAGACCAAACCGACGGTTCTGCCTTCCTCATCGAGCCAGGGAATTTTCGAGGTGAGCCGCCAGCTATGCGTCCCGTGCACGTCCACCATGTGCTCCTCTTGATTGATGACCGGCTGGCGCGAATCGGCCACGGCCATATCGCCGCGATGAAAGGCAGTGGCCACATCATCGGGGAAAAAGTCGAATACGGTGCGGCCACGCACCTCGGCCGGTTCGCTGGAGCCGAGCCAGCGGACATGCGCCATATTGTTCAGCAGATAGCGTCCCTCGACGTCCTTGAGGAAAACGAGGTCCGGGAGGTTGTCGATGACCGCGCGCAGGAGATTGCGCTCGGTCTCGAGCTGCTCCTCCATTTCCTTCATGCGGGAGATTTCGCGCGAGATACCGCACGTTCCGACGATGTGCCCCTTCCGGTCGCGCAACGGCAATTTGGTCGTGAGTGACCACGATTTGCGGCCGTCGGCGAGATTCTCGAATTCGATTTTTCCGAGCATCGCTTCGCCGGACTCCATCACCTGCCGTTCATCCGCGAGCGCCTCATTGGCGTGCTCCGGACCGTAAAAGTCGGCATCGGTTTTGCCGTACGCTTGATCCGCGCTCTGCAACCCAAAAAGCTCGAGGAGTGCGCGATTGATGCGGATGAACCGGCTCTCGCGATCCTTGAAATAGATACGATCGGGAATGCTTTCGAGCAGCGTGTGGAGGAGGTCGCGTTCGCGGGCCAGTTGCGCTTCGGCCCGGGCGCGCTCGACGGCGTAACGCAGGGCGCGCTGGAGCAGATGCGCATCCATGCGCCCTTTTTGCAGATATTCGTGCGCGCCCAATTGGACCGTCTGCACGGCCAATTCCTCATCATCGTTTTCGCTCAGGACGATGATCGGAACATCATGTGCCGCCGCATGGGCGCGAACAAATGTATCCAGGCCACGACTATCGGGCAATTGCAGATCGAGCAGAGCCACGTCGAAACTGTCCTCCGCGAGCAACCGAACAGCCGCTTCCAGGTTCCCGGCTTCGCCAGCCACTTGAAACCGCGAGTTCGGCTCCTCGGCGAGCATCTCGCGTAGGAGGAAAATATCACCGGGGTCATCGTCGATGACGAGGACGCGATTTTTGACCGGGGGGGATTTGGACATCGTTCCGTAGTATTCCCGTCGACATTATAGGACGGTCGCGCAGAACGCGAGTGGTTAAGCGCGCGTACCTCCCGCTATCGGCCGGTGGCTTTGGCGATGGCGTTGCGGAGGGTGGCGAGCGTGAAGGGCTTGCTGACCACCAAATCGACACCCGGCGGTTGCTCCCCTGCCCCACTCATGAGATCCCCAAAGCCGGTGAGCAAAATCACCGGCTGCGTGGGACGAAGCCTTTTGACTTCCAGGGCAAATTGGTCGCCGTTCATTTCGGGCATGGCGCGGTCGGTCATGACCACGTCAAATTCGCCGGCTTTGAATTTCTCGACGCCTTCCCGCCCGTTTTCCGCGGTCACGACCTGGTGGTGATCTTCGTCGAGGTAGACGCTAATGACCTCGCGGACCAGCGGCTCATCCTCGACCACGAGAATCCGCAGCGTGGTGCTGGGTGGCGGCGCGGGCTTGGGTGCTTCCGGCGCTTTCAAATTCTTGTCGAGCGGGAGCGAAACGCAGATCGAAGTCCCGCGGCCCACCTCGCTCTGAATATCGATCTCGCCCTCATGCCGCCGCACGATGCCGTAGACGCTGCCGAGTCCCAGGCCGGTGCCCTGGTCCTCTTTGGTCGTAAAGAACGGCTCGAGGCAACGCGTCTTCACTTCCTCGCTCATGCCGACCCCGTCGTCCGACACGGTGATGACCAGCCAGCGCCCCTGCTGTCCCGTTTGGATGGTGATCGTGCCGCGTCTCGGGATGGCGTCGATGGCGTTGAAGATGAGGTTGACCAGCATCTCCCGCAGTTCGGCCTCGTTTCCCGGCACGGTCGGCACGTTGCCCATGTCCGTGCGAATCTCGATATTGACGCCGGCGGCCAGCGCCTGGTCTTTCCACCGCGGCTGGGTGATGGAAATGGCCTGGAGCACGATGTCATTGATCACCACCGGCGTGAAGATCTCGCTGTCGTCGCGATAGCGATAAAACTCCCGCAGCCGGCTGACCACCTTGGCGCTGTCCTTGGCCGCGTTGTGAATCAACTCGAGGTAATTGCGAACCTTGTGCAGATCCTGCAACGCTTCCGGCTTCATGAGGAGCAGTTCGCTGAAACCGAGAATGGGCGCGAGAGCGTTATTGAAATCGTGGGCGATGCCATTGGCCATGCGTCCGAGGGCATGCATCCGCTCGCGCTGAATGATCTCGTGTTGCGTCGCACGCAACTGGCCCAACGCCGCGGAAAGCTGCCGATTGCTTTCGAGCAAAGCTTCCTCCGCGCGGCGACGCTCGGAAATTTCCTGCTGCAACTGGGAGTTGCTCTGCGTGAGTTCTTCGGTGCGTTCGCGCACACGCATTTCGAGGCTGTCGTTGGCCCGCTTGAGCAGGATTTGAGCGCGCTTGCGTTCGATGGCGTACTGCATGGCGCGCATGAGCAGGTGGCTGTCCACGTGGCCTTTCACCAAATAATCCTGTGCGCCCAATTGCACGGTCTCGACGGCCAGATGGACATCGTTGATGCCGCTCAAGACGATCACGGGGATCTCCGGCGCCGCCTCGAGAACGCGAATAAACGTGTTCAGCCCTTCGCTGTCCGGCAGCGTCATATCGAGGAGGACAAGGTGGACACCGCCACCTTTCAGGCGGTCGAGTCCCTGCGCCAGATTCCCCGTCCGATGCAAAACGAAACGACTACCTTCTCCACTGGCCAGCAGCTTCTGCAGGATTTCCGCGTGCTCCTGACTGTCCTCGATCAGCAAAACATTGACGGGCGTTTCCGACATGGCGTCAGGCAGAGAGACGGACGGCAACCCGAAAACAGAAGATGAAACGCGCAACGATCATTAGCCTTGGTGAGGTCGATCACCTTGATGATAGATCAGGCTTCAGCATCGTCGAGCACTTCGCGAATTTTTTTGGCCAAATCTGCAGGGGTAAACGGCTTCTGGAGAAACGCGGTCCCGAGTTCGAGACCGTGCCGTTTCAAAATGCCTTCGTCGATGTAACCTGATGTAAAAAGCATTTTCGTTCGGCCATTGCGTGTCGCGCGTATCCAATCCGCCAATTCTTTGCCACCGGCGTCGGGCAGCACGACGTCGGAGAAGAGCAGGTCGACTTCGCGCCCATTGAAACTCTCGATCGCGTCGCGGGCTTGCTTGCCGCTGGCTGCTTCGAGCACCGTGTAACCCAGCCGCCGCAAAACGTGGGCGGTAAGGCTGCGCACGGTGATTTCGTCCTCGACGTAGAGCACGGTTTCATTGCCTCCGGGCAACTGTCCCACTTCCTTGCGAATACTGGATTTCTCGCCGGTCTCGTCCACGCGCGGGAGGTAGATGTTAAAGCTCGTCCCCACGCCGACCTGGCTATCCACGGTGATGTACCCACCACTTTGTTTAACAATACCGTAACACGTCGCCAAGCCCAGTCCGGTGCCCTGCCCTTTGTCTTTCGTGGTGAAAAACGGTTCGAAAATATGCTTCTTCACCTCGGGCGACATCCCCGTGCCGGTATCGCAGATCGTGAGCTTCACATACTCGCCGGCGGACATTTCGTTCGCCGAATAAAAGTCGTCGAGGAAGTAGGTAACGTCGGCGGTTTCGATCGTGATCGAGCCGCCCTTGGGCATGGCGTCGCGCGCGTTCACGCAGAGATTCAGCAGCACTTGTTCAAGCTGGCTCGGATCGGCCTTGAGTCGGCCGATTTCCGCCTTGAGTTGAGTGCGAATCTGGATGTCTTCGCCGATCACGCGCTGGAGCATCTTGTGCATGCTCTTCACCGTCTCATTGATGTTGAACACCCGGAGAAAAAGCGGCTGCCGCCGGCTGAAGGCGAGCAACTGGTGCGTGAGTGAAGCGGCGAAGTCGGCCGCCTTGCGAATCTCGGAAAGATGTTTGTACATCCAGTGCTTGTCGTCGATCTGGCCGATCATGAGATCGCTGTAGCCGAGGATCGCGGTAAGGATGTTATTAAAATCGTGCGCAATGCCGCCGGCCAACCGGCCCACGGCGTCCATCTTTTGCGATTGGAGCAATTCTTCTTCGAGGCGTTTTCGCTCGGTGATGTCACGGCCAATCGATGACAACCCCGTGACACGCCCCCCTTCACTCCGCATTGGCGAATCCGTGACGGACACGCTGATCTTTTTGCCGTCCTTCCGCAGGCGGATCGTTTCATAGTTGGCCAGGCTTTCGCCCCGCTTCACCATGGTGAGGGCCTGCGGAAATTCATCGAGGCGCTCCGGAGGAATGAGCATGTCGAGCTGTTTGCCCACCACCTCCTCGGCCGAGTAGCCGTAGAGCCGTTCCGCGCCCACATTCCAACTCACGATCTGGCCTTCGAGCGTGCAGGCCACAATGGCGTCATTGGAATGGGCGACGACCGCCGCGAGTTCGGCGGTGATCCGCTGCGCTTCGAGCCGTTCGGAGACATCGCGCATGTAGGCGGTGAACATCGGTTTGCCGTCGAGGACGATGCGGCTGATCGTCAACTCCACCGGAAACTTGGCGCCGTCGGCCCGCATCGCGGTCAGTTCCATGCGGCGCCCCGGCATCCCGCCCAAGGTGGTTACGTTGTAGAGCGCCAGGCCGCGCCGATGACTCTCCCGCAGCGTCTCGGGAATGATCAGATCGGCCATCTCGCGACCCTGGGCTTCCTGCGCGGTGTAGCCAAAGGCACGCTCCGCCGCGGGATTGAATTCGATGATCCGACCTTCGAGATCGAAAGTGATGATGCAATCGAGCGCCGAGCGCAGGATGGCCGCTTTGCGCACCTCGCTTTTACGCAACGCTTCCTCGGCGCGCTTGCGCTCGATCAAATGCCCGAGCTGGCTGGAGATCGCGCCCAGCACCTGGAGCAGTTCGGGGTCCGGGAGCGTAATCCGCGAGGCGAAGAATCCGAGCACCTGCTGGACCTCGCCATTGACCGTGATCGGGATGGCAAACTCGGCCGACAATCCGAACGCGAGCAGCAAATCGGGAGTCGCATAGCCGGGCTCCGTCGAAACATCGGCGATCCATTTGGGCTCACCGCCCACCCACACTTCGCCCACCAGTTTCTCACCGCGGGCGTAACCGAGATTCGGCAGGGCCAGTTTTAATTCTTCGACCTCCAGTTCCGGGACATTCCAGATGTCGACCGCGCGCAACTCGTTCCCGGTCGCTTCCCAGAAGATGCCCACATCCCAGCCCAGGGCCTTGCAAATCGTGCTCAAGATATGCGGACGGGCCTGCGCCACCGTCGTAAAATCTCCCACCACCTTGGTCAGCGCGTATTGCAAGCGCCGGCGTTGTTCCCCCCACCAAACACCGGAAACGTCCTCGACCGTGCCTTCGAGGTAGCGCAACTGCCCGTGCTCGTCGCGAACGGCCCGCACATTTTCGCGGACCCACATGAGCCGCCCATCCGCGCGGACGACTTCGAATTCGTAATTCGACACGACGTCCTCCAGCCGCAGCGCTTCGAGCAACGTCTGACGTTGCGACGGATCAACGTAGAGCTGATTGGCCACGTCGGTCAGTTTCTCGATCAAATGCTGGGGCGAATCGTAACCATACATCCGTGCCAGCGCACGATTGGCCGTCACGAATTTGCCTTCGGCGGTGGTCTGGAAAATACCTTCGATCGCATTATCGAAAAGCGCACGATAGGTGTCCTCGGCCTGCTGCTTGCCTTCCGCAAGATTCGCGCGCTCGGCGGAATCCCGGCGCGCCTGGCGATCGAGCAGGAGCAGGCCGGTGACGCTGGCGGCAAAAATCAGAAGCAATCCCCCACCGATCATGTAAGCCGCGCGATGGTATTCCTGTTCGAGGCGCAGTCGGTCGGAGCGGAAATCCTCGGCCACTGCCGGCTTGAGCCCGCCAGTTGCCTCGGTCGCCTCCGTCAAAGCGCGGAGGTGTTGATCGTGCTGCGACAATTGACTGTCGATCTCCTGTAAAAACAACCACCCGCCCCCCAGGACTACGACAAAAGCAATCGCCAACCCGTAACCGAGCACACTGGTTCGTATGCGGGAATAATCTGGGGTGGGAATTAGGGGTGTTGAACTCACAAGCAGCGACGAATCGCGCGCCGCCGAAAACAATCCGGGAAGCAACCCGGATCGTTGGGATGGGGAGCGCGCGAACTGAAGCCGACAGCGACCCCCAGCCTACCTGCATTTTTTGTGCCTTCAAGAAGGAAGGGGCCAGAACGGCACAGTTCTTGAACCTCCGAAACCGCACCGGAACTCCCCTTCTCTCGAACGCGCGCAGCGCCCATCCTCTTTATCCCTCATCCTTCATCCTTTGCTTCCCCCGCCCACCGAATGCCCTTTAAGCTGGCTCCAATGAAACCCGTCTCCGCCTTGCGCCGCCTGGAAATTCCCGAAATCGCCGTCTTTGAAAGCGGCGCAGGCAATCTTCCCCGCCTCGCCATTCGGTCGAAACTGGCCGACGCCCACATTTACCTTCATGGGGCGCACGTCACACATTTCCAGCCGCGGGACCAGGCGCCGGTGCTGTTCATGAGCCAGCAAAGCCAGTTCGCCGCCGACAAAGCGATTCGCGGTGGTGTGCCGGTGATTTTTCCCTGGTTTGGCGGGCGAGCCGGCCATGCGGAATCGCCCGCCCACGGTTTCGCCCGCACCGCCGATTGGCAGGTCGATTCGGTGTCGGAGGATGGAGACGGCGTGATCACCGCAGCCTTCCAACTCCGCCCCGATGACGGAACCCGCACCCTCTGGCCGCACGATTTCGAGTTGCGCTACCGCGTGGCGGTGGGCCGAGAACTCACGCTCACCCTGGAGGTGGAAAATACCTCGCCCGAAGCCTTCACCTTTGAGAACGCGCTGCACACTTACCTCTCGGTGGGCAACGTGCGCGAAACTTCCACCACCGGCCTCGAAGACGCCGATTACGTGGACAAGACCGACAAATTGCAGCGCAAGAACCAAGGCAACGGCCCGATCCGCATCACCCAGGAAACCGACCGCGTCTACGAGAACACGCGCAAAAAATGCACCGTCGACGATCCCGCCTTGCACCGGCGCTTAATCGTGGACAAGAGCGGCTCTCAAACCACGGTCGTCTGGAATCCCTGGACGGCGAAGGCCGCGGCCATGAGTGACTTTGGCGACGACGAATGGCCGCAAATGCTGTGTATCGAAACCGCCAACGCCGGAGCGAACGCCATCGCGCTGGAGCCCGGCAAAACGCAATCCATGCGCGCCGTGATTTCCGTCGGGTAACAATCCGTCGCAGCGGAATTCATCCGGTGAATTTCATCGGGCGTCCCTCGCCGAGTGAAAAGGGTTGAATCGTTACGCTACGTTCCCACCCGGCCCAGCGCCCGGACCCGTCCCCAGCCCGAGCCGCGCGACCAACCCGCTCGACAAGCCCTCGATGGACGTGCCTTCGAGGAGCAGGCGCTTCAGTTGTCGCTTTCCGTCCTTGAGCGTGAACGTAATGTCAAAAGCAGCCACGCTTCCTTCCATGGTCGTAGTCCACGTTCGGTCGACGATCTTTTCCCCCTGTTGCGCGATCCACTTCGCGAGTTCCTCCTCGCTCATCGCCGTCTGCCGCCAAAATTCGATCGTATCGTACGGCAACGCGCGAAACCGCGGGATGACGAAACTCGACTCCAGAAACGCCAGGAGATTTCCTGCCTTCGGCCCCTGTTCGCGATCCAGCAGCACGCGATAGATTGCCTTGAAAGCCACGGGTTGCTCGATGGGAGTCAAACGCGCTACTTCAAAAATCTTCGCTTGCAGCGCGTCATCGTCCCAGGGCGTCTGTGGCAAGACATCCGCCAGGCGATGCAGAAACGCCCATTGGGCCGCGGTCAATTCGCTGACCCGCGCGGGCAGCGTTTCCTGCAAGCGCGTCTTTTCTTCCTCGCTCGCGTACTTCTCCACCCAAGTCCTGGCCGAGGCGATGCGCTGGTCGAGATGGTGCCGCTCCAGTTCGGTGAGCGCCGCACCCTTGCGTCGCGTGATCTGTTCCACCACATTCAGATGCGGCATCTGCACGAGCGCGGCGACGAGTTGGAAATTCGCGTTGTAGTAATCGCCTTCCGGCTTCAGTTCGGAAAGCCGATACACGCAGGCTTCATCCGGCGTCGCATTCTTTTCGTGCACCGCGCGGCTTTGGAACCGATCAAATTCATTGAACAGCTTCACGATGCCGTCTTCGTGCACGTCGAAATTCACCGGCGAGAGCGGCTTCGTCCGAATCATCAGAAAACGCAGCACCTCCGGCGGGAGCAGATCGGCTATATCACGCGCCGAGGCACCGACGCCGCGGGAACTGCTCATCTTCGCGCCACCCACGAGGAAGAATTCGTAAGGTACATTGAGCGGCGGTTCCTTGGCAAAAATGGCGCGCAAACATGCTGCGCTCACGTCGCGCGAACCGCCCTTCGTCGAGTGATCCTTACCCGCACCTTCGATGGTCACGGGAAACGTCACCCACTTCGCCACCCATTCGAGCTTCCACGGCAGTTTGCCGCGCCCATCGAATGGCGAAATGCGCCCTTCATGCCCGCAACCGTGCGCGCTTGGTATATGCTTGGCCACCAACTTATCGGGACGGCAACGGTAGCTAACCTCTCGCCCATCGTACGCATAAACTTCAGTTGTGGCGATGCGCCCGCAATTCTCGCAGATCACCTGGAAGGGATACCACGTCTCCGGCCGGTCGGAATTGCTGACCTCCTTGTAAACACGCCGCACCGTCGCCGCGTTCTTCAAAATCGTGTCGATGGCCGCGTTGAACTGACCGGACCGGTAGACATCACGCATCCGGTACTTTTCCACAGTCACACCGAGTTCATCGAAGATTTGAAAAAACTCGCCAATGTAATGCTCCGCCATATCGCTCGCCGGCGAGTTGTCCGGAGGCGGCACATTGCAGAGCGGTTGGCCGAGATACTTCTCGAAATGCTCGCCCTTGCCTGCGGGTATTTCGTCGAGCGGATCGTAATCGTCCACCCCAAAAAGATAACGCGCCTCGATTCCCTTCTCGCGCAGAGTGCGAAAGATGGCGTCGTGAATCAGCACCCCGCGAAGCGCGCCGACATGCACGCGCCCGGAAGGGGTCTTCGAGTCATTAATAATCTGCGGGCCGTGGCACTTGGCGGCCACATCTTCGGTCCAAAACATGGTCAGTTGTTAAAAAAAGCGGGAGCGCACTCTCCACGATTCCGGGCGCGCATCAACACCCAAGATTGATCTTGATCGAGACAGCGTTTTGGAGACTCCGCGCCACGCGGCCTCTCGGATTACGGAGTCCCTACCTGGCGGGTTCGGCGTCTTCCGGCAGCGGCTGCCCTTTGGTCTCGGGGAGGAAGATGAGGACGACGAAACCGAAGAGGAAGATGACACTCATGTACGTGGTGGCCATGCGGAAGGCGTGGATGCGGGCTTCGTCGGAGGCGGCACCGGTTTTCAACGCATGCTGAAGGTTGCCCAACGCAATGGGTCCGGCGGCGGCGAGAAAACGGCCGACGTTGTAGCAAAAGCTGGTGCCGGTGCTGCGGAGCCGCAGGGGAAAGAGTTCGGGCAGATAGATGGCGAAACCGGCGAAAAGCGAAAGCTGGCAGGCGCCCATGATGGGGGTCATCCAAAAGACGTCGGTGCGCCCGTTGAACAACTGGAAATAGCCGATGGTGGCGATGAAGGCCGCGATAAAGGCGACGCCGAAGGCGTGTTTGCGGCCGTGGCTCTGCATGAGCCGGGCCATGAAGAGCATGCCGAAAAAGGCGCCGATGTTTTGAAAGATGGAGTTGAGGCCGATCCAGTAGCCCTTGGCGCCGGCGATCTGCTCGGGGGCGAGGTGTTGTTCGCGCAGGGAGCGCTCGATGACGGGGCCGACCAGTTCGGGGGCGAAGAAGCCGATGCCCCAGAGGCCGATGACGCCGACGACGCACAGGAGCATGCCCCAGATGGCATTGTGCCGCCAGCGGGGATCGCCAAAGAGGGAGGCGTAGGAGCCAAAGGCGACACCGGTGCGCCGGCCTTCCTCGCGCGCCTTGACCCATTTCTCGGGTTCCTTCATGCGGAACTGGACGATCACCCAAATGATGGCGGGCAGAGCGCCGACGATGAACATCCATTTCCAGGAATTGGCGCGGGGAATGGTATTGGCGGCGACGAGGTTGCCGACCCACATGCTGATGAGGCCGGCGCTGATGTTGCCGATGGTGGAGAGAGCCTGGAAGGCGCCGAGCGCACCGACGCGGGCCTGGTCGGGCACGGAATCGGCGATGAGGGCGACGGCGAGGCCGACGACGCCACCGACACCGAGGCCGGTGATAAAGCGGTAGACGGCGAAATCAATCCAGCCTTTGGAAAGGGCGGAGAGGCCGGTGAAGATGGAATACATCAGCACCGTGAGCATCAAGGTGCGCGCACGGCCAATGCGATCGCCGACGGCGCCGAAGATGAGGCCGCCGGTGGCCCATCCGGCAATGAAAATGCTGGTGGCGTAGGTGCCGTAGAGGTTGGCGTCCAAGCCGGGCGGGAGGAGGCTGGCCATGGCGGAATTGCGCGCCAGGATGAAGATCTGCTGGTCCAGGCAATCGAAGACCCACGCGAGGGAGGCCATGATGAAAACAAACCAGTGGTAGCCGGTGAGGTGACTCCACCAGGGGCGGTGGGCAGATTCGGAGGGAGCGTGCATGGGGAGGAAGAACGTGAGCCGAAAGATTTAGGCGGCCAAGCTAAAAACCCTGCACGGGACGGTTTGTTGGGAGGGCAGGTCGGAGTGCCAAGTGCCGCGAGCCAAGAGTCACGCGATCCCAGCCGGCTAACGCCCTCCATCGAGAACGAAACGCGCGATTTGCAGCGCGGCGTCGGGACGGCTCAGCCGCGCGATGTTCGCTTCCCACGTGCGCCACTGCGCGGCATCGCTGGAGAAGAGTTGCTCGATCTTCTCGGCCAGTGCGTCGGGCGTCGGGCAGAGCGCGCCGCAGTCGTTCCGGAAAAGGAGTTCCGCATTACCCTCTTCCTGGCCCGGCACGACCTGGGTCATGAGCATGGGGGTGCAGGCGGCGATGCACTCCTGCACCGTGGCGCCGCCGGCTTTGCCGATGAGCACGTGATGCGTCATGAGCAATTCCGGCATCTGGGGCGTCCAGCCGTGGATTTCCACGGGATTCGCCGCGCGCGCGCTGACTTCTTCGATCCGGCCGCGCAAGACCTCATCGCGTCCCACGGTCACGGTCAAATGCAAGGACTTGATCTGGAGGAGGCGCTCGACGATGCCGGGCGCCTGTTCTTTGCCCGCATTGATCATGTAGAGGACGCGCGGCGGCGGCGGGTCCGGGCGAGATGGACGGTCGCGCGCAAACCGAGGCGGCACCGGAAAGCCGAGCACTCGAATCCGCCCTTCCGGGACGCCCGCGTGAACCATGACGGCAGCCGTTTCATCGTTCGGCACGAGGAAGGTGTCGCTGCGGCAACGATACCAGATGCTGTTGATGGTGATCGAGTCCGTGACCACGGTGTGGAAAGCGAAAGGCCGCGCCGCCGCATCCGGATACAGCCGCTCGATGAGGTATCCGTAAAGCGGGTAGACGGAAACGACCGCGGTGGGCTTTTCCAGCGCGATCAACTCCTCCAGGGCGCGCTGCATTCGCCCGAAAAACGGAGCCGAGAGCGAACCGGTCGGCACCTTGTCGATCAATGCGTAGACGGCCGCCCAGAGCCGCGGCGCGCGATTGATGAGATCGAGATAGCCGCGACGCGTCATCTCGTAAAACTCGCGGCCATTGACGTCGAAAAGGTCCACGATCTCCGCCTCGGCGCCGGATTCGCCCAGGGCCGCGTGCAACCCGCGAGCCGCGGCGTTGTGGCCCTCGCCGTAGCCGGCCGTGAGGAGGAGAACTTTCGACATCCGCGGAGTGGAAAGCGCCGCAGGCTCGCTTGGCAAGCGCCAAACACCTGTGAACCATTCGCTCGACACGGGGCGATAAGAGGTTTATTCTTCGCTCAGTTTTTCACCACCCCAGCCATGAAGAAATCCGCGTTCACCCTCATCGAGTTGCTCGTCGTCATTGCCATCATCGCCATCCTCGCGGCGATCGCGCTCCCGGTATTCAATAAAATCCTCGAGAGAGGGAAACTCGTGAATGACGGCAGCAACCTCCGGCAAATTGGGATCGGCATCCAAGCTTACCAGAACGACAACGATGGGAAGATGCCGCCGGATTCGGGCGGTTACATCATTGTGTCCAGCCAGGCGTCCACGAACCAGATCATCTTCAATTACTGCGGGAAGAGCTACCAGGTATGGCACTCGAAATTTGATCCGCGCCAGGGGACCGAAGGCGATACCTTCCCGGTTAGCTATTCCTTGAACAAGAAGGTGCTGACGCCCACCCAAGCGGCGCAGCCAGGGCAATGGAATGGCGACCTCGGCATCGCCGTAGCGGCGCCGTCAAAAATCATCGTGGCTTCTCCCAATTTCACCGGCAGCCCGAATAACGGCACGACCGCCTGGGGAAGCAACACCGCGGCGATGGATCTTTGCCTGCCGAACATGGGCCAGGGGATGACTATGACGGGGACATCGTTCAAGCTGATGCCGACTTTGTTTGCCGACTCTCATATCGAGATGGTCACCGCCATCAATTATCAGAACGGTTCCAGCGGCGGCAGTTCGAGCGGAAGCAGCGCCAGCAGCTCGGACTACGCCGTCTGGGACCCGATGCTGGCGCCGCCCACTACAGGCAATTAGCGTTCAGGCGCCCGTTTAGCCGGCCTGACACACGTCGACTTTGTTTCGCGATAGATTCAAACCTCCGGGGCAGGCGCAGCACCTGCCAACCTCCAGCCTGCCATGAAGAAAACCGCCTTCACCCTTGTCGAGTTGCTCGTGGTCATCGCTGTCATCGCCATCCTGGCCAGTCTTGCGCTGCCGGTCTATCTCAAGGTGCTCGAAAAGGGCAAATTGACTGCTGACATCAATAACTTCCACCAGATCGGCATCGGTCTTCAATCCTACGAGAACGATACCAACGGCCAACTGCCGCCGGACGGCACGGCGGGCAGCTTCATCATCAGTGCGCAGGCGACCAATCAAGTGATCTTTAACTACACGGGCAAGAGTTTCGCGGTCTGGCATTCGAAATTCGATCCTCGCGAGGGTGCGGAGGGCGATAGTTACCCGGTGAGTTATTCGATCAACCAGAAGGTGCTGATGCCGACTTCCAGTGGGCTGGCTCCTGGCGCCTGGACCGGGGATCTCGGCATGGCCGTCGTCGCACCCTCGAAACTTCTCGTCGCCTCGCCCTGCTTTACGGGAAGTCCCAATGGAGGTACCGCCGCTTGGGGGAATAATGTCGCGTCCATGGTTACGGCCTTAAAGAAAGCGCAAGCCCAAAACATGACGCTTGTGGGTACCTGTTACCGGCAGATGCCGTGTTTATTTGCCGATTCCCACGTGAGCCTGATCCCCGCCGTTAATTACCAGAACGGTCCCGGCGGGACGGTGGCGGACTATGTGGAATGGGATCCGATGATTCCGAACGTCCCCCCGGGTCCGTAGGCCGCGCTTTGCGCCAGCTATAATCCCTGGATCGAAAACAAGCTGCCGCGGAAGGTCCTGGCCAGCGGCGTAAAATCGGCGCTCCGTGCGGTCATGGTAAAGGCAAGTTCCTGTTTGTCGTAGGGAAGCACCAGGACATTTGTCGTGAAAGTCTGGCCGAAAAGCGAATAGGAGAGCGTCACGTCGGCCATCGCGTGGTTGCAGATCCGCATGGGTGCAATCTCCAGGCTCATTACCTTTACCTTGGAGACTTCGCGCGGCAACAGGCCCGCCGCAAACTCGGCGTAAGCCTTGAGGCTCGCCTCGGTCACCGGCGCCGTTTCGCTCACCGGAATTACTTGGATTGTCGCACCCGCTTGCACGGCGTTGGGCGGCATCACGGCGACTTTCCGACCTCCACCGCTGACTTTCCACGCACCCGGCGGCGAATAACTGACGCTCGCAGTCCCATTACGAAAGGCCACACATGGCACCGGGGTGGCCTCGGCAAGGTAAGTGGATTCTTGAGGGGTGAGATCGAGCTCTCCGGCAAAAGCCGCGGCCTGGAACGCCGCCCAGATGACGAGAAAGGTTATTGAACGTACCATCTTTGTTTTAAGTAAGTAACCACAGTGAACGAACCCGGAGGCGGCTGCGTGTAAAAGAGCGTGTCGAAGTGCCAGTTTCGGTTGGGTGGGTTATAGACATTGCTGTTTCCCCAGTAGCCGATGCTTTGCTGGCTCTTATAAAGTTCCACCATCGAGCCGTAATAGGTGAACGTCTGTCCCGACCAATTTTCCAAAAACCGCGGAAAGTTCTCCGCACCTCCACTGTAGCTATTGGCGCCAGAACCGCCCGAACCCGTCGGTACAATCCCTGTCACCAGGGCGGCGTTGACCGTCGTTGGCGATGCATTTCGTGAACCTAGCGCCGCGGTTGAATTTGAATCCTGCCAGCTATTGGAAAGGACATTGATCGCATCGGCGAGGACCGCGCAGGGTCGTTCCGTGTAACCCGAAACGACATTGTTTCCATTCCCATTGTTATTAGTATTCGCCGGCGTCTCCGAGATCACAGTGCCGGAACCATTCACGACCCGCCCGGTATTATAATCCCCCTGGATATAGACCGGATTCGAGCTCACCACCGTCAACCCGCTCGCCGGCATGGAAGCGCCGTTCTTGAGCCGTATCCCCGTCTTCACCGTGCTGCTGCCTGTCGTATCTGCGACGTAAACGATCCCTTTCAAACCAGCACCGGCGAGCGCGCCACCACTCGACAACGCCGCCGTGACCTTGCTGACGTCGAGGGTGGTAATATTCATCGTAGCCGCTTCGCGATCGTCTTGAATCGATTGGCCGGTGGTAATCGCGCTGTTGAACACCGAGTAAAGCGCGGCGTCCGTAGTTCCAGACTTGCTGGAACTGCTTACGGTATTCCCCGCGTTATCGGTCATGGTTACGGCGCCACCCGCACCGATCAGAATTCGAATATCCGCCTGGTTATAATACCGCTGAGTTGCGATGGGATCCGGCACTCCGCTGGTCGGCGGCTGGATCAATTCGATGTAACCGGTATTGTTGGCATTGGTGTTGGTAAATACCTGAGACGGGTCCAATCCAAACGGTAACTGGGCATCCCCACGTGCCGGCGGCAGATTGGTCGGCCAACTGGGTGATGCGGGCGTGATTGAGCTATGATCCGCATCGCCCGGCGCCCATTGAGCATTTCCCCAGTCATTCACGTAGTCCACCTTGCTGCCGAAGGTCAGATCGGCGTAGCCGGTGTATAAATTATTGTTTGTATGCACCCAACCGGCGATCGTCATCGGGGCGCCCGGGTTGACCTCGAGCAGATCGTTGTAGAAAATCGCGTATTGCCACGGCGATTCGATCTGCTTCTGAAAAACCCGACGCAGATGCACGTTAATCATCCGGCCCGCGAATGCCGGCAACGCCACGTCCACTGAACCGAGATAATAGATGCTGGCGTTGCCCGATTGCATTCCAATGCCGGCGGTCGGCGTGGTCGATCCGGTCACGATGTTACCCTGCGGATCGGTCGCCTGGACCTTGTAATTGGCAATCGTGTAGGGCGCGCCCGACCCGGGGTTCGCCCCCGTGCTGGCGGCAAACCCGCGAATCATGGGAAACATGGATTGCGTCGGCAATGGAATGGCGGAGAAATCCGAGGTCGGTCTGGCAATATTCGGCTGCTCCTTGCAGAGCTCGCGCCAGTAAGCAAACATGTAATCGATCGCACCGTCACCGGTCTCCGTCGCCTGGCGCAGGGTATTGCTGGCCATCACGTTGTAACTGACCGTTCCCGTGTAGGCCAATGCGGCAATGACAAAGGCCGATAAGACGGTGAGCAGTGCGATGACCGCAATAATGGTGGAACCGGAGTTCTTCGCTTTCATCGGAATTATGGATTACTGGTAAATGCAGAGCCTCGCCCGATAAGGCTCCATCGAATTCAAAAACATATTAGCGGCCCGAAACTGCAGGTGCGTCGTCGAAGTATCCGACGTAATCAAGTTCACGGCCGCAACGAAACGATTGAACGGCGCGCCCAACGGGGTCGCCGGGATGCTGAAAGGCGTCGCCGAGGTGATGCTGTTCGCAAGGACCTTGAAATTTCCGTTGCTCTGCCGTGGATAATAGAAGAGTTGGGAGCCGTTGACCGTGTAGGCTACCCGGTCCGTGAAAAAACACACGATGTTGACCGCCGTGCCCCCGATGGTCGGTGTTACGGCAATTGGGAGGTTTACGGGAGATAACTGATCGTTGCCCAACGACAGGGTCACATCCGTTCCGCCGGTCGTGCCGACGCTGATGACGGTCAGTTCGACCTGATATTCGGGAATGATCAGACGCTGACCGACCACCGGAGCGTATCCCGAGCATCGGACGGAGATTTGATTCTGGCCGGTGGGGTATCCCGTGGCACTGGGCGTAATCTCGAACGGTCCCGCGGCGAAGAGCTGAAATGAAAGACCGGCCGCCGGCCCGCTGCCGGAGATGGGGTTTCGATTAACGTCGGTCAGCGTCGGAATGGATACCGCCGCGTGAATGTCCTGCTCCATTTGCAGGACCGCCACGCGCGCCTCCTGGTGCGCCATGTTGATGGCGGTGTTTTTCGTGAAGAGCGTCACCCCCGCGAGTAGAACGTAATAAAGAATGATCCCGGTGATGGCGACGACCGCCGAACTCACCATCGCCTCGATCAAGACGAAAGCTCGTCGATCACTGGATTGAAATGCGGTCGCGTTCATGTGTCTGAGCAGCGCATGGTGGACATGGCCACCGAGTACAATTTCCCTTTGTAATTATAAGAGACCGTGACGGTCGCCTGGTAGATGTAGAGGGCGTTGCTGTTTTCCGTGGCGTTGACGTTGGACACGACCGTGGTCATCCAACCGAGCACCTGCGCTCCCGAAACTGGATCGGTGTAAACCGCGACCGTCGGATTCGTGCTGCTACCCGTGCTGGTCGTGCCGATCGTCAGTTCCGGCGGGACCTGGCCCGATTGCGGATTGAAAGGCGAATCCGACAGGATCAAGTCGATTTGGTTTTGGCAAACGGTACTTGCCCCGGTTTGCAACCGGCAGAGCGCGGCGCGGAGGTTCATTCGGACCATGGCGCTGACCGACGCGGCGGCGGCGACGCCAAACATCCCTACTGCGATCATGACCTCGATCAAAGTAAAGGCAACACACTCACGAAAACGTACGGACTTCATCGGTTTATACAAGCGCCACAAGCTATGATATTTCTAATATCTCTAACCACTCTCCGTGCCGATTCTGTCCGATCTTTAATCTCCTTGAGTGTTTTCTTAAACCCGCGCGCATAATATACGTAAAACTACGTGCATTATTCTCATTTTCGATACGACCACTATGAGAAATGAGAGTTTTATCTCTCAATTATGCCTATGCGATGAACCGACACTCGCTCTCCACCGCTTTCCCGAGCCGCCGCTGGTATTCCCGCCGGGTAATTTCCGTCGCCCCAAACGTCGCCAGATGCGGCGTCATCCATTGCGTATCGAGCAACGAAAAATCCCGCGCCCGCAGCCGCACGACCAGCGCGTGCAGGGCCACTTTCGATGCGTCCGTTACTTCGTGAAACATGGATTCGCCAAAAAACGCCCCGCCCAACGCCACTCCGTACAGGCCACCGGCCAGTTTCCCATCCTGCCAGGCTTCGACCGAATGCGCGAAGCCCAGCCGATGCAAATTCACATAGCTGGCCAGAATCTCGTCGTTGATCCACGTCTCCTCGCGCTCCGCGCAGGCGCGCATCACGGTTTCGAACACCGTATTGATCCGAATTTCAAAAAGTGCCTTCTTCAGCGTCCGCTTCAATCCATGCGGGACGTGAAAGGTGTCCAGCGGAATGATCGCGCGCGGATCCGGAGAGAACCAGGCGATCTCTCCATTGTCCATGGCCATCGGGAAGACCGCCTGGCGATAAGCGTGGAGCAGCAATTCGGCTGGGATCATGCGCGTTTGTCGCGCAATAGTTTGCCTTTCCTTTTCTCTTCGCCAACCATTATCAACCCTCCCGCATGAAAGCCATTCTTGCATTGATTGTCGTGACCTACTTCATCGGCCTGACCGGCTGCGAAAGCGATGTGCCGCCGGCTGCCAACTCCAGCAACGGCGTCAATACCTTCGAGCGCGGTATTTCCGGACAAGGCACCCTCACGCAGCCGGACAAGTCCGACGACCCGATTTTCAAGGAGAATCAGCGTGGGAATTAGCATGGCTGCTGCTCCTGTCGCCTCGCGCATTGTCATTCTCGATTTCGGTTCGCAGTACACGCAGGTCATTGCCCGGCGGGTCCGCGAATGCCAGGTCTTCTCGCAGATTCTCCGCTACGACGCGCCAGCGGAAGAAATCGCCGCGGCTCGTCCGCAGGGCCTCATCCTGAGCGGCGGACCCGCCAGCGTCTACGGCAAGGACGCGCCCCACCCGGACAACGCCATCTTCGACCTCGGTGTGCCGGTTCTCGGGATTTGCTACGGCGTGCAACTCATGGCTCACCACCTGGGGGGACGTGTCGAACACAGCTCCCATCGGGAGTACGGTTCCGGGCTCCTGCACGTAACGTCGTCGTCGCCGCTCTTTCACGATCTACCGGAGTTACTGGATATTTGGAACAGCCACGGCGATAAGATCACGAAAATGCCGCGCGGCTTTCACGCCATCGGCCGCACCGATAACTCGCCTTACGCCGTCATCGAGCATCGGAAGAAAAAATTCTACGGCCTGCAATTTCATCCGGAAGTCGTTCACACGCCCCGCGGCAAGGATATCCTGGCCAATTTCGTCTACCAAATCTGCGGCTGCAAAATGGACTGGACCATGGGTTCGTTCATCGACCAGACATGCGAGGACGTGCGGCGGCAGGTGGGCGACGATCACGTCATCCTCGGCCTGTCCGGCGGCGTGGATTCCAGCGTCGCCGCGGCTCTCCTGCACAAAGCGATTGGCGACCAATTAACGTGCGTGTTCGTCAACAACGGCCTGCTGCGTTCCAACGAAGCCGAGACCGTGCAACGCGTCTTCGGCGACAATTTCCACGTCAAACTGAAGTACGTGAACGCTTCGACGCGATTTCTCAAAAAGCTCCGCGGCGTCACCGATCCGGAGCGCAAACGCAAAATCATCGGCAACGAATTCGTGCGCGTTTTCGAGGACGCTACGAAGGCGCTTACTCGCGGACAAAAATCGAAATTCAAGTTCCTCGCCCAGGGCACGCTTTACCCCGATGTGATCGAGAGCGTGGCGATCGGTGGCAATCCCGCCGCGCTCATCAAGTCGCATCACAATGTCGGTGGCCTGCCCAAGAACATGAAATTCAAGCTGGTCGAACCACTGCGCCAGCTCTTCAAGGACGAAGTCCGCGCGGTCGGCGCGCAGCTCGGCCTTCCCAAAGAGATCGTCCAGCGGCAGCCCTTCCCCGGCCCCGGCCTCGCCGTCCGCATTCTCGGCGAGATTACTTCCGAAGGGCTGCGCATCCTCCGCGAGGCCGATGCCATCGTCGTCGCCGAGATGAAGGCGAGCGATTGGTACTACCGCGTGTGGCAGAGCTTCGCCGTCCTCCTGCCGGTGCGCAGCGTCGGCGTCATGGGCGATGAGCGCACCTATGCCCAAACCATCGCCGTGCGCATTGTCGAGAGTCAGGACGGCATGACTGCCGATTGGGTCCGCCTGCCCTACGAAGTGCTCGCCCGAATCTCTTCGCGCATCATCAACGAGGTCAAAGGCGTCAATCGTGTTTGCTACGACATCAGCAGCAAACCGCCGGCGACGATCGAGTGGGAATAGGGGCGGCGCTTTGCGCCGAACATCACCTGCGTAGCACCTCGTCAAACTCCGCGGCCGCCGGAGACGCCGCATAACCTCGCCGCGTCACCACCACCAGCCGCCGCTCGACTTTCGGCGCGCTCAACCGCACCAGCGCACAGGCCGGCCTGGCGCGCTGAGCCGCCAGTTCCGGGAGCAAGGCCACACCCAATCCCGCAGCGACGAGCGCCCGCACCGTTTCCAATTCCCCGCTCTCGCACGCCAGCCGCGGTTCAAATCCGGCCAACCGACACGCTTCCAGCGCACTGGCACGGGCCCGCCCTTTGAAAAGGATAAACGGCTCGTCCGCGAGCGACTTCAGGTTCACGCGCTTCTGCCTAGCGACGGGGTGATTGGTGGGCGCCACCACGACAAATGATTCCGAAAGCAGTTCCCGCTCCTCCAGTGCCCCGGCCGGCGTGGGATGCTGGATGATCCCCATTTCCACACGCCCACTGGCCACGCCTTCGGCCACCGATTCGGACGTCCCCTCGACGATCACCAGTTCGACTTGCGGATGGCGCCGCCGAAATTCGCGCACCGCCGCCGGCAATAAACTGGCGCTCACCGAGGGAATCGCCCCGATGACCAAACGACCCCCACGCAAGCCCACCACCGCCTGCACCGCGCGACGCGCGACCGCCGCCCGGTCCAGCAATTCCTCGGCGTGTTCCCGCAGCGTCTCGCCGGCCGCCGTGAGCGTGCTCTCCCGCCGCCCACGCTGAAACAACCGCGTTCCCAACTCCTCTTCCAGCTTCCGGATTTGCTCGCTCAATGCCGCCTGCGCCAGATGCAACCGCGCCGCTGCCCGCGTAAAATTTCGCTGACGCGCTACTTCAAGAAAATATTCCAACTGATAAAGTTCCATCGGAAAAACCGTTCGTATTTATCGGAAAGCACTGTTTTACCAATGATCAGCCATCCGGCTCAATCTCCAACTGTCATCCCTGTCCATGCCTCCCCTCACCCGCCTCCCCACCCTCAAGTCGCCCGCTGATTTCCGCGCCTACTGTGCCTCGCTCGGAATCGATTTGCCCTGCGACGACCACCTCACCACCGATCGCTCGCCGCTCGCGCAGCCGGCGGCGGTCACCATCAATGGAAAGCGGCCCGGCAACCGGATCGTCATTCATCCCATGGAAGGCTGGGACGGCACGACCAGCGGCGGCGTCACCGACGAGATGCGCCGGCGCTGGGCCCGCTTCGGTGAAAGCGGCGCGAAAATGATCTGCGGCGGAGAAGCCATGGCCGTGCGGCCCGATGGCCGGGCCAACCCGAACCAGCTCATCCTCATCGAGCAAAACAAAGCCGGGATCGCTGAGCTGCTCGGCATCTTGAAAGCCGCGCACGCCGGGCGCTACGGCACCACCGACGATCTGGTCGTCGGCTTTCAACTCACCCACTCCGGCCGCTTTTGCCGGCCGCACGACAAGCGCTGGGAATCCCGCATCGCCTTTCGCCATCCGATTCTCGACCGCAAGTTCAACGTCACCAGCGACAGCCAGATATTCACCGACGACCAAATCGAGGAGCTGATCCGAGACTACGTCCGCGCCGCCCGCATCGCTTGGGAAATTGGCGCCGATTTTGTCGACCTCAAGCACTGCCACGGCTACCTGCTGCACGAATTCCTCGGCGCGCACACGCGCCCCGGCAATTACGGCGGCAGCTTCGAGAACCGCACGCGCATTCTCCGCGAGATCGCCGCGGGAATTCGCGCGGATGGCAATCCCATCGATTTTGGCGTGCGTCTAAGCTGCTTCGACAAGGTGCCGTTTCGCCCCGATCCCGCGCTCTCGCAGCCCGGCAAACTCGGACCCGGCATCCCGGAGGATTTTTCCGCCTGCCTGCCCTATCGCTACGGCTTTGGCGTCAACGCCGACGATCCGACGCAGATCGATCTCACCGAGACCTTCGCCTTCGTCGCTCTCTGCGGTGAACTTGGGATCAAGGTCTTAAATACTTCCGCCGGCTCTCCCTATTACACGCCCCACTTGCAGCGCCCCGCGGCCTTTCCGCCGAGCGATGGTTATCAACCGGCCTACGATCCGCTCATCGACGTGGAACGGCAGGTGCAGGCGGTGCGCGAGATCAAGGCCCGTGCTCCTCAGGACCTCTACGTCATCGGCTCGGGCTACACCTATTTGCAGGAGTTCCTGCCGTACGTCGCCCAGGCGGTCGTTCGCGAAGGCTGGGCCGACGCCATCGGTCTGGGCCGCGCGGTGCTCTCGTATCCCGCGATGCTCACGGATGCCATGCAGGGGCGAACCGTCGAAAAGAAATTCATCTGCCGCACGTTCAGCGAATGCACCACCGCCCCTCGCAATGGACTCATCAGCGGATGCTATCCCCTCGACAAGTTTTACACCCAGCGTCCGGAATTTCAGAAACTCAAGGAGATCAAAAAGGCGGTCGGAAGCTGACCTACTGAATCCTCGTCGCACATTTTTCCTCCGGGATTACGATTAAGACTGCTCGCCCGCGTCACCCCATCCAGAAAATCGCCATGTTCGCGTCCCTTTCCTCCTTCCAGTTAGTTCCCTTATTCTCGTTCCTCTTCGCCGCGCTAACACTTCGCGCTGAACCGCAGGACGACCCCGTCGCGGCGTGGCGCACCGGCGTGAACATCCATCCCGTCGCTCCCGACGAGCAGCGCCATTCCATCCACGCTTACTACAACACCAATCCCGAAAGCCCCGATGGCAAATGGGTCCTCTTCTTCACCTCGACCGCGCCCGACGGTCAACGGGGTGAGGTCCGGATTCGGAATCGGCAGACGGGCGAGGAGCGCGTGCTCGTGAAGGACCTCAATGTGGAGGATGCCCACCGCGCGGCCTGTCAGCAGTGGGTTTCCAATGGGAAGCGCGTGGTCTTCCACGGCGAACGCGACGGCAATTGGTTCGTCGGCGTCGTCGATGTCGATACCGGACAGGAACGCGCTTTAGCGAGGGATTACCTTGCTTGCTGGGGCCAGCGCTACGGCGATCTTGTTCCGATTTACGGTCTGCACTGGAACCCGGGCACCCATCGCGACCTCCAGTTGGTGAACGTCGTCACCGGCGAAATTCAACCCATCGTCACCGCCGATGCCACGCGCGCCCAATATGCGGACTGGTTTGCCAAGGCTTACGGCGACCAACCGGTGTCGATTTTCTTTCCCATTCTCAACCCGGATGCGACGCGCGTGTTCTTCAAAATGGCCAGCAACGGTCACACGAACGGCAATCCCCGCAGCAAGGAAGCCAGCGAGCGCCAGGGGCTCATCTGCTACAGCATCGCCGAGAAACGGTTTCTCTTTCTCCGCAACAATTGGGGTCACCCCGCCTGGCATCCCGACGGCCGGACCATTACCGAAGCCGGCTTTACGCTCATCGACAGCGATACCGGCCGCGAGCAACGTTCGCCAGGCTTGCCGAAATGCCGCGGCGATCATCCCTCCGCCAGCCCCGATGGCAAATTGCTCATTACCGATACGACGATGGACGTGCTCGGCGGGAAAGCGACCGACTGGGGCATCATCGTCGCGAACGTACGCGGCAACGATTACGTCGTCATCGATCAATTCGACAATTCACACGGCGCCCGGTCGTGGCGCGTCTCGCATCCGCATCCGGTCTTCAGCGACGATGGCAAACGCATTTACTTCAACGTCAGCAGCGGCCAGTGGACCCATCTCTGCGTCGCCGAACGCCCATAAAACCGTGCAGGCCCTCATCTCCGATCCCCGCGAGCTCACGCCGCAAACCACCTGGCTCCAGACCAAATGGGCCTGGGTCGGCGAAGAAGAACTCGTCGACCACACCACCAAAGCCCGCCTCTGCGCGGCGGCTCTTCTGCCCTTCCACGATCGTCAACCCGACTGGGCCGGCTTCACCACGAGCATCCGCTGGATGCAAACGGCGGCGGATCATTATGGGGTCGAACTCGTGGTCGTCCTCAACGCCGACACTGGCTACATTTTCGATCTCGATGACGCGCTCTACGCCGAAGTGTTGCGACGTTTTCGCGCGGAATTTTCGCAGGCAAAATTCATCGCGGGTGTGACGGCACGCGGCGCCGAAAACGATTCGAGTTTTCGCGCCGAGCGTTACCGGCCGCTCCTCGACATCGTCCAGCAGCACGACAATTGCGAGGTCATGCTCATGACTTCACGTGCGCTGAACGCACTCGACCCCGAACGCCGACGCGACGCCTATTTCGAGATCGCGGAATGGCTCATCCGCCCCGGCATCGTCCACGCGCTCGAACCCGCCTTCGTGCCCTGGGCCACTCCCTACGAACCATGGCTGTTGTGGCAACTCGCCCAGCACCCGAAATTCGTGGGCGGAAAAATCTCCACGCTCGACGAGCCTCATTTCCTTTACTGGGCGGCCATGTGCCGGGATCTTCGGCTCGATTTTGCCCCGCACAGCGGCGACGACTTCGGCATCGCCACCGCCATCAAGCTCGGTCTGCCGCTCTTGATCGGCGCTGCCGTGACGGGCGCCCCGCTGATCTGCGCCGCGAAAGACATGTGGCTCCTCGATGAAGTCGCGGGCAAAAAATTCCGCACCGGTACCGGCCGCTTCGACACACGCGTTTACAAACTCTTCGAGGCCTTCCAGTCGCTTGAGGATCAAGTCTTCCGTCTCGACGACCGCCTGAGCGCTTCGCCCTACAAGCACAGCACCGCGCACGTCCTGCACTCCCTGGGCCTGATCGCTTCCCCCGAGACCCACCCCGCCTGCCGTGATCTACGCGGCCCGGATGAAGCAACCCGCATGGAAGAAGCCCTCCGCCGCGTCCGCCGCATGGCCGCAAAACTCAACATCCCCGGCTTCGCCACCTAGAAAGCGGGCGTCCGGATTCGTCATTCGTCATTCCTTCACGCCGCCCGTCGCTTCGGCAGCCACTTGCAATGCTTTCTGCAAGCGCGCTGCCATCGTGGCACTCCGAAGCTTTCGCCCCTCCCCGTCGGTCACGTAAAATGCATCGATCGCGGCGCCTTTCTCGGTAGCGATGCGCGAGAGAGCGATCTCCACTCCCGTGTCCGCAAAGGCGCTCAGCAATCGATAGAGCAGACCGAGCCGATCCGGAGTCTGGATGTCGACCACGGTGTAGACGGGGTGGACGTCGTTATCGATGATGATGCGCGTCGGAAAATCGAGTTCCTGCGAAAGCTGGAAGCCTCGCTTCTTCCGTGATTTCTCGAGCAGCGGCGCGAAATCGAAATTCTCTTCCTCGAGCGATTGCCGCAGGCGCTTCTCGACCAGGGCGGTTTCGCTGGGGTCGGTCACGGCTTCGAAGTTCGTGTTGCACACGCGGAAGATGTCGAGCACCAGATTGTCCGTCCGCGTAAAGGCGTCGGCACTGAGGATGTTCAATTGCGCCACCGACAATGAACCGGCGATACGGGCCAGGAGCGCCTTGCGATCCCACCCGCAAAACAAAAATTCGCTGTGGCCACGATTCGGCTGTGCGATCCATTTTACCGCGGGCGCAAGAGGGCCAAGGGCGTCGTGGTGACGCGCTTCGAGGAAAGTGCGGAACATCCGGATGTGCTCGGCGATTTCCGGCACGCCGTAGGCCTGGAAGTAGCGGTCGGGCATGTGTTCGAAATGCGCGTCGATCTCTTCGCGATAGTCGGTGGCCAGCTTCTTCCGCACCAGCGAGCGCAGTTCCTCACGTTCGATGGTCCGCTGCCGGTAAAACGCTTCGCCATCCGCGAGATACATCGTGGTATTTCGATACAACGCCCACACGAGGCCTTCCTTCCAGTCCGACCAATTGACGTCCCCCGTCCCCTGCCCATCGGCCAGCGTCAGCAGCATGAGCGCATCGAGATTGGCCTGGTCTTTGACCAGCCCGGCGAACTCCGCAATCGTCGCCGGATCTTCCAGATTCCGGCGTTGCGCGGTCATCGAGAGCAGGAGGTGATTATCCACCAACAGCACGAGCGAGCGGCGTTGCTCCGGAGGAAGTTGGAGGCGGCGCGCGACCTTCTGCGCAAAAAGCGCGCTGGCCTCCGCGTGCAAACGCGCGTTCGAGGCCTTGCCGGTGTCGTGCAGAAGCACCGTGAGGTAGAGCACGCTCGCATTTTCGAGATTCTGGAAAATCTTTTTGTAGTCCTCAAACTTCTGCTCCTTCGTGTCGACCACCTGGTCGAGCTTTTCCACGCAAACCAGCGTGTGTTCGTCGGCGGTGTAGCGATGGAAAAACTCGTGCTGCACCAGGCAGGTGAGCTGGCCAAACTCCGGGATGTAGCGGCCGAGAAAATCGACCTCGTGCATCGCGCGAAAGATTTTTCCGACCCGCCCCTTGCGCGAACAGATTGCCAAAAAAGTCTCCCGGGTCGCGCGGGCGTATTGAAACGTCCGATCCACGAGGTGCAACCGCCGGCGAACCAATTGCGCCAGTTCAGGGCTCAAGTCCAGGCCGCGCTGTTGCATGTGCTGAAAGAGCCGCATCATGCGCACGGGCTCCTGGTTGAAGACGTTGGACGATTCGGCGTAAATCCGTCCGTCCTGGCTGTAAAAACCATCAAAATCCTCGCGTTTTCCGGGCCGCGGTTTCACCAGCAAACCGAGAATGCCGTGCCGATTTCGCGCCCCCATCGCACTCAGCGAAAAACGCTCCGAGAGCATCTCGGTAACCGCGTAAATATTGCGCGCGTGGTTATAGTAGTCGCGCATGAAGGCCTCGCTCCGTCGGAGCACATTTTTCTGCGGATAATTCAACCGATTGGCGATCTGCACCTGCTGGCTGAGGATGATCACGTCCGTCGAACGCCGGTTCAGGTAGTGCAGTTCGGTGCGAATGCGCAGGAGAAAATCGTACGCCCGGTCGAGTTGGCGACGTTCCGCCTCATTCAGCAGCTTCTTTTCCACCAAGCCCGCCGTGGTGAGCACGCGCTCTTTGAAAAAGCTGATCCAGAGCAGGTTCTGGTAATCGCGCAGGCCTCCGCAGCCATTCTTGATGTTGGGTTCCTGCAAATACACCGTCTGCCCAAATTTCTCGTGGCGCTCCGCCTGATTCGTCACGCGCTGGCTCAGATATTCGTCAACATGGCGCTCGACGCACTTTTCCACGAAAGTCTTCTTCAGGCGGGCAAACAATGCGCTATCGCCGGCAATGTACCGCGCCTCAAGCAGCGCCGTTTTCGACTGCATGTCCTCATTGGCGTGGCGGATCGCATCGGCGATGGAACGTGTCGAATGCCCCACTTTGAAGCCTACATCCCAGAGCATGTAGAGGATGTGCTGGACGATGTCGTTGATCCGCGGATCAAGCCGTCGCATCGAGTCTTCGTGGAGAAACATGATGTCCACGTCGCTGTACGGATTTAGTTCTCCGCGTCCGTAACCGCCGATCGCCACCAACGCCAGCCCAGGCAGCGGCGTCGCCTCGCTATCCGCGGCGATTGCCGCCTCGAGCAAATGCCGGAGCACGATGTCGACCAACTGAGCGCGCTGTTCGCAAATCTCCCGACCACCGCCGCCTCCCTGGTGTTTCAGCCGGATGCGGTGGTTCTCGATCTTGAGGAACTTCTTGTAGAGCGAAAGCAATTCCGCCGCATTCAGTTGCCCTTGGGAGCGGAGTTGCTGTTCGGCATGGGCGAGAACTTTTTCGCTGTGACGCGGCACGGGTGGTTTTTAGATGCGAGGATTGAAGGTTTTGGGTTTCAGCAAGTTCTTAGTGCTTAGTGCTTAGTCAAGTGCGCCACGCATGCACTGAAAACTAAGAACTGAGCACTAAGCACCAAGCACTTCATCAAAGACTGATCCCATGGTGTTTCATCTTGCTGTAAAGGGTCGGGCGGTGAATGCCAAGAATCGCTGCGGCTTTCTTCTTGTTGCCGTGGGCCTGCGCTAGTGCCTGGAGGATCACTTGCCTCTCCTGTTCGTCGAGCTTGAGCGAACCGCCGGCCGGCACGGCCTTGAGGTCGTGCAGCACCGCGGGTAGCTGGATTTCGCGGGGCAATTCCTTGAGCGTGATCAACGCCTGATCGGCGAGCACCACGCTGTATTCGATCGCGTTCTGCAATTCGCGCACATTGCCGGGCCAGTTATACTGCAGCAGACGGTCGAAAGCTTCGGGTGAAAGGGCTGGCTCCGGTTTCCCCATCTGCGAGGCAAATCTCGCGACGAAGGCGGCGACAAGCGCGGGAATATCCTCGCGTCGCTCACGCAGCGGCGGAATCTCAATCTGAAACGTATTCAGTCGGTAATAGAGATCCTGCCGTAATGCGCCGCTCTGCACAAGACCGCTCGCCGGCCGATTGGTCGCGGCGATCAAGCGGAAATTGGCCGGGATGTTTTTCGTGCTCCCGAGCCGTCGAAATTCGCGCTCCTGGAGCACCCGCAAAAATCGCGTCTGCAATTCGGCGGGCATCTCCGCGATCTCATCGAGAAACAGAGTGCCGTTCGATGCTTCCGAAATCATGCCCGGAAAATCCTGCTGCGCCCCGGTGAACGCCCCCTTGGTGTAGCCGAACAATTCCCCCTCGATCATGTTCACCGGGAAAGCGGCGCAATTGAGTTTCACCATTGGCCCGTCCGCCCGGCGGCTGAGCCGATGGACCTGGTTGGCGATGACTTCCTTGCCCACGCCGCTCTCCCCGAGCAGCAGCACATTGGCATCACTCGGCGCCAGACGCTCGACCAGTTCGCGCACATTGCGCATCGAGCGGCTCTGCGCCACCGGGGCGAGTTGTCGCTCCGCTTTTTCCAGACGAGCCGAGAGCTGTTGTTTCTCCTCCCGCAATGTCTCCGCCTCGCGCAAAAGCTGGCGCTGCTCGACGGCCCGCGTGATGAGGCTCAGCAATTCCTCCACCGAGTACGGCTTGCTGATGAAATGAAACGCGCCCTGCTTGATCGACTCGACAGCATTGCTCAAAGAATCGTTGGCCGTGAGGATGATGACCGGCGTGAGCGGCAATTCTTCTTTGAGCGTGCGCAACACGTCGAGCCCATCGGCATCGGGAAGCCCGAGGTCGAGCAAAACGAGATCGGGTTTCGTTTTGCGCACGATCGCCAGTCCGGCCGTGCCGGTATGCGCGAGCTGGGGCAGATAGCCGTGACGCGTGAGCAGCGCCTCCAGCGTGAGCAGCACCGGGCGCTCATCGTCGATGACGACTATCTTGTTGTGGGTGGGCCCGGCCATCCTTACGACGCCGCCAGCGGAAGCGACAGCCTCGTGATCAATTGCCCAGCCTCCGGGTCAAAGGTGGCCGCCGCTTCGCCACCATGGATTTCCAGCACCTGGCGCGCGTAAAACAGTCCCATGCCGAATCCGCCGCGGCGCGTCGAGACCAGCGGTTCCCGCCCCCACGTTTCCGGGTCCGAGGGGAGAGATGATTTGCTCTCGATCAATTCCAGCACAAAGGATCCATCCCGTGCGCTGACTCGCACCTCGAGGGGCCGGTTTCCTTCGCGAAACTGAGCCGCATTTTTAAAAAATTCCGCCAGCCCGCGGGAGAGCATTTCGAGATCCACCGCGATCGGCTCGTCGCGCAGGTTCACCACCCAGGTGATTTCCGGAGCATCCTCGCCCCACATTTTCGTGAGACGGTGCCGAAAATCCTCCAGGAACATGCGCGCGGAATAGGTCACGGAATTAGGCGTCGGAAGCCAGAAGCGGGCGGAAAAATCCCGCAGCATTTTCGCCGTATCGGCGACCATTCCCCGGAGCCGCTTGATCTCCGCGGCCGGCTGCGGTTCGGTGACGATTTCCTGAAGAAAAGCCGACTGCAGGTCGATATTGTTCAGCCCGTTGCGAACGTCGTGCGTGAGTTGCCGCACCAAGCCCGTGATTCGGGGAAATGGAACGGCGGTGTCCTCAGTGGACGCTTTCAACGGCAAGGGTTTCGACATCAGGTCAGTACAAAGGTATCGGAGCCGGCGGTCTCGCCGGATTGTTTCCGCACGCGGGTATCGTTTGCCGCGAGGTGATTGAGTGCATGAAAAACGGCCTCGGCGTCTTCGCCCAGAATCACCGCGATGTCCACGCTGATCCCGAGCGTGTTGTTTCGGACAGGGTATTTTTGATAACGATCCCAAAGAGGGCTCATAAGCCACTCCATCCGAACAAATCACCGTCCCCCTGTCGAGCAAACGGAATCGGCGTCAACCGCCTTGGTTTCCAGCCGCACTCCGCGCCGAACCAAAATCTCCGAGCCTTCCGCCACAAAAGCGGACACCGGGGCGTTCCGCAGCGCTGCGGCGAATGGCTCGCCGTAGAGCGCGATCGCCGCCGCGTCGGCATCGAGGCACGGATTCTTGGCCATCCAGGTTCGCCACCGGGGATGCTCCACCTGATATTCGACCGTCCCACCATCTCTCTGGCGCGTATAGCCCCAGTAGTGCTCGAAAATGAATTCTTCCGGGCTACCGGCAACCAGCGGCTGCGCTTCCCCTCTTCTTTCGGCCCGGAACGAATTCCATCGCCCCTCTAAAAACCATTGGTATTCGCAGCCCGAAGCCTCGACCCGGTGGCGCATCGGACACGCCACGTAAGGTTCGTTGTAGAGCGTCCGCGCCAGCCAGGCGATTGCCCCGCGCGGCACGATTTCACGCACAAACGTCACCCCCCGCTGCCAACCCTCGGGCGTTTCGCGACGCACATAAAAGCGAAGATTGATCTCTTCGAAATTGCGGTGAAACGGCACCGGTATCCCCAGGACCCGCGTCCCCAAAAACAGAAATCCGACCATGCTGACGAGCGCCTGCCCCTCCCAGAGGTCCAGTTCGAGTCCGACCGGAACCCGCGGACGCAGCACCTCCGCATCGATCGCGTAATTGATGATCAACAACGAGCGCCATTCGGCAGCGAGAAAGACCGGCGGCCGGGCGAGGTCAGGAGCGGACGAACTGCGCACCTTCGGAGTATAGGACATCCCGAGGTGATCAAAAACCAATTCCCCTTTTTCAGCCTTCGATCTCCGCATGGTCCACGCAACTCGCGGCAGAAACCTCGCCATTGAACCAAGCCATTTCGCCCAAAAATTGCCGCATTTCCATTGCCGAAAAAACCCTGAAAAACTTGTTGCTGCCCCGGATGCCGGGCTCTACTGTGCGCGCCTCCTTTTAAGGAGCCTTAGCTCAATTGGTTAGAGCGCCGCCCTGTCACGGCGGAGGTTGCGGGTTCGAGCCCCGTAGGCTCCGCCACTCATTCATCGCTCGAAGAGTGGCAATACTTGCTTGATTTAAAGCGGACGGACACTCTCCGGTTGTTTTGACATTCGGCGCCCTCTCGCGACGGAACTCCCGACCTGGGCGTCCTATTTTATCTCGCCTCCGCCAGCGCCCGGCGACTACTCCTCAAATCATGCCCCCTCCCGAAGATGAGCCCACGCTCTCAGATTCGTCGTCGCCACCGCCCCCGGAAGCAGCGGTGCCGGCGCCAGAGGCCGAACCCACGCCGCGGCGTCGATTTTTGAAGGCGGCGGCGTGCGCCGCGCTCGGAGGTTGCGCGCTGCTCCCGCCAATCGGCGCGGCCGTAGTCGTCCTCATCAATCCGCTGAAATCGAGAGGCAATCCGCTGCCGGTGCGCATTACGACTCTCTCTGCGCTCGCGCTCAATGGGCCGCCCAAATTCTTCCAGGTCGTGACTGAGAGGCGCGATGCGTGGACCAAATTCCCCGCGCGGGCCATCGGCGCCGTTTTCCTCCGGCGGACCGGCGAAAACCAGGTGATCGCGTTCAATGCCGCGTGCCCGCATCTCGGCTGCGCCGTGGAATACCGCTCGGGACGCGGCGCGTTCTATTGTCCCTGCCACAACAGCGAATTTGCCACCACCGGCGAAGTGCGCGGGCAGAGCCCGAGCCGGCGCGGGCTCGATACAATACGCGCCGAGGTGCGCGAAGACAGCGAGGTGTGGGTGTATTTCGAAAACTTCAAGGCCGGCATCGCGGAGAAAGTTTCCCTCGCATGATCAAGCGGCTCAATGACTGGCTCGACCGTCGGGTCGACCATCGCCGGCTCACCCATGACGCGCTTTTCGAGCACATCCCCGGCGGCGCGCGCTGGCGCTATGCGTGGGGCAGCACGCTCGTTTTCGCCATCACCGTGCAGTTCATCACCGGCCTGGCACTTTGGTTTGGCTACAGCCCGAGCGCGCAGACGGCGTGGGAATCGATCTTTTATCTTGAGACCGCGACGCCCGGCGGCTGGTGGTTGCGCGGCATCCACCATTGGACGGCGCAACTCATGGTGCCGCTGCTCGTGCTGCACCTCATGCAAGTCGTGATCGATGGCGCTTATCGTGCACCGCGCGAGGTGAACTTTTGGTTTGGGCTGGGGCTGCTGGCGCTCACACTCGCGCTGTCACTCACTGGTTACCTTTTGCCTTGGGACCAGAAAGGTTACTGGGCGTCCAAGGTCGCGACCAATCTGCTGGCCAATGTGCCCTTCATCGGCCCGTCGCTGCAAAAGCTCGTCATCGGCGGAGCGGATTTCGGGCATTACACGCTCACACGATTTTTTGCCCTGCACGCTGGGTTGCTCCCGGCGTTGCTCGTCGCGCTGATCTTCGGCCACGTGTGGCTGTTCCGTCATCATGGCATCACGCCGAAACAACCGCTGCGCAAGCGCGACGCCAAGTTCTGGCCCGACCAGGTGCTGATGGACGGGGTGGCTTGTCTCGCGGTGATGGCTACGGTGCTCACGCTGGTCTGGTGGCGGCACGGCGCGGAATTGACCGGCCCGGCGAATCCCTCGGAGAGTTATTCCGCGGCGCGTCCCGACTGGTATTTCATGGGCCTCTTCCAGCTCTTGAAGTTCCAGGATTTCTTCGAGCGCCTGCCCGGCGGCGGGATGCTGTGGTGCGCGGTGCTGATCCCGAGCGCGATCGCCGCGTTTCTATTCCTCATGCCGCTCTGGAGCGGATCGAAAGTCGGTCACACGCTGAATCTCATCGCTCTCTGGGGCGGACTCGCCGGCTTTGCCGCCCTCACGACGATCGCCTTCTGGCACGACGCGCACGACGAGCATTACCACGACGCGGTCGCGCAAGGTCTGCGCGAAGCGGCACGGGTGAAGGAACTTGCCACGCGCAACGGTGTCCCGCCCGAAGGCGCACTCGCGCTTCTCACCAATGACGCCTACACGCAGGCGCCAAAACTCTTCGCGGCAAAATGCGCGAGCTGCCACAGCTATGACGGGCGGGACGGACTCGGCGCTGCGCTGGGCGACCGGCAATCGGCCGCGGAGCTCAAAGGCTGGGGCAGCCGCGAATGGTTGCGCGATTTTCTGAATCCCGAAAAAATGGCCAGCGATCACGTGTGGGGCGGCACCGAATTAATGCACCCCCCGGGCGACCGGAAACGGAATCCGATGGTCGATTACGTCCTCGACGACATCGCGAAATACACGCCGGAGGAAAAGGCCATGCTCGATCGGGTGATCATCGCCCTGAGCGCCGAGGCCCAGCTTCCCGCCCAACGCGACGCCGACGCGCGCGACGCAGCGCTCATCGAGCAAGGGCGCAAAGAATTTGGCGACGCCGGACTCAATTGCGCCGACTGCCATGAATTCCGCGGCGAAGGCGGCGGAAAGGGCTGCCTCCTCACCGGCTGGGGCACGCGCGAATGGACGGCCGGCATCATCCACAATCCCACGGAGAAAAATTATTACGGCAAGCGAAACGACCGGATGCAAGCCTTCGGCCAAAAGCGCGAACTCAACGCGAAGCAGATCGACATGCTCGCGCAATGGCTCCGCGGCGAGGTGAATTGAACCGGAGAGAACCTATTCCCGCTCGCGCACCCAGCGAAACGCGAAGTGCTGCAACTCCGCACCGTTTTTCAGATCCAATTTATCTTTGATCCGAGCGCGATAGGTTTCCACCGTTGGGATGCCGAGGTGGAGCTCCGTGGCGATCTCCCGCACGGTCATTCCCCGGCCGATGAAGCCCAGCACTTCGAGTTCGCGATCCGTGAGGCGATCGACGGTCGGGAGCGCCATTTTCGGGCCGGAAGCGAGCAGGCTTTTCAGGTAACCCGAAGTCAGTTTCTCCGAAAGGTAGACGTCACCGGAGATCACCCTGCGGATGGCCAGGAGCACTTCGTCGGCCGGCTGGTGCTTGGTGATGTAGCCGGTTGCCCCCGCGCGTAGCGCTCGCTCGGCATACAGCGATTCGTCATGCATCGACAAGACCAGCACGGGCAATTCCGGATGCTCGGCCTTGATGGTCTTGATGAGTTCCAAGCCATTGGAATGCTTCAAGGTGATGTCGACAATGGCCAGGCTCGGCGACTTCTCTCGAATGATCTTCAGGGCGCTTTCGGCATTCTCCGCCTCGCCATACATGGCCAGATCCGGCTCATGATTAATCAGTCGCGACAAGCTATCGCGCACCAATGGATGGTCATCGACGAGGATCACGCCTTTTTTGGTTTCACTCATAAACGATCGAATCGGAGGCTAAGCCGGGATCGGCGTGTTTATCGATGGTGCAGGAAACGACCGTTCCTTTTGGCGTATTGGCGCCGATCCTGAGCACGCCCCCGATGCTCCGCGCGCGATAGTCCATAATCTTCAAGCCGATCCCGCTTTGCCCGGCCGGCGGCGGATGAAATCCAACGCCATCGTCGCTCACGCCGAGGGAAAGCTTTTCCTCGCCGCCTCCGAGGCTGATCACGACCGTTCGCGCCAGACCGTGTTTCGTGGCGTTGCTGAGAGCTTCCTGGGCGATGCGAAAAAGATGCACAGACACGTTGTTATCATTGATTTGCACCGGTTCGGGACATTGAAAAGTGCAACTAATTCCCGTGAGCTTGGAAGTCGTCGTCGCCAGGTCGTTCAGTGCGGACTCGAGTCCGCGCGCGTCGCGGTCCACGGGCGATAGCCCCCGCGCCAGGTCGCGCGTCTCGATCATGGCATGTTGCAGCCGGTCGGCGATGGCTTCCGCCGTTTTGGCATGCTGCGGAGAATCTCCCTGCAGCTCCTTCTTCAACAAGCCGGCCGTGAAGGCGATCGCCACCAACTGCTGGCACACGCCATCGTGAAGGTCGCGCCCAATCCGCTGCCGTTCGCTCTCGCTGATGTCGGTGATCTCCTTTTCCAAGTGATGCATTCGCTCGAGCAATTCCACGCGCGCGCGATGCGCGTCCCGCTGCTGGCGGATGGCCATGCCCGCGAAGATCACCAAACCAAAGAACATCCAGCGCACCGCCGTGTCCCAAAGCAGCAGCCATTCCCGCGAATAGACGTGGCCGGAACCGACATCGGCGCTCAGCCACGCGAGCGCACTGAAGATCGAAATCGCGATCGCCGACCGTTTGTTCCCGCACCACAAGGCCAGCAGAATCGGGATGGAATAGAACGGAAAGATCGTGACCTCGTATCCCGTGCTGTAGTCGACGAACCCCACCGCTCCGACCAGCGCCAACGCCTGCAGAAAAATCGAGACTTGGGACTGCCGTCGGTAAAATGAGAAGATGCTTTCCAAGTGACCCATCCGCCGTGCTTACCTGGCGGTATCGGCGATTGCTTCGCCCATCGATCCGTGGCCAGGACGCTTTTCTCGGGCAAAAGCCGACGCGGTAAGTGGTGTCGAACACCACGGTACGGGGAGAGGTTTCATGGGCCATTCAGTACCAGAAACGCACGAGTGCGCAAACATCGTTTCGCCTCCGCGTGAGGACCGCCGATGATCGCAGATTTCGCCGCAGGGCGTTGAAGGTGAGAAGGATTCTCAACCCTGATTTTCCTTTCCGATCGAGACTCCCAGCAGGGTTGGAAAATGTTTGAAAACTACGCCACTCCACGCACTTAGAGTGCGCCTTACGCGCCCATACGTAATACTTCACGGTGTTTATACGGATGTAAGTGCGGACCAACACACGCGGGGTGCGCCCCCTGCTGCGATTCAGAAGATGATGAATGCGAATTCCCCAACTGCAAATCTCGGAAAAGTGCTCGTCATTGACGACGAGGCCTCCATCCTGATGACGCTCGAAAGAATTTTGCGGGCGACAGGATACGACGTGCAGACCGCCCAGTCCGGACGCGAAGGATTGGAATTTTTTGGCCAGGCGGCCTGGGATCTCGTGGTATTGGATCGCTCCATGCCGGACATGAGCGGCGAAGACGTGGCCCTGGAAATCAAGCGCCGCCAACCTTCTCTCCCGTTGATTTTGATCACCGGCTTTCCCGCCGCCGTCGTCCAGCGCGAATTATTCCACGTCATTCTCGGCAAACCATTTCGCCCCACTACCCTCTTGCAAACCATGGCTGAAGTCCTCGGTCGCGGGAATGCAGAACAGTCGCGCGAATCTACGTCGTTAAGTCAGAGAGATCGCCCGTCCGACCCATCGAAAACCGGATTCTCCCGCGACGACCCTGCGGAGCCCTCCCGCGCGCCTTGGAAAACGCTGATGATAAAACCGTGCATCGGTTCCGCTTAACGCGCGCCTTCGGCGTTCACGATTGCGCCAGCAGCTCCGTGTAAAGCGCATGATCGTCGACGGAGAAGGAGCAGAAAATCACTTCCTTCACCGAACCTTCCACATTCGAAAACTCGCGCACCGTCGAAATCGCCACGCGCGCGGCCTCGGCGTGCGGATAGCCATATGCTCCAGTACTGATAGCCGGAAACGCCAGTGAACGAAGACCGTACTGCGCCGCGATCTCCAGCGAATGCCGATAACACGACGCGAGCAGCTTCGCCTCCCCGTGTTTACCAGCGTGCCACACCGGCCCCACCGTGTGGATGATGTATTTCGCCGGCAGCCGATGCCCTTTGGTAATCTTCGCATCGCCGGTTTTGCAACCGCCGAGCTGATGGCACTCCTGCAATAACTCCGGACCCGCCGCCCGATGGATCGCACCATCCACACCACCCCCACCGAGCAACGAAGAGTTTGCCGCGTTGACGATGGCATCGACCTCCATTTTCGTGATGTCGGCCTGCACTGCTTTTAAAGTGATCATGGCGGGCGAAGTGCGGATTTCAGCTTACCAGACATCCTTGTTTCGCCGCGAGGCCAATAGTCGCGCGCGTCCCCGAATTGAAGTCGAGAAAATCGGCCTCGATTCCGTCGCTCAAGATCACGCCGGTCGTCCGCGTCTGGCATGGCGCGTTTATCGGCAGCGGAGTTTTCATCGCGATTCCTCGAAATCAAAACGCTCACGCGCCGCCTGCCAATCCGCAGGGATCGATTCGCGCCCCGCGAAGAGAACCACGATGCCGCCAACCATGGCACAATTTGTGTCGCAATCTCCGCCGCCAGTCACCGTATCCACTAAAGCCTCACGATAATCGTCCAGGTGTTTGGCCGCCGACCAAACGACGTAGGGCACGGTATCCGGCGCGGTCACGACACTGCCGTTTCCCAAGACTCTCGCCGCGATTTGCGATGCCGTGAAGAACGGGAGCCTCAACGCCTTTGCCAAACCGATCCGGGTTTCACCGTCCGGCGTCCGCTCATAGACCTCCTGCAACAAGCTTGTTGCCGCCTCATCTTTCGGCCTTCCGCGCAATCGCCAGGCGGCGGCCGCTGCGACCGCAACAGCAATCGCCCCGGCTTTCCCCTCGCGATGGGCATGAGTAACGCCGGCCGACAAAACCGCTTCGGCCCGCAGCGACGTATCGAGTTCGTCCGCAAAGTAAGCACCCAATGGCGCAACACGCATGGCGGCGCCATTCCCCATCGAGCCTGTGCCTCCGAACGCCGAAGCGGACGCGATTTGCCAATCCTCCCCGGCGAGAATCGAGCGCAAGATGACACGCGCCATCGTGCCGTAGCCGCGATCGGGGTCTTTCCGGTAGCGTTCCGCAAAACGCAATGCCAGTTCGCCAGGATCGATTCGACCCCGTCGCTGCAATGTCTCAAAAACAGAAAGCGCCATTTCCGTGTCGTCCGTGTGAAACCATGGCCCACCGATCAGCCAGCGTTCGACCCGTTCACGCGCCCGCTCGCATTGGTACGCAAGCATCTCGCCGAAGGCATCGCCGATGGCGAGTCCGTCGAGCGACAACCGGGCGCGCTCGATACGTTCCGCGTGATTTGGCGGGAAACTCATGAATGGTTTTCCATTTCCACGATGAACGCAGTTGGCACGTGATCCGTGAGCCAGATACCGTTTTCCGAAATGAAAAACGCGTGGCCTTGGGAGGCCATGGCGTGCGCGTCCACTACGAGAACCGCGGGTTTGCCATGCCGCTGGCCAACCGTGCGCGCCGTTGCCTCATCCGCGGAAAGATGGACGTGATGGCGTTCCCCTTTCCGCAAACCTTCGAGGCGAATGGAATCCAGGAAGCGCGTGGCCGTGCCATGAAAAAGCTTCGCCGGGGGGACTTCAGGCACGTAGCCCAGAGAAACGTTAATGGAGTGTCCCTGGCTGGCGCGAATCTTTCGACCATCGTCACCAAATGCGAACCGTTTCTTCTCATTGGTCGCCACGATCTCTTCCAAATCCCCACGTTCAATCGGCTGACCATGCCGCCGGCACGCCGCAAGCAACGCTTCGACATCGGCCCATCCCGCTGAATCCAGTTCCAATCCGATCTTCTGCGGTTCGTGACGCAGGACGAGGCTCAGGAACTTACTCGTCCGAGTTCGCTGTTTCTCATTCATAAACTTGTAAAATCAGTAGGGAGGCAGCAATCGCCGAAAGCCGTGCGCCAACACCACGGCCAGAAAGACCAAATTCCGCAGCGGTACGGCCGGCCAAAAGAAACGGACCGGGCCGGGGACGCGCAACCCGGTGATCTGGCAGTCCATTTCTTCTGCAACGTGACAAAGCAGCGCGGGATTTAGCGGAAAATCGACGATCCCTTCGCGCCAGTCGCGTGGAATCCCGGCTAATCCGACACGCGTCCCCACCAGGGCACCGGCGATCGCGCCCATCGAGTCGGTATCGCCGCCGCATCCAATCGCTTCGGAAAGTGCGGCGGAAAAATCCGCGCGGTGCCGCAGCGCGGTATAGATCGCGACTGGAACACTTTGGTACGCATAGCCGGTCACGCGATCGACGCAACCGATTCGCCGGGCAAAGAGCCGCACTGGTTCGGCATCATGCAAGGCTTCGCGCATGGCGGTCACCAGCGCCGACCATTCGGCGTCTCCGCCGATCTCCGCGAGCGTCGTCAGAAGTAGATTGGTGTCCTCGCTCGCCAGCATCATCCACGTAGCCGTCTCGGCTACCGCCAGAGCGCCTGTGATCGCGCGCGGGTCCCGGTGCGTCACTTCCGAACTCGCGGTCACAAATTCACGGCGTCGCTTCGGATCGTTCGCAAAATAAACGCCGAGCAGCGCGCTACGCATCGCCGGTCCATTGCCCGCCGAGAACACTCCACTGCGATGGGCAGGAATCCCGACCCAAAGCTTGAGAATCGCCCGCAACGTCGCCCAACCGACCGCAGCCGGCAGGGCCGCCAACCACCACTTCAACCGATGTGCCAGACGACGCTGGAACATCCGCCTGTCAGCCGGAAACTCCAGCAACGATTGCGCTACCATGAACGTGTGCTCTGTATCGTCACTCACCATCCCATAACGTCCCATGAACTGATGACGCAGCGGCTTCGGAAAGAGCTTTTCCTGACGGCGCGCGGACAATCCTTCCATCGGTAATCCCAAGGCGTCGCCCACCGCAGTGCCGATGAGCGCACCAACGAGCGCTTCGCGGCGATGGTCAGAGACGTTCGAAGTCGTGCTCACCACCCTATCGATCAAGGAGTTCATAACTCGAAATGGAAGCCACGCTTTTTGAGCGCTGTGTATTTGCGCGTATCAAATCGAAACAATTGCGCCGGCCGATGGGCGCCACTCCGGGCTCGTTCCTTCAGCGGCACGAGCAACCCCATGCCGAGGATCTTTTTTCGGAAGTTGCGCTTGTCGACTTCGGTCTGGAGCACCGCTTCGTAGAGGTGCTGCAGTTGCGAGAGCGTGAATTTCTCCGGCAACAACTCGAACCCAATCGGTTCGTAGCGCACCTTGCCGCGCAGCCGCTGCGAAGCCGTCTTCAAGATTTCCGCATGATCGAACGCCAGGGCCGGCGGTCGCGCCGCGGGAAACCAGGCGGCATCGCTGGCGTCGCTCGCGCCGGTCGCCGGATGTTCCGCCAACTGCACCAGGGCATAGTAGGCGACGCTCACTACCCGCTCCCGCGGATCGCGATCGACTTCGCCAAAGGTGTAAAGCTGTTCGAGGAAGACGTTTTTCAGCCCCGTTTCCTCCACCAGTTCCCGACGGGCGGCCTCGTCGACCGTCTCCTCGACCCGCACAAAACCACCAGGTAGCGCCCATTTCCCTTTGAACGGCGGGAGCCCGCGCCGGATCAGCAGGACTTTCAACTCACCGTCATCGAAACCGAAAACGACGCAGTCCACCGTCAGCGCAGCGCGAGGATATTGGTAGGTGTGAGGCACGGGAATAAAAGATGCAGCAGGCGCGACTTTCGATCGGCCTATTGGATGTTGGGTGTTCTCAGTCTGGCGTGATTCATTGGGGGTCGGTGCTCCACAAGCAGTGCCCGTTCATATTGGTTCGTAGGTCTTCTCGAAGATGTCGGGCTTGCATGAGTAGACTTCCCCGTTCACTCCCGTAATAATCCAATCGCCTGGAGTCACCTCGTGCTGGATGACCGTGTGTTCGAGTGTGTGGATGCCAAAGCCGGTGGGGCTCTCTTTATCGGCCATGACTGCGGGATGATCGCCGAGCTTGAGAAATCGAACGGCGTCGATCACGACGGGCTTCTTTCGGAATTTCATACAGACCTTTCTAGTGCTCATTTTTGTTTCCCAAAAAAAGTTCAGACATAGCGCCAGCAGCCTTCTCGGGCGGACGATTCACCGATTGGATCCTTTCTCTCGATTCGGGTGAATCCAAGCATGGCTCTTTCAACAGCAACTCGTTTCGATGCCAACTCCGGCGGCTCGCATTTCCTCGACGGCGCGCTCGACATCACCCGGTTGCAGGTTCACGCCGCGGCAGGCGTCTTCAATCAGGTGCGTCTTGAAGCCCAATTGCCGCGCGTCCAGCGCGGTGAATTTGATGCAATAGTCCGTGGCGAGGCCAGCCACATAGATGTCGGTGACGCCTTTGTCGTGCAGGTAGTCCGCCAAGCCCGTGACCTGGCGATGCCCGTTGTCAAAGAAGCCGCTGTAGCTGTCGACGACCGCGTCGGTGCCCTTCACGAACACCCGATCCCAGTGGGTCCGGTCAAGTCCCGGGACGAAATCGGCCCCCGCGGTGCCTTGCACGCAATGGACCGGCCAAAGGACCTGCGGCAGACCGTGGAGATCGATGACTTCGCCCGGTTGCCGACCCCGATGATTTGCGGCAAAACTGCCGTGGTTCGCCGGGTGCCAGTCCTGGGTGGCCACCACCAGGTCGAAACGCGATTGGAGTCGATTGACGACCGGCACGATCCGGTCGCCCTCCGGCACCGCCAGCGCGCCGCCGGGCACAAAGTCATTCTGAATATCGACGAGGACGAGAGCGTTCATGTTCTTCTTACACGAAGTCATCGTGTCTTTATTACACGAAGTCAAGCGGGTTTCGTGGGTTTTTTCATTTACCGCTGCGCATGCGCCATCAGCCAGCCTGCTGGTCGCCCTGCACAAAGGCCCGCAACTCCGCCAACTCCCGTGCGAACCCGCCCGAGATAATCGGAAACCGGCACCAGGTTTTCGGATCGAGATTCTCGTCATCGACGTGGAACGACGGCGCATAACGCTCCCGCTTCCACTGGTTGCGGCTCCAGAGGATGAAGAAACGTTCCACCCAGGCGGCGAGTTGGCCCGGTGCGTACGCGGGAAACCGCCCGAGCATGACGCGATAAATATCGAGGGGAGTCTGCTTGTCGCGGATCGCCGCACGTTCCACCGCATCGAGCAACGCGTAGGGCATGAGGTCCGTTTCATCCGTCTGGCTGCATTCCGCTGGTCGCAGTTCCGCCGTCGGCACCTGCGTTGTGACAGCGCTCAACGCGGGAAACGGGCCGGTCTCGCGGGGGCCATCGGTCTCCATCCAAGCCAGCCACTGGCGGAGAAACGCCTTGTCGATCCCGGCGATGGGGCTCAGCCCGCCACACGTATCGCCATCCATCGTTGCATAGCCGACGGCCGCTTCGGAGCGATTGCTCGTCGCGAGGAGTAGCGCATTTTGCAAATTCGCGAGCATCCATGCGCCCGGAGCGCGAACCCGGGCCTGGATATTCTGCAAGGGCACATCGTCCGTCGCCCACGTGATGGGACGACCAACGGCCTTGGAGACTAATTGCGTGTATTCGTCGACGAGGCGATCGACATTCCACGCCAGAAATCGGGCCCCCGTCGCGCGCGCCACCGCCTCGGCGGCATTTCGCGTGATCGCAGAACTATTGATCGTCGCCTGATAGACGGTCGTCACCAGCACCTCGATCAACCCATTGTCTGGAACTGTCCGCAAGCTCGCGAGGTGCCCAAGTTTCGCCAGGAAAGCATCGCGTCCCAACTCCGCCAACCCAAGTTTGACGACGAGGCTGGCCAGCAACGTGACTGCGGCGGAATCCGCCCCGCCGCTCAGCGACACCACAAAGCCGCCGGCGCGCGTTTTCCGCAAGTAGTCGAACAGGCCCAGGACGATCGCCCGGGTGAATTCCTCCTCCTTCAAATGAGCGCCATCTTCCCACCCGCGGCGATGCCTCAAGCACTGGCTCGTCGGTGTTGCCGGAAACGTGAAATCGCAGGGCACACAGCGCGCGCCTTCGCCGCTCAGATCCGGCGCAAAACTGCCCGTTCGGGCCTGGCTCATGCTCGTGAGATCGAGGTCGACCGTGGCGCACGTCACCTCCCATTCCGCAAATGAAAATCGGCTGCCTTCGGCGATCAATTCTCCGCCCGATGCGATGAGCGCGCCGCCATCGAAAATCGCCCGGCCCGATTCGTTGCCCAGCAAATTCGCATAAACATAAGTCACCCCGAAAGCGCGCGAACCTTCGATGACGAACCGCTTGCGCACCTCGATCTTGCCAAAGGCAAAATGACTCGCGCTCGGGTTGAGCAAAAAGTCCACGCTCTGCCGCGCCAACCCGGCGCCGGGACGATTGGCCACCCACGCATCCTCGCAGATTTCGAACCCCACGCGCACGCCATCGCAGTCGAAGAAGATGTCCCCGATCGGATAAATCTGGCCGTCGCACTCGATCTCACCTTGCACGCCGGCCGGCCACGGCTTGAACCACCGAGGCTCGTAGTGAATGCCGTCGCCGGCGAGAAAACGCTTGGCCGCAAATCCAGCGATCCGCCCATTCACGAGCAGACCAGCGACATTAAACAAGCTGTGGCGGTGAAACACCGGCAACCCGATCGAGACGATCATTCCCTCGGTTGCAGGCAGGATCTCCTGCAGGACCCGCCAGGCCATTCGATGCGTCCCCGGCGCGTGAAAGGCGTCTTCGCAGCCATATCCCGAGATGCACAGTTCCGGCAAACAGAGGACACTCGCGCCTTGTGCACGCGCCGCTCCGATGGCCGCGAGAATACGCGTACGGTTGCCGTCCCAATCCAGCGGCGTCTGGTTCAGCACCGCGGCGGCAACCGTGATCAGGTTCATCGGTTTTCCTCCGCGGGCCCATTCTCATACCGCGCCGCGAGAACGAGTTTGGTCCGGAGCTCCTGCAGCTCCGCAGTCAGTCCCACAGGATATTCGTGGGGATTGAGGAAACGCTTGTGTCCCTCGTGAAAACCCTGGAGCTGCGACAGCGTGCGATCGCGGGTCGCCGGAAGCGGCGGTTCTTCGTAGACCAGTTTGCCCCGACGGAAAACCGGCGCCAGCAGGTCTTCGTGGGTCGCATCCTCCGGGATGCGCTTCTGTCGCATGGGGTCCAGCGGGTCGACAATCAACCGACCCGGCTCGGTGGAACCGCTGAGATCGTAAATCATGTCCCCGAGGAAAGCGCCATCGCGGCGAAAGCGGCGCACTTGCTGCACACCCGGCGTCGAAACTTTCGCCGCTTGCTCCGAAAGCTTCACCTTGTGCTGCCAGGCGCCATCGGGACCGCGCACCGCGGCGAGCTTGTAAACCCCGCCGAGCGCGGGCTGATCGTAGGCAGTTACAAGCTTGGTCCCCACCCCCCAAACATTGACGCGGGCGCCCTGTGTCTTGAGGCTGGTGATGATCTGCTCATCGAGATCGTTGCTGGCGATGATCACCGCATCCGTAAACCCGGCGTCGTCGAGCAACCGGCGGGCTTCAATGCTCAGCCAGGCGAGATCGCCTGAATCGAGCCGCACGCCTCCCAGCTTGTGGCCGCGCGCCTTCAGCCATTTTCCCATCTCGATGGCCCGTCGCACGCCCATGATCGTGTTGTAAGTGTCGACGAGGAAGACCGCATTGTTCGGCATCGCTTCGGCGTAAGCGCGAAACGCGTCCTCCTCGGTGTCGAACGACATCACCCAGCTATGTGCGTGGGTTCCCCGCACCGGGATACCGAAACGGTAGCCGGCGAGCACATTGGAGGTGGCCGCGCATCCGCCGATATAAGCGGCCCGGCTTGCCGCCAGCGCCCCGTCCACGCCCTGGGCGCGCCGCAACCCAAATTCCAACACCGCATCCTCCTTCGCCGCCAGGCAGACCCGGGCCGCCTTCGTCGCGATGAGCGTCTGAAAGTTGAGCATATTGAGCAGCGCCGTCTCGACGATCTGGCACTGCAGCAGCGGCCCCTGCACCCGCAGGAGCGGTTCGTGTGGGAAGACCACCGTTCCCTCCGGCACGGCATCCACGTCGCAGCTCCATTCGAGCTTCCGTAGAAAATCGAGGAAGCGCGGTTCGAAAAGCGGTTTGCCGTCATTGCCGACGAGTGTTCCGAGGTAGCTGAGTTCGTCGTCGGGGAAGCAAAGCTCGCACAAATAATCGATCGCCTCACGCAAGCCGCACGCGACGCTGAACCCGCCCTGGAAGGGATGCTTGCGGAAGAAGAGATGAAACACCGCCTCCCGATCGGGCATCCCGCACTTCCAATAGCCGTAAGCCATGGTCAACTGGTAGAGATCGGTCAGAAGCGCCGAGCAGGTTCGCTGACGGGGAGGCGTGGGGTTCATACTTCGTGTTTCTATTACACTTACAAGATACTTGTCAAGCGCCCGGCGTTATGATGCTCCCCTGCTCCACGTTGATTCCTTGTGCGGCGGCCCATTGGCTAATGTCGCGGCGTTGGAGAGCGTTGGCCATGAGGTCGTGGGCCACGCTAGCGAGACGATCCATCGCGTTTACCAGCGCCTCCGCGCCGAAGACGTGAGCGCCCGTGTGTCTGCGTTGCGTATTCCGTCGAGCGAAAATCAGGATTTGCCGCAAGCCAATCCAGGGCGTGCGGCAGAGTCGTCATCGAACCAAACGCGAACCGATACCCAGCGGCCCGCATCGCCGACACGTACCAAGGCGACTTCTTCAAAGCGGCTGCCAGTTCCTTTGCAATGAGAGGAACGGCTTGGAAAAACTGAGGGGTGCCCTGCGGGTTCATGCGCAGGACATTACAAAATACTTCCTAAGTGAGAAGTATTATTTTGCGGGCTTCGCCAGCTTCTTTGCCTTTTGCTTCGCCGCGAATTGCGTAAAGCCGCCCTGCCTCAGTTGACCGGCATCCGCTTTAAGCGCCGTTTTCACGCCCGCAACGAGTTGCTGCGCGGTGTTCCGCGCCGGCCTTCCCGCCTTCAAATCTTGTTCGCGTCGCTCCTCCACTTCCCGCATCGAGACGTAGGTGCGCCCAAGGAAATCGAACCGGGTGAGCTTGCCGAGTTCCACCAATTCGCTTACGCGTCGACTGCTCACGTCGAGGAGAATTGCCGCTTGCGGGTGATTCAACAAACCTTCCTGATCGACCATTGCGCGGCTCATGGCCTCCACCTCGCGCTTCAACTGCGCCCTGGTCAGCTTGCGGCTATCGGTCTTTTCAACGTTGGGAATATCGGCGAGAGTCGTTGCGCTGGCGGTCATGCAAATACTTTACGAATAGGAAGGTTTTCCGTCAACCCCGGGACATGATCCATACGGCAACCCGTTTTCGGACCATCATGCGCCCCGGTCTATCGCCTGCTTCATCATTTCGAAAAACTCCTTTGGTGTCGGCTCGGCATTTTCCCCAAATGAGATCCCGCCGTGTGAACCTTCGGATGAGACAAACCGAAGCTGAGTGCCTCCACTCGATGCATGGCCCAGGTTGTAATAGTCTCGCTGGCCCGTCTTTTTATTAAGCAGTGCAGCGGAAAAGAACGGTGCAAGCACTGGGCGCTTCTCCGCAGGAATTGCGAGCAGCTTTTGCACCCCACCCGGCCCGTTGAACTCCGCTGGAAACGACGGCGCTTTTGGGTACCTGATGAGATATACGGCGATCTCAGAAGTCAATTGACCCAATCCGCTTTGGAACTCGCGAATCTGCTCAATTGTGAGTCGCTGATGGGTTTTAATCGCGCCGATCAGCGCCAAATAAAGTGGCATCGATATACCGTCGTTCCAGATACTTAAGAATTCGTCCCAGCGCTTATAGACTATCTGCGGCAAAATCTCGTAGGCCAAACAATAAGATACCCGAGCTACGTCTTCCGGTGTTGCGATAGGTCCCGAACTCGCCTTTAGAAATCGAGTAACAAAATCATTTAGTAATTTGTTTGCCTCTTCCACCCTTCCGACGGCTTTCATGTTGGCGATCTGCTTTTGTAAAAACTCCAACTCCATCTCCCACATCACGAATTTAAGCTTTGGATCACGCCGAAGCTTTTCTGCTGGATCATTTTTACGCTTGAAAAAATTGAATATGCTCATGGTGGTATTCAGCCAAAAATTCGCGAAAGCAGCGAACCAGATTTAGACGCATTCACAACCGCCTTCCTGATCTTCCGATATTCATTGGGACGTTCATTTGGGGAATACGCAAGCATCGACATAATCAGGGAAGCCAATCGTGCGTCTGCTCCGGTGGAATGAAGTAAAGCAGTCGCAATCGCTAGATATTCACCGCTTACTATTGTTTGAACGGGAGCAATGTTCTGTCGGAATGGCAATGAGCCTGCAACCATCTCCAAATACATCATAATACATCCGAAGCAACCGACGAGCGGAAGCCGGCACTAAAGCGCTCCGGTGCCATATACAACACAGTTCCTATATTATTGAAGGTCCGCTGCGTCGCCTCGTCGGTCAGAGATTGGCCGGCAATTGCATTTAATTTCGTCTGCTTTACAGATGCGATTCCCCAATCGGAAACCATAAATCGATATTGTTCCAACGAACTTATTGCGTCAGCATCCGTTAAGGAACGGACGTTCAAATGGTAAAGCACGTTCTCCGGCTTTAAATCGAGGTGCAGGACCCGATCTTTTTCATACGCATAGGCCAATCCATCTATGAGATGGCACATGACGTGCGCCGAATCGGCATAGGAAAAGCGCCTAGCTTCCTTTAGCAAATCACGAAGCGAACCCGGACACCAATCCATTGCTGCGAGCCATCCAGCATCGCCTCCATCAACGATTTCGAGCAACCAAACGACATTGAAGTGCCGAAACGCAGACCAAATCGTCAATTCGCGTTTGAAAAGGGCGATCCCCTCTGGGTCTGCGACACTCGGCAATACTCCTTTCAATGCAACTTTCAACCCAAGGGCGCTCAGTCGTTCGGGAGCTTTTGCATGGTCCAGGGTGAGGAGAAGGACAAAGCCCATACCGCCACGCGCAACCTTTTCCACTACGTAGGGTCGGTCGCCGATTAGCAAAGAATCATTCGGTAGGAGATCGAAGAAGCTGTTTCGCTTATGGAAAAGGCGTATCATGCCGGGCGGTTGCGAACTGCGCCTCCGGATGGGCTTCGCCGGCGCCGATCGTGGAGGCTGGCCGGTGAGTAACAGAATTGCCCGCCGACGTGAAGGCGAATCACATAAGCCGAAGCGGGCGCTGATAATGACTCCTTGGAACCAACGTCAAGTTGCCGGGGTCAAGTTGCCGGGGGTTGCCGGGGTCAACGCTTGACACTTGACACAACCAAACGCGGCACGCTGGAAAACGGGACCGGCAGCGGAAGGGGTGGGATTCGAACCCACGGTGCCTTTTTCAAAGCACGCTCGATTTCGGGTCGAGTGCCATAGACTGGACTCAGCCAGCCTTCCAAAGTCATCGTGATCGGAGTCAAACCCTTGACACTTGACAAACGACTCTGGTGACCGCGGTGCAGAGCACGTGAGCCGTGCACCCGGACGTAACCCCGGCACTTTTCTATTTCCTTTTCTCTTTCCATCTTGACATTCCCGCCCCAGCTCCCAACGCGCGTATGTCTCGATGAGACATCCAGTCCTATATTCCACCCCATTGCCCAGTTCGCACCACGAAGCCTTCGCCCGCCCGCTAAACTCTAGTGCTTCCTCCCCTAAATCCGCGCCGCAACAGCCACCGGAGCCACCGGAGCCACCGGAGCCCGATGCCCTCGGGATCTTGACTGTAAAACGAATGAGGGTGCTCCAACCCCGAGAACGCGCCCTCACGTGGCCGAAACAGTGCCTCGTCGAGAAAGACCGCCCCGGCAAAGAAAAGCGCCGAGGCGAATCACCGCCAATCGGGCCCCGACCGCCAGTCCGGCCCTGGCCCCCGTCCGGCTTGGACCCATCCACCCGCCCGGCCTTCCGACCCAGCCCCCAAAAGTCATCAACTACCATTTTTCTCCAGAGTGACGCCCAAAGATATTCCAAAAAAGTCATCATTTATCACCTACCCGCCAGGCGCCAAAACTGCCCGACCGCCCCGCACCCGCGGGGCATAGGAATCGAACCTGAAAAGTTCCCCGCGCCGCGTAGCTTTTTCCTCTGCGTCTATGCGACCTCCGCGTTTTTAAATGTCTTTGCTTGCGGCCGTGTGCCGCCCTGCGTCGCTGGCCCAATCTCGTCATCTTTCTTGAAACCAATATTGCCAACCAAGCCTGATGCAACCTTGATCTCCGGCCGAAGCGTTACTTACATTTCGACCGAACCAAAGTTCTCTTTCCCTTTTGCAAGAGCATTGGCTCCGGTCAAAATCCTGTGGCGGCGAGGCAAAGGAAAAAGCCCGTAGTGAATTGACATGGCGCACCAGAATTCCAGCCCACTCGCCCACCCGTGAAGCCGCTCGCCTTATTTGCCATTGCCCTTCTCTCCCTGACTTCCGCTCTGTCCCTCGCCGCGGAAGGTCAAGCCGCGCCGAATATCGTCATCATTCTCGCCGACGATCTGGGCTACGGGAGCGTGAATTGTTTCGGAGCGGACGGGAAGCTGGTGCACACGCCGAACATCGATCGGCTCGCGCACGAGGGCCGGCGCTTCACCGACGCCAGCACCACCGCATCCGTCTGCACGCCGACGCGCTACTCGATCCTCACCGGCCGGTACTGCTGGCGCACGTCGTTGAAATACGAAACGCTCAACACCTTCGCGCCGCTCTTGATCGAGCCCAGTCGTTACAACATGGCCTCGATGCTCAAGGCGCACGGCTACATCACCGCGGCAATTGGGAAATGGCACCTCGGTTACGGGCAGCCGGATGCACCCAATCCGCAAAAACGGAGCGTCGACTACACTGCGGAACTCACGCCCGGCCCGCTCGAACTGGGCTTTGATTATCACTTTTCCGTCCCACAGAATCACGGCGATGTCACCGGCGTTTACGTCGAGAATCATTTCGTCTACGGGCTGCGTTCGGGGAAAATTCCGCCGGGGCTGAAACTACCCGGGCCGGTGCCGGACGATGAGAATTTCGCGGCGACTTACTACAGCGAGTCGCAACAGGGACACGGGCAGAAACCGCTGGAGATCGATGCCCCACGGCGCGTGGACGACCGCGTCATGCCCGAGCTCACTGACCAGGCCGTACACTGGATCGAGCAGCAGAAAGCCGGTAAGCCCTTCTTTCTTTATTTTGCCCCAGTGGCGGTACACGAGCCGGTGACGCCCTCCCGGGATACCAAAGGCACGAGCCATGCCGGGATCTTTGGTGATTGGATTCACGAACTGGATCGCACCGTGGGACGCGTGCTCGACGCGCTCGACAAGCAAGGCCTCTCCCAAAACACGCTGGTCTTTTTCACGAGCGACAATGGCGGCGTCTTCGAGCCTGCCAATAAGACGCGCCCGGAAAGCCTGGCCGTGCAAGCCGGGCTCGCGGTGAATGGATCGTGGCGCGGCGGAAAGACCCACGTCTTTGAAGGCGGATTCAAGGTGCCCTTCGTCGCGCGCTGGCCGGGCAGGATCCCGGCCGGCACTGAAAGCCGTGAAATGATCAGCCTCGCAGACATCCTCGCGACGACCGCCGCCGTCGTCGGCGAAGCGCTGCCCCCGGCCGAACATGCGGCCGAGGACAGCTACAGCTTTTTGCCCGCGCTCCTCGGCGAAAAACACGAAGCACCAGCGCGGCCCGACATGATCGTCCACAGCAACGACGGAGTCTTCGCCATTCGCAAGGGTCCGTGGAAATGGATCGAGGGTGTGCCCGTGCCGCAGATCAGCCCAGCGGCTCGCAAGGGCCACGCGGTGGAATTCCAGCGCCAGTTGTACAATCTGGTCGACGACCCGATGGAAACGAAGGACATCAGCGATCAGCATCCGGACGTGGTGAAGGAACTCGAACAGCTTTTGCAGCAGCAACGCGACGCCGGCCACACGCGTGACCTCCCGCGAGCCCCCGGCACACCGTCCAGTTCATCGAGTCCCTCCGCGGACGCCGGGAAGAATTCCACCGCCTCCATCGTCGACCCAAGCACCATGCACGGCAAAGTAATGTGCGGTTATCAAGGATGGTTCCGCTGTCCTGGTGACGCTTCCAAGCTTGGCTGGATTCATTATTCACGCGGCGCGCAAATGACCCCGGCGGCTCTCACCTTCGAGATGTGGCCGGACATGCGCGAACTCGGCCAGGACGAGCGCTACCCCGCGCCGGGTTTCACCCTGCCCAACGGTTCGCCCGCGGAACTTTTCAGTTCGGACAACGCCGCCACGGTCGAGCGACATTTCGAATGGATGCGGGACTACGGAATCGACGGCGTTTATCTCCAGCACTTTCTCGCCGACATGCCCGGCGGTCGCGCCGAGAACCGCTACGAATCGCGTCGCCGCGTGCTCGATCACGTCCAGCATGCCGCGGAGAGAACAGGCCGCGTATGGGCGGTCTCCTTCGATGTCGCGGGCACGCCCACCGAGCAGATTTACGATTTGCTCACCGCCGAGTGGCGCCGCTTGGTCGACCAAAAGATCACGGCTGGTCCGCGTTATTTGCGCGAGCAGGGATTACCCGTCGTGCAAATCTGGGGCTTCTACTGGCAGAACCAAGCCAACCACATGAGCGCAGAAGTCGCGGAGAAACTCCTCGCGTTCTTCAAGCAACCCGGGCCCTACGCCGCGTTTCTCGCGGGCGGCGGCGATTGGGATTGGCGGCGCAATCCCGATAAAGACTGGCAGGCTTTCTTCCGGAAATTCGGCGCGTATTCGCCGTGGAACGTCGGCAACACCTCAACCGGCGCCGATGGCGATCGACGTGCCGCAACCGGTTATTGGGCCGACGACAAACGCGAATGCGACAAGAGTGGCGTTTTCTGGCTGCCGGTGGTCTACGCCGGTTTCAGTTGGGACAATCTCCAGCAGAAACCGCCAGGCACCACCAACATCGCGCGCCGCGGCGGCAAGTTTCTGTGGGAACAATTCCACGCGCTTTCCACACTCGGCGTCGACTCCATCTATGTGGCCATGTTCGACGAAATCGACGAAGGCACGGCGATCTTCAAAGTCACCGGCGAACCGCCCACGCAGGCCCATTTCGTCGGCTACGAAGGTCTGCCCAGCGACTGGTATCTCCGTCTGGTCGGCGAAGGCGGTTGCCTGCTCAAGAATCATCTGCCGGTTCCGGCTGAGATTCCGATCAAACCTTAGCCACCGCGCACGCCATGGCGAAACGGGAGCGCGAGCTTCCGGTTCGTGCCCGTCGGCATCCCGACGGCAAGATCGGCGCGTCGTGTCCAAGAGCGCCGGAACCGTCGAGGGTGCATCACCGCCATCCGGACACAAGACTCCGTGGTAGGCGTCGCATCATTGCCGATTCCGCGATCCCACTAACGCGGCGGAGTCGGCGCTTCATCCGCCCTTTGCTGAGTAGTCCGTTCTTCCGCCGGCGCCTGTGGCCCTGACTGTGCGCTTCGGCCCAACAGAAAGCCCGCGACTGTTCCGAGAAGCGAAATCATCGGAGTGATCTGCTCCGTGGAAAAGCCGGCCGTACAAAGAAATACGCCGGAAATCACCACCAAGGTCAGACCGAAGGTCCTGGTTGCTGCGTCCGTCCACCCCTTTCCTGCGCGGAGGATGATCAGCGCTTGCAATCCCAAGAGGGCCAAGCCGAAAAGAACGATAATTCCGCTCAGCACCAGTGGCACCACTGTCGTCGTTGTTAACACTCCTCCTCCACCCTGTGTGCCCTTTTTCGGGTCCTCTTTCCGGGAAGCCTTTTGTGATTTGGACTTTCCTTTCCTGGTTCCTTTTGAGTCGGAGGAGTCGGATGAATCGGACGAATTATTAGGCTGGGGGGTTGCCGCTGAACCAGCCGAAGTACCTGCCGGCGGTGATGATTTGGGTGTCCCTTCGGTCTCGGAGGTGTCCGCTGCGTAGACCGAGGCGGTTACAGCGATGGTTATGAACCACAGTCCAAACGCGAAAGCTGATTTCACTACTGTTGATTTTTCAACAAATCAGGCATCATCCCGGTGCTTGGAGTCTTGCCATGAGGCCCTTCAGCTATTTCATCAGGGCCAGAAGCTACCGGACGAATCGCTTCATGAGGAGGCGTCGCACAAGCCGAGAGGATGCACCCTACCAGAATCACCAGCAAACCATTCTTCAAACACGTCATCCGAGGGTTTTGGCGATCCGACGCAAGTTTGTCAAGCAGAAGACTGGACAGAACGGGATAAACGCGAAATTCAGCGGAAATGGTCCTAGTATGGTTCTTACAACGATTGAGTTTGGGTTGAACTCCACCCCTCCCGGATTGGTAAAATGACCACCACCCCCTGCGCCCGGTTACCAACTTAGGCGTCATCCTGCACTCACCAAGCAATGAGCGTTATTGAATCCCACTGGAGAGAACGTCAATCCCGCTACAAGGACGGCATTTACTTCACTACGGACGACTTCATCGAGCTTTGCGGCTCTCCGAGCGAAGGCGGCCGCCTGCTGAAGCAGCGCCTCCCGGTGCCGCCGGAGATTCCCATTCAGCCCTGATGGGCAATGCTGTGGGAGGACTCGACCGCAAACAGGAAATCTGCGAATCAGACTACCAAAAACGCGATGGCGTCTCGCGTCTCAAATCCTCGAAGGTGACGCGTTTGCCAGCGCTTGTAACTCCCGCAAGATGCTTGCTTCCAACCGAGGCCCGTGGAGAGAGAGCACCGCACGAAGACGATCCAGTTCGGCGGTGGTCGGCAGGACGAAATGAGTTCGATTGTAACTAAACATCCAGCTCCGCAAATATCCGGCGGCGATGATTTGCGGGACATCCTTGTATTCGGCAACAGCGCGAATCAAAAGGGACAACTTCGCCCATTTGGAAAGTCGATTGATGAGCGAAAGCACTTGGGTCCGGACATGAGGAAAAGGAGCGGAAACAAGAATTTCCTCCAATCGTTCTGCACCAACATCGCAGACACACGGCTCCAAGGCCACGCGCGCCTGCCGGCTAACACCAGAGGATTTGTCCTGGAGCGCCGTGACGAATAGATTGAGGTGCTGTTGCAGGGCCAACTTCGCCAAAGCAGCTAACGCCGCTTTGCGCACACTGATTTTTCGCTCCTCGGTAAAAGGCAGGATGACGTTCTCGTCCTCCGCCTTGCCGGTCTCTCCCAGACCGCCCAGCGCTGCCCTCAGTGTCGTCGGCTGAGCGGCGATGACGGCTGCGCGATAGTAGTGACGCAAGTCGATCGGCGTCTTTTGAGTGAGATGAAACTGGGCGAGTGCCCGCAATGCTGCGCTTTGATCCAGGAGCGCTTCCTGCAAGCTTCGTTCATATTCCCCGGACTTACGAGTCGCGCACCAGCCAAGCGCCACGTATCGCACGTTCGGCACCCGATCCTGAAGTAACGCCGGCAAAAATTCCTCGGGCAGCAGCGCGGGTGATGGCATCTTTGCCAGCCACATTGCCGCACCATGACGGACTGCCGGATTCGGGCTCTGCACCATCCGGCCAATCATCGCGCGTTGCATTTCCTCTCCCCGGTCGGTTGCACCCTTCCACGCGAGAGAGAGTCCGTAATTCCTTCCGCGCGAGTCAGGCGACACCATGGCCGCCTCCGTCAATGCGGCGATATTTCCCTGTAGAAAAGATTGAATCCGCGCTGAAGTTAGCGAATTGCTAGCTCGGGAGCGATCACCAAGGCGGGCGATGAGCGGAAGAAAGCGAAGAAATGCGGCGCGATTCGCGGGCGTCAGCAAACGGGCCACGCATTCTTCGGCCCCTCTGCGCACGGGGTCCACCCAATCATCCAGGCGCAGCAGCAGAAAAGGGATGGCACTGTCCGCCTCCGCCAGGCTGCCGAGCAGTTCGACGGCACATTCCCGGACATATCCGTTGCCGTGGCAGGATGCGATACCCAGCAGAAGTGGCACATCCCAGTCGGCGTGGATGCGAGCGAGCATTGCCGGGGAGAGGCGGCGCCAGTATGCATCAACCGGCCGCCAGCTTCCGCCGCGGCGAACTCGATCGTCGAGCGCCAAATAAACCGAAGGCGGCAAAAGTTTCGCCAGCGCATGCAAGGTGGCACAAGCCTCCCGCGCCACGTCGGTGTCCCTATCCACCAGAAAATCGACGATCTCCGGAATCGCGGCGGGTTCCCCCAATTCCCGCAGTTCCTGCAATGATTGTTTCAGTTGTGTCCCTCGACCGAGCCACTTGCGCGAATCCATGACCATTTGATGGACCAATGCCTGACCTGTTTGAGAGAGCCGACGCCACTTCATCGCGCAAAGAAAGCTCTATGGTGAATGATGAGCAAGTGCGCAGGAAAACTGCGTGGGATATAAAGGCCTGCCTAGCGATTGGTATCTCCGCCTGGTCGCCGAAGGCGGCCGACTGCTGAAAAACGACCTGCCTTTCCAGGCTGAGATTCCGATTCGGCCTTAGAGGAAGATTCCGCCGGAGGCTTCGAGGCGCTGGCCGTTGATCCAGCGGCCTTCCTCGGAGCAGAGGAAGGCAACGACGCCACCGATGTCATCGGGCACACCCACGCGGCCGAGGGCGGTGGACGAGGCGATCATATCCCGCACACCCGTGTGACCGAGCGCGGCGGCGGTGAAATCGGTTTCGATGGCGCCGGGCGCAACGAGATTGGCACTGATGCGGCGCGGGCCGAGTTCTTTGGCCAGGTAGCGCGTGAAGACTTCGATGGCGCCTTTCATCGAGGCGTAGGCGGAATAGCCGGGAAGCGAAAAGCGCGCGAGGCCGGATGAGGTGCAGACGATGCGGCCGCCATCGGCGATGAGTGGCAGCAGTTTTTGGGTGAGGAAATAGACGCCCTTGAAGTGAACATTAAAGAGCGCGTCGAAGTTTTCCTCAGTCATCTCCACAAAGGGTGCGGCGGAATCGATGCCGGCGTTGTTGATGAGGAAGTTGAATTGTTTGCGGCTCCACTTTTTCTCGAGGGTCTGGCTCAGGGCGGTGGCGAAATCGGCGAAGCTGCTCACTTTGCCCACTTCGAGCTGGAGGATCGCTGCTTTGCGGCCGAGGGCCTCGATCTCAGCCGCCACGGCTTCAGCTTCCTCCTTTTTCTGGCGGTAGGTGACGATGAGGTCGACGCCATTGCGCGCGAGTTGGAGCGCGGTGTTGCGGCCGAGGCCACGGCTGCCGCCGGTGACGAGGGCGATTTTGTCTTTCAAGCCATTCATGGGAGTTGGGGCGGTTTTCGTGAACGGAGTTTTGTCCGCCCGCTCAGATTTTCTTCAAAAAGATACCCGAAAGATGACGATGACAAAACAAAAGGGCGGCTGTCTGGTGAAGTTTTGGGACTGTGGGGCGCACCTCCGCCGGTGGCGAAGGCGGTGCCATCGACTGCGACGGCGATGGCCACGCGGACGCCACTTTCGACCCGCCATGCCGGTTCATCCTGCAACTTCGCGAGGGCAAAATCGTGACCGTGGAAGCCGATCGTAAGACGACCGCACAAATCGCCGGTCGATCGATCTCACTCGAAGCGTACGTGCCGGTCGCAGCGCCGTGAGATGGAACCGCGAGCGTAGCGTTAGTCGATCCGAATTATCTTCTTCGGAACGTAAATTCGGTCGCCATCCTGTAAGATCGGATCGAGCCTGGCGTCGCCCGACTTCATGATCTTTTTGTAGTTAACGTTGATCTTTTCGAGAGTGCCATCTTTTCGAAGCCGGGCGACTTGCACGGTGTCACTACCCCACTCAGTTCGACCGGCCCGCAAAATCGCGTTCGTGAGCGTGAGGGTCTCACCCGATAACATTTCCATGGGACCACCTACGCGAACCTCCCCGGAGAGATACACCTGCCCCACGCGCACACCGGTGGGGCTGACACGGTCGATGGCTACGCGAACGGTCGCGTGTTGATAATAGTCGCGCTCGAGCCTCGTCTTGATTTGCGTGGCGGCTTCTGCGGCCGTCAGGCCGGTGACTCGCACGCGTCCCAAGGGCGGAACGTCCAGTTCTCCGGTGGCCGTCACCATGCGCGGCAATCCCCCTTCGCGATCCTCGACAATCTCCACCGTGACCTGATCACCGACGGCCAGCTTCTTGTCGGGGTCGACCATCGTCATTCGGTCCGGAGCCGGTCCGGCCTGCGGATAAACGGCTTGAGCTCGCGGCGCGACCAAGCCTTGCGCGTTGGCCAGACTTGTCATCCCCAGAAGCGCGACGGTGACGCTTGCAAAACGATTAGAATTCAAAAATGCCATAATCGAAGAGGTTTTGAGTTTACCTGACGGAGCTCAGTTAGCGCGAACTCGGAGAGTAACCCAGCATACGTAATAACACAGCAATAATCGGGCTCAAAGTGGATGTGCCTTATGGCCGGCGAGGGCTACCACTCGTCTACTTGAGTGCGGACGGCACAGTTTCCGGGGGCCGGACGGTCTCGATTGGCTGTTCCTTTTCGCCAATTTCGGGACCGGGCCCGCCCGGGGCGTTGACCAAGCTGGCCGAGACGAAGATCATAAGGTCGCGTGTCGCCTGTCGATCGAGAGGGTCTTCGGAAATCCGACCGAGCAATGGCACTTTGCCGATGAGCAAATTGGACGCCCCGGCCAACTTCGGCGGATCTTCCCGAAGTATGTCGTCGAAGAAAACGCTCGAACCGTCATAAATGGGCACGGCTCCCGGCCTTTTGTGAGTGTTGAAAAGCGGGTGCTCTTTTCCGTTTGGCGCGAGGCCGTCGAACTCGATGGCCCGCACGCCAAAGCGCAAGTCGAGGGTGTATCCATCCGATCCGACCACGGGCGTTACTTCGAGTGCGACCCTCAGATTATGATGAGGATGCGGCTTCGACGGCGCCGCAGCGGGACGTGCCGGCACCGATTCTTTGCCTGTCTCACCAACCCCATCGCCAGCGGCGACGCGGGCCGTCGGCAATGCTTGCCGTGATGGATCGTCCGGTGATGCGCCTAACTCGCGTGTCACTTCAACCACCGCGCGCTGTCCGTTTTCGACCGTCACCTTGGGCGTGGAAAAAATGGTGGCCGACTTATTCTCCTTCAGCGAACGCAGGATTTGCTGGAGCTGAGGGTCGGTGAAGACACGGGAGAGTCCCGTCGAACGGTCGCCCTCGCCGAAATCGCCGGCTGAAACGCGGATGGGGCTCCGGCTAAATCCGACATTGCCGCCACTGATGAAGGCATTCCGTGTAGGGACCCTCCAGTCTCCCAACAAAAGCGATTCGAACTTTGATCCGGCGATTGCTTCTTGTGGGATCTCCACAAGCGTACATTCGATGTCGACACGAATAGGCCCCGGGTCCTCGCGGCTTTGGACAATTTGGTCGACGAGATTCAGTTGCTTCTGCGTATTGCGGACGATGAGGCGGCTGCTCTTGACGATATAGATCGCCGAGGCTCTCTCGGAAAAAGTCACGCCACGGGCAATCAGCCAGTTTTTGGCCATTTCGCGATCAGTGATGTTTGTGGTCCCTTGCTCCTTGGACGTCAACGCCATCAAATTGCGCGGGACTTTCCATTCCTTGGTCACAAGCTGCCCCGACGGCCGATCGTTGAGAATGTAAATACGATCCGGGCCGATCTTGAGTCTCAGGTGGGCCTGAGTGGTGACCTGGCTCAGCGCTTCCAGCAAAGTAACCTCTTTCAGAGAAAGCGTGATGCGGGGGTCCATGGGGTTTGGCCCGATAGCCGACGGTGAACCGGGAATCGAAAGACCGGGGATCGGAACTCCTGGAGCAACGTCACCGTCGATGGGAACTTCCAGAGAGAGCACGATATTCAATCCACGTTCGCCCGGGGGAAAATCCGTATCGCAGTCGATGGATTTCTTCTTCAGGAAGTCAATCGCCTCCCGTAAAGTGGCATCGTGGAATTCCATCTTTGGAATGATGATCCGCTCCAATTTCTTCCGATTTGCCGCGGTCTTAGGCGATGGAATCCATTCCGTGGGCGTCGATTCCGTTTCAGCGGCGTCACTGCGGAAGCCAGAGAAGACTACCGCACCGACGAGCAGCGAGCAGATCGCACTCGAGATGGATGATCTGGTCATGGGGAATTCCGACTTGGTGGATAATTCGAAGAGGTCTTGGGCGCAATGGGCTTTGAAGTCGAGCGGGATCAGTAGCGCCGGACGGCCATTATCCGTGACGCACATGCCCTTCGGTCGGTGCAGGCGCGCTCGCCGGGAAGAAACCGAGGTCGCGCTTCATTTCTTCGGGACTGGCCGCTTCGGCGCGCGTGCCCGCAGGTGCCTGATACCAGCCGGGATCCTGGTCGTAGCTCTCCAGACGGTCGCGCACCTTGAGGTTCGTGTACATGCCACCCATGGTGATGTAATCGAACGGGCCCTGACCGCCGACCATCGGGATGCTGTTCGGCGGGACTGGCATCCCCATCGTGCCCATTTCGGCCATGCCGGTGTCGCCCATCGTCATGTAACCGGGAACCGCTTTGCGGGCGCGCTGATCGAAGCCTTTGATATTAACGCCGATTAGGTTCGGGAGGCCGTGGCCCATTTGATTCATTACATGGTGCGACATGTGGCAGTGCATGGCCCAGTCGCCCGGATTATTGGCCACAAATTCCACGGTGCGCGTGCTACCGACCGGCACCAACACCGTCACCTCGGGCCAGCGCGCGCTTTCCGGAATCACTCCACCATCAGTCTCGGTGACCCACCAATAATGACCGTGGAAATGAATGGGATGATGATCCATCGCGGAGAGATTCCCGAATCGGATGCGCACGCGGTCATTCGTGCGCACGACAAGCGGCGCGGTGCCTGGATAACATTTCGCATTGAACGTCAGCACATTGAACTCCGTCATTTCATTCGGATCGGGCCGCATCGTCCCCGGAACGATCTTCCATTCGCTGAGCAACATGACGAAGTCCCGGTCCGGGCGTGGCCCCTTCGGTTCCCGCGGATGAATGATGAACATGCCGAGCATCCCGAGAGCCATTTGTGTCATTTCGTCGTGATGCGCGTGATACATGAAGGTGCCGTGCTGCCAGAGCGTGAATTCGTATTTGAACGTTTCGCCGGGCCGGATGGCGCGCTGGGTCAGACCGCCGACACCATCCATGCCATTTGGTAGATGCAGGCCATGCCAATGCACTACGGTCGACGCGGGCAACTTGTTGGTCACATAGATGCGCACGCGGTCGCCTTCGACGATCTCGATGGTCGGACCGTGGACCTGCCCATTGTAACCCCAGCAGTGCGCCTTGAGCCCGGGCGCGAATTCATGGTCACGCACTTCTTCCGCAACCAGGTGAAAGACCTTCACGCCATCCACGACCTTCCACGTCAGCGTGGAACCATTGAGCGTCACGGTCGGCGTGTAATGCTTGCCCGGCTCACCCGGTTCCGGATGCGGCGGTCGCGTCCATGCGGGCGGCCCGACTTTGCCGTTGGGCGTTTGCGCTGGAATGGCCGAACCGGAAGGCGTCGCTTGCTGCGCGCGCGCAGCGGGAGGGAGAGCAGCGGCGCCGGCCAAAGCCGCGGCGCCAGTGAGGAGTTCACGTCGGGTAATCATAAAAAAAGGATTTCTATTTCTTCTTGGATGGGGCGGTGGCGCGCGGCCGGAGATTTCCGCCTACGGCGCGCTCGAGTTGTGCGCGCGTGGTCCAATAATCGCGCAGGACTTCGATGGATTTGTTTTCGGACTCCACCTGCTCGGCTCGCGCGGTGAAAAGCTCGTAGTTGCCGAGGAGCATCCCGTTGTAGCGCAACTGCGTGTCGTCGGTAATCGCCCGGCGCGTCGGCAGCAGATCCTTCTCGTAAAGGCGTGCGGTCTCGCGGAGCGCGACCAACTTGTCGTGCAGCGCGCGAACGTCGGCACGAATGTCGATGGTCAAACCTTCGACTCTCCGCTCGGCCTGGCGTAATTCCACCTCGCCCTTGGCAATGCGCGCCTGGCCTTGATTGAACAGCGGCAATTCCAAGCGCAACGTCGGGCCGGTAATGCGTTCGCCTTCGGGTTCGCGTTCGGAATTCACCCCAAATTCCAGCGCGCCGATATAACGATAGCTTTTCGTAAGACCGAGCGCGCGCACGATGCCCGCGAGTTCGGCGTGAGCCGCGGCGAGATCGAGCCGTTGCGCCACGGCCAGAGATTCGAGGCCGCGAAGCGTCACCTCGTTTTCGGGCACGGGCGGCAATCCTCCTGCGAGCTTCCACGCGAGGTCACTGCCCCAGAGACTCAGCAACCGGTTGATTTTCTCGCGGTGCTCGCGCCGCGCATTCTCCACCGTCATCAGGTCTAGCCGGGCGGCGTCATAGACCGACTGCTGCTGGGCCAGGGCGAGATCGGTGATATTGCCGGCGTCGTGCTGCCGTTTGGCGAGATCGGTCGCGGCGGCGTTGATGTCGACGATCGTTTTTCGCTGGGTGATCATCGCCTCATCCGCCTGCAACGCATAAATCGCCTCCTTCACCTCGGCGACGAGTTCGAGCGCCCGATCGCTCACGCGCATCTGAGTGGCCGCGAGACGTTCCGCAGCCACGCGCTTGCGCAACGGAAGCATGAGCAGATCCAGCAAATCGAACGCCGCACCCTCCTCGTTATCGGCCATGACCGACGCCCGATTCGGAAAACGAATGCTCAAATCGACGCTCGGATTTTTCCACATCCCGGCTTCCCGCAAATCGGCGGCGGATACGCCGACATCCTCCAGCGTGGCCAGCCAGCCGCGATTGTTGAGCAACGCGATGCGCACGGCGGCATTCACGGTAAGCGGCTTCTTCAAAATCGCCCGCACCTGGGCCAGCGCCTCTTCGCGCGCGGCGGCGTCTTGCTGCCAGCGAATCGCGGCGCCGGTGCGTTCGCTCACCGTCTTCTCGACGGGCTGGAACGGCGGTTCAGTGGCGCCGGCAAACGCCGGCCAAGCCAGCGCCATGAATCCGGCAAGAAGGATACCGCGGGGCCTTCGTTTGGCGCACCGCGCAGATAGTTTAAGGCACATGGGTCAGGGATGAAGGGTTGAAAACGTCTGCGGTTTAATGGAATCCGGCCGGGCGCGCGCGGGCAGACGGAGGCACCACGCGGCGGCGCAAGTTTCGGCAAACGCGCAAGAAAACCGCGCCGATCCGGGCGCGGAATTGCGCGGCGACACGCTCGACACCCACCACCGGCGGGTTGCGTGTCGCTAGGCGTAGAATGGCGGAGCGTGACTAAGCAGGCTGTGCCGCAGGACGATCTCAGCGAAGGAAATTGCGCGCGGCGGTCCATGCTCGCGGAGCAGTTTCGGCGCGGAGCATTCCGTCACCAAGGCCACGGCGTCGCGCCCCCAGAGCAACAATTCGCAGGACGTAGCGTCGAGCTTCACCACCGTCTTTTGCGCGAGGCTCGCTTTGATGTCCCGGCAGCATTCGCGCACGCCATCCTGTGGCGGCGTCTTCCCTCCATGATTCGCAACGGCGTGACAGTGGGCGTGTCCAGTGTTCCCCACCGACGCCGCGGCCATGGCCGCGAGCGCGCAATGATTCGTCAGCACCAACCACGAAAGCAACATGACCGCCACGACGACGCAGCGGCTGAGCGATGATACGCAAGGTGCTTTCACTACCGACCGAAAGCGCAATTCTCGTCCGCAATCAACCTTAATCTTCCACGAAGGAGGAGAAGCGACCCTGAATCTTAACTGCTTAGCAGTTCGCGCACTTCGTCATCCGTGGTTTGCGAAAAATCGCGGTAGACCTGTCCCACGGCTTCGAAATCCGGCGGCACGGTGAGACAAATCAATTCGTCCGCTTCGCCCGAAAGCCGGGCACAGGCCGAAGCCGAACCCACGGGCACCGCGACGATCACCCTCGCCGCGCCGGCTTGCTTCAAGGCGCGAACCGCCGCACGCATACTGGCACCCGTGGCCAACCCATCGTCCACGACGATCACGGTTTTCTTCTGCACCACGCACGCCGGACGCTGACCGCGGTATTCGTGTTCGCGACGTTCGAGTTCGCGTCGCTCATATTCGGTCACTTCGGCAAGAACGGCATCGGCATCCGGGATGTGCGCGACGATCTCTCGATTCAGCACGCACACGCCTCCCGAGGCGATCGCGCCCATGGCCAATTCCCGCTGTCCGGGCGCGCCCAGCTTGCGAATGATGAAAACATCGAGCGGCACCCGGAGGGCCTGCGCGACTTCATACGCCACCGGCACCCCACCGCGGGCGAGCCCGAGCACAAGCACGTCCAGGGTTCCCTCGAACGCCGCGAGCCGCTGCGCCAGTTGGCGGCCCGCATCGCGGCGGTGGTGAAAATAAATAGGCCGACCGCCGAACGTACCGCCGCGCTCCAAATATTCCGGCGGATTCATTTTGCCGTTCCGTTGATCTGCGCGAGCCTCTCGTTCACAGCGCGCAACGGAATGGCCACCCAGGCCGGGCGGTAGCTGAGTTCGTAGTTAATTTCGGAGAGCGCCTTGTCGAGTTGGAAGACCTCGAGCAGCAATTGCGTGTCGGCCATCGAGCCGGGCAGAAAACCGGCGCCCGCGGCGGCTTCGAGATAAGCGGCGAGATAGGCCTCACGCATCGCCTGCGCCCAGGCGCGGGCCCAAGGAGCAAGGCACACCACATCGTCCGCGGGCTCGTTGCGCAAAGCAGCCGCCACAGCCAGGTCGAGAGAGCGCAACATCCCGGCCACATCCCTCAAGGCGCAACGCTTGAGCCGCCGCTCGGAAAGCGCTTGGCGCGGCTCGCCCTCAAAATCGATGATCACGAAATCCTTGCCCGTGTTGAGCACTTGCGAGAGATGAAAATCGCCATGGATGCGAATGCGTGAGACGTCGATGCGGTGATCGAGCAAACGGGCGAACACGGTAAGGAGCGGCGTGTGGTTATCGAGCAAGGTCGCGGCATCTTCGCGCGCGTCTTCCGGCAAACGGAAAAGCTGCCGCTTGAGATGACGCAAGACGTAGCCGGCCGAACCACGCAACCCTTGATACAGCGAGCGTTGATACAAGGTGCTGAAGGGCTCCGGTGCGAAATTCGCGCGATCCTCCGCGGAAGCCAGCGCATGGTGCATCTCTGCGGTGCGCTGGCCCAGTTGCCGGGCGCGTTCGCGATAGGACGCGCCCAAAAGTTCCGCCATCCCCGCCTCATCAAAATCCCGCCGGGCCGCGAGCACACGGTCGAAAAACCGCGCCAGCGCATCGAGCGTGTAGGTCCAGCCGTCGCCCTGATTGACGACGAACCCATAGAGCATGCCGACCGCGGCGTCGCCTGCTCGATCCATGAGCTTGAGTTCCCCGGCGCAGGACGGCACGCAGGAAAGGCCGGCTACTTCATTGAGGAAACACGTGAGTTCCGCATCCGGGTGCAAGCCGCGGTCGAACCGGCGCAGGATTTTCAAGAGCCAGGTATCTCCGAAGGCGATCGAAGTATTTGACTGGTCCAGGCTCAAGAGGCGGCTGCTGGAGAGCGCGTGCTCTAGGGTTGCGGGATCGAGCGGCGAGCGGCAGGAACCGACGAGGCGTGTCCGCCCCGAGGCGGTGGCTTCCCCGGCGGTAATTCGCAGCAACGCCGCACGCGTCTCCGGCAGGTGCAAGGCATCGCAAATGGAATGCTGACGATCGAGATGCGCG
>Ga0206824_10003_pt1 | contig 80324 bp, 76 predicted proteins | sample Alteio_BWOrgCont_82_FD_152874 | JGI IMG/M metagenome (GOLD analysis project Ga0206824, IMG submission 152874) | Enriched cells from forest soil in Barre Woods Harvard Forest LTER site, Petersham, Massachusetts, United States -... | ecosystem: Environmental > Terrestrial > Soil > Temperate forest >...
CAGGAAGCAATAGATTTGCACATGGACTTTTTACTACAATTGCGCAAGTGGTTCAGCAAGAAGGTATCAATGTTTTTTCTTTTGATTTTTCTGGACACGGGCAAAGTGACGATGAAGTTTCTACCTTAGAAACGGCAGTGGCAGATCTACATACTGCCCTTGAATGGGCTAAAAAAAATGGCTTTACTAACATTGCCCTTTTAGGCCACAGTTTAGGTGCATTTGCGTGCGTAGCAAATTATTCCTCAGACATAAGCACTATGATTTTACTCGGTGCGCTTGTAGGCCCAGTACGATGGCACTGGCAAAATATCTGCTCTCCAGAGCAATTAGCCCAAATGGAAAAAACAGGTTACGTCTCTGCTGATGTTAATGATGGTTTGCGTAAAACAGTACGCATTGACGCCAATATATTTCGAGATATTGCAGCTATAGATCAGCAACAGCTTCTTAAAGGGATCAATTGTCCTGTACTTATTATTCACGGTGATGCTGATCAACAAGAACGTGATTTATATGCTTGGTCACAACAAGCGCTTGCTTTTTTAACAAAAGACTCGCAATTACAGGTTATCCATGGCGCACACCATAACTTTCTGAAGAATGCGCAAGAAGTTGCAGAACGCGTAAAACAATGGCTCATACAACACACCGTATAAAAAATACAAGAATCGTTCATGTTGATTCTTCGATTATTATAACTTAAGGTCACACCTATCTATGAAAATCAAATTCACGGGCATATTTTTAATCATGATATGCCTCTTTATATATTCTTTTTATGGGAATAAAGCTGACAATTTAAAAACAAGGTACAAAAGCGCGATAATTATTGGGGCTACTTCTGGAATTGGAGAAGCGATAGCCAAGGAGTTAGCAAAGCGAAATTATATCATTGGCCTCGTTGGTAGAAGACAGAATCTTCTTGAAACAATCCAAAAGGAAATCGCTACTGAGTCTTTCATCAAAGTAATAGATATATCTGATATACATAGTGCACAGCAAAAATTGAAAGATCTTATCGCAGAAATGAAGGAATTAGATTTAATTATCATAAGCTCAGGAACTGGAAATCATGATTTATCTTGGGCAAAGCAAAAAGAAATCATTGATGTAAACGTTATGGGTTTTGCAGCTATGGCTAGTATTGCTACTGATTATTTTTTAAATAAGGGCAAAGGACATATTGTCGGAATATCATCAATCGCAGCTCTAAAAGGGTTTGCACAAGCACCGGTTTATAGCGCTTCAAAGGCATTCATCAGCAGTTATCTTCAAGGATTAAGGGAACGCTTTAAGAAATTAGATAAGAAAATTTATGTAACTGATATACAACCAGGTTTTGTAGATACACAAATGGGCAAAGATTCTAATTTCTGGAAAGCAACGCCTCAAGAGGCAGCTCAACAAATTTGTGATACGATTGAAAATAAACGAGACCATGCATACATTACATATAGATGGTATTTAATAGCTTGGGCTATTAAAATAATTCCGGACTGGTTATTTTACAAATTATTTTAAACTTCAAAGGAAAGTTAGGTTTATTTTATGATCCACAACACTAAAATAGCAGTCATTATTAGATCCGATTTATTAGGCTGGCAGAAAGTTAATGTTACAGCCTTCTTGTGCAGTGGTGTAGCAGCAACTAATCCTGAAATTATTGGGGACAAGTACAAAGATGGATCAGGAACAGAATATTTGCCGATGTTTGGGCAACCAGTTTTTGTATATGGAGCAGATAAAGATGAGTTACTTAGAGCCTTAAATAGAGCACTTTCAAGAAATGTAAAAGTAGCTGTATATACAGAAGATATGTTTAAAACTGATAACGATGTTGACAATAGAGCAGCTGTAGAAGCAGTAAAACAAGACGCTCTTAATCTTGTAGGAATTGCTTTTTACGCAGATAGCAAGACAGTGGATAAGATTAAAAGTGATTTAAAATTCCTACAATAGCAATCAACCAAGTTCCATAACCAGCAAGGAACTTGGTTTAAAACTTTTTTTTACGGCACCTCAATTTCTTGATGCATTGCAACTATGTTTATCATATTAATAGCTTGATTTTTAAGATATTTATCAAAAAATAAAACAGGAAAGATTCCGCTTGCTACTAATATATCATGTTTTGCATGCACAAAAATTTGATGCAAAGATGCAATACTTTTTATATGAGTACCTTGAATTTTTGTTGCCCAATAATGAAGCGCATCTGGTGCGTATGGTACGGTAGCAATATCACCCTTCTTTCCTACCGCAGGATACCATACTTGAATCATCAATTCTCTCTGTGGATGTGTCGATTCATGAGGGTATAGTTCCTTACGTGACTCATCAATAATATGATAAGCCGTTGTGCCAATAGTATATTGACCAGTCGGTGTTGGAAAATGTACTGCCAACGCTTGTGATCTATTAAAAATTTCCCAAAATGTTAGACATACTACGAGCAAAAGGAATGCGGATAATATTTTAATTTTATTCATAATGTTTAAATTGGGCTGCTCTGGCAAAAGAACAGCCCAATTTCCTTATAGTGTAGTAGAAGCATATATCTTTATTGCATCAGCAAGAAACTGAGCAAGCTTTGGATGATATGCATCATAAAATTTCCTTAACTCAGTTTCCATAATAAAATCTGCATGACCAGCATACGTTTCCTTTGTGGGTGTCCAGAATTTATTCAGTATAGCTAAATGCTTACTAATGACCGCCTGTACCTCTTTTGAACCCGGTTTAAGGTTGTTGGTAAGCATGACAACAAGCTCTTTGCATAGCTCATCGCCCTCTTTACGCACCTTTGACCAATCATCCTTTGTCCAATCTTTATGAGCAGTTTTGTAGCCAGATGCTATAGTTTTATATTCTTGTTTTCCATATTTCTGTACTAAATACTCTTCTACTGCTTGAGCATATTTTTTTTGTTGCTCAGAATCAGGTTCAAATCCTTTAAATAGCTCTTTTTCCATAATCGTCCTCTTGCCTTGCAAATGGTTAATAGTATTATCAATGGTTTTCATTAATTCCTGCATTCGCGCAATATTCTTTTTTAATACCTTTTTGTGCGACTCCAGAGCTGTGAGTTTATCAAAATCATTTTGTTTTAAGATTTCTTGGATCTGCTTAAGCTCAAAACCAAGCTCCCTAAAAAACAAAATCTGCTGCAATATCAAGAGCTGTTTCTCTTGATAATATCTATATCCATTGTCAGCGACATAGGCAGGCTTCAATAAACCAATTTCGTCATAAAAACGAAGGGTGCGAATAGTTACACCAGATAACTTGGCCAATTTATTTACGGTATAATTCATATAAGCCCCTGTCTTGTATTACGATTAATACAGCATTAATTAATCACCTATTCCAGGATAAACCATGACGTTGCGTAAGGGTCAAGTATTATTTTTAATTAAAAAAAACAGTGCAAATAAGCCATTGAAGTTTTCCCCCATTCTTCCTGGCCCTCTGTAATTTCACCGTAACCTGCATACCCTTTGCTTTACAACAACTGCAAGAACTACCGCTACATAAAGCCTGTTGGGCCATTTTTAGACGTGTACTAGCCTGCAACCCGCTAACAGGGCTCTTTTTTCGTAGCTATTTTAAGTAAGGTTTGAATAAAAACAATTCGTAGATTTTTAAATGGTTATTTTAGCTAGCCGTATAAAAGGTACACAAACTCTTTATTTTTTTCTTGCTCATTTTAATATATTGAACTTTTTAAACCCATTAAATTAGCGCTTTTCTAATTCTGCCACCGACGGTGGAAGTTTTTAATTGAGCACGTCTGGCAGGCATGATCCTGCAATTCTCGTTTTATGCTTTGCCGCCATTTTTAAAGCACACTAAACTAAAAAAAGTCTTACTTCGAATTCTGCATCCAAAGTAAGACTTTTTTATTAATTTTATCGTTTTTTATCTTCTTAATCTTCTTAGCACTGCTATTGCTCTTTGCCCAGCACCGCTACCATTGTATCTATTGAAAAGGCGCACATCCACTGTATTACTCCTTAAATTAACTTTTAGTTGCCTGCCTTTCAAATACTCAACACTATAGCCACCACTCATCAATGCATCATCCAAATCTTGCTCTGTCAATTCCGATAAAGCAGCCCTTGCACAATGAAAAGAATCCATATTAACTTGCGCAGCGTTAAACAAAGCTCTAAGAACTTCTTTTTTGTCTAATCCTGTAATATCGCAAGTGTTATCTTCTGCTGCTGTAGCAACACCAACTTCATAACTTTGCATCGCAAACAATTCCAAGGAGGAACAACAAAATATAGCCAAAAATAATGATTTATTAAACATATCGATGCTCAATTTTATAAAAGTTTATAGAATAACAACTCATTTAATTTTAATGCGCATTTTTTGCGCTTAATGACTCTGATTACCTTAAGCCTTGATGGAGGTTTAAGAAGATGCATTATTAGTTAGGATGCTCAGTGCATATGAATTGACGTCCCCTTATCGCCATTTGCTTTTTGCGATGTCGCCTAAGTCGTGATTTCATCCAATGTTCCACTTTTGCTCGATCCTCGGGATCTAAATAATCAAAGGCCGTACGCTGGTCACGATCACGTATTGTTATGTCAGCATCCCTTTTAAGCAATCTACAGATGCAATCAAAACCCAAGGATTTTTTTATAGAATCCTTGCGAGCACAAGCCTTCTTATATCCTTTTACTGCTGCATGAAGTGGCGTTTCACTCTTGTTGAAACTTTGCATATTAACATTTGCCCTATGATTTAGTAATTCATGTACTGCGTTTCTTCTTCCGTTCCGACAAGCACTGTGCAACGGCGTTTCTCCCACATAAGGTAAATGCCATCCAAATTCATCTACCGAGACACCATGATTTAATAATGCTCTAACATCATCTATCGATCCTACGGCAGATGCTTTATGCAGAGCATCACTTCGTTCAGTAATTACCTGATAATCTAGCAAAAGACGTATATTATTGTTTGCCCAACGCAACAAAGGGATCTTCCATTTTATCTGGTTAACATTTGCACCCTGTTGAAGTAATTCTTTTATTTGTTGAGCTTTAGAAGTTTTATCAGTAGATGTTATAAGTTTCTCCAAAGATAAATTTCTTTCAGCAATAGCAAAAAGCTCTTTTATGATATTGTCGTCTTCATCAATTTCTTGGTGGGCAAAACGTTTATAGTATCTGCATATATTCCATGGCCTATCGATCTCAAAAAGACGTGGTTGTTCTACAATAAGTTGGCAAGCAAGCGCAGCTCCTTCGGGGGAATTAAACACTATTTCCATTTCGTTGAGTGCACTTATTGTACCGTGATCAACTAAGCCAAAATTATAAATGCGAGTGCGCCAATATTGGAGCAATTGCTGCAATCTAAATTTTTTTTCGGTTTCTTTTACCCATGCAGAATGGCATACCGGATGATGATAGACAGCCTGCTCTGGATCCGCCGGGCGTCTTCTTTTAACAACACGGTCTGTCTCTTCTGTTGACTGCTCAAAACTGTCAAACAAATTACCAAAGAGAACTGGATTCGGTGTTGTTGGTATTGCTACTGGTACATATCTTGCCCCTGATATTATTGATCGCTTTTTAATAAGAAATGTATCAGGAACTGAATCTGTACTGGCGCCATGGCAATAGCTAGCAAAAAACGCCAAAAGTAAAAATAATCTTTTCATAAATTCCCCTATGTAAGTTTCATCCCTTTTTTTATCTATAGCATCATGAAAAACATTGCTAGAAAAGGCCTATTCATCTGCAGCACTGCCTTCTCGTTCAACACCAACCGAGTATATGAGTTAAATTTTAATCATATTGTCTTTTCAAACCTATGAGTTTTTTACCATACTTATCCAATATCTTATGGTACTTACTGAAGAAACTTTAGATCACCTTTAATTTTATCTACAGTTTTGCTGTCTGCATAGAAAGCTATTCCCACAAGATTAAGTGCATCTTGTTTTACTGCTTCTACAACTGCTCTATTGTCAACATCGTTATCTGTTTTAAACATATCTTCTGTATACACTGCTACTTTTACATTTCTTGAAAGCGCTCTATTTAAGGCTCTAAGCAACTCATCTTTATCTGCTCCATATACAAAAACTGGTTGCCCAAACATCGGCAAATATTCTGTTCCTGATCCATCTTTGTACTTGTCCCCAATAATTTCAGGATTGGTTGCTGCTACACCACTGCACAAGAAAGCTGTAACATTAACTTTCTGCCAGCCTAATAAATCGGATCTAATAATGACTGCTATTTTTGTATTATGTATCATGGTATCATTATATCCAATAACTATAATTATTTTTCTACTTAACAATTTTGCGAAGAATGTTCATAGCGCAAAACCGTATTTAGTATCCAACTGATTTTAATCTATTGTATAAAAATTCTTGGTACGTTATTATTTTTTCTGCTATAGAATTGTCATTATACGTGGCACACTTATTTAATATTTTTAACGGTGTATCTGGTTTAAAATCACTAAACATAGGAATCGAAAATCTTTCACTAGTATCTTGAGGATTAATAACACAATGCGTAGTACTTGGTATTATACCATTCGTTAATAGTTTCAATGTGTCACCCGCATTTATAATCGCAATATCTCCAGGGAAATCTATATCTACCCATTCACCAGATCGTGTTAAAATACGCAATCCAGAAGCAGTTGGTTTTGGAATTATTGTCATAGCAGATACATCTTCATGCGGAGCTGATCTATATGAATTCTCAGGAATATTTTTAACATCTAATGCAGGATAATACAAAAGTCGTATTACACCACCACATAGCATATCAGCCAAAATAGTTTCCTCCTCTTCTTCGTACCCTAAATATAATGCTGTTGCTTGTAAACAGTGCTGTATGCATTGGACAAGTTCTTTATGCAACGCCATCATTATACTTTTAAATTCTGGTAATTCAGTTGGAATCAGTGAATCTGATTGGTTATAACCACAGAAATGATAAAAAGTTTTTAAATCTGGTATCTGAGAATAAATCGAATGTTCTACATTAAAAGGCACATAACCCTGATTGCCTTTTGCTAGATATTTATTTCGCTGCGATTCATTAAGCTCTTTAAAAAACCTTCTAGAACACGCATATGCTTTATCAACAACCTCAAAATTGATTCCACAATTGTAAATGGCTACAAAACCTACTTCTTTTAATGCTTGTCCAAACTCACACGCGACATGCCGTCTCTCTTCTTTTGTGCCATTAATAAATTTTTCCATATTTACTAAGGCAACAGAAGATGCATTCATCATAGATATGGACATTGACATGCACAATAAATACAATCGACACATTATCAAAGCTCCTGATTTTCTATAACTATTTTTTCCTTGAGAAGCGCTGACTTACGCAACGCCAAGGATAAACATAAGAATTTGCGACTTTCATTTAAACTCACGATCGGCTGGGCATCTTCTAAAATACAACGTTCCATTGCCTGAACTTCGCACAAAAAAGGATCTACTGGTTGGCTAGTTATTTTTTCTTGTCCACCATCACGTACAACCGAAAAGGAACTCTCTTGTCCGTCCCAGCCTGGCCGCCATGGATCTGGAATAGTTATATATGCTTGAGAACCTATTAATTCGGCACCTTGGCGGAATGGCGTATTCAAACTAGATGTAATATGTGCCGTAAAACCTTCTTTGAATTTAAGTTGAGCGGTTATAGAAGAATCTACCCCTGTTTCGCTCATTGCTGTTTGCGCAAAAACCTCTACTGGCAACTCTCCTTGATTGACGGTTGTAATAAAACTATTACAATAAACAGCTAGATCCCATAATGCTCCTCCACCCAACTCTGGTTGCCAAACAATATTGTCAGGTTCTTCAGTCATACTTAAGCAAACAGAAAGGTGATTCAATATACCAAGTTTTTTAGCTTTAATATGTTCCATTATCTGAACCATTTGAGGATGGTGTAAATACGCAAAGCCTTCAAAAATTGTGACATTATTTTCTTGGGCAGCCTTTTGGATTGCATCAATTTCTTGCATGGTTAACGCTATAGGTTTTTCGCATAAAACATGCTTTTTAGCCTCTGCTGCCTTTATACACCATTGCGCATGCAGCGTATTGGGCAATGAAATATAGACAACATCAACTTCAGGATCAGCTAATAATTCTTCGTAACTTCCATAGGCTTTTTGAATATTTTGCTTTTGAGCATAAGTCCGTGCTCTATCTATACTTCTGCTTGCAACTGCCACGACGCTACTTCTTCCTGACTTTCTCAGTCCACTTATAAAAGTATCATTTATCTTTGCGGTTGATAAAATACCCCAGTTAACTGATGTAAGCCTTTGCGTTGTATCTACACTGAAGGCGGTTGATACAACAATCAGTTGTATCATAAAAATTCGACATACACTATTCATAAAATTCCCCTATAGGTAATAATGTTCAATTATGTGACGATTCCAATTTCTTGAAAAAAACATCTTTATTCTGCCGAACAACAATTACGGCCGTTAATAATAAAATTCCGGCTAAAACAGTCCACGTAACCGGTGTGATGTGAAATAGACCGATACATAGATCACATATGCTATGAAATAATATAGCGATTAAAATACTGCGATTGTTTTTTATGTATAACCAGTTAATGATAATTGTTAGAAAAAAGAACACAGTAAAATAAACGGCTGTATGCAATAATCCAAAACTCCAAATTTCTTGAAAAGATCCATTTTTTATAAGAAATAAAGGAAGATGCCAACATCCCCATAGTGCACCAAAAATGAGCGATGTTTTCATTAATGAGAACTTACTTCTTAAACTATCAATGCCATAACCACGCCAGCCTATTTCTTCAAACGGACCAACGAGAAATATAACAAATAAGCTCATTAATAAGGTTATTCCCTGCAGAGCTTGGTCAGCCATATCAGTTGCAGGCACCGCTTGATGTATTGATTCTCCAAAAAACCATGCTATAGCTATTGCAAGTAAAATTTGGCATGGAACTAAAAAAACAACAATTGGAATAAACCTTTTTTTAATACTAGAGAATCGTAACCGTTGAAAAAAATCCTGCCATAGACTTGCATTATTGGCTCTTATTAACATGATGAATGTGGTAATTGCTGGACCACTTATACCTAAAAGAACCAATGGTAGCAGAAACTGTTGCATGGCTGGCTGCCAACTTACATAGGCAGCTAAAAACCAAGCAACCCAACTTATAAAAAAAGTTAATGAAAAAAAAATGGACGGTCTGTACATATACGTTAACATTAATCAATCCTTTAATTTAAATAAAACATACGTTTTCTTTGTTTTAAACAAAATCTAATCGCTTTTTTAGTCTTTTATAGGTAATGCACCAAAAACATACAGTGAAAAAAATAATTGCAACCACACAACTCCAAAATGGCAAAAATTCTTCTTGTCCAATAATGCTCGCCCTGATTCCTTCGGTGGTATATATAAATGGATTTAATAATGCTATGTAAGAAAACCATGGATAGGTTAGATGTATAGATTGCCATGAAAATTGAAATCCTCCCAACATCCATAATGGAAATATAAACCGAGAAAATACACTTGAGAGCATGCTCATATTCTTAATCATACTGATAACCCAAAGGCTGAACACACCAAAGAAAAAGGAGCTCAGCGCACTCATAATCAAAAGCCAACCCCAAGAAATTGCCGTTAAGTCAAGCTGACTACCTAAAACCAATTTTGCCAAGGGGATAATAGTTGCAATTAACATAAAGCCTTGCAAGGCAATCGAACATGCATTTTTTAACAAAATTAAACCTGACGGTATTGGTAATGTTAGGTAATATGAAATTGTGCGTGGCCCTTCAATATCACCTACCGTAGTAAATACGAATGGGTATGCATAAAAAAGTAATGTCATTGGTATCAAACCACCAACCATCATTAAACCAAAATTACTTTGTAAACCAAATCGTTGTAAAATAAAGCCCATCACCAGAAGATTTATGACAACAACAATAGCATTATCAATAATTTTATTGAGGATCTCTTTTTTAAATACAATCAAATCAGCATACAAAAGAGCTTTGAATGTTATTGCATAATTTTTTATAGCGTTCATTGTTATCATACAATTTCCTCATTGTTCTTAATCAATTCCAAGAAAACAGATTGTAACGAGCCTTTGTTAAAATCTGCTTTAAGCGTTTCTGGGGTGCCTTCTATTTTAATAATTCCTTTATCAAGTACATAGACACGGTCAGATAGCTCTTCAGCCTCTTCCAAATAATGAGTAGTTAACAAAATTGTTTTGCCATTATCTCTCAGTTTTTTGACATATTCCCATAATTCATGTCTAACATGAGGGTCTAATCCTACCGTAGGTTCATCCAAAATAATGATTGAAGGATTGTGCATAAGGCTACGCGCTAAAGAAAAGCGTTGCTTAAAACCGCCGGATAATATGTTCGCTGTTTGTTGTGCATACCGTGTCAATTCAAATGCATGCATAAGCTCCTTTGCTCGCTGTTGTGCTTGCGCCTGTGGCATTCTGTATGCCATACCTGAAAAGACCAAATTTTGTTCTAACGTAAGCTCAGCGTTTAAATTAGGGTGTTGAGGGCACAATCCTATGTGCATGCGATAATTGGGTACATTTTTATACACTGAAACGCCATCCATACAAAGTTCACCGGTAGAAGGCGGATACAAGGTGGCAATGATAGCAGAAAGCGTAGATTTTCCAGCACCATTGATTCCCAACAAACTAACAATTTCACCTTCATAAAGATCCATGGAAACGTTTTTTAGCGCCTGAATTGTTTCATGTTGCGCTTTATATGCTTTGCTAATATTGCGCAAGCTTAATAATGGCTTTTTTTCTAACATACCTATCCTTATAAGGCTAAAAAATTTTAACCATGATGAAAATATTTCTATTGAAGAAGCTTTCTCAAAAATTCAAACGAACCTTTTGGTGCTTTTAATACAGCCTCTACAATGTCAGGAAATGCGTTTATTCTACGTCTAATATCTTCTTGGTGCCAAGGATAAACGCCGCGGTCAGTAAGAAATGGCACCGCCGCTAGAATAAATTCTACGGATTCTCTGGGAGTATCAGTTTTAAAAAGACCCTCCTTACACCCTTGCATAACCACTTGCTCATATAAGGGTGTTAACTTTATCAAAGCTACAGCCATGAGCCGTACATGCATTACACTATTCTTTGATTCATGCAATTGCTCCAAAATACCTTGATTTTCTTGCGCCATATTGCTCATGCTGATCAATAATTTAAATTTTTCTAGTGCAGTTGCTTGCGATTTACTCAAGCCATTGCGCATCTGCTCTATCCTTGTATCTACAATATGTTCTACGACAGCTTCAAAAAGGGCTTCTTTTGATGGGAAGTAATGATAAATTGTTCCCTTGGCAATATTTAAGAAATCCATAACTTCTTGCATGGTCGCCATCTCATATTCCTTGGTTTGAAATAAATGGCATGCAGCCTCTATAATTTCAGACCTTCTATCAGCATATTTTTTTACAATTCTAACCATAATAGATTCCCTCTATATCTTAAATTATACCCTTAGTATAACAATAGACCGACCGTCGGTCAATAGCAATATTCATTAAATGTCATACCTCAGGCGAAATCAAATTTTTAAAATTCCAGATTGAATTATAATATTATTGATTTTTCTCAATAGTATTCTATAACCTTAGGCTAAAGATACTGTTTTATACCCAATAGAAGGATTTATAATGAAAATGTTACAACCGTTACTGATTCTTATGGCGCTGGGCGTTGTTACTTTTGTTCAAGCAGATGAATTAAGTGATACACTTAAGACAGAAGCTAAAAAAGCGGATGCAGAAATTAACCGTCTTCTGCAGGATCTACAAGCCAACAAAAATATCTCCAAAGAAGAAATTACCAAAGTCAAAAGCCAAGTTAATCAATTAGTGCAAGATGCTCAAGCTCAAGGGTCTGCATATACTCAGGAGCTTGCTGCTCTTAAAAATTCTTTAGCACTCGCAGAAAGTTCATTCTTACAAAAAGAGCAACTTTTAGCAGCTGCACAAAGAGCTCTTGTTGAACAGGCAGAAGCTGCAAAAAGCAAATTAAGATCTTTCTTTAGTTGGTAATGGTTCGATACAATTTTTATTTCATAAAAACCACTTCCAGCCTACGTTAAAACTACGGCGGACAGGCACCATGAATCTAAGCCGGACAGTTTTACATGTCCGGCTTTTTCATTTCTAAAATTATAAAAGCTCAGTAGCCAATCTACTCAATTCACTACGTTCACTGGTTTCTAAGAATACCGTACCAAATATCTTCTGCCCTTTAAAAGCACTGCTAGCAACAATAAGGCCATTGCTACTAAAATCTAAATAAGGAGAATCAATTTGGTATGGATCACCGGCAAGAATAATTTTACTACCTTCACCAACGCGGGTGATGAGTGTTTTTACTTCATGCGGCGTTAAATTCTGTACCTCATCAATCAAAATATATTGATACGGAATCGAACGACCACGCATATAGGTGATCGCTTCTAAACTGATTTTACCGGAATAGATCATATCATCAAGCGAGCGCAAGCCCACCTTTTCAGGCTCTTTTTTGCGCCCTTTTTTCTCATACTTATCATACTTGTTCGGTCGGCCATTTTCTTCACGAATATTTTCTAAATGCTGGCGATTAGCAGCGCTATGCACAATAATACCCATATTGTCATACATGGGTTGCATCCAACTATGGAGTTTTTCTTGAATATCACCAGGCAGATAACCGATATCAGGACCCAATGGAATAACCGGCCGAGAGATGAGCATCTTTTGGTACAGATCTTCAACCAGTACCTGATGCAAACCAGCAAGCAATGCTAAGAATGTTTTACCCGTACCAGCAGGTCCAACCAGACAGACCAGATCAATGCTCGGGTCGAGCAATAGATCAAGCGTCATAAGCTGCTGAGCATTACGTGGACTGATAGGCCATTTTAAATGTTGCTCTTCAACCTCTTTATAATAACCTTCACCTAAATAACGAAACACTTTATAGTTATACGGGTTGCCCTTACTTTGAACCCAAATAAACTCATTAACTTCTATTTCATCGGCAGCGACTAACTCCTGTAGCTCTTCAGGCACACCTTTAAGCAATTGAGATGATGATACCTGTATAATTCGCCAACCTTTATACATCTCATATTCTGCAACACGGCCCTTAAGATAATCTTGTGCCTCTACACCCAAAATATCAGCCTTCAAACGAGCATTAATATCCTTGGTAATAAAAACTACCTGATTACCTTGCTCTTTTAAGCGTAATGCGGTGTAAATAATAGCATTATCTTCGGTAGGTCTGGATAACAATTCAGGCCGTTTGTCAGCAGCAATATCTGTTAAAAAAACAATTTGCAGCTTACTGCCATTAGCAAGAGACACCCCCTCTTTTAATGAACCTTGCCCACGCAATGCATCAATGTGCCTGATCACTTCTCGAGCATTTCTGCCACGTTCTCCGGATTCACTTTTGAATTTATCAAGCTCTTCCAGCACAATGGCTGGAATACCAACCCATGCATCTTCAAAAGTAAAGATTGATAATGGATCATGAATTAAGACATTTGTATCAAGGATATAGATCTTTTTTTTCTCCGGCATACTCTCCCTTTTTAGGATATTCTGCTATTAATGTTTTCTCACCTTACTACAAATTTTTAGTAAAACAATACACAATAGTACAAAAGCAAAAATAGCCCTGTCACAAGCAGCTTAGAGACGTTCCTCATTGACCAGTTCTTGATACATTGCTACACTATAAGAAACTTTACCAAAACACAAAAGGGTATATTATGCTGCTTTTGAATTTTTTTGTAACAACCATTCCAACCATCTCTTCTTATACCAAACAGACTACCAGTACGCGAACTAGAATCTAGTTCATTTATATTTTCTACTGTTTTTATTAATAGTAAATTTTTACTTATCTTCTAAAAAGTCATTTTTATAAAGAGTTATTATGGATCAAAAAAATTTAGATATTCTACGCCATTCAACAGCCCATTTATTGGCCCAAGCTACATTAGAACTTTACCCAGGCACTCAATTAACAATTGGACCATCAACACCCGAAGGTTTTTTTTATGATTTTCTGCCTGTGCAGAATTTTAAAGAAGAAGATCTGCCTAAATTAGAAGCGCGCATGCATGAAATTGCACAACGCAATCTACCTATTACTCATCAAGAAATCAGTAAAGAAGAAGGTAGAAAACTTTTTAAAAATAACCCATTTAAAATGGAACTTTTAGAAGCTATCCCCGGTGATACTGTCGGCCTTTCTGTACAAGGAGATTTTAAAGATCTTTGTAGAGGTGGTCACGTAGCCAACACAGGTGATATCAAATATTTTAAATTACTTGGCATTTCTGGCTCTTATTGGCGTGCAGATAGAAACGGACAACCATTACAACGTATTCATGGTACCGCTTTCTTTAGCCAAGAAGATCTTGATGCTTATCTCAAGCGAAAAGCTGATGCCGAAGAATTTGATCATCGCCGTATTGGTAAACAGATGGATCTTTTCTCCTTTCAAGAAGAAGGACCTGGATTTGTCTTTTTTCATCCCAAAGGCAAAGCTATTATTAATGCGTTAATTGATAATATGCGTCACATTCAACGACAAGAAAATTATCAAGAAGTTGCTACACCAATGATATTGAGTGACGAGTTGTGGCGCCGTTCCGGGCATTATGCGCATTATAAAGACAATATGTATTTCTGTACTATCGATGACCAGAATTATGCAATTAAACCTATGAACTGTCCTGGCTCCATTTTAATATACAAAAACAGACCACGCTCTTTTAGAGAATTGCCACTGAAACTTTCAGAATTTGGCCTCGTGCACCGCCATGAGCTTTCTGGCGTTTTAAATGGCTTATTACGCGTACGAGCATTTACACAAGATGATGCACATATTTATTGTACACCAGAGCAAATTGAGCAAGAAATTTTAACAATCCTGACTATCATTAAACAGGTGATGAAACAATTTGGTTTCAATGAAATTAAGCTCGCCCTTTCAACAAAACCTGCCAAAGCTATGGGTAGCGATGAGCTCTGGAACAAAGCTATTGCTGCATTAAAAAATGCTTTAGAAAAAGCCAACATGCCATACACTATCCAAGAAGGAGAAGGTGCTTTTTATGGACCTAAGATAGAAGTAAAAATCAAAGACTCCTTGGGCCGTGAATGGCAATGTGGCACTATTCAAGTTGATTTCTTTCAGGCAGAAAACTTTGATCTTAGCTATATAGCTTCAGGTGGCGCCAAAGAAAGGCCGGTCATTATACACCAGGCGATTTATGGTTCTTTAGAGCGCTTTTTAGCTATTCTACTTGAACATCATAAAGGGTTACTCCCCTTCTTAATTGCACCAGTACAAATCAAAGCATTACCAATCACGGATGCGCAGCAAGAATATGCCAACGCTATAGTAAAACAGCTAAAACAGGCTGGTTTGCGCGCACAACTGGATGAAAGCTCCAATCCCTTATCTGGTAAGATAAAAGAGGCGCAGACAGAACGCGTGCCCTGGATGCTGGTTATAGGTAAAAAAGAAGAGGAACAGGGAGTGGTTACGCTACGTTACCATGATGGTAAACAGGAAAGTAATATCACGATAGAACAGCTTATTGAGAAGGCAAAAGAGGCCTGCAGATAGCTTTTTATCATTATCAAACATCACAAAAAGCACACAGCAACCTGAAATTCTGTGTGCTTTTTTATTACAAGAGAGGAGCTTTTTTATAGCAATTTTTGATAATAACAATTAAAAAATTTAAAAAAATCTCTATCAATTGTAGCATGATGCACAATTTTTTTTAAAAAATACCGAACATCTTCAAAAGCAGCTGCCAATGATGAAAAAGAACAATCAAGCAATCCGTTATTTTTGCAAAATGTGTAATTATTTTTCATGAAAATCTGTAAATTTTTTTGCAAGATATAAAAAAATGTTGACTTTCTTGCAACACGAAGATTACAATAAAAATTGTAAGCTAGTGTATGTAAATGCGAATAACGACCATAAAAAAGGAGGTACGTTAATGGCAAAAAAGGTGGTAAGAGCAAAAAAGGCTGCTGCTAAACGTCCAGCACGTAAAGCTGCTGCTAAAAAAGCTCGTCCGGCTGCAAAACGTGCAGGTGCACGTAAAGCTGCCCCAAAGAGAAGAACAGCCGCTAAAAAGGCTGCTCCTAAAAGATCAGCTGCTAAAAAGGCTGCTCCAAAACGTGCTGCTGCTAAAAAAGCCGCTCCTAAAAAAAGAGCTGCTGCTAAACGCGCAGGTGCCCGTCGTAAAGCTGCTCCTAAAAGATCAGCTGCTCGTCATGGCGTAATGGAGACAGTTGCAGAATTCTTTGCAGCAGCTCCAAAAAGAAAACCAGCTCGTAAGGCTGCAAAACGTAGAACAGCTTCTAAAAAAGCTGGTGCTCGTAAAGCTGCTCCTAAAAAGGCTGCTGCTAAAAGAGTTGCTAAACGTCCAATGCGTCGTATAGTACCTAAAAAAGCAAAAGCTTAATAGTTACGAATATAAAAAAAGAAGCGCTTCTAATAAAAGTGCTTCTTTTTTTATCTACTTTTGGTAACCCCAACTCTATCACACAGTTTAAAGATAGCGCATTCAGAACATTTTGGTGAAATGGGCACGCAGATGTTTTGCCCCCACACAACCAGCAGCTTATTCCATTCAGACCAATACTGTACGGGTAAAATCTGCTTTAAGGCTGTTTCTGTTTCTGCAGCTGTTTTAGTATGAACTAAACCTAATCGATTAGAAATTCTATGGACGTGGATGTCTACGCAGATTGAAGGAATATTAAAAGCTTCAGCCAGTACCAAGGCCGCCGTCTTTCTGCCAACCCCTTTTATGCTCAACAAATCTGCTTCATTGCTGGGGACGTTACTGCCAAACCGAGTAATAAGATCTCTACTTACTTCATGTAAAACCCGAGCTTTTGTTTTATAAAAACCGATAGGCAAAATAATTTGTTCTAACGCTGGTAACGGTATTTTGAGTAACTGTTCTGGTGTTGTTGCTTTCTTAAATAATAGTCTGCACAAAGGAAGTGTTGCACTGTCCCGTGCACGTAGACTCAATAAGCAACTTATTAATATAAGAAAAGGATCGCAACCGAATTCTTCTACAATGGTGGTAACCATTGGTTGAACCATGTTCTTAGTTGCAACGCGCAACATATGGACAATAGCAACTGCTCGTTCGGTTTCGCTGACCATGAGAGCCAATAACTTTTAAGGGATATCTGGCCAATTTTTTAAAACAAATACAAGAAGCGCAGAAGCTTTCATAAAATCTAGCAAAAATAAATTATATAAAGATTTCACAAAAGTTAATTTTTTTTTATGATTAGACATAGAAACCCCTTCCTAAGTAAATTAAAATAAGCCAAGGTCAAAGAAATTATAACCTCAAGTTATGCAAAGATCAACATGATTAGTATAGATACCATAACAAGCTCTCTATCTTTGGTCCTGAGCAACCTATATTTTATGCTCAGCGTAGAGCTTATTTCATTCTCTTTAAAAACGTTTGTACTCAGCGCGTTGATACATTACAGAATCAAGCATAGAGCCAAATTTTCTTTTTCTATATTATTTTTAAGTATCGCTTTAGCCAGCACGCTGATTACTAATTTTTCGTGGTGTATCCGCTTTTTACAGTTATTAGGATTGTTCAATGTACCGATCGTCATTCTCATCATAAAACGTTTAGCATGGATATTTAGTATATTTTATTATCCCTGCCTTATTCTTTTTATCGGTTCGCTTATAGATCCTTCGTACTATCGTTATTTGAGTAAAAAAATTCTTATCGCGCTAACATGCTGTTCTGCAACAGTATTTTTATATGTATCTATATTTCGCATTGATCTTTATTATCAGCTTATTCAATATGTCTTACAATACAGTTATTTCTTTATGGTTATAGGCTTACTTGATATTCTTTATCTGTTTTATACAAAACCAATGCCTAGAATTGTCCGTCGACAAGTAAAGATTATCATTTTAGCTATTATTTTGCCGCAACTGTTCTTCGATTTGTTACAGATATATTCATTTTTATTTCATGAAATTTTAACGACTAATTATTCCATGATTAGTATTTCTAGTTTTTTTTCTACACTGTTTATTGTGTATTGCACTCGAAAGGTTATTTCGCTCAGATTTTTAAATATAAAACCCTATGTTCAGTCTGAAGTGTCTTTAAATTTTATGGAAACATTTAAGGATATTTTAGAACAATTAAGTCATACCTCTAAAATTCATGAACTAGCACATATCACGAAAACTTTTTTTAATAATGCTTTTTTGATTAAACCTATTAAAACGGTCCTCGTGATACGACATTTAATGACCGCTAAAAAAAAAGAATTCATCCCTATTGAATTCGAAGATTTAAATTCATATGAAATAACACCAGAGGTCCATGAAACAATAGAAAGTTTTATTAATAATGAACACCATAGAACTCTATTACAAGAACTCAAAGTGTTGATGTATGATGATATTGAATTTAATCAATTTCATGATGAGCAAGAAAGCTATCAGTCAATTATTAAATTCCTCAATGCAATCCAAGCAGACCTTTTTATTCCTATTTATCAACGCACAAGCATTGTCGCTTACATTGTGGTTAAACGGCACGCGCGTAAACAAAAACTCTACAACAGTATTGAACGTGATCAGATTATAATTTTTGCTAATTATTTAAGTAATGTTATTAATTTTTTACAAAATAGAAACGTAACGTCTCTGATAAAAAAAGAAAAAGAGATTAATGAAGAACTTTATTATAAACACCAAGAGATTAATCAATACAAAGAAAGTTTGCGTGTTATTTTAAAAAACAGTCAGCAACGACGCATGTGTATTCTTTTCTATAAAAATAGAAAATTTGTTTTTGCTAATGTAGAAGGTACTTCAATAATACCCGAAAGTATTAACACACAAGAAGGTCATCCAATCGCTAAAACATTAAAAAAACTTATTAATCAAGTTCAAGATTCACGTACCATACAAAAATTATTCAGTACTGATATTGCAGGTGATAAAATAGTGCTCACCGGCATCCCAACAACAGAGCATCACAATATTGTCATTATAGTTCATTATCCAGAAATTTCTGACATTCTAAAAGATCAAATTACTCTGTTAAAAGATCCTACTACATTTGATTATCTACTCTATTTAGAAACAACCCAATCGGGCAAACTTATTAATCAATTAATGCCCGGTAGTGGCGAAACTATTTTAAATTTTAAAATTGATCTTTTAAAAATAGCGCTTAATAGAAAAGCAATTCTTTTGAATATGCAGGATGAAGATCTTCAATCGGTCGCAGAGATTATACATCATATTAGTTTAAAAGAAGTGTTACATACGCTCCACCTTAAATCGCCTGAAAAGAATGTTGAGACTGCTATAAAACTATTTGGCATTAACCCAATTTTTGGCTCTGTTCAACAAGAATCATTGTTACAAAAACTGGACGGTATTGGTACCTTGTTTATTCAGAACATTCATTTTCTTTCGCTTGAATCACAGCATTATTTAGCTGAATTTATTCGATATGGCTTTTTTCATATTTTCAAAGGCGATCAAATTATTACCGCAGACGTACGCATTATTTGTTCCACCAATCAAGATCTTCAGCTTTTAGTTCAAGAGGGTAGATTTTCTAAAGAGCTGTATAACGAGCTTGCACAAACTTCGTTAAAAATGCCATCGTTGCTTACCATTCCAGAAAAAGAATTTGATAACCTTGTCGAAAGCTTTGCACAGCAAGCTATTAAAACTGATACTTTTAAAGCAATTTTAGAGTTTAACGAGCGCGATAAACGGAAAATTTTAGAACAGCGGCCTGCAAGCTTACAAGAATTTAAAGCTAAAGTTCAACAAATATTGATTACAAAATCTAAAAAAAGCAATATTTATCAAGAAACACAATTTGACCCTGCTTATAATATTACCGATCCAACGCTTATGGAGGCAGCTAGGTTAGGTAAGCATGCATTAAAAGAAGCAAAAATTATGGCATATTTATGGAATAAATTTAAAAGCCAAAACAAGATAGCTGCATTTTTAGGAGTTAACAGATCCTCCGTCAATCGACGTTGCAAGGAATATGAAATAATGTAAAAAAGAAGGTTATGGTGGTAAAAAAATTAAATCGGTCATCCTGAGCGAGATTCGAAATCGAGTCGAAGGATTAATCCTTATGAAATATTATAATATGACTGTCCTTCGACTCGTCCTAAAAGGCCTCGCTCAGGATGACCGTAAACAAACACTAAACAATTTATCGAGTATATTTTGAAGTAAACAACTCAGATAAAAGGAAATAGTATGATGAAGCTCCTGGACATGGAAACAAAAAAAGAAGAATTTATTACTTATTTAGACATAGAAAAAAACGTATCTACTCACACCAAAAAAGCCTATGCCCGTGACTTAGGGCAATTTATTCTATTTTGGAAAAACATAATTTCTAAAGAAAGCCAAGACATTTCATTAAAACGGGCACTTGATCGTTATTTCATTTCGATCTTTAACAAAAAAATTGCTGCAAGTTCAATAGCTCGCAAAGTCTCATGCTTTAAATCATTTGAAAAATTTTTAGAAAAAAAAGGAATCACTATCGATTTTCAACTAGTGCGTCCCCGCCTAGAAAAGAAACTACCTGTTTATTTAACCGTAGATGAGATATTTCATCTGCTCGATACCATCAATGAAGAAGAGCTACCCACGAAACAACCATGTCGTGAGCGGGCAATTTTAGAGCTCCTGTACGCTACAGGAATCCGATGTTCGGAATTGGTAGCGATACGTTTGGCAGATATAGATTTTGAACAAAAAACTATCCGCATTCAAGGCAAAGGCGGTAAAGAACGATTCGTATTATTTGGTTCTAAAGCAAAAGAACGACTGTTAGCATACTTACATAAAGAACGGCCGTATGCTCAAACAATCTACGAAAATCTTTTTTTAAATAATCGCAATGAACCATTAAGTTCTCGAACTATTCAACGCACCTTAGAGATGTTTAGAAAGTTTTTGCGAATAGAACGACCCATAACTCCCCATAAGATTCGTCATTCATTTGCTACCCATCTTCTCAATGAGGGAGTAGACATTCGTTTTGTACAAGAATTACTAGGACATAAAACATTGGCCAGCACAGAAAAATATACCCATGTTACCACAACACAATTAGCAAAAATGTGCGATACCCTACACCCTTTCAATACGATGGCAGCTGATGATGAAGAACGACACGCTAACGAATCAAGTCAACAAGAAGATTAGTCTTCTTCTGCTGGCTTTTATTATTATTCTGCTTATTATCGCAAGCAGACTTTTTTATTTACAAATTTATTTGGCTCATCATCTTTTTACCCTAAGCCAAAGAAACTTTACGCGAATGCAAGCTACGTCCTCCCCGCGTGGTAATATAGTAGATGCAAACGGTATTCTCTTAGCAACGAATAGACCAATTATCAATGTCTATTGGAAAGGGTCCGGCAATATACAGTTCAATAATGAGCAACAAACAGCATTATATCAAATAGAAGCAATTCTTAACAGCATGCTTGAACCCGACAAACAGCAAGCAATACGTATCGCCGAAAAACAAAGCAAAACTATATTATTAGCAAGTGATCTCTCATTTGAACAATTGAGTAAATTTGCTGAACAATTTGCGAGCAATGGCAATATTTTGATAACGACACATTTTAAACGCTTTTATCCTTATAATAATGTCGCCTGTCACATTTTAGGCTACTTGAATCAAACCTCGCTAGAAAGTATGGGCAAAATGGGACTTGAGCAGATTTTTGAAGATGCTCTTAAAGGTGAATCGGGCAGCATTTTACGTACCATAAATGCCGTAGGCCAACATATTAATGAAAAAGAACTCAAACGCGCTATCGCGGGCAAAACTATCCAAACAACCTTAGACTTACCAATACAAACTATAGCAGAAGAAGTGTTTCCTCCAGATATTGCTGGCAGCATAATCATTCTCGATCCAGAAACAGGCGACATTAAAGCGTTGGTTTCGCGTCCAAATTTTGATCCTAATATTTTTTTAGGGCCCATGTCGCAGGCCAGCTGGCAAGAACTGCAGGAAAAAAAACCATTTCTTAATAGAGCTTTTAGCGCATGCTACCCACCTGCCTCTATTTTTAAATTGGTCACGTTATCATCTGCTTATGAAATTGGCTTGGTAGATCAGACAACCAAAACCTGTTGTCGTGGTTATACCCGTTTTGGTGGTCGAGATTACCATTGTAAAAGACATGAAGGACACGGCTTGCTAACGATTAAAGAATCGTTAGCGCAATCATGCAATATTTTATTTTTTGAACTCGGTAAACGAATCAATATTAATACTCTTGCCGATTATGCTAAACGCTTTGGCCTGGGCCAAAACACCGGACTCATTTTTGCCGAAAAAGAAGGGGTTATTCCGACGACTGCTTGGAAATTTCAACACAAGGGTGAACCTTGGTGGCCAGGTGAAACTTTATCCGCCGTCATTGGACAAAGCTTTTTATTAGTAACCCCTATCCAAATCGCATGCATGATTTCTTCTATATTTACAGGATATTTAGTTAAACCAAGAATCTTGGCAACAGAGGCTATTGAAAAAAAAGATCTTAACATTCAAAAAGAGACATTAAAGTTTCTCAGACGGCTCATGAAAAAAGTGGTTAAAATGGGTACCGGAAGAAGAGTTGGTAGAATTAGGGATATGCAAGTATATGCAAAAACTGGGACCGCACAAACAGCAGCTTTGGGTAAAGAAACGCTGGGCGGTCACTACTTAGAACATGCTTGGTTTGCCGGATACTTCCATTACAAAAACAATAAACCATTAACCATGGTTATTATGCTTGAGCATGTTGGTAGCGCTACCCCTGCATTACAAACCGCAAGCAGCTTTTTGGTAAAATATCGCCGTATGCTTGAAAATTCTACTATGGCGCAGAAACCAACAAAATAAAGATCCCCGCAGCAAGCTACGGGGTATCTTGACAACACCTAAGCCAATAACCTGATTAGGATTACGAAGCAAGCTTCGAGGAATTATTCCTAGAGCGATTAAGCTTAACCTACTTACTTGGCTATCCTAGGAATACAGTTATAACATTTGATAGTTAGAGGCTTATTATTTTTTGATGAGATAACACAGGTAACGGATAACGTATCACTTGAAGCAGCATTACCCATCACAAAGCCTTTGCTTTTTAAGGTAGCTATGGAGTCTTGGCCAGTGAACGCAATCCGCTTAGATCCTTGCTTAAAAAAAATGCTTGGTCTTTTTTTATTTTTTAATGCCAACAACGTCTGCAACACTTGGTTATCGGTATTAATGTTAATATTTTTATACTGATACGTTGCTTCCCCATTGCATACGGTAGCCATGCGAACTTGCAGAATCTGTTGCGCGCACAACGTATATGATGCCCCTAGAATCATCAAATATATACAATACTTTTTCATATGATTGCCCCCATTTAAACCTTATTTCGTCTATGAAATACTTATTTTCAGCATAGCGAAGATACAGATCAAGACAAATGCTTAAGATTGTAATAATACAAATAGAGAAATATATTGATTAACCGAAAAATTGCTGGTACTTCATTCGGAGTTTATCCTGAGCTTGTCGAAGGGATACTATTCCTACGGAATCACTCCCAGCCGTCGCCAAGGCTATGGCGGGCGCAGCCCAGGCTTCACTAAAGTTACGCCGGACGCGGCAGGATGACCCTTCGACTCACTACTGTTCGCTCCCAGGCGTCGCCAACTGCGTCCTTCGTAGCTCGCAGAGCGAAGTAGAAGGCTATGCCGGGCACGGCAGGGTGAGCGGGGTTCGGTCATGCTGAGCGAGATCGCAGATCGAGTCGAATGCACGTTCATAGTGCCTGTCCGCCGAAACTTTATATGAAGGCGGAAACTATGGAAACTCAACAATTTTTGATTTTTTTACAGCATCTTAATAAAAAAATAAGCTAGGTTTTTTTACCTAGCTTATTCGTAATTCTTTGAAAAGAAGCAGTTATTTTTGAGCAGCTTCTTTTGTATATTTTGCTACATTCTTAGCAAGTCTACCGATTTTACGGGATGCTGTATTAGAATGAAGAACTTTGCGTTTAGCACGTGCTATTTTAGACTCAGCTTCACGCATTAATGCAGTAACTTCGTCTGCACTTGCTTTGCTCGCAAGAGCGGAAATAACTTTTTTTAATGCTGTTTTAAGAGCACTTTTACGCGCCACATTAACTTGACGTCGTTTTTCGTCTTGGACCATTCTCTTTTTTGCCGATTTAATCGTTGGCATAGTTTACCTTAATTACCTAGTTAACTTTAAGAACTTTTTTAGCTTTTACACACTTTGTACATACTGCCCCACGTGTTACCTTGGAAGAGCCCTGAACCGCAAAACGCATTACATGGACATTAGGGTAAACCCAACGTTTTGTGCGGTTTTTAGCATGACTCACCAAATTAGCGACACGGGGACGTTTATCACACACGACACATATTCTTGCCATGATGCATCACATCCTTTAGATCTAAGCCTATAATTTGTATTCTTTATAGATAAAGTATAATCAAAAAGCAGATTTTTTCAAATACGATCTATAATTTCTTAGGTTTTTTCTTAAAAACCAGTAAAAATAGCTGATTAAGAGTTTTTTGCAAATTTGCGCTTAACCTTGAAAACTATCAATTTCAATAAATTTTTGGCTCTTGTTAAACATGATTCAGGTGCAATGGCTGAAGGCAAAGGCAATACCAAGTCCACGCCAAACCGCTGATTCAGCTCGGCATATTGCTTTCCACCATCTTGTTGTTGCTGAAGAACATAATCTCTAACATGGGACGGCCCTACATAAAAACCCGAGATTATAAAAGGCTGTCCATGCATCTGCAGTTGTTGTTCCAAAACGGACCGTAGAGAAAGTATATCCATGTCTTGAGGAACAGAAAAACTAAAACACCAATTTTTAGGCTCAAATGCAGTAAATTCATACATATCTGGAACAACAGCAATTTCATACTGTTGAATCTCAGAACCAATTAAAGTACATGGTATTATCGCAAATAAACCAATTTTTTTCTTGATATTCATAGAAGATTCTTATTTATAAAAGTTTAAACCAATTTAAAGTCTTGACGAGGCTCTATACCAAGAAGCTCATAGATCTCATTGGCATACATAGTCTCTTTGTCTAAAAGCGCCTGCGCTAGCTTATCAAGCTTATCTTTGTTCGTCTCTATAAGTGAACGCGCGTTTTTATGGCTACGTTCAATAATAGCACGTACCTCTTGATCTATTTTATCAGCAGTATTCTGAGAATAGACAAACTCACCCTGCTGCTGAGAATAAACCACTTCCCCTAACGCATCTGACATGCCATAATAGCAGACCATTTTGCGAGCAATATCAGTTGCTGCTACAAAATCACTATACGCACCAGAAGAAGGTTGATTAAAAATAAGCTCTTCTGCAACACGGCCACCCAACGCAACTTGGATGTTGGCCAGCATCTCTTCTTTTGTTTTTAAATATTTTTCACGCTCTGGCAATGAATGGGTTACCCCTAATGCACGACCTCGTGGAATAATGGTAACTTTATGCAATGGATCAGTCGCATGCGGCAATAAAAGATTAATCAATGTATGCCCCGCTTCATGATACGCAATAGCCTTTTTATCCTCGTCAGTTAATAAGATGGTTTTCATCTCTTTACCAAGAAGAATCTTATCACGAGCCTCTTCAATATCTTCCATGGTTACCAAGGGTCTATTTAATTTAGAAGCGTTAATAGCAGCTTCATTAATTAAATTTGCCAAATCAGCACCAGAAAAACCTGGCGTTCCACGTGCCACTCTTTCTAAGTCTACGGTAGAATCCATCTTAATATTCTTAGCATGAACTTCTAAAATTTGCTTACGGCTAACAAGGTCAGGAAACGGCACATCAACCCGACGGTCAAAACGTCCAGGACGCAAAAGCGCCTTATCAAGCACATCAGGCCTATTGGTTGCAGCAAGCACAATGACCGGCTCACCAGAGGTATCAAAACCATCCATCTCCGTTAAGAGCTGATTAAGCGTCTGTTCACGCTCATCATGACCACCACCAAGACCACTGCCACGGTGACGGCCTACCGCATCAATTTCATCAATAAAAATAATGCTTGGCGCAACCTTACGCGCTTGCGCAAACAGATCTCGAACGCGCGCAGCACCAATACCAACAAAAACTTCAATAAAATCTGAACCACTTACACTAAAAAATGGACAATTTGCTTCACCCGCTACAGCGCGCGCCAATAATGTTTTACCATTACCCGGCTCACCCACAAGCAATACACCGCGGGTAATTTTTGCACCTAACCGTTTATATTTGCTTGGATGGCGTAAAAAATCTACAACATCCTGCAGCTCTTCTTTGGCTTCAGTAGCACCGGCCACAGAATTAAAATTTTCTTTGATTGTTGATGGCATAAACAATTTAGCCCTGCTCTTACCCATGCTAAAAATACCGCCACCACCGCCGCCAGAACCTTTAGCTTGGCGTATAATGTACCAAATAGCCAATGGTACAACAGCAAGCAAGAATGACAGTAAAAACAAGATATGCCAAAAACTAAACTGAACATTCGGTTTACTGACAGCAAACTCTACACCGTGAGATCGCAAAATGTCCCAAACCTGTGGATGCTGATCACCCATCACTGTTTGGAAATGTTCACCATTTTTGAGCTCACCTAAAATGTCACTGCCAGAAATATGTACTAATTTTACCTCATTTGCTTCAACTTTTTTTAGAAACGTTGAGTAGGCAATAGTTGCTATCTGTTGCGTGTAATTGGTTAATTGTGCAATTAACCCTAAACAAACAACAAACAGAACGACCGCTAAAATGAGGTTTTTAGGGCCTTTTTGCAAACTTGAACTCTTTTTCTTTTTATCGCGAAAAAATTTCTCTTTCATAATGAAATACTCTGCTTCCTAGACTATTGAATTATTTTTTTATGAATACCATGAAGTAACTAAGAAAGACAATAATTGATGGCAAAAGCCGCTGCTTATCTTGATACCTTATTGTTAACATAGCAGAATAAGCAAAACTTGTCGATCCGACAGACAAAAAATCGATACAAGTTACGCAAAAGGTCGCTGCTCATAGATCCCTGACCATGCAGGAAAAGTCCAAAACTCACCCTTTGGTGTAATAAAACGTTCTTCAAGCGTTTTAAAAGAAAAAATTGCTATTCTACTCTCATTGCCAAACCCTACAGAATACGCGATATAGTTACCGCATGGCGACCAGGTGCACTCATCCTTATGGCCTGGTGTACAGGTAAGCTGTTTATTCTCTTTGGTTGCCATAGTATAGGTAAATACTTGCACCGTTCCATCAATTTTTTTACAATAGGCAATCAAATTTTTCGCGGGACAATATACCGGCGCGACATTATAGCCGCCCTGCACCAATGGCGTACGTTTTTTTGTGGTGCAATCTACCAGCATAATGGTAGCCAGATGATTCTCAATAGCACAAAAAACAAGCTGATTATCGGTAACAAAAGAAGGGGCTATCGCATGCATACCTGCTGGTGTTAATGGTTCAAAAATCCCCCTATTGCTCTTTTTATCAACATGATACAAATACAGCCTATCATAGCCATTATTTGTAATAGAAACTGCTGTTGTACCCGCGCTAGAAATTGCCGGCATCATATTATGACCATCAAAATTCATAACGATACGTTTGGTTTTTTGTTCATCTAACGAGACTAACCGAACATTATAGGGAGTATGCTCAGAAAAATAAAGCAATGGCTTCGTTGGATGCCATCGACACCCAAAATGTATTGTTGACCCTTTTACCAGTGGACTCCATGCCGATGCCTGGTCATATGCTTGACCAGGACAGATACCATAAATGTGGCGGAAATCTTTTTTACCCTTCTTTTCTCGCTTGCACGCCACCAACAAAGAAGCCCAACTGCCTGCACTACCCGTGAGCAGCTCATTCAGTTTATCCGCCAATTGATGACCAACCCAGGCAATATCAGCATCAGCATTAATGACGATGCGTTTGCCTATCAACATCGCAGCTGCATTTGTATCATATAGCCGATATTCTAGCGTATTCTTCATAGGCTGACTCAAAAAAAGAGCATACGGATATCCCCTCCCTTCTTGCCACAATGCTTTAAGATCAGTCTGCGACTTTGGAACATCGGCCGCTGGTTTAATAGAAGGCTCAAATTGGCCGCCCATTACAAAATCTTTTTCTATAATTTGCGCAATAGGTTGAATCGCTGCATGCAATCGATCTGTTGGTACAATTAAAAATGGTAATCTTGCATATGCCTTTGGACTAATCGTAGCAACTTCAAGCTTTTGTTCTGTTTCTGCACATCCTAATGACGTCATTGCAAGAAAGAATAGTAATAATAAATCGGTCATACTGCCGCGTCTGTCGTAGCGTGCGTAGGCTGGGAGCGAGATCGCAGATCGAATGGAACGTATAATCCAAATAAAATATTTCAAATGATCGCCCTTCGACTCCGCTGTATTGCGTCGCTCAGGGTGACCGAATAAACAATTCTTTAAATCAACGTTTCTCACTCTTACAACCTTTAATTAACGTAGTTTGTATCTTCAGAAGTATATCATCACTGCTTAAATGTTAATGTAATTTCTTTTGACCACAATTTTTTTGGCATCACTGCTTGCGCCAAGCCCATACGAACGCTCATATCATATGCTAAAACACCGGAAGATTTTTCTATTATTATAGATGTCACTGCCCCTTCTTGCCCTACAGCAATGCGCACACTGCAGACAAGATCTTTTGCCATACCATGCGGTGGTCGCCATACACGCGTAAGCTCTTGCTGAACCTCTTCTGTTAACAATAACGCTTGCATATCCTCTCTACCCATCATAACAATTTCTTGCTGCATTGGTTCTGTTGTTGGTTGCCCTAACGGCGTGGTTGGAAATTCTTCTGGAACAATGTTTGCAGGCTCAGGCTTTGGCTCTTCAATTTTTTTTATAGGCTCAGGTTTGGGTTGTGCACTAGGTTTTTGCTGCGTTTTGATTGCAGAAGTTTTTTTACTTGATGACAGTTTTTTTTGTTCTGACGTTGGTTTTTTTAGCGAAGTTTTTTTTGCACTCTTTTGTTGCACTGCCGATTTTTTCTTTACTGGTGTTTGCATACTACCCTGTTTTGTTTGTGCAACTTTATCAAGAGCACCAGGAATACGTTTAGCCAACGGCATAAAAACAATTGCTTGGTTTTTATGATGCATGGTAGATCTAATGACTAACACATCATGCTGTTGTGTATAGCGGTACAGAACATAGGCAATGCCTACGACGCAACCATGCAATACAATACTTAATACAGCTATCTGAAATAATAAACGGTATCGTCTAGGTACGATGTTTTGTAGCCAAAGCAACATTGCTTACACCCTCAAGCCCCTGCAACGCGTACACTACTTCAACAATTTTATTGTACACCAGATCACGATCACCTTTTACAACAATCATGTTATCTTGAGTGCTGCCAATTTTTTGCGCAATAGTGCGTGGCAAATCTGCCAATTTTGTTTCTTTATCATTAAAGAAAATTTTACCTTTCTGATCAATAGAAACAATGAGCTGCTCAGGTTTTGTTTGCGATGCGCCTTTAGAATTTTTTGTTTCTGGCAGATTAACTTTAATAGAATCCTGCAACATCGGGGTGGTAATCATAAAAATGATCAATAATGTTAATGCTGTATCAATCAGCGGTGTCAGCGATATCTCTGGCAATGACAATCTTTTAGAGCGATTTCTTCGTTGAAAATTCATTATAATTCAACCTTCTTTGCAAACGTTTTATGAACAATCCACGTAAATCTACCCGTTAATTTTGTCGCTTCTTGGTCGAGGGAACGCAATTTTAGCGCCAACAGATGAAACATAACAAAAGCCGGAATCGCTACTAACAGACCCGCTACCGTTGTTATTAAAGCTTCTGCAATACCAGGCGCCACCACCGCAATATCCGCAGACTGTCGCTGACTAATATCAATAAAGGCATGAACTAAGCCCCAGACCGTACCAAAGAGGCCTAGGAGCGGAGAAATTGCCGCACTAATAGAAACAACAGGTAATAATGATTCTTCTTGGATTAATACATTATCAAGCAATTGATTAATACGTATTTGCAACAGGTCCCAATCACGATCATCTAACGATGTTTTTGGCCCTTTATCTGAAACCAATAATGCTTTTAAAAAAGCAAGCTGTTTGGTCAATAAATAACCTGGCAATGTATGCGCAAATTTTGATGCCGTGTACAAAACATCTTCTAAATTGTTCGCATTTTTTAAGTGCATTAATGCGTTCTTAAGTTGCTTAGAGCGTGCACGCCAAAGCACCAGTTTATAAAAAAATACAGTCCAAGACGCGATTGATAAACCCAATAATACAAGTAAAACAAATTTACTCATTAAATCTGATTGCGCAATAAGATACCAAACGGGATTCGCTGAACTTGCCATCATAGCCTCTACTTTATTTTTCATGAATATATACTTAAATTTAGGTGCCTTAGCCTATCATAGTTTATAGTCAAAAGCGATACAAAAACAATAGGTGCGGTTTATGAATATTCTCAAATTATCAGTTTTACTTAACTGTATCATGCTACCATGTCTATTAGATGCAGCCAAATTTCAGCGTGGGTATAAAGTTTCAAATGCATTAGCGCGAGAAAAAATACGGCAAGCAAAAATTGCCGCGCTATCATTGAGTCCTGGCCATATACATTCTAATTCATATACCCGATCAAATCCTCTTGATGATGCAAGAGATCTGCCACGATTGCATTCTCATGCAAAATTTAACAAGCTTGTCTACCGATCTAACAAAATACTATACACAACGAGAAAACTCTGGGGTACCACAATTGAAACAGCTGATGATCTGCCAGACTTACCCCCTTCATTAAATCCTCATCACGCACAAGAAATGGCCAACGTACAAGCTAATATTAGCGCAGACATTCTTCGAGAAGAAAACGAACGATGGTTAAAGCTTGAACGAGAAATACTGCGAAGATTATCAGCCTTGCAAATCAGTATACAACCGCAAGAACCAGCCTTTTTTTAGATCATAACCGTGCATGGTTCTTAATAATTATATGTTGTTAAGAACCATTTTCTTTAACAGCACAGGATCATCAATCCCTTTTTCAATCTGCAGCTCATACGCCTTTTTAACAAGCTTGCCCAGCTCTGGTCCAGGCTGCACAACATCAAGAAAATCTTTACCTTGCAATAACGGCTTTTCAACACCATCATAGACGCCATACTTTTTTGCATTCGCTTCAAAGAGTGCAAGCCCTTGTAGCTGTTCAGCCTCATTGATAGCACCAGATGGCGGCTTTCTGCCCAACCGATCCGCATAGGCAACAGCGCACAACATCTGTATTGTTGCATAGGGCATCAAGTTGAATGCCAACCGTTTGTAGGCAGGCGCACCGGCATGTTGCTTACTAAATACCAATGGCCGCATATGGTAACGCACCAACACAGACACCGTGGTAATAAGGTCTGCATTATGGGTTATCCGTTTAAGCATTTTTTTAGCGATATCAGCGCCAACAACATCATGCCCATAGCTATGCCATCTGCCTTTAAAAAATTTGGTTGTTGTCACTTTGCCAAGATCATGGCACAAGACTGCCCACATATAGGCAAGCGACCAGCGGACATGCTCTTTGTGCACAGCGGCAACATCAAGCGCTTGCATCGTATGCTCAAACACGTCACCCTCAGGATGCCAAACAGGGTCCTGTTGTACGCCAATCAGCGCATACACTTCTGGTAAAATCTCCTGCAAGCGATGTACCGTCTGCAGCCAACAAATGCCCAACGATGGTCGTGCTGAACGCAATAACAGCTTTTCAAATTCTACCTCAATACGCTCACGTGAGATATCACGCAAGTCCATGGAAGCGCATAGTGTATTGAGTTCATTATCTGGTTGCATGGCAAACCGGCCAACAAATTGCATGACGCGGTAAAAACGCAACGGATCTTCTACAAACAATGCAGGGTCAGTTGCTCGCAATATACCACGCTGCAAATCTTGTTGACCATGGAATGGATCAATAAGTTCATACGTGGCAAGGTCAATCCCCATGGCATTGATCGTCAAGTCTCTGCGTCTAAAAGCATCTTGAATACTCATGTACGGGTCTATTGCAACCTGTGGCTTTCTACCACTGCTATCAGTCCGCGGCAATGACCAATCAACATCTAACCCCTGTATGCGCAAAACGCCAAATGATTTACCAACAGCATCAACAATGCCAAAATTCCTTAATAGTGAGGCAAGATTTTCCAACGATAGATTATGCACTTCAATATCAATATCTTTAACCGGTAATTTTAGCAGCAGATCACGAACAGAACCACCAACAAGTAAAGCACGCCCACCTTGCTCAATAATAACATGCACAATAGCAAGCAGCTCTGCTGATAATAACGATTGTACCAGAGATTGATAATGCGTCATAACCATCAAACCTTTAAAAAATTACCCGAGACTCTTCATTATTATACAACAAATAGCACCGTTATGGATTAATTTGGCAAACATGTCTCTCATCAAAGCAATCATTATTAAGCAGATAGTGTTGCCCCCGAATTCTACAAAATGCTAGGTGGCGAGCCATGGCTGGATGAAGTCTAACATGTTTCTGGCTCATATAAGGTTTCGGTAACTTTCTTACGTCAAAAACATGCGTCATGTTCATAGGTAGCTTATTCCCACTGGTAGCAATGAGCATACCATCATCTGACCATGCCAGCTGATTACGCAGACCTTCACATGCTAAAGTGGTAACAGTAGAGGGCTGGCGAGCATCAAACATGGTTACCCTATTTGCATTATTACTCACCAAAAATCGCCCATCTTGTGGATGTGCTTGCATATCTACTACCTCAACATTATCGTCTGGCCATTGTTGTGGCGACCATTGTTGCAGCACTTGATCTCCAATCTTTCTACATGTTATTGCACCCGTTGTATCCGCGATAATAAGATTATTATCTATGGCCCAAGCGCTTGCCTGTAATACTATATGCTCTTGAGGTTCTATTATTTTGCATGCCCAGAATGATCGATGGTTATCTGCATCTACGCGAGAGACTATAATACTGTTTTCACAAGCCATCGCAATGAATTTCCCATCCAACGACCAACGTGTGTTCAGTCTGCAAGATTATTGCGTATAACCAAAATTCATGTCTTCCCCTGTATCAACAAAAATAACCGATTTTGAGTCTATTTGATCAACAAGGAGATACGGTTGTTTAGGATGCCATTGAAAGGTACTCTCTGAATTCGCTTTCACTTTAAAATCCTTTGCCGACCATTTGCCACAAAGAACATCTACAGCAACCCTATCTCCCCACTTCTTTGCGCAAAGCAAATTACCGTCATACCATGTAACAGCGCCACCTAGTTGAGCCATATCTATCATTGTTGGTTGATCAACTTGTAATCCCTGCCCAACCATTGGCTCTGCAGCATAGATGCCGGACACCAAACAAGATAACAACATTGCGATAATATTATTTTTGTACATAAAACCCTCTTGGTTATGCTTCATGCTCTAACGGTATCACTATATTTGTGCTCATTAAATCACTTGCTACAATGTACTGTCTTCTTGCCAAGGTAACTGCAGCCAGTGAACGCACATCACATGGCGATGCGCGTCGCGTATTTACTCGTGAAGCCTTTCTTATATCCCAGAGAGCCACTAAAGTTGCCTTAGAAGGTGATTGCATCGCTCCTGCTGCCACTAAAGAGGTATCTGATAACCATAGTAATTTGTTATCCCTGCCATACGAATAAAGTGTGCCGCATGGTTCTGGTTGCCGATTATCAAATAGTTTGATTTTATCTTCTGCTGAAACTGCATACTGATTCTCTTGAAATGCTTTAATATCAACAACTTCAATCTGCTTCCCCCATATCTTCTCACTAAAGTAATCAGCTGTTTTCTTACCATCTAAGGTAACACATTTAACTGATCCTTGATTATTGGCAACAATGAGCTCATTGTCTGTTTTCCACGCAACTTTTGCCAACTCTGAGCTCTTTATTGTATACACAGTTTGACGCGTGGAACCCCTCATGATAAAAATATCGTCAATCCCCGTAATCGCTATTGGCGCCGCAAGAGCAACCAACTCCCCATTGGGTGACCACGCAAGAGCTGCACTGGCAAGTATCTTGTTTTTAGTAAAAAGAGTCATGACATTTGTTTTTACATCAATATGCTGTACTGGCTGATAATACCCACCCACAAGCAACTCCTGTTGTGTTGGATGCCATTGTAACGAATCATAAAAATCATAGAATGCACTGGGATGTGTTAATGGTAATTCATGCAAGCTTGAACAACGGGTACGAATATCTTGTATAGATACCGCATTATATTTCTCACTAGAAACAGCACGTCCATCACCACGTACCTTTTTTTCAAACGAAGCAGATACTACACAATCACCAATAACCTTAACAGCACCTTTGAGCTCCATGAGATCAGGCCCTAGGGCCATTGTCTGCGGCGCACAATCTGGTGCCTGTGCAGCTGGTTCAGCGGCATACATGGTAGCAAAATAACAAAGATGCAATGCGATACTATATTTTTTATTCATACAACACTATCACTCAATAAATGGTTCTACTTTCCATCAGGTAGTATAGCGTAGAGCATGGGCAATAGAAAGCAGAAACCCTCTACTACACTTTCATTAAAAAAAGAATATTTTACTTCGGGAATGAATGATGAGTGCAAAACCCTTGCTTTTACCCCTAAAATAATGCCGAAATAATGGCATATACATTGAGCGCCGCATTGGCAATTTCAGCCATTGTTGCGCTCAGTGCGTCTATAAATCTTCACCTTGTATGCAATCTAAATCTAATAAGCAATTTTGATGCGCTAAATTATTTACTGCCACCATCATTCGCCCTTTAAGCTGTATCAGTGCTATATGTTTAGCATGGAATGGACGTTGTACAGCCACCAGTGGCGTCTTCACTTTTCTAATATCCCACACCTTAATAGACGATTGTTCATGCGCATCCCAACCTGGCACATTATTACTCACCGCTGCCACAAAGGGCGCGGATAACGCACATATATGATGCACCGGAGAGCCAAATGATAATGAATGGGTAGGCGCATCAAGCTGGCCCCGTAGATCCAAAGTATGTATAAAACCGCCTTGAAAGCCGGCAATACATTGTTGATCGGCTGGTTTTGACTGAAGAGCATTAACTGCATTGTCTTTACGTGCACTGCTCTTCCAATGCCGCACCACAGCGCGCTGTCCACAATCATATTGTGTAATAGCCCCCTGATCATTCCCTTGCAACAGACAAGGAGATTCCGAACAAGTCCAGTCTAAAGCTTTTGTAGCTTTAATCTCAATAGGAACTCGCTCAAAAAATGAAGCCACCGTAATACGATGCTCATCTCCAATAGCAATATGCTTCCCTCGAGGAGACCATGCATTTGTCGTAGGATGTCCATAACAACCCTCATATGGATACAATTGCGTTATTGTTGTCTGCGTATCAAGCTTTATAAGACGCACTTGAGAGCGATTTTTTACGGCTAATGCTCTACTTGCTTGTGATGGAGACCATGCTATATTCTCAAGCGGTTTACAGAATTGCGAAGGCAATTGTATAGTCTGCATTAAGCCTTCATCCCGCATATTGCTCACGTTAAGCGCATGCTGACCTTCTTGATAGGAGGCAGCCCACAAAGATTCATCTGGATACTTTTGCGCAACACCCTTGGCCAATAAGGTCAAATCAAGCGCCGGCAATGTACAGGTATACCCTATACTTAACAATAATAAAACCTTTTTAATCACCCTACTCCTCCCCTTATCAAAGCAGTTCTATGATACATCAAGCCAAAAGCTTAAGTAAATATTAGTCATGATGAAAATCGTTAAAATAATTGACTTTTAGAAATTTTTATATAGGATAAGGAGTAAGAAGTGGTCATAACGACCGTAATTATTTAACTTTTATAGGGAGAATATCATGACACACACGTCTGATAATCCAGCTAAAAATGTCTATGTTAAGTATTATACAGGTGCTGTTACCAGCGCTTTGTTCTTCTTTTCTTCTATTCTAATTTTATCTTTATTTATTAGCCTGTAACAGGCTTTTCAACTCATTCATTTAATTATTAGTTCGTTAAACAGTTAATCCGTTTTTTACGTAACATAGGATTTATTATGTTGAAAAAAAATATGGGTATACTTCTTGTTGTCTGCGTGCAATCAATGCTGCAGGCAGCAGACGTGCAACCCCCAAAACCATCAATCGTTCATTACGCTCGGCAAACGTTGCATACGCTTATTGCCAATACGAGACTCAAAAAAAGGCAAAGTGTTTTGCATTTAGAAAATGCTGCACTTGTCATGGATAAGAGTCCTGAGTATGTAGAGGTTGCAAATATTTTCATAACCCGTGATAATGGCGTTGAAATTTTGCAAAAAGAACAAGATCTTTTGGATGAAAAATATCGCGTTATGTATCATGGACAGAAAGATAGGTACGCTTACAGTACTGATTTTAGGCATAGCCTCTATAACGCACTTGCTGACCAGGGATTGTACAGCAAGCATTTACCAGATGATTTTCGTTATATTCAAACTCCTTCATTGATGTGGGCATCTGAACATAAACTATTGCGTCCTGTTATAGATGCTGTTGATTATGTCCAACATAAGGTACGCATGCTTGGAGCAATTTTCGAAGAATCCGGACTTGGTGAAGGTATTTTATGTATGAATGCTTTTTTGTTCGGCAACATGACCAAATATGGCAGTTGTACCATCAGCTATGTATATGATAATAAAAGTGCAACTGCACGTACGACCGGTTTAAAAGATGGCAGTGAATCATTGGGTGTTCCTGAAGTTGTTTATAACCGCTATAGTGACAGAATACTAGCTCTCTGGAATCAACATGATGCATGTTTGGGTAGACGAGGCAGATTGCTGCAGATTGCTATCAAAAATATTGATGATGCTACGTTTATCTCTTCAGGCTATCGCATGAAAACGAAGCAACCATTAGATGGTATTACCCATACAAATACATCAACCTTGCTTGATGCGTTTGACAATGCGCCACAAGAAAAGCTTGAGGATTATGCTATGCAACTCGATCAAGTACAATTTTGTGCACCATTAACAAGGCAGTATATGCTCAACCCTGATAAGGTAAAGGTAATTGCCTATAACGACATCACAGATAAAGAGGGCTACGCACAATGCATGCAAAAAATGGTCTATTTAACAGCAGAGATAGCTCGTGAAACACGCCTCTATCGTGAATTGGAACGCAAACGTTATGAACAGCTTATGCAAGAGGCTCTATTGAGTTCTCCTGCATAACATTAATAATAGGCCAGTCATTTCTTGGCAAGAAAATCTATTGCTTCGTTCAGCTAGCCCAGGCTTCACTCATTCCGGGCCGTTCAGGCTCGGTGAGTTTCGCCGGGCAGTCTTCGCATTGTTTCTATCAGTGTTTATGTAAAAACCTTCAGGGCTGGCCTGTTGGGCATTTTTGCTCATTAATCCAAGCATTATGTACAATACTTTGGAAAATGACCAACCTGCCAGGCGTAGCCCCTTGTGGGCGAAGACTGGTGGAGCTGACCGGGATCGAACCGGTTACCTCATGAATGCCATCCATGCGCTCTACCAAGTGAGCTACAGCCCCAACAAAAATATCTTAGAAATTTCATTTGCTCTACCAAGTGCCGCGTGCGCCGGAGCCTTTGGCGTAGGAGCAAGCTACAGCCCCAACAAAAGATATGTACATAGTGTACCATTTATAGAAATATAGTGAATGGCCGTTATATAATTCTTCGGTTTCTAAATTCTCTACCAGATCCTGATTTTAAAAACAGTTCAAAGTCTAAAGCTTTTTCTTTTGTATCAAAAGAAGCATAAAACACTAATTTCCACGGTCGATATTTTTCTGTATGCGTTGAAGAGCCTCGATTGTGACTTGATAATCGATCTTCCATATTCTCTGTGTATCCTACATATATCTGATCAGGATAATTTATTGATTGGATAATATAAACGTAATACATAATTCGAACCGCCCTCCTGCGCCAAGGCTCCGGCGGACAACCTTCGCAAATTGCTAATAAGTTTTTTAACCGGCCGCGCCAGCCGGAGCTTGCCGAGCCGGAAGGCCCGGATAAGCGAAGGTTGGTTACCTCATGAATGCCATCCATGCGCTCTACCAAGTGCGTGTGCGCCGGAGCCTTTGGCGTAGGAGCAAGCTACAGCCACAAATTTTATAATCAAGACAAAGATCTATGAAAAAAGATACTATTCAATATAACAACCATCGCAAAAAAAGCTATAATGGGCGCTTTTATCTTTTAGAAGATAAGCTTACTTTTAAATCAAAACCCATAGCATTAACAAGTGCGGTTAGTGTAGTTAACTTAGGATTACCTCTTTTTGATAATGTTTTATAAAGACTCTCTCTTCCCAAACCACTTCTTTCTGCCAATTCAGAAATTCCACCCTGTGCTTGTGCAATATTTTTTAACGCAATAAGGAGGAGTTTTTGTGATTCTTCACTGCCATCTTTACATTCCTCTAAAGCGGCATTAAGGTAGGCCAAAGCTTCTTTACGGTCTTTTAAAGATTCAACAAGTAGCTGATTATAATTTTTACTTCTTACCATGTCTTTGTCCTTGTTTAAAGTCTTTTAAATACTCTTTAGCCTTTTCAATGTCCCGCTGCTGATGCCGTTTTGTACCAGCCCATAAAACAAGAAGAGTTTTTTCAGCTATTTTGCTAAAATATACCCTAAATCCAGGACCCAAATCAATTTTTAGCTCAAATAAATTTTGTCCAACAGGTTCACAGTGTCCAAAATTTCCCAAGCCTAACCTCTGTATTTTCATTCGTATTTTTTGTCTAAGCTGTACATCCAAGTCATCTAGCCAATTATTAAAAGGAATCTTACCTGCAGCATTTTCATACACCTCAATTACATATTCCATCAAACCACCTCTCTTTTTATGTGTATCCAATAGGATACATTAAATTAATTTTTTTTTAAATGTAATAAAAAAGTTCTATAGCCTAGAATAGTACGGCATAAACTCTTTAGAAATGCGCATGAGGGATAGCCTATGAATATTCATTTACTAGTACTTTGCTGGAGCTCATTTTTTATATATGCAGACGGTCAACAGCAACAGATCGTTGTACCTATATAAAGCCTTTTCTTTTGTATCAAAACAAGCGTAAAACACTAATTTCCACGGTCGGTATTTTTCTGTATGCGTTGAAGAGCCACGATTATGATTTGATAATCGATCTTCTATATTTTCTGTGTATCCTACATACACGTGATCAGGATAATGTTATACCTTCACCTTGCATAAAAGTCTTCAAATACTTAAGCTGCGCAGCATCTTTATGTATTGTCTCAAGAGAGGCAGTTTCTACAATCTGTCCCTTGTCTAAAAGATACACGGTACCATTTGCTTTTGTATTAAGAACCAAATTCATATCATGCGTGGCTACAATGACTATGCACTGCTTGACTGCCAGCTGTTGCAATTCTTGAGCAATATAATTAGACAGTGCAGGGTCCAATGCTGAAGTCGGCTCATCCAAGCATATAACCGAAGGGTTAATAGCAAGCGCCCGTGCAATGGCAAGACGTTGTTTTTGGCCACCAGATAATGCGTGTACAAAAGCAGCAGCTCTATCTTCTAATTTATATTTTTGCAGTAATTCTTGTGCAATATCTTTTGCTTCAGTCACATTTTTATGCTGCACTTTTTCTAATGCTAACGTAATATTTTGCAACACTGTTAAGTTTTCAAAAAGATTAAAGTGTTGAAACACTAAAGTCACTGCTTTTTTATCAAGCTCTTTACCGTTTAATGCAATAGTCCCCGTATCTTTTTTTTCTAAGCTGTTAAGAATACGTAATAACGTTGATTTACCTGCGCCAGATTCTCCAAGCACAAAAACAACCTCTCCTGGAGCTGCCTGCACAGAGATATGCTGCAGTATTGGTTTATTCTGCATCGTTTTAGAAATATTATGAATGTTTAACATACCAACTCAGCTTTCGTTCTATTGCGTGAAATATAAGCGTAAAGAATGACGTTAATCCTAAATAAAAAACTGCCATAAGAAAGAAGACCGTAATAACATCATAACTTTGCGTCATAATAGCACGTGCTTCTTTATATAATTCCATAACCCCAATCACGGAGGCCAAACTAGAATCTTTGAGCAATGTAATAAACTCACCCACTAGCGAAGGGAATACAAGAACAACTGCCTGTGGAATAACAATGTATCGGGCGATCTGTATCTTTGTTAACCCTAACACCTGAGCCGCCTCTACTTGCGCATAACCAACGCCAATAATACCACCTTTAATAATCTGACTAATATAAGCGCTGCTATTCATTGCTATAGCAGCAACTGCAGCCCAAAATGGTGATAGATCTATGCCCAGTAACGGTACGACATAATAAAAAAATGTTATCTGGATCAGCATTGGCGTACCACGAATAATAGTAACAAATGCAGTAATAGGCATCTGCAGGTAAGGATTGCGTAGTGTATGCAAGTATCCCAACACAATGCCAAACAGGCAACCTAGCGCAAATGAAATCACCGTAATCTGTGTTGTTATCCAAGCCCCCTTTGCCAAGTAAGGCAGCGCTGTCCAAACAAGTGCCATATCAATCGCCATCATCTTCTCCTGCTAATGCTTGCAGCGCACATTTGTACGATGTCTGCTTCTGCTCTATCCACGCACAATACTGCGTACACCGCGCCTCACTCAAAGCAAGGTTCAAGTTGCCTGATGCACCTTGATGCGTCTTCTGCTGTATGTTAGCCACCGGATCTTCTAATGCTACATTATCAAGAGATAATCCTACCTGCTTGTACGCATCACGGAAAGGTATTCCCTGTTGTGCAAGCAAGAGTGCTTGATCAGTAGCAAAAAGTTCACTGCTAAATGATGCAATACAGGCCTGCTTATTAACCTTAATCTTACCAATCGTATGCGTTATAATCTGCAAAGCTTGCGCTGTAGTTGTACAGGAGCGCATACATGGCTCCTTGGTCTCTTGAAAATCTCGATGGTATCCGGAAGGTAACCCACGTATAATCATGAACACCTGCATCAGCTCACTGATGACGCCAGCCGATTTTGCGCGCACCAATTCAAGAGCACAAGGATTTCTTTTCTGCGGCATTAAACTGCTGCCTGAGCATAACTCTTTTGGAATCTCAATATAACCAAACTCAGGCATGCTCAACATAATAAGATCAGCACTCAACTTGCTCAAATCGACCATCAGTTGTGCTAATGCTTGCATCACAACACTTTCCATTTTGCCTCTGCTGTTGCTAACGTAAACAACATTGTTTTGCACCTTGGCAAACCCTAATAAGTCTGCAACAAGCTGACGATCAATCGGCAACATAACACCATAGCCCGCTGCTGAACCTAAAGGTGATTGATCAATAAGTTCATAGGCCGCTTGCAACAATATCACCGTATCAAGCAATGATTCAGCATAGGCGCCAAACAACAACCCAAGCGATGATGGCATAGCTCGTTGAAAGTGTGTTCTTCCTGGTATCGGTACATCTTTGTATGTATTTGCTTGCGCAAGCAGCTGTTGAGACGCTTTAACCACTTCCTGCGTTGTGCTTAACAGTTCATCACGCAGGTACAAACGCATATCCAGCGCAACTTGATCATTTCTTGAACGTGCCGTATGTATTTTTTTACCTAAATCACCAAGCTGCTTGGTTAGATACTGCTCCACCGCTGTATGTACATCCTCATCAGCTTGCTCAATGATAAAGTTTCCTGCTTGCGCCTGCTTAATAATCTCTTGCAAGCTCTTTTTAAGCAGAGCACATTCCTGCTCAGTCAATATACCGATACGCTGGAGCATCTGTGCATGCGCTATGCTACCCATGCAATCATACACTACCAGTTTTTGGTCAAGTAACGGATCATTACCCACCGTAAATTGTTCAATGAGCGCATCTAACTCATAATCTTTCTGCCATAATTTAGTCATGAGAAACACCTTGATTATCTTTATCAATATTATGGCTATATTTATGTTGCGCTTTTAATCGCAATGCATGTGCTTTAATAAAGCCTTGGGCATCAAGTGGGTTAAAACCACCTAATTCATCCATGCTGGCAATACGCTTGTTATACAATGATGCGTCAGATATACGGCCAGTAACATATACGTTTCCCTTGTACAAGGTAAGAAAAACGGTACCCTGTACATGCTGTTGGCTTTGATGTACAGCAGCCATAAGAAACTGCATCTCAGGGCTAAACCAAAAACCGTTATAAATAAGTTCGGCAATCTTTGGCATTAGCATATCTTTTAAATGCGCAACTTCACGGTCAAGCGTTAACCCTTCAAGGTCCCGATGAGCTTTCCATAAAATAGTTCCTGCAGGCGTCTCATAAATACCGCGGGATTTTATCCCAATAAAACGATTTTCCACAATATCAATTCTGCCAATACCATGCTGCGCACCAAGCTCATTCAGATAATTAAACAATGCAAGAGAGCCGGTAATTTTTTTATTGTTATGATCTATCACTGCTACCGGAATTCCCTGCTCAAAAATAAGCGAACACGCAACCGGCTTTTCAGGCGCTTGCGCCGCAGACGCTGTCCATTGAAAAATCTCATCACTGGAACTATATGCAGGATCTTCAAGCACCCCAGCTTCATAACTGATATGCATAAGATTTGCATCAATGCTGTATGGTTTTTTTATCGTAGCAGTAATGGGAATACCCTCTTGCTGCGCATATGCTATAAGATCTGAACGCCCTTTAAACTGCGCTAAAAATAGTGTATCTTTCCAAGGCGCAATAATCTCTGCATCAGGCATTAATGCAAGATAGGTCAATTCAAAACGTACCTGATCATTACCCTTGCCAGTAGCACCATGCGCAAGCAATGTTGTGTTTTCTTTTTGTGCAATCTCGACCTGCTTTTGCGCAATGAGTGGCCGAGCTAGCGAGGTTCCTAAAAGATAATTACCTTCATACATAGCGTTTGCTTGCAATGCCTCAAAAATATAGCTATCTACAAATTCCTGTTGCAGATTTTCTATATAGACCTTGCTTGCTCCAATAGCCAGCGCTTTCTTTTTAATCTCCTCAAAATCTTCCTGCTGGCCAACATCGGCCACGTAACAGATAACCTCATAGCCCTGATTGCATAGCCACTTAAGAATTACCGAGGTATCCAAACCACCACTATATGCTAAAACAACTTTTTTCTTCATCATTGCCCCTAAAAATTAAGATGCCATTTATTTTTTAATGCTTGCAAAACGCCATTATGTTCTAACGCCGTAAATGCCTGATTAACTTCTTGAAAAGTAGCCGGAAATGCCTTTGGTACAGCAAGCGCATAACTATCCGTTTCCGGCAATACTAAAATATCGAATTTTTCAATACCATACGTATCAAAAAACGGTTGCACTGCTGAACGTGCCGACACAAATGCATACGCCTGTCCATGCAATAATGCAAAAAAAGCATCTGCGACCGTTGGCAAGCTTCTGAGCTGTACACCTTGTTGTTTTTTCATATAACTTTCGGCAGTATAGCCATCATTAACAATGACCTCTTTACCTTGTATATCTTCTATGCTCTTTAGTGATGTAGTTCCTGCCAAGGTAATAATGATCAATGGATCATTAACCAAATAAGGTTTAGTAAAAAAGACTTTTGTGCTTCGCTCCGGCGTCGGGGTTAGAGCTGATGCAATCATATCTATTCTGCCTGCTTGTGCTTCAATTAAGAGCGCATCAAATGCCATATCTTTGAAGACCACCTCTTTACGCAGCTGCTTGGCCAATGCATGCACAAGCTCAATCTCAAAACCTTTTAATTCCCCATTCTCTTTATATTCAAATGGTTGAAAATTGGGATGTGTTCCAACTACTAAAACATTCTTATCTGCTGGCAACGATTTTTTAGTATACATATATATAAGCGCTATCGCCGCCAACAAAATAGCTATACCCAATAACTTTTTCATGATCAACCTTATTTCTTAATTTTTTTAAAATGAACTAATTGACAAACCGTTTCAAAAACCTGCTGTATCTGTTTGGTAGAATGTGGTGTTACAAATACAACGTTTTCTCCTGCCAAGGTCGCTAAAATACCGGTATTATGATGCTGATCAAGAAAATCACCAACAAATGGCGCAAGGCCACCCAATGTTTTGAGCACAATGATGGATTCATTATGCGCAATATCAAGGACACCCAAGCGCAAAATCTCTTTAGTAACATCAACCCCTTTGAGTTCATACACCAAAGCGCCTTGCACTGTATGCTTGGTTACGCCCAATTCCCGCAAATCACGCGAGACAACTGATTGGTTCGTTTCAATAGCATAATGCTGCTTGAGTAGGTCAACCAACATATCCTGATTCTCTACCGGATAATGCTTAATGAGCTCCTTGATCGCCTCTTGGCGAGTCTGCACTTGTTCATTTGTAGCCATATTCTTAACCCTTTTTATATATAAAAAAATGAATAAATATTCTTATTTATTTGGCTGAATAACCTGTATTTATGAATATTTATACTAATTATTATGAATTATAATTCATTTTTTATGCCAAGTCAAGCGTTGTTGGTTTTAAAAGAGGGTGTTTTAGGAGTGGTAAGAGTAGAATTGGCTATGTATTCCTATTGAGAAATTTTTGGAAGACCCCCATGATACGGGGGATAAAATATATGCAATAAATAATGACGCAGTCGCGTTATGGGCCGATTATGGCAACCCCAATTTCCTCCCGTAAACCAAGCGTAGTCCTCGCGATAGCAATAGGGGCAATGGTTGCCGTTTGTTACATCTTCGATAACGCAATTTGCATAGATATAGGTGCCAATGCCTGCTAATACAGCAACACCAGCTTTAAACAATGATGTACCTGCAGCTAAGCGATAACCGACAGTTGCGGCAGTCACCCCTAATAAGCTGGCAGGCAATAGACGTTTTACCACCGCATCTTTAATCATGCACGCAGTAGATTCTGCCTGCATAGATTGTATTGTGCTTATATGCAGCAATAGAATGAGAACAACAAATTTTTTTGTTAATTGCATGACCATACTTTCAGTCTACAATGTGCGAGCTTTTGGCCTTTGCAATCCCCCCATTTTGGGTGGCTTTGGTAATCCTACTCTATTGAAAGGAGACAATGAATTTGTTTTTGCCTGCTCTCTTTTTACTGCATCTCGTTTAGCTTTTTCTTGTGCTCTTTCTCTTTCTAAATATGCATTGTATGCATTACATTGAGCCATTTTTTTTTCTAATGCATCATAGCTTTCATCAGCTTTTAAGAGATTAATACACTGATTAAGCTCTGCCATCAAGAGCTGCATAACGACTAACAATTCTTGTGATTTATCTGCATTTTGTAATTCTTGAGCCAATCTCTGCAGTATTGCGTAATGCCAACGCAATTCACGGACAGCAGCTGCTATACCAAATGAATGACCGTTAAACCGTTCTTTAACATACGCGCAGATGTCAACCGCTTGTACATTGTTAGGCATTGATGTATACCATCCCGGTAACTGATGTAACTGATGCATATATTTGCCTGCTTTCAATGCATTAATACAAGCGTTAACTTGAATTTTTACTGCATCCATTTTTTTTATCAGGTCAAGACATCCATTCTTGAAACCAGCAGGAGCAAACCAACTATGAGAGGCAGATGATGCATGGTTGCATGCTGCGTCAAGATCGGCGCAATAGTGCGTCAATTGTTGAAGAGCAAAATCAATATCATGCAAGGGAGGATTTTGCTTTTGAAGACAAGGGCATATATCCAATTCTTTAACATAATCATACATTTCAATCAATGGCATTGCAGGCATTGCTGTATACCAAGCAGGCGCTCTTTCTAACAATTTTTTTGTTTTAAGCAAATGTTCGTTCATAGTAGGAGCAACTAGTTTGGAACAACAATAGCTAAAAATATAGGTACCAATACCGGTTAATGTAGCAAGAGCCAATTTTGTTGATGCTTGACTATCCGTCATAGTGTAATTCGCAATGGCTGCTGCCGCACCCGCTAACACACCAGAAGGGAGAACTCTTTTACAAAAGATCTCCGCAACATCAGCTTGTGCTGATTGCACGCTCATCAATACAAATACACTTACTATGATTTTTTTAGACAATTTCATATATCCCTAACTTACTATGTGATCTTAAAATAAGCCTTATTTTTATTTAGATTAATCTATCCTTAAAAAAAATAAAACGCCCACAAGAACCCTATTTTTAATAGAAATAAATTATCAATAACTACCCTGTAAAACCGGTAGTAAAACAGCCATAAATGTACTATGCTCTAGAGCATTAACCAGAAATTTTTAATAACTTCCGGAGGATGCTCATGACGCTCTATGGTACTTATCTATGTATGTTCAGCCTTTTTGGTATAGGAATCACACACGCTCAAACCAATGGAACCGTTAAAGAAATTCGTGTACCTATTGCTGTACAAGAACAGGGCGTATATGAGCACAGTATCCACATATCTGCTGATAATCCAGCCATTACTGATATAACATTCACAAGCTCTATGCCAGCACAACGGCTCTATGACAATGTTCTTAAAGAGACGTCAGTATTTCCACACGATGTTGATCTTATAGTCACATTCAATGAAGCGGCTCATACAACACCTGCAGCGTTACATATTATGTACCAGGTACACCCTTCAAAAACAAACGTCGCAACATGGGTTGATCTACCGCTCCAGCAGACAATCCAACAACCTAACAACCAGCTTGATGCGCCAGCGCCGACATCAGCTACCCAGCCTGCTATGGCAGTATCCCATTCTTCTAAACCTGCACAAAAGCAGACCATCTGGGAATCATTGCAAGGAATTGGCGCCACGATACAACGCACTATTAATATTACCGATTCATGGTTCTGGCGATTTATTGCAGTATTTTTATTAGGTATTCTCATGAGCCTTACGCCATGCATTTACCCAATGATTCCAATCACTGCGGGCATTTTACAATCATACGGTAGCAAATCTTTTTTGAGTAATTTCATCGTGTCGCTCGCGTATGCGTTTGGCATTGCTACAACATTTGCTACGTTTGGCCTTATTGCTGCTTCAACTGGTCATCTGTTTGGCAATCTTTTAATGAACCCCATATTTGTTATCTGTATGGTAATATTTCTTGCGTATATGGGGCTTACCATGCTTGATGTTGTTAATCTGTATGTTCCTAAGGCATTTACAAAAAATCATGCCGTTCAAAGTAAGTATTTTGTCGTCTCAGCATTTTTATTAGGCGTTATGAGTGGGACCGTCGCTTCGCCATGCTTAACTCCGGGCTTAGCATTTTTATTAACACTCGTGGCAACATTGGGCAGTAAACTGCTTGGCTTTTTTTTATTATTCACTGCGGGCATAGGTTTAAGCCTACCATTACTCTTGATCGGTACCTTTTCAAGCTCACTTTCTGTCTTACCAAAAGCTGGGATGTGGATGGTAGAAATTAAAAAATTATTCGCATTCATTTTATTTGGCATGTGCTTTTATTTTTTAAAAAATATTATGCCCGAAACTATGCTATTAATAGCACTCGCCATCTTTTTGTTCATTTCTGGTGTTTATTTTTTTATAACCATCAACAGACATACACCAAAAGCTTGGCGTGTTATTAAAAATTTTATTGCATTAATCTGCATTGTTCTGGCTGTGGTTACTGGCGGCAAAGCATGGTTCAATTATCATCATTCCCCTGCAGAAGTACGCTCTATGCTTACTTGGCATACAGATTATGCGCAAGCACAGGCTTTAGCTCAGCAAGAAAATAAATCTATCCTTATTGATATAGGTGCAGATTTTTGTAGCATCTGTAAAGCAATCGACAAACAGGTATTTGCTGACCCTACCGTACAACTAACTCTTCAACATTTTGTATTGGTTAAAGTAAATGCATCAACGGATCAGCAATTGTATGCTGCACTTAAACAGCGATATGCTGTTCTTGGTGTGCCTACTATTTTAGTCATTGATGCACAAACAGAGGCTCAACGTGCACGCTGGGGAGCAGAACTTTATGGAACGCCACGGGAGACGTTTATCAGCGCGTTACAAGAATTGCGATAATACTATAATGTAGGTTTAGACTGTTGTGCCAATATCTGCGCAGCTAATGCTGCCAATGCTGGGTTATCAGTCAGTACCCCTTTTTCTTTTAGTTCAACGTGGTATTTTTGTATTATTTGTTCCAATATCGCATGTTGTTGCCTATGCCCATAGCACGATGTATTATTTATTGCAAACAGCGCATCACAGTTATGTTGTTTTGCATATTGACATGGAATCATTTTCAGACTCGTATCTTCATGGTCTGCAATATGCGGTTGAAGAGATTGCTCACTAGAAAACGCTCTACCACAATAATGACATTCTCGATCGTACTTCGTTAACGTGTGGTAAAAAAATCTATGCTGCGCGAGATTTGGCACGGTTTTGCTATGTGGTGCAGCCACACTACAACAATAGGGATCTAAACCACCTCGTATAAACATACGATCATTCGCAAGAGTGGCTGAAGTTGCTTTAACCCTTGTACTAGCTGCCTCTGGTGATAGTTCACATTTGCGCTTATTCACGCTCGACTGGTGAACCATCTTGTTGTTCAATGACCGCTACAGCATTATCTGCTAATAATGCACAACGTAATTCAGGGTGTTTTTGTAACACCGTTTCATAAAGTTCATGTTGCTCTTTGTGATAATGCCGCTCATAGAGCGTTAAAAATTCTGCAGGACAAGCATACTTATTCGCAAAAGGACATGCATATAGACGACATAATGATTGTTGATGAACTTCTTTTAGATGCTTTTGTAAAGACTCATTTGAAGCAAAACATCTACAGCAAAAACGACACGTTTTATCCTTTGACTTTAGTGTATGGAAAAAAAATCTATGTTCGGCTAACCAAGGCATAAATTTTTTTCGATCTGTTGGTATTTCATTACAACAATGTGGCTGCAAACCATCGCGTATAAGTAGACCGCATGGCTTTGGCGTTTGTGTGGATGCATTCACGCATATTCTTTTAAAAGCACGCTCAGATTCTACATCTAAAGTATTGTCTTGCGATGGTTCAGCAGGAGCTGATGCTAGGATTGCATCAAGTAGTGCTAAAGTAGCCTTATGATTAACATCTTGAGGTTGATGATCAGCTACATCGTCCACCATATAACCCTGCAGATATGCAATGTCAGCATGCCGTGCCTCTTCTACACTACCAAAAAGTTCTATCGCATTATATGCTTCACATGGTTGATCAGATGCATCTGCTGCATAGAGGTAAAGAGGGTGTAGCAGGAATAAAAATAGAATTTTTTTTGTGAGATTTATAATCATAGTTTAAGAATCTTTGTCTCTACCACAATCTTTTTTCTTGCATGCAATGTCGATTTGATGCGCAAACTCATGGTGCAATTGACATCGCCTGTCCCTCTCATTCCCATCATCGAACATCCACTCACAATTACATTGTTTAGCGTACCTACAAGGACGCAAAGATTGGACGGCGCACGCAGCACAATGCCGTTGAATTCTTCGTTGTATACTGGTAAATTTTCTTTTGCATGTTGGGCAATATGGAGCCTGTGCAGCAGACTCGTGCAGGAGCAAGGCATGCTCTTGTAAGGGAACGCCGTCCTTTACATCTCCCTGGCTTTGTAATAGTTGACAGCACAATCTATCTGGCATAAACGTCAGCTCGTATCCCCTCCGTGCTGCTTTTATTGATAGGCTCTTAAAATATGTTTCTGAATATACCCTGTCAACAACAGGTATACATTTCTGTACTACACCTTGCAGTATTAAATCATCATGGAGCTTATGAGCCTCACAGTGATGTACCCGTTCTGGCCCCCTTGTTGTACAATGAAACATCTTCATGCATTTCTCCCCCGACGCACTCCCATAATTACATGGTGCCAAAACTGGAACCTTTGACGCATGATCTTGCATATGTTTTCTTATGCCATTCTTGCTCATGACTCGACCACACATAAAACATTGCTTATCTGTCGCATCTGGATGAAAAAAAAAGCGATGCTCTGCTTGTGCTTGCACCGCATCTTTATCGTACATCTGCGCGCAACAAACAGGTATATCTTGCTGGGGCATAAGGATGCGCTTTATTCGCTTGGAGCCTCTTTTATCCAGGGCAAAATCTGCAGCTGCAGGCCCTTGTTGAACATGAATACTTGGCAACATTTCACCAGTCCATCCTTCATAATATTGCCGCAATACATCGTAAGACGGTAGAGGTTGATCCCAATCTGCGCATGCTGGAACATCACCATGTTCAAATGCTTGCAATATAGAAAAAGTTAACAATAGCGGCAGTACAAATAACCTATTCATAATAATTTTACCGTTCATAACCCTAACCGTCTAATTCCCTCAGCAAAGCCTTAGGCCCCTATATCATGTAAGATTTGTTAATGACAATTACTCGTGCGCAGTATCAGCAGATTGTACTGCTTTCATTTTTATGCATTAAATTTGGATTTTTACGGAGTAGCTTATCCAAAAGCTCGTGCTGCATTCCATGTGCATAAAATGCGCTATCCCATGAAGAAAAATGTTGACGACACCCATATGCACATGATTGCCATTGTACTTTGTCATGATTTATTTTGTGATCGTTAAAACTGCCTTTTGTTGGAAAATATCGACAACAATCAGAACACTCTCTGTCTCTAGTCTGAAGGCAATGAAAAAATAATCTATGTTGAGCCATCCAAATCAAATTATTTTTTGGCCTTCTGGTATTTCAGCACAACAATATGGTTGCAAACTTCCTCTTGGAGATATATGCCCAGCCAGATTCGCGTGTGTCTGCAATCTCTCTTTTTCATTATAAGCATCTAGGTGATCGCAGCTACCGATATCATTAGAGTTCATGATATCTTGTCCGCTTAATGCAGCGCTTGCTCTTGCATGTTCTATCAAATGATACCGTAAGGCTGATGAGTCTCTCTTTGCAAACATCCAGTTACATTGAGAACATTTTTGTAAGGCATCCTCACCTTTGTCATGTAGTTGTTCATGCTTGTCACAAGCTTTTTTGTTAACAAATAGCCTTCCACAAACTGCACATGCACAAGACTTATAAATATCTGCATGGCAAAAAAATCTGTGCTGGATTCTTGCTACCGAGTTGTTACGTATCTGTTGAGGTTGAGAACAATGATCACATATTTCAAAATCCCTAGATACAGGAACTTCCTGAGTCACTTCAGTAGCCATCTGCTGCATATCATCTATTGCAGCAGCTGCAGCTGCCTGTATAGGCTGTACGATTTTAACTTTTTTACGCGCAGGGGTAATAGCAAGCATTCCTTGCACTGATAAGTTGACTGATGACAACATTATAGGAGGTTGCGTATCCACACAACCATCATAACTACAACCGATTGCCTCATACGCAAACAATGGAGGTTCGTATCCAATCGCATTATCATCCTCAGCAAAAGAATGCGGTAAATGCTGCAACCAATCCGATGATTCGGTGTTCTGATTACATTCATCAAGATTAACCAGATCTCCTAAAGACGCAAGTTGACTTGCTATGGCTTTAAATTCATCAGATTCTGCAGCATTGATAGGCAGAACCATCAGTAAAAATAGCGCGATAATCTTTTTTGTTTTTAAACCCATTATGAAAATCTCTTTAGCGATTTCTTAATGCTATTATGGCCAGGAGTGCCATAACACCGCTCATTACTCCTAGTTGTTTCCATGGAACATGCCCACCTGTAGCGCGAAAAACAAATTGGTCTCGTCCTTGTACACCATCTATATCAAAACACCAGTCATAGCAATACCCTTGCTTAACCGCCTGCCCCAATCGTTGTTTAACCGCCTCTCTTCGCGCGTGAGACAACAACCCCTCTATCGATTGTACAAATTTAGGAGTAAATGTAACAGCAGCTGGGTTTGCGCACTGCACATTGTTATAATACGTATTAAATAATAATAGATCAAAATATGCATTTTCTAAAGCAACTTTAGTAATAAGATCTGCAGAATTTCTCCAATAATATCCCGCCAATAACTCAATACATTTCTCTTGTTTTTGTCTGCTACCAATTCTATAATGGGTAACCTCGTTTAATGCCAACGCTACATCGGTAAGTTTAACAAATCCTCCCAATGTAGTTCCAATAGTGTTTACATCATTACGTTGAGCTGATGCAACGAGCGTTGCAGATCCAACGGTATCTTCTGCAAGTCCAGCTAACACCGAGGTTTCATCATACTTATATACTACACCATCAATTTCCATTTTAACCGCAGATAAAGACAAGCTCATACAAAGAGCCGCTAAGAAAAAAATTATCTTATGTTGCATATAGTATCCTAAAATAATAGCTTATTAATCACACGCTTATTCCGCAGCCGCCGCCTGTGCTTGCGCAGCACGCTTTTTCCTGTCTTCAAGTAACTTTTTATGTGCATGTGCTTTTATATGGGAAAGACAATCCGTCCCTCTCAGATAACGAAATTTCGACTCACAGTCAACCTCAGGGCACTTTATTAATGTTTCGTGCGGTAATTTTTCGTGGTTCTCTAATGATTGCTCTACCAAAAATCCTCGTCCGCATTGAGAACAAGATCGATAGGTGGGAAAGTAAGTGGAAAAGTCTTTTGCATGGAGCAGCAGATTATGCTGCAAACGATCCATATCAGTATCAAAATTAATGCAACATCCTTCTACAAAAAATTCTTTACGTGCAGCCCTTTCTAGCGTGCGCGGTTGCGCCTTAATTGTATCTGTGCGTAATTTGTTGATAATTCCTTGCAACATTGCTGCACTTATGATAGGTTTCTTTGCTCTTATATGCTCTATTTTATGATACAACAAATCTCTACTATGTATTCCAAATGCCCAGCGACAATCAAGACACTGCAGCACATCTTGATGTGTTTTAATATGATGATCCAGGGAAGGGTTATCCATTGAACTACGAGTATGTGCAAACCCTCTTCCACACAAATAGCATACATCAAAATCTTGCTGATCTACATGACACATAAAATTGTGCTGAGTAATACCAAACGGAGTGTTGACAATAAATTGTTGACATATATCACATTGACCTATCTTATCTTGTTGTTCTAGTTGCAGAGATTGCCTTTTTGTGCGAGGTTGACGTGGTTTGCTTGCAGCTCGTTTAACTTTTTTTGGTCGCGGCTCAATATCCTGTGTATTATTACCCGGCTCATACACTGTTGCAGATACTTTTTGCGCATCAGAACAATGCGACTCAAGCGATGCCAATGCCGGAAACACAACATCTTTTTGCATGCTATCTTGCACAAACCCACGGTACTCACATTCGCCGCCGTGATACGCTTCTAGTGGTTGATTGAAATCAAATGCTTGTTGCGTTTCTTCCATCGCATGCATATGTCCTATACCAAGAAGCAACATAAAGATACTTTTTTTCATGTACATACCATAGTAAAAATATTGGTTAATCGTTTATTTTTTTAATAACGTTGCTTCTCTACTATTAACTTTTTTTAATTTTTCACGGCTTATCATAGCTCTGCTAGATCAGATTGCTCGCTGCTTGATAGTGCCACGTCTGCTTGATCTATGAGTATCGACTCTAATTTGTGGGCGTTTAGATGACCTTCATAATACTTAGGAGGATATTCAGCAAACCACCAGTTGCATCCCTTAACATCACACTTAAAGAGCCGTCCGGGTAGCCCATGCTTCTCTTGATGATTGTCTCTATTTTGTATAGTAGCAAAACGACGTTTGCACATGGAGCAGCCATAAAAATTTACAGACGTTGCATGCAACAACAGAGTATGTTCTACCCTTTCTACAAGATCTGCTATAGCATCACAGCAGCCAGCGATACAAAATGTTTTAACTTGCACTCGTTTTGCAGCTAGTTTTATTTTGTTTTCTTTCTTTATCTGCTCAGCTAGCCTTTGTAGCGTTGAAGCATCAAGTATAGGCTGTGTTTGTCTTATATGCTCTATGGCATGATACAACGTTTCTTTACTTTGTAAGTGAAAAAACCGGTCACACTTAAGACATTTCTTAAGCTTTGTGTGATTTTCTTTATGTGTTTTTAAGGGTGCCTGATCAACTCTTTCTGTATCTAAAAATTCTCTTGTACACTGCGGACAGCGTACATAGGCCACTTTCTCTCTATGAAACATAAAATTATGCTGCATCTTTGCGCGAGGAATATCAATAACAGTTTGCACGCAGTATTGGCATGAACATGTCTTATATTGTTTCTCTGTTGCAACAACTTCATCCGACGCTGAAGTGTCTATTGCTTGCGACACATTATAATCAACAATTGCCTTGCATCTTTTACCTAATTGCTCAGAAACCTCTATTTTTTGCGACGTCCCACGTTTTTTGCCTGATGTCTCAGGCACTATGGTCACAACAGAAAGCGCTTGAGGGGATATTGTATCCGGTAACTCCCAGAAGGCAGCAGCGTTAGCGCTAGCATCGAACAACTCTTGGTAATTACTTACTTCAAACCCATCTAATGCATGCATATACCCGATACCAAGAACAAGGAGAGTTATCTTTTTTTTCATCTGTTGTGCGTAATAGAAAAATTTTGGTTAATGTAATTATACTATTGAGCTTTTCTATAGCCACGAATAATATGTGCCAGCGCCGTCGCGGCACCAACAACTATTATACCTACTGCTGCATTTCTTATGGTCATGTTTTTTCGCCCATGTGTTACATTAACACACGGTTCTTCAAAGCCACTACTATACCATGTGTACGTATAACCTCTGGTTATATGCGCAGCTAAACGCTTTTTAACAGCATTACTTTCTTCAATATACAATAATCTCTCTATTTTTTTTACAAAATCAGGCGTAAATTTAACCGCATCAGGATCGACAGGATTAAAATTCTCCTGCGAATCATAATAATTGTTAAATAACAGTATATCTAAGTATAAATCCTGCACAGCACTATGTACATATGCATTAGCAATATAATACATAGCCAACAGTAATGCTGTTGCCTCTTGAGCATCTCTTGTAATTCTATGATGTCCAATTTTTTGTAATGCACGTGCCACATCAGTAACAGATGGATAGTACGCTAACAGTGCTGCAACCCCATCAACATCATTCTGTTTTGTTTTTGTTATAAGAAGCTGAGCAGTTTTTGAAAGCTCTTGCTCATACCCATCATCTTGTTGGGCATAGGAAAAACTTCCAACAATGATCGTCATTAAAAAAATAATAGTCTTGTGTTGCATAATATCCCCACCTATAGTAATTGCCATTATTGTACCATAGCCTACTATGAAGACAATTGGGAGACTTGCCGCAATGACTATTAGAAATTAAAGAGACCTGTCTTTAATTTTCTGGATATACCCTTCACGACGGGCATTTTCTATGAGCTCATCCTTGTGATTTGCCAGCTTGGTATGTCCTATATCCAAGACTTCATCAATGGCGCGATACAGTTCAGCATCTTCACGTTTTACTATTAAATGGTAACGTGGCTCTGCTATACGCAGCTCCACTTGATGATGCGGATGTGGTGAATTAATAGTAACAATAATATCTACATACACCGGCTGCTGCTCTGTCAACAGCAATTTCTGTAAACGAGCGAATTTATCGGTAATGTAATTGCGTATTCCCTCTGTACGCTCATGATCGGCTTTTTCTAGTCCACGAACGGTAATATTAAAATCCATACGTTACTCCTTTTTTATTTAGAGTATACAGGATTTGTTCTTACTAAATCTAGCATTTAACGCTTTCTTGGAATCAACATCACTGGAACACTCTTAAGATTATACTGATCACGCAAAACATTTTCAAAAAAGGTAAGCTGACTCGGCCCGAACCACGTTGGATCATTAACATAGAGCACTATAGTAATAGGCGCTACTTTTATCTGCTTTGCTTTTTGCAATACTAACGGGTTCGTACTTTTAAATAACGGACGACGTTCTAATTCCTGCTTAAAGAGCATCGTCAAGTCAACATCAGAGAATTTTTGGCTATAGCGCTGCCACACTTCATCCACCAATGGCAAAATTCTGCCAACATTTTTACCCGTTTTACAGGAGATATGCAACGTATCAATTTTATCCAAGAAGAACTTATATTCTTCAAAGCTAAAATTAAGTTTTTCTTGTGAATCTTCGGTAGCCAAATCTTCTTTATTAAACAATAGAATGAGTGCCTTGCCCTGTTCAAATGCATAAAAAGCAAGCTTAAGCTCCTGGTCTGACAAGCGCCCTTCTGCCGCATCCACAAGCAGGAGAATAATATCTGCATTGCGCACAGCATGGAAAGTACTTTTAACCATCAAGCCTTCAATATCCTCTGATACCGCTCTTTTTTTGCGCACGCCGGCTGTATCGACTAACTGAATCGTCTCTTTGTAAAAATTAATATTCTCACCAATTGCCTCACGCGTCGTACCAGGCATATCAGCCACAATGGAGCGCTCTTTCTTAAGTAAGGTATTAAGAAGTGATGATTTACCAACGTTCGGTTTTCCCAATAATACAACAGAATACTTAGGCTCTTCGGCATTTTTTTCTGTCTGTACAGATGCTAACTGGTCAACAATAGCATGCAGAAGGTCACCAATACCGGTACCATGTTGAGCCGATAATGGAATAATATGAGCAAAACCGAGCTGATAGAAATCATGAAGATTTTCTTGCGCTGCTTTTGTGTCATATTTATTAACAATCAGAATAACCTCTTTACCTGATTTATGCAGGAAGGTTGCCAACTCCCGCTCTTGCGGTAAAATACCCACCGTACCATCAACGACAAAAAGAACGAGGTCGCTTTCGTTGACTGCATTTAATGCAATCTGCCGGACCGCTTCATCAATAGGGCTTTCTAATGTTTTTAAACTGATACCACCTGTATCAATAAGCTCAAATGTTATGCCACGCCAAGAAACTACATCCTTTATAAAATCACGCGTAACACCTTCATAGTCCAATGTTAAACTTTTTATATTTGTTGATAGACGATTAAATAAGGTAGATTTACCAACATTCATGCGTCCAACAATAGCCACTTTTTTCAAGATACTCATTTATTTTCACCAATCTGCTGTATTTTACCCGGGAATGCTTCTAACAATTCATTCGCGAGCTTCCATCGTGCTTTATCTGAAACATCAAACGATTGCCCCTTTGAGACTGGGCTTGCAAACGTTTTTTTTTGTACGGGATAAGAATAATTTTTTTGTTGTTGTGTATTAGACGCTCTTATTTCCTGCTTGGGTGACACTATCTGTGGAGTTTTTTTTTCCGTACTCTTTATCGGCTCTTGTGTTGATAATACAGACATTAACGCAACCTTCTGTTCAAAAACCTCTTCCATTAAGGGTAACCAACTAGGGCGCGTTTCTTCAAGAAGATCTTTAAAAAATGCAAATGTTTTAGGAAACTCAACATGCACCGTCGCTTTATCTTTATTATATTCTTGAAACGTCGCTTGTTTAAAGACAGAAAGTACTAATGGATCATTCAATGTTTGAATTTTTATTAAAAATGATTCCCACCTCGATTGCGATGTGCCTGCTTTGTGCTCAACAGGATTCTGATTGTGCACAACAGCCACCTCTTGAGGTTCAGGATTAACTCGTGGCGGCAATTGCTTACGCTCAGTGAGCTTATCCGGTTCCGTTTGCAATGAGCATGCTAATTTTACCAATAACATTTCTAAAAAGAGAGATTTATGTATCGTTTTTGTAAACATCAATTCTTGTTCATACAGCTGCTCACTGATTGCAATAAGCCTTACTATCGATAATTGACCGCGCATCTTACCCATCTGTTGAGCATATTCAGTATTGGCAAGCTCAACATTATAATGAACATAAAAAGCAACGCGTACTAACGCTAAAAGCTTATGCCATATAAATACCGGAGAAATAGTTGAAAAATTTATTTCTTGTAAAAATTGCAAAAATGAATCTGGACTATCACCAACTATTAAACGCTCAAACAAACCGATGAGCTGCGCTTCTTGTGGATGCCCCAAAACAGCTTGTACCGCCGTCTGATTAATACACGCATGTGAAAACCGAACTTGCTCTAACAGGTTAAGAGCATCACGCGCAGAACCCTGCACCTCTTGCACAATGAGCGCAAGACCATTCTCTTCATAGGCAAGCTGTTCTTGCATACAAACATTTATTAAATGCTGCACCAGCAAATCCTGCTTTATAGCTGAAAAAAACAGCTGGAAACAGCGTGAGCGCACGGTATCAATAATTTTTTCAGGATCTGTTGTCGCCAAAATAAAAAGAACTGAAGCCGGCGGCTCTTCTAGAATCTTTAAAAACGCATTAAATGCCGCCTTGCTCAACATATGCGCTTCATCAATTAAATAAATCTTCTTACGACCGAGCAACGGCAACAACGTTGATGCTTCTATAATCTGACGAACATTGTCGACCCCGGTATGCGATGCTGCATCAATCTCTATAAAATCAGGATGGTTATTGCGCTCCATCGCTAAACATGATGCACAGGTGCGACATGGCAAAGAAAAAGTTTTAGGGTTTTGCTGAAAATTCTGTATGTTCATACAGTTAACAGCTGCTGCAAATACCCGTGCAGTACTTGTTTTACCACACCCGCGTTGACCAGAAAAAAGATAGACAGGAAAAAACTGATTAAGATACAGACTGTTCTTAAGAATCCGAACCGAAAGCTCCTGACCAACAATATGATCAAAATCTTTTGAACGCCACTTTCTAGCGAGATTTAAATTAATCGATGGCGAGCTGTTCGATTGCATGATGGTCACCATGTATAAAGCGGAAAAGCCCGCACAAGAAGAAATTACCCAAGCTGCTTCCTTTCGGATCTGACTAAGTAGGCAACTCTTTCCTCACGAGCCTTTCCAATACTATCAAAATTCTTTTACGAACGCTAGCGCGTTAAGCTTCCTACTACAAGGACCTTGTCGAAGGTATTATACTTATATCAAGGCAATCATTTAGCGGCGCAGCCATACGAAGCTAGTTACGAAGTAACGCGCAGGCTGGCGGAGAGGGAGGGATTCGAACCCTCGATGCCCCTTTCGGAACATACACGATTTCCAATCGTGCTCTTTCGACCACTCAGACACCTCTCCCCTTTGCTTAATTTCGCTCGGTGGTGCGCGGCTTACCTACAGGCTTGTTAACCTTTTTAGGCATAACGCGCTTTGCTTCATCATCACCTTTTAAAGGAGCAGCACTACGTTTTGCACGCTCTTTGCGAGATTCTGCTTCTTCATCTTCTAAGAGAATCTCTGCAATATCAACCGGTGTTTCTGGTACAAGGCTCTCTTCAACCGCCACAACTTGCTTAGCTTTTTTCTTACCTTCTTGCGCTGCATGAGCTAGGTAGTCAAGAACAATTTTGATACTACGTGGGGAATCATCATTACCTGGAATTGGATACGCGATGCCCGTTGGATCACAGTTTGTATCAACAAGTGCAACTACTGGAATATTACATTCCATAGCCTCTTTTAATGCCGTAGCTTCACGCTTTACGTCAATAATAACAACAGCACCTACCGGCCATGTAAGCTTACGAATACCACCTACGGTACGCTTTAATCTATCAATATTTTTTTGTAACTGATTAAGCTCTTTTTTGGTGTAATGTGATTCAGCAGAACGAGCAAGAACATCTTCCATATGCAAATATTTTGTTACGGATTTTCTTACTTGGGAGTAGTTCGTTAACATACCACCAACCCAGCGGTAGTTAATGTATGGCATCTCCATTGTTTGGCCTAATTCTGCAATCATTGTATGTGCAGCTTTTTTGGTACCAACCCATAGAATTGTTTTGCCTTCGCTCGCCACTTCTTCTAAGAATTTAGCAGCTTTTTCTAAATTACGAGCAGTTTTAGAGACATCTATTAAATGAATCCCTTGGCGATGTCCCCAGATATAGGGAGCCATTTTTGGGTTCCAGCGTGTCTTTTTATGGCCAAAATGGACATAAGCTTCAATTAACTTCTTTAAATCGATCATGTAATCCTTTCCGGGGTTATCTATTGTTCTTATACGGCTTTAGCTACAGCTAAACAACCACCCCTTACAATAAGAACAAGGTCAAACAAATGTAGAGCAATTAAGATATTCTTTAATTGTAGTAGAAAAACTAAAAAACTCAATGATATTACTCTTATTAATGCACTTTTTTAGTTTCTCCAATGACTTCATCATGCGCTACAGCTTTTGCATATCGCTTACCCAATAGGTACGCTACAACAAACCATAACCCAATAATCACACTGAAAAATATAGAATGTGCCAATTCAAACGCGTAACTTCCAAAATTTTTGGCTAAAACTCGCGCTATAATATTAAATTGTGAACCAATCCCTTTAGCAACCTTTGTACCAAAGGCATCGATCCATGATTTTGATTTGAATTTAATCTCTTTGACTGTAGGTATATATAAACTCTCACGCACTGGATAAGAAATAGCATAATTTATCGCTCGAATGCCAATAAAAGCAAATGCTATAATATAGGCCTTACTCAAACTACCTGCAAAAACAGCGCCAAACATAAAGAATAGCAATAATATACCGGTAGCAATAGGAATAAGTAACAAGGCACGCCGTTCACCAAATCTGCGCAATAAGGCCGTTGTACCAAAAAATGATATTAAAAACCCAACAAAATGAACAAAAAATATCTGCTGAAATAAGATACAATTAAGTCCCGCTAAGTCGCAGCTTGCCTCATTGGCTCCAATTAAACGCTGATACCCTAGCACGACATTGACAATCTCATAAAAGAGAATCATGCCAAAAATACCCATAACATATGGTTGCTTAACAAGCATTGAAAGACCACCCCAGGTACGCTTTGCGGCCTCTTTTTCTTGTTCGGGTTGGCGCTTTTTTTCTAGCTGATATACCGCCTCATAACCATGTAACTCATTGCCAGGAACTTTTTTAATAAGCCAAAATATAAGTAATGGCACAATAAGCAACAAACTAAATGAAAGAATCATAAGCACTTGATGTTTAAGCACCATAGAAAGCGGCATGCCGTGAAAAACGGAAAGACCTAAAAAATACCAAGCAAAACCAGCACTTGCCATACCACCCAATTTAGAACCAGATACCATAAGACCGTAATTTTTTTTAGCTTCTTGCGGACTAGTCACGGAATTGGCAAATGCCCAAAACACACTCACCACAAACGGCGAGTAGCCTTCAATAAAGAAATAAAATAACCACCCAAGTAAACGGTAGGGAGAAGCATCCGTATTGGCTATACCGATAGTAGGATCACTCAAAAAATAACAGAAGAGAATACCCAAAACACCGTAAATTAAACTATAAAGATACAGCAGTTGATAACGACGCAATTTATCTACTAAATAAGAATAAAAGAGAATTGCTGGGACCAATGCTACCATGGAGATAATTTTTGCCCAGGGTAAATAGTCTGCTCCAACTACTTTAATAAAAATCGAGTCCTTTAACTCTTTAACAATAGTGTATCCTGCAACGATAACACAGTACGACATTGTTAAGAAAAAAAACTTGAGGCGATCACGCTTGTCTATCTTAAAGAAAAAACCAAAAGCCTGCGATAACCAAGAACTCATATTTCCCCCTTGTTTGAGTAACTTCTCTGTTATTAAAATTGGCAGCACGAACACTTAAGGAAATCACGTAAAAAAATTTCTTAACAAACTACATCATTACGAGCAATTGCTTTGTTATACGTTGTTGCTAAATAGATAGCTATCCATAGCCAAACTCCAATCGATCCAACTGCCAACATAGCACCAAGAGGAAGAAATAATGACGGCGCTACCGATAATGATGCAATATTAACACTGGATCCAAACGCTTTAGAAAATCGACCGCCAAACGTATCAATCCATCCCTTTGCTTTATATTTTGCTTCACGCGTTGTCGGTATATAGAGTTGATGCATCGTCGGCGCATTTAAGGCATAGTTAAATGCTTTAGTAGCCACCATAATGCAAAATGCTATGGGCAAAATAGGGGCATAGGCAAAAACAATCAACGCAGCTGCTACCAATAATGGCAACAAAATTAACGATATCTTAATACCCAACCTGCGCTGAATATTGTTAACACCCAGCACAACACAAAGCATTGATATTACACCTACCCAAATCGCATAACTCGATAAGTAAGAGCACAAATCAGATCCTTGATAAAGACCACCAGCAAGCCATTTAAAACGAAAATCCAAGACTGTCACAACAGCTTCATAAAGAGTAATTAACGTTAATATACTGAATAAATAAGGGGTAGTAAATACTAATTTTAATCCTTCAAAAAATCCCGGGACCTCTTTTTTTTCTGCATGATTTTTTGCCTGATAACCAACCATCTGTTCTGCAGGCACACAACGCATAAATAAAAAAATTAATGGCATAATAGTTATAATAACGCAGGCGGCAAAAATAATAGTTGGGACCGTGCTGTGGTAAAAATCCAGTAACATTTTACCAATCAACGGTCCAAGAATGGTACCCCATTGGCCCAACGCTATTAATGGGAAACCTCTACGAGCAGATTCTGGCGTTGTAATGTCTGCCATAAATCCCCAAAAGAGAGCCACAACGAGTGAGCCATAACTTTCTACAAACACATACCACGCCCAGCCTATTAAACGGCCCATAGGCAATAGATGTTGGCGCTCGACAGCTCCCTGACAAACAAATTCTTGAATATTAGACAACCCCAACGCAGGATGACTAAATAAATACGCAAAGATGAGAGTTCCAACAGCATAAATTGGGCATAAAATATAAAACATTCTATGCCGAGGGAAAATATCTAACAATTTGGTATAGATAATAACTAAGGGAAAAACGATCAGCAGTGATAAAATTTTAGCAAATGGCTGACTTGAGCGGCCAACAAGATCCTGAAAAATACCGTCTTTAATTGGCCTAAGCGCCCAATAGGCAGCCAATATACACCCAAATATAACAAGGGCTATAAAAAACTTTTTCAGTTCGTCTTTAGAAAAATAACCGTACCACTGCTTTAAAAATGCTAGTCTCATGAATAATAGGACATTCGATATAAACTATGCAAGGCAAAGCGCCCTGTATACAGAGCTTATCAGAGCTTTCTTTTCTTGTAAAAACAAATGTATACTTATTTCGATAAAACTACGTATTTTAGAGGAAATGGAAAATAGTAAATTCTATTTGAAATTTTAATTTGGGATTAAGCTGTCAAAAATTTATTTTAACCTAAGCCGCACTCAATTCATAGTTTTTTGGTTTACGAACTACTCCTTCTTTGCTACACTGACTAGTAATTATACATTAATTCTTTGCGCTTCCAAAAGTAGCTTTTGATTGCTATGGTGGACCTCATAATAGGAAAAATAACCTATGACATTATTAGAACAAGAAAATATTGATTTGCCTAAAATACCTGAATCACAAAGCTCTTCAAATGCTCATGACAACGAAACGTTAGCATTATTACCATTGAAAAATGTTGTGATTTTACCTAAAAGTATTATTCCTATTATTGTAGGTCGCGCTACTTCGGTAAAAGCGGTAGAGTACGCATTAAAAACAAACAAATATATTTTTATTACAGCACAAAAAAGTCCTGATACCGAACATCCTACTGAACATGATGTGTATGCACATGGTACTAAAGCACTTATTTTGCAAGTTATGAAAATGCCTAATAATGCATTAAAAATTTTAGCAGAAGGCATTAGCCGTTCTGTTATGCTGTCTGCAACACAACCAGAAGAATTTTTACTGGTTGAATGTGCTGATTTGCCAACGACGAGTTTAATTCGTTCAGTAGAAAATGAAGCAATCTGGCGCCAAATACAAACGCTATACGATATTTACAGCAAACTCAATGAAAAAGCACCGGTAGATCTTCTTAATAATATTCGTACAGCAGAAGATATGGATTACATGACGGATACTATTGCCGTTCATTTAAATCTTTCTTTTGATGAACGACAAGAGGTTCTGGAAATTCCTGATCTAACAAAGCGTATGATCAAGGTTGCTGCGCTTCTGAATAAAGAGATAGAAATTTTAGAAACTGAACAACGTATTAAAGGTCGCATTCAACATCAAGTTGAAAAGAATCAGCGTGAATATTATCTGACAGAACAGATTAAAGCGATTCAAAAAGAATTAGGTCGCGAAGATGTGGCTGCCGATGTTGCACAATTACGTGATAAAATTAAAGCAGCAAAACTTCCAGAAGAAGCGCAAGAAAAAGCGGAAAAAGAGCTGCGTAGACTTGAACAAATGCCATCTATGTCATCTGAAGCGGTAATCAGTAGACATTATTTAGACTGGCTAATCTCTATTCCTTGGTACAAAACAAGCAAAGATTCTATTAGCATAACGCAAGCAGAAAAATTATTAGAAAAAACCCATGCAGGTTTAAAAAAAGCTAAAGAACGTATTACCGAATTCTTAGCAGCACGTAAGTTTTCTGGCGCTTCAGAAAAGTCTCCCATTATCTGTTTAGTTGGCCCTCCAGGTGTTGGTAAAACATCGCTAGGTCATGCTATTGCAGAAAGTTTAGGCCGTGAATTTGTTCGCATTTCTTTAGGTGGCGTTCGTGATGAAGCAGAAATTCGTGGTCATCGGCGTACCTATATTGGTGCATTGCCGGGCAAAATTATTCAAGCAATGAAAAAGGCAAAGACCATTAATCCTGTTATCTTACTTGATGAAATTGATAAAATTTCCAAAGATATTCATGGGGATCCTGCATCAGCACTCTTAGAAGTGCTCGATCCAGAACAAAATAAATCTTTTGTAGATCACTTTTTAGAAGTTGAATATGATCTTTCTAAGGTAATGTTTATTGCTACGGCAAATACGCTGGATGGTATACCATATCCTCTATTAGATCGTATGGAACTGATCTTCTTGGCAGGCTATACAGATCAAGAAAAGTTAAGCATTGCAAAAAAATTCCTTATTCCGAAAAAATTCAAAGAATACGGATTAACCGCTTCACAATTTAAAATTTCTGACGAAGTTCTCGACCTTATTATTTCTGAATACACAAAAGAAGCTGGGGTTCGACAACTTGAGCGTGTTTTATCTAAACTGATGCGTAAAACCATGCAACAGTTATTAACGGATAAAGCAAAAAAGAGTGTCATTGTTACCTTATCATTAATTAAAGAATGGTTAGGACATGCTAAATACAAAAAGACTTCTTTAGATCCACGTAAAGATACTATCGGTCTTGCAACCGGCTTAGCATGGACAGAAGTAGGCGGTGACATTCTTGAAATTGAAGCAAGTATTGTACCTGGTAAAGGAAGTGTTACCTTGACAGGCCAGCTTGGCGAAGTAATGCAAGAATCTGCCTCGGCAGCATTGACCTATATCCGTTCTCGCGTAGAAAACTTGGGCATTAAGCCCTCCTTCTCATCTAACAATGATATTCATATCCATATTCCTGAGGGTGCTACTCCAAAAGATGGCCCTTCTGCAGGTATTACGATGTGCACAGCGCTTATTTCTGCGCTTACCAAAAACCCTGTCCGTCCCGATGTGGCAATGACGGGTGAGATTACCTTACGAGGCCGTGTGCTTGCTGTTGGTGGTTTAAAAGAAAAGTTATTAGCTGCTAAGCGTTATGGCATGAACACCGTTATTTTACCTAAAGAAAATTATGAAGATGTTCAAGAAATTTTAAAAGATATTCAAGGCAGCGATTTTGACGTTAAACTTATCTTTACAGAAACAATGGATCAAGTTCTAGAACATGCACTTACCAAAAAAGCATTTGTTAAGCAACCAATGAAAAAGAAGAAAAGTGAAGCTGCCAAAAAGGTAACCAATAAAAAATAATTATATTTAATACACATCAAAAAGGGTTCATGATGAAAAAGTTAGCGCTTGCTTTACTAGCCGTCGGAGTTATTGCATTTTCAGGATGCTGCAGAAAATCTTGTTGTCCTTGTCCAAAAACGTGTGAAACGTCCTGTACCGTAACAGATACACGTTCTTGCACGGGAGCAGCATGGGCAGAAGATGAAAATGTCGATGTTGTTACGCCAGATGTAAAAAAACAAAAAGAATTGGCGTAACCAGTTTTACATAAAACATCAATAAAAGGCCGCTTTCTAAGCGGCCTTTTGCAATTTTATAATGCGTTTGTGAGAATATCTATGCAACCACGCCTCTTCGTTTCTAGCTTCATGAGCTATGCTGTATTAACACTTTCTTTACAATGTTACAGTCATGAAACAGTACCTACTCCTATTGAAAAAACCACCAACTTTGCTGTTATGCTGCGAAATTTGGATGCACAATATCATAGAATTGCGGGACTGAACCAGGGATATGAACGCTCCTACGCAGATAGATCTATTCCGGTGCGCAGAGCTGTTATTTTTACGCAAAAAAATCAACTACCTCCTCGTGCTAAAAACAGAATGCTACGGGCAATTGCACGTCTTATGGTCAATCCAGAACGAGATATAATAGCTTACAGAACGCTGAATAATCCGCTTGATGTTATTACCGAATTTATTAAACATCCCAATAATAACCATATTGTGTCTTATCGAATGGCGATTATTTTTTTAGTTGCCTTACGCAATCCTGCCATTTTTCATACTATGGTTAATTATCAACCACAATGGATGACTTCACTCAGTACTGTATGTGCGGATGTTCAAGAAGAGGCCAAACAACAAGGGTCTTCTTATTGTATAGCAAAAGAGCGATGGTTTATTGGCCAAGAACAATTTTTGGCAAGAAAATGGATTGATAAAACTATACAAGCAGCTGCATTTACAGATCGCATAAAAAGTTTAATTATACCGAACGACCTTCCAAAAACTTCACGTGATATCCTTGCATGCCTAGATAACAATGATAAAAAGTCTGCTCGAGATGCTGCACCGGTAAATATTGTAATAAATAGACGGAGCTTCATACATCAGGCAGTCAATTATATGCGCTCCAACAGATCTGTGTTAACGCCGGCTGCAAACCAAAAATTATTACTATCACTTGCACGCATTATTATTAATTCTTCTAATCTTACAGAATATGCAACCATCACTGATCCTATTAATTTTATTATTAAACTTATACACAGCCATACGAGTGACGACTATGGTGTATATGAACTCGGACTTATATTTTTATCAGTTTTTAAAAGTAAAAAAATTTTTACTGCACTACAGTACAACCACCCTGAAGATATTACTTTTGAAACTTTCTTAGATGACATACAACCCATACCACAAGCAAAAGACCCAGAATATGTCGAAAGGTGGAACGAAGTACCATGGATCAACGCTGCAGGAAAAACGTGGGCTTCAGCAATAATGTTTAAGAATATTACACAGCCGACTATCCAGCTTTATCCCCTTAAGAATGCATCTTCTGTAATAAAAACATTACTGCGCTATGCTAACGTAGGGGTAGTGCGCAGATTCTTAACGCTGGGTGGTGCAGTAAACACAACAGATGATTATGTCCCTACACCACTTTACCAACTTACTCACCGTCCAGCATTACGTGCTTTACCGCATTGTGCATATCTTGTATCTGATTTGAAAAAATATGGTGCCACCATGTACGCACGCAGCACTCTACGTAAACGTGATAAAGTGGAATTCGCTGCACATTCTCAACAAGATTATGCACGCATGTATCAAAATCATTTCAGAATTTTGCGAGAAAATCCATTATTCAACCATGCAGCGCTAAGACAATTAACTCCTGTTACAAACACAGGCGATATTGAAGACATAAGAACATACTATAGAATAGTGCTACCGTATCTGTTATCCAACATAACAATAGAATCTCTGCGATCACAATTGCAACGTCTATATGATTATGTCAATAACGACGATCCAACAATAGATTCTGATGATGACGACGATAGCGACGACAATGATGATGACTCCACATCAGATTCTGATGAAGATCTAGGAACACAGAGCCAAGATGTACAACAAACACCGGCTCAATCGCAAAGCGCTTAATAGTAATTGATTTGCAATTACTTGCACTAGACCTGATAATGAAATGGTGTGGTCCACAAAACAAATATTGCTGTATAACTCAATACTCTATATGCGTATAAACATACCTCTGTTATTCGTTATATATTGCTATGGTATGCCACTCCATGCAGGAGAAGCGGCTCATGCTGCAGAATTTCCATGCATCATTACGAAAGACACACATGTCCACCCATTAGCATCTGATTATATTGCCGATACGGGCACAGAATATAACAGCATACTGCAGCATCTTAAAGCAGAGTTTAATAGAATCGCCGGCATGCCTATTGGTTATGGACGTTCTTACGCAAACAGGTCGGCCAGTGTACGCCAAGCAGCGCTTTTTATGCAAAGAAATGGTTCAGATAACGATGTGCATAGAACATTATTACATGCGATCGCACGTCTGATTATTAATCCAGAACGGGATATAACACATTATAAAGCCTTTGATAATCCGCGTGATTTTATGATCGAATTTATTAAACACCCTAATAATAACCATATAGTTTCATACCGCATGGCGCTCATTTTTTTAGCCGCCTTTAAAGATTTTGCCATGCTGCTTGCTATCATCAACTACCAACCACAATGGATGAGCTCTTTTGATTCTTTACTCCAGCATCTACAAGAAGAAGAAAAAGCTCAAGACTCTGTCTTTGACTGGGCAACAACACCATGTTTCATCTCACAACGTCGACATATGGAATTACAAGTAAACAAGAAAATAGCAGACGGCAAACGTTTTTTGCAGCATATAACAAGTTTAATAGACAAGGATGACCCTACAAGTACCTCCTTGGCCATACGTAAATGTTTAGCACATAATGATAAACAAGAAGCGCAAGATGTTGCACCTCTCAATGTTATACTGGGTAATACATCAATCTTAACAACTCTCATGCGATATACATACCTCGATTTAACGCTGGAATTCTTAGGTAGAGGGGGCAATGTTAATATCACGCAGGAAGGTATACACCCTACACCGCTCCACCAACTCAATAAAGGCGAGCTTTTCAGATATTTATCATCATCCAGATACAAACATCTTGCATTCCATCTAGAAATGTACGGTGGCACCATGTACATACGCAGATTGCGTAATCCCGATAGAGTAGAACGCAGCCGTGCGTCTCCTGCATAACACAGAAAATTTCAACCAAAATTTGGCTTATTGGAACCCGACTAACCCTTATTTTTAAGCAAAATAGCAATTTTTTGACAATTTGAAATTATTTCATTACAATGTAGATATAGGTACACAAGGCCATAGCTTTGGAGAAAAGGGAAGAAATGTTTAAATTAACGAGCTTACTAGCTATATTTTTTATAACCAGTGTTGTGCATTATACCCATGCCGCAGGGTATACGCCTGCTGCGCAAGCTGCTGAAGATGAGACATTAGCAGATCTTCGTCCCATGGTCGATGATCTTCTGCGCGAGCTTAATGCAAAATTTCATGCTATAAAGGCGAGACCCATAGGCAGTTATGAACGTTCCTTTGCCGATAGATCTGCCATTGTACGGCAAGCAGTCCTTTTCATTAAAAGAAATAGATTAGAAAAAAAAGATATTCAACAACTGTTACGGGCCATTGCACGGCTGATGGTGAACCCAGAACGTGATGTAACAAGCTATGATACTTGTGATAATCCTATAGATTTAATAGTACAATTTATTAAACATCCTAATAATAACCATATAGTCTCTTATAGAATGGCAATTATCTTTTTAGCTGCCTTAAAAGATAATAGAATTCTTTTTGCCATCATTAATTATCAGCCCCAATGGATCGAATCATTCGGTTTGTTACAGGAACACTTAGAAGAAGAAACGACAAAACAAGGAGAACCTTACTTATTGAAGGACTACTTCTCCAGAGAAAAAAGCAAACTGGAGAGAAAATTAGAGGAAAAATTACAAGCGGGACGAGTATTTGCTTCCCGCATAGGCAGGTTAGCAAATTTGGCTGTGGAAACAATAGATAATATTAAAAAGGTCCAGGCAAAGACCACTGTTACAAGAACAGACATTGAAAAGAGCATGAGAAAGACCTTCAACGCAGCAACTCAAGACACAACCATTGCAAGAGCTCTTGCAAAAGCTGTCGACATCTTTATGCAAGAAATCACTCAGGAAGAGGCCATCAAAAAAACCCTTATAAAGGCCGTTCAAATTTGCAGGGATGCAATTGCAGCTTCCTTAAAGGCAAATAAAGAAAAAAACGCCGACCAGACCGAACCTGTAAACGTTCTGTATGGGTATGGCATGCAAGGAAGAGGAATTCTAGTGGATCTTGTGATACATACCTCTTTAAAATTAATCGATAGTTTTTTAGAAGATGGAGCTGATGTTAATAATCCAATGATTGCACCTCCGATGGTTTATACAGATGAGCGAACCCCTCTTTATCTAGTGAAAAACCATGATGCCCATGAAGCATTGTTTAAGCATGTGAGGTTATCGCATTTACAAAAAATTGAAAACCGTCTATGCGCATATGGAGCCACCATGTATGCACGCAAAACTGTACGCCAACATGATAATCAGCAAATTGCAGTTATGTCTCAAGATGACTACCAAGAAATATATAAAGATGTTGTAGAATTTTTCCAAACACATTCTTCATTACCAGCTGAAGAAGCAATCCCTGCATTTATACAAAGCAAAGAATTTAAACACTTCGAATGTAACGTATCATGTAAAGGCTACTCTTCATATGATGCATATATCGCAACATTAACAAGCAGACTACACCGAATAACCATACAACCACTCAGATCGGCACTTATCCGCCTTTTTTTCTATGACAGATATACTAAACCAATAGTTGCTCCAAGACCGGCAATTGACCTCAAAGCGAATAACTCGCCAATGCAAGGCTTTTATGACTTCGTAAGCCGTAAAGGTGTGCATGTAATGGCAGGCGGCAAAAGCGTGCGCATAAAAGACCCAGCTCTACGAAAAATCGCAGAATTATAGGAGTTATTATGAACACTATGCGTCAGGCATCTACCGCTTTTTAAGCGTAGGGAACAAAATAACATCTTTAATTGACGTGGTATTGGTCATGAGCATAACAAGCCTATCAATACCGATGCCAACACCAACCGCAGGTGGCATGCCATATTCTAATGCAGTAATAAAATCTTGGTCAAAATAATGAGCTTCAGTGTCCCCCGCTTCTCGTGCCTGTACCTGTTCTCTAAACCGTGCAGCCTGATCAAACGGATCATTCAACTCGGTAAAGGAGTTACTAATCTCCATACCGGCCATAAACAGTTCAAAGCGTGAAGCAATTGCAGGATTCTGCGGGTCTCGCTTTGCAAGCGGGGATATCTCAATAGGGAAATCGATGATAAAGGTTGGTTGAATAAGATGCATCTCTGCAACCTCTTCAAAAAGTTTAAAGAGCTTTTCACCGAAGGTCGCTTTTTTGTTTTCGATGATCACATTATGCTGCGCTAGCGTAGCATCCAAGCTCGTTGGCGTCAGTGCAGAGGCAGGAATCCCTGCATATTTCGTAATAGCTTGTTGCGCATTTAACCTATCAAATGGTACATCGAAATTAAGAATATGCGTGCCAAATGGCAACTGTAAACCGCCTACAACCTTTTTTGCCACGGTTTTAATAAGTTCTTCTACAAAATCCATAGAGAATTTATAATCTTCATGCGCCATATAAAACTCAAGCATCGTAAATTCTGGGTTATGGCGCGTAGAAACACCCTCATTACGAAAGTTTCTATTAATTTCAAATACCCGCTCAAAGCCGCCAACAACAAGACGCTTTAAATAGAGTTCTGGTGCAATGCGCAAATAAAAATCATCACCCAACGCATTATGATGCGTAATAAAAGGACGCGCTGCTGCACCGCCTGGTATTGGATGCAACATAGGGGTTTCTACTTCTATAAAATCATGCTCTTCTAAAAAATGTCTGATGGTAGAAATAATCATCGAGCGCTTCATAAACCGCGCTCGTGCCTCAGGATTACTAATGAGGTCTAAATAACGTTGGCGATACCGTGTTTCTACATCGGTCAAGCCATGAAATTTTTCTGGTAACGGATGTAAACACTTGCTCAATAAGACCAAGCGTTCTGCTTTCACCGTAATTTCACCAGTCTTGGTTTTAAACGATCTGCCCTCCACCCAAACAATGTCACCTAAATCAATAGAGCTTTTTAAAAATTCAAATAATGGCTGACCTACAACATCCTCTTTTACATAGACCTGTACTTTGCCTGTCCTATCAAGCAGATGCATAAATGCTGTTTTGCCATGTAAACGCAGCGCAACAATTCTTCCGGCTAATTGATATACCGATGAAGCATCATCAGCAACATATTCTTGCACTACCTGCGCTGCAGTAGCGTTAACTGGCTGTTTTTGCGGCCACGGCTCTACCCCTTGTGCACGCATCTCTTCAACTTTATGTACCCGTACTTTATGTTCATCTGATACCGCAGCTTCTTGATGGGATGCCTCATCATTGAGCATTAATTTAATATGATTTTCTTTGCTATATAGATCATAGGTAGTATCTAATGATTTAATATCATTTAAGGCAACAAATCCCTGGGAGTTTTTTAAGCTGATCGCTGGATGCTGCTCATCTAACAACGCCACGGTCACATTACCACCACAATGCTCCTTAATTAGCCCTGCCAATTCATGAAGCGCTAATTCTATAACATGGCGGTTAACGGGAGACAACGATTCTAGTACCAATATTGCGTTCTTTGTATGCGCAGTCAATTTAGAACGTTCAGCCTCTTTCCAGTTCCAACGCCGAACCAACGCGCCTATTTCATCCTTATAAATAACTTCACCCTTGCGTGGTGAGCGCGCCTCTTTTTCACCCAGCAGCGTAACCGGAGCTTCATGCTCGGTTGCTATGGTCAATTGGATATCGCCCTGCACAGCATCTAAATTCTCTCCACCAGCAGGCAGAAGATATTTTAACGAAACAGTATTGTACAGATCTACCAACGTATTAATAGAGCGCAACTGCTGCCCACTCAACACACGACGCACAAGATTTTCTACGGACGAAAGATTGTCTTTTGGCTTGCCGCCAAATTTTTTATAGGCTTCTTGCCATGCATGGATATGACTATGCTTTGCAATATCAAGACCCTCGAGCCCACGCTTCACGCTATCCTGTTGCTTCTTAAATAATGCATAGGCGGATTCATTTTCCGTTGCATTATGAATATTGGTCGCTACAATAACACCAATATGAAGCCCGGGATACTCGCGAAATAGACGCGGATCGATTTTGATTTGCATAGAGATCCTTTATGCATAAAATAATAGAATAATGGTATATTTTACCATAGTATCATTTCCGTTGCTACTTCATATGATTTTATTGCTTTTTATTGCTGTATTTATTTATACTAGAAAATATAAAATGTATACCATAGGGGACTGGAACGATGCAAAAATTCAATATTCTTATTATATGTATAGTAACAAATGTACTCTGTCTGCACATGCAAGCGTCTGAAAAAAAATATCTTATTAAACCTGAGATACACCAAAAAGTAGAGCATTTACAACAATGGAAAGCTAAAACAGAGCCGCATAATATTGCTGCCAACTGGGCCATTGCTTACCTTGATCAAGCTGCCAGCAATCAAAATATAATGAATTTGGAAGATCTTATTAATGATCTTTATGATTTGGTTACTCTGTATAATAAATCAAAACAGCGGTATATAGCGACCATTTCTCCAGAATCTGATGCAGCAGATCAAATTAAAAAATTATTCACGTTGCCCCATACCCATGCCAGCATTGCGCGTATTAGGACAGAACTTAATAAATAAATTTCTAATAATAAATTTATTTAGTTTATTTGCATAAAACAGCTTTTATTTTAATATTTTGCTATACTCAGTATAGTAATTAAATTTTAATAATGGATGTTCAATATGCTCTTCTGTGCCAATCTAAAATTTATATGTATCTCAGCTGCTGTACTCCTACTTACTGGTTGTGGTCCACGTTATAGCATCAAACCATTAAAGCCAATTGTTCATGAGCCAAAAGAGCATATTGACTATCGTGAAACAAAAAATAATGTTACCGTAACGGTTAAAAAATTTACTGCAGAAGATACGTTTACTTACTTTAATAAAGAGGCGCTCTTTTATAAAAAAGAGCAGATTCAACCAATTCAACTAGCTATTACCAATAATTCTTCACATGTATGGCTTTTAGAACACGGCAATATCGACTTACCATTATGTCCGGCTTCTATGGTTGCGCGCCTTGTACAAGCTCGCTCAACACCTGGTATTATTGCTATGGCCTGTATTGGTTTTGTTGCATCTGCTATTCTTGTTGAAGTCTGCCTTGTATTATCGGTGATTACCGGTGTCTTTATGAGCAAAGGGGCTTTTGCTACCGTAGCACTCATAGGCGCGGGAATCGGATTATGTGGTTACCCTTATACTATTTACACCTGTTATCAGCATAAAAATGATGTCTCTGCGTGCAATGAGCTTAAAAAAACCGATATCGCACAAAAAACATTAGCGCAGGATTCGGTATTTATAGGACCTGAGATGGATTATAATGTATTGCTTTTTGTTGCGCACAAAGATCTACAACCATTTACTATTAAATTATTGAATGCCCACAAAAACAAAGAGCTCACCTATATAGTTCCACTGAAGTAAAATCTTTTACTCTTTATCGCTCTTAAACTATACTACTTAAAATCAGTATAAAGAGTACTTATGAAAAAATTATTCCTAGCATTATTTTGTTCATTTTTAACGCTTCAAGCGTCTGAAGCTTCTACTGCAGATGATAAAGATGGCGATTTGCCTTATAGACTCCAACAAGTTTTTCAGGGGGCAAAGGTCACCATTGAGGATTTTCATACACTAAAGATAGGGAATTACGAAGCACATTCTTTAGTTGCAGCAAGTCCAGACGGCAACCACATTGTTACGAGAGATAACCATAACATCATAGTAACAACTACTGCTACTACAATGGCTACTCAAAAACGTTGTGATGACATTAACAGCATAGCATTTAATCACACGGGTGATTGCTGCGCAACAGCGGCCGGCAGTGAAATTACTTTATGGAACCCCGCAACATTAGAAAGCAGCACGCTCTATAATACGTTTGACATAAATGATGTACAATGGAGCCCTGATTCACAACAAATTGCAGCCATTGAACAAGGCGCAATTGTTGTTTGGGATGTACCAAGTCAACTACGTACCCAAAGAATAGTGCCACCCGTAAACATCGGTAGATTTGCTTTTTTCTCAGCCAATGAAAGTGTTTGTATAGCAGCATATAGTCAGTACCACCCGGATATTTTTATATACGATTCAGCTACAGCAAATTCTGTATTGACAATTAATCTTGCACAGGGTGCAACGATCAATGATTTTGCCTGCGATGAAGATTGCATTGGTGTTGCATATAATCACCATTGCGCTCCAATTTTTCAGCTACAACGTTCAACTTCAAGCACGCAACCATCTAAACCAAATTTAAATACAACATTATTAATGCACAATTCCGCCCAACCTCATAATGGCAATATCAAACAGATAGTTTTTTGCCAGCATAATAACAATCTTGTCGCTACACTTTCAAACGGTCCTCATGCTTATCTATGGGATCGCCAAGGCAACCAATTGGCAGCTCTACAATTAACAGAAAAAATATATACTATTTCTTTTTCACCATCAGATGATCTTATTGCGTTAGCAGGTAAACAGATGGTAAAGGTTGTTGCTCTACCGGATGTATCAAATCCAGTAGACGTTTGTACCATCAATGTTGCAAATTCATTCTTAGCTACTCAAAAATCTGCTTTGCTTGCAGATAATATTTTACCTGTCATGCATAATGAGAAGGTGTATGCAATACAGTTGAACAAGTTAAGGCTAACACCGCCAAAATTTAGACAACGAACTGTACAAAGAATAAAAAGAAATAAACGTACTATCCTGGCTGTCACAGTTGGCATACCCGCTATACTAGGTTATTGTTACTTGCTTAAAAAATTGAATAACTGCAGTATTAAAGTTACTTAAAACAGCTACTATAATTCTCTTCTACTCGCTCCCAATTAACCACATGCCACCAGGCATTAATATAATCAGGTCGCTTATTTTGATATTTTAAGTAATATGCATGCTCCCAGACATCTAAACCCATAATTGGCAATTTACCCTGCGAGAATGGCGTATCTTGGTTTGCCGATGGCACAATGGCAAGTTGACCATTTGGTTCAATAACAAGCCATGCCCAGCCACTGCCAAAGACTGATTTTGCTGTCGCATTAAATTTATCTTGAAATGCTGCAAATGAACCAAATGTTTTTTTAATCTCCTGCGCAATGGTACCCTTTGGTTCACCACCACCCTTTGTTGTCATAAGCAACCAAAACATTGAATGGTTTAAATGACCGCCCGCATTATTGCGTATTGCGCTTCGCACATCCTCGGGCAGAGTATTAATATCCTTCAACAAGTCCATTAAGGTTTTTGTTTGCAATTCGACATGCCCTTCAAGCGCTTTATTTAAATTGTCCACATATGCTTGATGATGTTTATCATGATGAATTTCCATGGTCAGTGCATCAATATACGGCTCTAATGCGCCAAAACCATAGGGCAATGGCGGTAATACAAATTTATAGGTAGACGTATCTGTTTTTATCTGCATTGTAATCCTAATCGAGTATATAAATTTCTTCGCCTTTTTTAGCTAATTGCAGCTCTTCTCTGGCCATCTTTTCATGATAAAAAGGATCAGACTTCCAAGCAGCGATCTTTGCGTCAAGCTCCTGAACTTCACGCTTTTCTTGTGCAATATTCTGCCGTAATGTTTTATTGGCATCGGCTATTGTCCATATATACTGCAAGCCTCGCGATCCAGCAACATAATTGATAGCAAAAGCAATAATCTGGCAGGTAAAAAAAACTCTTAATGTCAGCTGCTTCGTTTTTTTATTAATAAGCATTATAACTCCTTTTGGCTAGTATGCCATAATGATAGTTTATAAAGCAAAGATATAGTGTTCAATAACTAGAAATTTATTGTAAAAGCATGTTCTCAATTTTATACTAAGAATCATGAAAAAAATTATTCTCTCCATACTTTTTCTTTCGTATACGGCGGATACGCATACAAGTGATACTATCTTAGATCCATTATTTGAGCTTATTGATTGGAAAGCTCTATTTAAAGAAAAAAATCAACACCGTCTATCTTATTGTGCTTCTCTCAAACAAAACTTCCAGTACGTAATACCCCGCGCACTACCAATGACATCTGCTGGTATACAACCCATAAAGATTTCTAAATTTAATTTTCATACACTGAAATTTTCTCCCGATGGCCGCTATTTTTTAATACATGACGATGGCCTTAAAAACCATAAAAAAGTTTTTATATTTGATATTCAAACCAATGAGTTTTGCTTGTTGCCTGGTGATTACCCTTTGGGTTTTCACGCAATCAAATTCTCTGCTGACAGCCGTATCATTGCTGTAGATGGCTATGACGCACAGGAAAGAGAAAGTTTTATACGTTGCTGTGATGTTCATGGTAACGAACTCTATAGATTCGCTATGAATTCCTCTAGTTGGCCCTACGCCACGTTTATAAAAGATCACAAACTGCTAGTCTTTATGGAGCAAACCGTGTATGTCATTGATGTTGATCAACAAATCATTAAGCAGCGCATACCATGTAGATATGCGCAAATCATTGAGCAAATTACCCTTGATAACGATACGTGCATTATTGATTGCTATGATAAAGGCACAGAAGAAATAGATTTAAAACATGGTCAATCAATACACTATTGGCCAAACCATTATTTTCTTGTTGCACCGGATAGAACTTACCGCATTAAATATATGCTCAACCCAACAGAAAGGCCCTCTATTCTCTATAAAAATGACCCTTCAGAACAAGAATTGCCCGTTGATACTTATAGCTTTGGCCTTCGTTATTTAAAAACACGACCTTTAATAAAAATATCTCCCGATAGTGACTATATTGTTATAGGCTCTGGCGATACAGTAACCGTGTGTGATAGAGAAGGAACGCTGGTAACGTCTTTTGCGCGCGAAGCAGCTATAACAAACATAAAAATTAGTGCGTATAATTCAATTGTAACTGAGGCAGATTATAGGGTCCAAGTACACACTATGCAAGCAGAACATGTACTAACCGTGCCACGCTTTAAAATTGATCCCCATATAAGCAAACAAAACAACTATCTTTTAGTGAAGGAAATTAGTAAACAGATGTTACTCTATGATATAAGCATAGAAGGAATACAAGCTGCAAAAGAAGCACATTTTAAAGATTTAGCATTAAAACAGCGCGAGCGGCGCAAACGAGTAACACAGGCTACCGCGCTCCTGGCCTCTATGGCAGTAACCGGGCATTTTATTGCCAAACAGCTCATTGAACCCCTTTTTAAGAGAAGCTAACAGACTTCTCCCTTAAAACCCCCTATTTCAACCTATAACCAAACCTGTAAAAACACATTTCTTGCTATTTTTATAATTTCAGTTAGAATTATATTAAATGGTTTTTCAAGATGGAGTTTTTAACATGAAAAAATTACTATATATCGCTGCAATCATAGGAATGGCAAGCGTAGCTCACTTACAGGCTGCAGAACAGTCAACTGACCAAGAAATAGCCTATAGTGCTCCAGAAGGCCACTTTAAACAGCTTTTTAAAGATCAACAAGCCCCTACGGTGGTTTTAAAAAAATATACAGAGGCCCATAGGCATGCAGTTTTTACATTATTAGCAAAAAAACTAGAAAATCCTTCAGGAGATCCTGTTACCCATGTGCAATTTAGCAAAAATAATAAACTCTTATTCGTTGTTTATTATAATAAATTAGTTATTTATGATGTAGAAACAGCAAAAATAACAGCAACATTTAACGCTCCACCAACAACACAAATTGAGAATTTCACAGCGGCTTCTGATGGTACATCATGTGCTTTCTCTGCTGGTAACCGAACTTATATTGTTGATTGTATGCATAATACCATGCAAATATTAAAAAAGCCTTCTACGATGATTATGTATTCCCCTGATGGCAATTTATTAGCAACAATTTTTAATCATACTCTTTGCGTATGGAACATGCAGGGTATAGAACAAAAATCATTAGAACACACAGCCCTGCTAGATTCTAACGACGTTGCATTTGCACCAGATTCATCTTTCTTAGCGATGATTACCGATGATTCAGTCACCGTATGGTATAAAAATGGTACTATCACGTCACCACAACACAATGGAAAATTGAATAATCTGCGCATTGCACCAAATAGCAATACGATTACCGTATGCTGTAATGATGAAACGTATTTTTATACCAGGAATCTTAGTTTAACCCACAAATTTAAAGCAAGAAATACAGATGCCTATGCTTCAACATTTTCTAACGACAGCTCTACGATTGCTATTGCTCGTCATCCTCAAAAAATTTATATCATCGATCGATTCGGTACCGTGATGACAAAATTTAACCATCCTGAAGAAATTATAGATTACGAGTTTTCTCCCGATGGCACCAAATTAGTAATCGCTTCTAAAAATTTGATAGCGGTCTGGGATCTAGAAACTAAACAACAACTGCATGTATTCAATCTAAACGATATCAAATTAATAGAATTTCAGCGCGGCCAGAACAATATCTTGACAGTTCGTGATATATACAATTCATTGCACATCATTGATTTGAAATCAACCAAAATCGACACTTGTACAGCTTATTTACCAACATCTATTGGCATAATAAACCATTTTGGTGGATACCATCTTAAGGATATAATCACAGGAGATAGAATAGCTTGTTTTGATAATG
>Ga0206824_10004_pt1 | contig 78283 bp, 49 predicted proteins | sample Alteio_BWOrgCont_82_FD_152874 | JGI IMG/M metagenome (GOLD analysis project Ga0206824, IMG submission 152874) | Enriched cells from forest soil in Barre Woods Harvard Forest LTER site, Petersham, Massachusetts, United States -... | ecosystem: Environmental > Terrestrial > Soil > Temperate forest >...
TCCGCAATGTGCGGCGCTTGCCGATCGTGACTACGGCCCCGGTGGGAATTCCGCCCTCCTGACTTTGGCGTTCTTCGTCAGTCCCGACTGAGGCGACATTGACATGCAGCGCTTCGAGTTGCCGGCGCAGTTCGGCTCGAAAACGTTCCAGTTCGTGGCCGTTCTTGGTCGTGACCAGGCGGCTGCGCAGGCATGTGGCGGGGACCAGGCTCTGAACTTGGGGAACGCCGACGTGCAACCGGCGATCTGCCAGGACAAGCTGCTTTCCTGCGAGCGGCAGCAGAGTGACAATGTTGTTTGCGGGACAGCGGATCGTTAGTCGGCTCCAGTCACACAGTTGCATCTTGCGGTCGCGGACGATTCGCCCGGCCAGCGAGTGAACGGCGAACCCGTCGTTACCGTGTAATTCGGGGATCGTCCGGCAGAGTGCCGCAAACAGGATGTAATTGTGATCCGCGGGCAATTCAGCTTGCGACATCACTGGAAAACTGACATCAACGATGGGGTCCATCGCATCTCCCTGTAGCAGTGTGAAACTGTTCGAATTGCAGCGGTTGTTTCGATCGGGCAAAGCATAGCGTTGAGGGGTGGACAACCCTTGTCACAGCGCGGATCGGATTTTTTGTGTTGAGTTCTGGTGCATCGACTCGCGAGCCACCGACGTAGACTCGATGTGCTGGCATCTCTTCGCGGATTGTGCATATGGACGCTCGGACGAGTTAGCGTGGTTGACGCGGACCTGATGATTTCTTGCGGCGACGGGAGACTGCTGGCAAAGATGATTCGGATTGGTTGTAACGACCAGCGGTTTCGTTCAATTGCTCGATGATACGAGACCGCAAATCGGCTGGTTCCAGGACTTCGGCGGCGGGGCCGAAGCTCAGGATCCACGAAATGAATTCTTCGAATGTCGACAACTGAAACTCGGCGATTACCGATCCGTCATTTTGTGGGGTCAACTTCTGTGAAGGATGAAACCGCTTCTCTTCCAGGATGCGAGTCACCTTGCCTCGGAATGAGACTCGAACGGTCGTGGGTTGTCCGTCGCTCTGGAAGATGCCGAAGGAATGTTCGAGGAATTGTTGCGGGTTGAAATCCTTCGGAGCGGGGAATCGCAATTCGTGGATGTCGATCGAGCTGATTCGATCGACCTTGAAGGTTCGGATCTGGTCGTGGTCCTTGGAATAGGCGATCAGGTAGAGCGCGTCGCGATGAAAGACGAGGGCATAAGGAAAGACGTCGTACAGCGTGACCGGTTCTGTTGCTCGCAGGCTCTGGTAGGTGATGACGGACAGCTTCCGCTCTTCGATGGCGATGGCCAGGTCGTCGATCAAGCGGGCTTTCAGCGTGTAATCGGTCCAGCCCTGCCGGGCGTGGTAGAAACTGGATGCGAGTTTTTCCAGGTGCCTGAGCGCCGCCTCACCCAGCGTCGACTGGATCTTGTAGAAGGCGCTGCGGGCTCCTGAATGGAACAGGGTTCCGGCCAGGGGTTCCAGGAATTGCCGGCCGAGGTAGAGTGCGGCTGCTTCTTCCAGAGTGAAGCGAAGTTGAGTGAGGCCAATCCCTTCTTCGATTTTCCACCGCTTCAAACCGTTTTCGCCGAGTATTTCGGTGAGTGGAAATCCAAGGCCGGACAGGAAAACCATGTCGCGTTGAATCGTGCGGCGAACGGCTCCTGTTTCCGCTTCAAGCTCCTGATAACTCGCACCCAGCCGGCGAACGGAGAGGATTTTCAGCAGGGTCCAATGGCGCAGGATCGCGGGAGTATCCGCCATTTCGTCGTGCCCGCTTTCACATCAAGTGCTGCGCTTCGGTGCGCCTCTAGTCCTCCTTGACTGTTAATTTATCCTGCCGTCTCGATTGAGTGAGGTACTTTGATACATTTGGCGGGACTTTTCAACCCGCTGCACTTTCTGATTTGTCCCTATGCTAAATGCGTCTTCCCGAAGAAATCAAAGGGGTCGGGACTCTTTGATTTCCGGAATGGTCCGATTCAGACGATCGGTATGTCGCGATCCCTACGAGCCAACGAAGCGGGCGGGTTGTACCATGCCTTGAACCGGGGCAACGCGTGCGACGCGATCATTTACAAGCCGGCGGGCTACGAAGCCGTCGAGCAAATTCTGGCGGAGGGCTTGGATGCGTACGATGTCCACCTGTTTTACTAACAGTTGATGCCGAATCACTGGCATCTCGTGGTGCGTCCCAACCAGGACGGGGAAATGAGCAACTTCATTCGCCGGATCACGGGGACGGATCAACCATGCTCGCCGAACAAATGTTCGCCACGATGAAGGCGACGCGCGATCTCGTAAGATTGAAACTGTGCCCGCGACGTGGGTGCGTGGGCGGCCAGGTAGCGCACCGCCGCGATCAACGCTTCGGTTGCAGCGGGTGTCCCCCTTCTAAGAGTGTACTGCCGGAAGGCCGCTTCGATCATCTGAATCGTGTGAAAATTCCGGTCCTCTCTCAGAAGCAATCTTCCGATCACGGCGAGCAGTTTGTCCGGATCGCCCTTCGCCGCAAGATATGTCGCAACAAGCTCAGCGGATTCGTCGACCCTTTGCTGACAATCGAACAGGTCTGGAAGTTTTTCGAGCAACGACTCTGGGGCGGACGACGACTGTTCCTGCTGCGGTAAACGCGCTGCGGGAACATTTAGAAAACGATTGAGATAGACGCTGATCGCCGCGTCAAAGATTCCGCGAACGAGTTCAGGGGACATCGTTCGTTGAAGACCTTGATGAACAGCGTTCGCAAATGTGAACGTGTGATGGGCCGTGTCCCAATCACTGAATTCATTGCTGACCGGGAATTGAGCAATTCGCAAGATTGCCGCACGCGTCACTGCAGCGGCAAGTCGCTCTGGAGAATCGCCGTCACGGAGTGAACTCAATAGTGTGTCCAGAATCACTTGTGGATCATCGCCCAGCAGGATTGCCATTAAATTCAGATCTTCCTGTTGGTCGGATCTGTTGTTTCGAAGTGTATGAAGTGACATCGGCAACTGCTCGAAGACGCGGTTCAGTTGCTCGACAAGGTCAATCGGATGCCGCCATGCGTTCGATTCTTCCATGCGACTTGCACGAGCGAAGCCGGCGATCAGGCTGGAGATCACTTGTTCGGCAAGTTGCCAGCCGACGATATCCAGAGCTTCGAGCGCCTTGATTGTAAAGTCCAGACTGTGTCCGCCGTCGATGTAACGGTGGTCAGTGGCCGCGGCGAACAGCATATCGGCGATCCGTTCCTTGCCAACGCCACTTCGTAACGCTGACGTGATACAGCGTTCCGCGCCTTCTTCATCGCGAACGTCGATGAATTGGCGAAACCATCGTTTCAATTGATCGGCATTTCCAACCGAGTTCGGTAACGGCCGAACGCCGAATCGCGGTGGTGCGCCATTACATTCTCGAGCAACAGCAGATAATCCATGATAGACAGCCAATGGGCGGTCCTGGGGATCGAGATAGGCTGACAAGTTGGCCATACAGGTATGGATCGTCAAGCCGGCGCCCCAACCGTCGCCCCGATACTTCGTCCCAAATTCAAGCCCCACAAGGAATGCTGACCCGCCGTTGTGATCACGAGCGCCGGAAAGAGAGATCGAAGATTTCGCAATGACGAGCGGAATATTCCGTTCAAGTCCAACATTCAGTCGTTCACGATGATGTTCAGGCACCGATTCGTGGTCGGCAATATCAATCCACACTTCATCGGATCGAACTTCTACCGGAAAAGACGGGACATCATCGGCCCATTGATCGAACGTTCCGCCTGTGTTGAGATCGAATCGCGCGTGGTGCCAATGGCAGGTCAAAATACAATCATTAACGCTCCCTCGACCTAAAGGAAATCCCATGTGGGGGCATCGGTTATCGATAGCGCGAAGGTGCCCGGCGGCTGTGCGAACGACAAGAACAACACGATTCCCGACTTGAGCAACAATCCGATCGGTCTCCTTCAGTTCGCAGAGTGCCGCCGCTCGTACCCATTTCGAGTTGTTCTCATCCATTTCGATCGCTCCCGAATGACGGTTTTCCGTCGGCCACTTGTCACGCGAATTGCATTTCGAAAGATAACTCTTTACAAACGTTATGTTCCCGCCTCCGAGTTTGTCAAGGACATTATTTAGAAACAAAATTCATGCCGACAGCCGATTCCCACATGCAACCATCCGCAACCCGCCGGAGCATCGTGAAGCTTCTGAAGCAAGAGGGACCTCAAGAAGCCGCGTCACTTGCCGCACGTTTATCGATTACGGCGATGGCGGTACGGCAGCATCTTTATGCGCTGGTGGCAGATAAACTGGTGACCCATACCACAGTTCCCCGGCCGGTTGGTCGGCCGGCCAAACTATGGCAACTGACTGAAGCTGCGAACCGGCTGTTCCCAGACGCCTATGCCGAATTAACACTGGACTTGATCCAATCGGCGGTCGACGCGTTCGGCAGCGTTGGGTTTGAACGACTCCTCAATGCCAGACTGCTTCGGTTGAAAGCGAATTACTGCTCTCGCATCCCCGAACGGAGATCGCTGGCTGACAAGGTGCAATTACTGGCCCAGATTCGCACTGCGGAAGGTTACATGGCAGACGTCGAACAGCTTTCGGACGGTGGATGGCTGCTGATCGAAAATCACTGTCCCATCTGCGCCGCGGCCCGCGCTTGCCAGGGATTGTGCGGTGCAGAACTCGAACTGTTTCAATCGGTGTTTGGGGAACGAGTTTCTGTGGAAAGAACGGACCATATTATTTCAGGAGCGAGGCGTTGCACCTATGCAATCTACCCGAAAAAGAGCAAACAAAAGCGACCAACAAATGATCGCCTTGCAGAATGAGTTGGTAGCTGGCCAGTCGTGCTTCCGCCGGGCATGCCCGACGGAGAGCGGGGAGGGGCGAGGCGGCGAAACGCGAAGACTCGACGGCCAGGAGTGGCCATCCTCCACTGACATCGACCAGACGCCGGCGAGTGCATCGCGGTATCGCGTCGTCGATGTGGAGGTGAGACGAAACTGCCTGGCAATGTCTGCCGGCGACTGGCCAGATTGCAAAGCGAAGAACTATGTCACCATTGGCGGACATGCGGATGTTGACACCAACAGGGTCCTCAGTATCGTATGTTGATCACATCTCATCAGGAAGCGACTCATGACGCGATCGCGATTCCGCCCGCTTTTCACCACTCCAAAGACCGTTGCTGAAGCTTGTCATGCAATCGTCACCGCGAGGTGGTGGTGCTTGCTGCTGAGTCTCATCGCACCCATGTCCGCAGCACCGGCTGCCGGCGGCGAGCTTGAAGATCAGCTTGCCGCAATTTGCAAATCGCAGGATGTGCCGGGAATCATTGCGGCATCGATTGGTCCCGATGGCGTGATCGAATCGGCCGCCGCAGGCGTGCGAAAACGTGGATCAAATGACGCCATCGCGACCGACGACCAATTTTCGCTCGGGTCAAACAGTAAGTCGTTCACCGCGACGCTGGCTGGTGTGCTCGTCGATGACGATGCGATCAAGTGGTCAACGACAATTTCCGAAGTCTGGCCCGCTCAGCAGATCCACAGTGGAATTAAGAACGTCACGCTGGAACAACTGCTGGCGCATACCGGAGGATTTCAACCCGATCTTCCAAACGGCGCCGAATGGTCCAGCTTCTTCGCTGAGAAATCGAAGCCGGAGCAAGAGCGCGTCCGCATGTGTCGCTTAATACTCTCCAAGCCTCCCAAAGGGACCATTGGCAAGCATGCGTATTCAAATCTGGGTTACGTCGTTGCCGTGGCAATGCTTGAGGAGCGGGGTAAGAAGCCTTTTGAACAGTTGATGAAGGAGCGGGTCTTTGATCCGCTCGGCATGACCAATACTGAGTTCTATTCTGCGAAGAAGTTGAAACTCGCGAAAGAGCCGCTGCTGTGGGGTCATGGGCTCGACAAGGGCGCCCCGGTCAAACCGGGCGAACTTGGCTCAGAGAATCCTGCCGTTTATGCCGGCTGCGGAACGATTCGCTCCACGATTGGCGACTGGGCGAAGTACATCGGCTGGCACATGAACGAGTCAGCCGGGCCGGTCCTCAAATCGGACGAAACCCTCCGCCGACTCCACGTTGGCGTTGCTGATCGCGGTGTCGCGGGTCAGTCGTATGGATTCGGGTGGATTAATTTTAAGTCTCCCTTCGGTCGCACGCTCCAGCACAATGGCAACAACACGAACCAGTACTCGCTTGTCTGGATGATGCCGGATGCGAAGCGGGCGACGCTCGTCATCACCAATACCGGTCAGAAACAAGCGTTCACCGCCTGTGACGCCGGGACCGAAGTCTTGATGAAAAGTCCGGCATTTCGGTGACGATTCAAGACAGGTAAACAGGTAAGAGGTGACAGGGCGGGGGATAAGTCCAATTGATCGCTTTCCGTTCGCGGATTCGGAAGTGGGGTACGGCCAATTGTTGGTGCCTAACCTTCTGCGTGAGAATCAGAATGCGGGAACCGGCGTAGTATCAGGGGCGTGACGCGATTGCCATTCTGCCCGGTGCTTGGATTCATCTGGCCAGGCAAAGCGGGGACATAGCGGACACAGCACTTTGGATATCCCAGCGAGGTCCTTCCAACTCTGCAGTGTGTACTCAACATCCTCTTTCAAAACGACTTACGGGATTCTAATCGAAGCTGCTCCGCGGCAACTGCCTCAATGTGAATTGAACTGGTCAACGGTTGAGAACGTGAAAGATCATTCCTCAACGGTGCATGGCGTGCGGTTCGGCGTATTCAAGCCGGAATCGGCGCTGGAATACCTGCCAAATTGACTCCCCACGAAACAGCGAAGGTGAATGAAATGTGCCCAGTCGACCGGTGAATTTCTTCCGCTCGTCTTCCCGCTTTTCTTAACAATCTGGATTACACTGGAATCTGAAAGTCGGTCAGGTTGCCAAACCCATGAGTGCGCGACGAGAACCGATCCCTCGCCGTATTCTAAAGTCTCGTTAATGAAAGAGGGTGTTTTTGCAGTCGATTTTCGCAATCGAATTCGGTAATTCATTGCCCGGCACCTTGTGTTTTTTTGGTACAATCAATACAATTCCGCCCCACTTCAGTGACTCTATCAATCGCGACCGTACAGTGTCACACGTCGGGCTGTGCAACATGAGTGACTCCAATGGCCAACCACACGTTACCGCTGTCGACGTGGTTGCAGTATTTGAAATTGAGATCGACAAAGCTGCCAGAAGTTTCGTCTTTGCTGCTCAAGAAGGCCGAACTGAAAGTCACGACAAACCGCAATATCTGCGAATCTCGTTTGATCGCTACAGCCGGACCTTGGAAGATCTTTTACTTGTAACACGGCTTCTGCGACGGTGTCTGCCATCATCACCTGCAGATTCCGACGAGTGCAAATCGTTTGAGACTGAGGCGGCACAAACGTTGCAGCTCGTCAAGGAAACGCTTTGTATTTCTGACAATCGCCTGACAGATGAAGGAATGAAGGCCGATGCTCCAAAATGCAAGATCTTGCAGAGTCAGGCAGCGGCAACGTTCTTGGAACTTGTAACAAAGCTGCAAACTTTATCAGCGCGTCACCAACCAATATCGTAAAGTTGTCGAAATCTGCATTGTTCGGATATGTTAACGTCCGAAACATTCTTCAAGAGGAATTACTCATGCCAGTCGCCGTGGATTTCGACCCCCTGCTTAAGCTGCAGCTTGAAGAAATAAACCGCTTCTTGAAGCAAGTCAGTGCGTCGAAAGACACCCCGCCGGACAAACTTCGAGGCCTCGCCGAACACATTTGCGAATGGACCAGAACCATTCTTTCCCGGTCGTTTGGTCGACTGGCAGAACCGGAAGCTCTGGAACTGCAGACTTGCTTTCGTCTTGCTGCGGACGTGATTGAAGACTTCCGTTCAGTCGCATCTCTATCCAAAGAGGATTCAGAGACGATTGCGGTCTTCGCGGAACATGTCCGAAGCCGAGTTGGCCATTTGCCTCTTGCAAATTGACCCTGTGGTGAAACCTTCGCATGGCGAATCCAGGCCCCCCCGGCTCAGGAATCCCACCTGAGGAGTGGATCCGTCTGTTCCTGTCACCTGATCCTTCGCGCGGTTGCTTGGGCCGACTGAACAATTGGATGGTACTTAACAGGCTCGGTCTTGGCGCCATGGGGGCGGTTTTTCGTGCCGTTGATTCATCGACGAATGAAACTGCCGCGGTGAAGTTTTGCCTGAAAGACGAACCCCGCTTCCTGCGCGAGATTGATCTACTCGAGAAGCTGCCTCCCCATCCTGCGATCATCGGTTTAAAGGCCCACTACAAACTTCACGATTCGAATTCGAACACGATGCATTGCTTTGTGATGGAATTCGTCGGCGGTGGGACACTTGCCTCGCGCCTCAAGAGCTGGCAGCGGCTACCGCTGGTTGACGCACTTCGAATCTGTCGAGGTGTTGCCTGGGGTCTGGCACATTTGCATAAATATCAAATCCGACACCGCGACCTGAAGCCGTTGAATATTCTGATGGACGATGATCATGAGCCCAAATTGGCGGACTTCGGCATGGCTGTCGATGTCCTTCGAGGGAACAGTGGTGTCGGTGGCACGCCACCATACATGGCACCTGAAGCATTCAACAACCCGGCTCAAGTTGACCAAAGGGCAGAGTACTTTTCGCTGGGTGTGACCTTGCACGAGCTACTGACTGGACAGCTTCCATTTCCAACGCACGCTTCGTTGTTTTCCGACAAATCATCTCCTGCAGGCTTGATATTCATCAGGTCCAACCTTGGTGAAGGTGTCGCGAGGCTTGTGGCAGATTTATGCGAAAAGAATCCCGATAATCGGCTCACTGATCCAGCAGCAGTCGAGTTGCAATTTACGGATCTCCTAAAGAAGGCGCTCAATTCAAAACTTGAGGTTGTGAACGCGTGGCCTCGCGTTGATCCCACCCAAGTACTGCAGCTCGTCGAGTTTGCCGAGCGGGCTGAGCCACTTCTTAAAGGGAAGCTGACGTCTGACCTCGCACAGTTCGTCGGAAAGAGTGAGATATTGCGGCAATTACGTTTCCATCGCGAAACAGTAAATAATCTGAAGCTGCGACTATCGCTCCTGATCAAACAATTGGGCGACGTTGAGGGGGCTTCAGGTACGAAGCGTCTGAATCTCATTGAGAAAGAGGTGGAGAGGGGATTGGCGGGATTCGACGACATCTGCTATTCGAGATCAAAGCAGCCTGCTGCGGCTCCGCTGACAGTAATTCCTCAGGATCAAGCACTGACGAGAGATTTCGCGGGTCTGTTACAGAAGCTGATGTTCGAAACGACCAGGATCAAGTCAGATCTGATCTTGAATCATCTCGACACCACCATTTCGTTGCGATTGAGATCCGAATTGGAAGAACTATGGACCCTTTCGGACGAATACTGCTTACAAGTTGACGATCGACTGCGCACTTGTACCGACCAGTTTCTAACGATCGTCGAAATTCTGGAGCGAGGACGTTAGTTAAACACCGCCCCTTTCATGGGCCTTTTGACGTACTTGAACGCTTAGAGTGTGCGCAGTTCACGTGGCTAGACCCGTTTTTCAGCATCATGTGTTATGCCAGGATGTCAGTCACAATTCTTGCCGGCTGCTTATCCACCAGCGATGCCTCTTGCAGATTGCGCGTGAAAACCAGCTTTTCATGATCGAGGCCGAACAGGCGCAGCAGCGTCGCCTGGTAGTCGTTGTGTGTGACGATGTTTTCGATCGCCTTGTGGCCGAATTCGTCTGTCTGACCGTACACGTAGCCAGCCTTGATGCCACCGCCGGCCAGCCACATCGAGAATCCGTGTGTATTGTGATCTCGGCCGACCTGATCCGGACCGGCGTCGTTCTGGATGACAGGCAACCGGCCCATCTCGCCCCCCCAGTGGACAAGCGTGGTGTCCAACAGTCCTCGCTGCTTCAGATCTTGAACCAGCGCGGCACTGGGTTGGTCCACTTTCTTGCAGGCGGCGGGTAAGGCAGTACGAATCGCGCCGTGGTGATCCCACAATTGGTAGCGAGTGTAGAGTTGAACGAACCGGACACCGCGTTCGACAAGCCGTCGCGCGATCAGGCAGCGTGTGCCGTAGTCCTTCGTTGCGGGATCGTTCAAGCCATACATCGCTTGAGTTGCTTCAGTCTCCTGACTGATGTCGACCGCTTCCTTCGCGGCCGATTGCATGCGAGCGGCCAGTTCATAGCTGGCGATGCGGGCTTCCAGATCCAGTTCACCGGGGTGCCGTGACAAGTGCTCGCGGTTGAGATCCGCCAGGTATTCGAGGTATCTCTGTTGAGGCTGTCCGCGCAGTTCTTTAGGCGGGTCCAGATTCAGGATCCGCGGCTCGCGTGGTCGAATCACTGTTCCCTGGTAGAGCGATGGCAACCAGCCGTTCGACCAGTTCTGCATCCCAAGGACCGGCAGCCCGTCGGGATCTGTCAGCACGACGAACGCCGGCAGATTCTGATTTTCGGAACCCAGGCCATATGCCATCCAGCTTCCCAGAGAAGGACGATGAGAGATTGCCTTGCCGGTATTGAGAGCGTCGATCGATTGGCCGTGATTGTTGACGCCGGTGTGCATCGATCGGATCAGCGTGATGTCGTCGGCGATGGTGGCAGTGTGCGGCAGTAAGTCGGAAAGCTCCATGCCGCATTGTCCACGCGGAGCGAACTTCCAGGGGCAGCCCAGAACCTTGGCGCTGGCCTGCGCGGCATTGTCGTGCTGGATTTGTCCCTGGAATTTGGTTCCGTCCAGTCGATTCAATTCCGGCTTGGGATCGAACAGATCCATATGACTGGGGCCGCCCTGCATGAACAACGAGATCATTGCGGTGGCTTTTGGAGCAGACAGCGTTGATTTGGGAATCAAATCAAAAGTCGGCTTCTTCAGGTCGGGCTTTACAGGGGCGGCCAGTAGACCTTCAGATTGAAGCAGGTTTGCCAGCGCCACGCTGCTGACGCCGAATGTCGCAGACGCCAGGAAATTTCGACGGGAATTGGGAAGAGGCATGGAATGCAGTTCCTCAGTCCAGATACAAAAACTCGTTCGAGCCCAACAATGCCTGGCAAAATGTGATCCAAGCCCATTGTGCGGCGTCCGGCCTTTGCTTGGGATCCGTAATGGCTTCCGCGGCAGCCGTCAGTCGGGCCTCTTCATCCACCACGAATCTGGCTGCCGATTGAATTTCGCCATCGTTTGGAAGTCGTCCGAACAACAACCGCCATGCCAGACGAATGCGTTCATTCGCGTCGGGACCGGCGGCACTCTGCAACCGTTCCGACAACTGCCTGGCTGCGGCAAGAATGAAGTCGCTGTTCATCAGCATCAACGATTGAGGAGCGACCGTCGACGAGCTTCGCGCGCTGCAATTGGGATCGAGAGTTGGCAGGTCAAACGAGTCCAACATCGCCAAAGGCCGCGATCTTCGCACCTGGACGTAAACACTGCGGCGATACTCTTCGCCATGTAACGGGATAATCGGCCCGGGGCGATTTTCTCCATTCAGATTTTCAATTCCCACGACGACCTGACCGTCTTCATCAAGCATCACGGGAACAGGTTTACCACCGACTTTGTCATTGATGGTGCCGTTGACGGACAGGATCGCATCGCGAACCGCTTCCGCTTCCAACCGGCGCACCGACATCCGTGACAGCAACCGGTTGTCAGGGTCAATAGCATCACCTTGCGAGGTGCGCGTGGACGATTGCCGGTAGGCGGTCGACGTCACCAGCAACCGATGCAATCGCTTGACGGACCACTTTGAAACGCCGTGGCCGGAGAATTCCACGGCCAGCCAGTCGAGCAATTCCGGATGCGTTGGCCGGTCACCGAGGACGCCGAAGTCGCCCGGAGTGGCGACGATCCCACGGCCAAAGTGCTTTGTCCAAATGTGATTCACAAACACGCGCGAGACCAGCGGATGCCGGCCATCGGTCAAATGCCTGGCATAGGCGAGTCGACGTCCGCTGGTTGGCAGGGCGTCTGATTTCTCTGGGATCGCGGTGTTGAGCCAGCTTATGACGGAAAGTTCACCGGGGGGCAACGATTGTTTCGGCTGGTCGGGATCGCCGCGATAGAACAAGACAGTTGCAGGGATCTGGCCCGGAACTTCCGTCAACGGGCTGATAAAGTCTTCCACCGGCTTTTGCTTGCGAACATCAGCCACCTGCTCGTCAAACTTCTTCAGTTCCAGAAAGGCCTTGTGATCGTACAGTTCGATCTGGCCCGGTTTCGGATCGGCACTGGGAAAGTCTTTGAGCAGCGCGACTTGTTCGGGTGTGCGATCCTTGTCCGGCGTGTTCCGAGCGGCCTTAACGCGTTCACGATGTTCTTCGGGGACCTTGGCCAGTTCCCGTTCGAAGATCTGCTCCATGAACTCGTCGAGTTTCTTCTTTCGTTCCTCCTGAATCTTGACGGCCGCGGCTTCGACCTCGGCGGCTTTCGCGCGATCGGCATCGGTGTAGAGCGTGACGAGACGTTGTCCCGGCGCCCGCCATTCTTTCCAATTCAAGGCTGGTTCAAAAATCGCTCGCATCCGGTAGTAGTCGGTCTGAGGAATTGGGTCGTAGCGATGATTGTGGCATTCCGCGCAACCAACGGTCATACCAAGCAACGATGTCGACACCACCTTGATTGTCTCGGCGACAACTGCGTTACGAGCCACCTTCTGGTCGACGCCCTGTCCTGTCCCGTCCGCAACCGTTCGTAGAAAGCCGGTTGCGATCAAATGATCCTGTTGCTCGGTTGTCAGATTGGCATGTGGCAGAGGAATGAGTTCATCACCGGCCAACTGGTCGATCAGGAACTGATCGAAGGGCATATCTGAATTCATGGCGCGAATCACCCAATCGCGGTACTTGTACGAATAGGCGCGGACCGGATCGGATTCCGTATATCCGTCGGAATCCGAGTATCCGGCCAGATCGAGCCAATGCCTGCCAAATCGTTCTCCATAATGAGGCGACGCGAGCAGCCGATCGATCAACCGTTCGTGGGCATCCGGCGAGGGATCCTGCGAGAATTCATCGACTTCGTCCGGTGTCGGGGGCAATCCCAGCAAGCTGAAAGTCGCTCGCTGAATGAACGTGTGTCGCTCGATATCGAGCGACAGGCTCAGTCGGCGTTCTTCGAGTTTCTGCAACAGGAATGCATCGACGGGGGTGCGCGAGCGATCTCTTGCTGCGACGGTTGGAATGGCGGGATGTTGGACAGGCTGAAACGACCAGAATGCTTTTTCGTCGTCGGCGATGTCCCCAACCGCGGCGACATCCATCGGTTCTTCCTTTGAGGTGACGGCGCCCGCTGCGATCCACCGCTCGATCAGTTCGATTTCATGGCGTGATAGAACCTTACCCTGGGGAGGCATCTCGCCGGCTCGCAGTCGCTTCAACAGCAGACTTTCGTCGGGTTTGCCTGCCACAAACGAAGGACCGGATTCGCCGCCCGCAGACATCAGTCGGCGCATTCGCAGGTCCAGCTTCCCTTCGAACTTACCCTCTTCGCCATGACAGAGCAGGCAATGAGTTTTCAGAATGGGACGAATGTGTTGTTCGAACGTCAGACTTTCCCCGGAAGGTGCATCGGCCGCCAGACAAAGACGGCCGGCGGCAATGGCAAGAACAGCCAAAAATGCTCGAAGCATCGGGAGGCATCCGGGCGGGAAGGACAAGGCGGGCGACGCATCAAAGAATACCTGCCCCAGTTATCCGACTACAAGCCCGAATGGAAAGTCACCCTGTCGCTCCGCCGACAGGACAGCCGCACGCAGAGAAAGGCGGGTTCGGCATTTGGGGACGTCAATCGCACGAAACAGGGCGCGTCAGCTTTTCAATCCGGGAGGGCGAAGCTCCTACTGAGCCGCGATGAACATTGCGAATTTCTCTCTAGCTGCGGCTCGGCAGGAGCCTCGCCCTCCCAACAATCTTCCTCCGATTTAATAAACTGACCAGCCCTGTCGCGAAGGATGCCGTATCGACATTCGGCTTACCTGTCAGCGGAGCGACAGGGTGACTTTTTCATTGATCTGACTTGCCTGTTGGCGAAGCGGGATCAGTGGTTGCTGGCTGGGCGGGGTTCAGCACCCAAAGCATCTTCACGCGATTGGACGATTCGTTACGCAATCCGGTGTCGCGAGATGGCATCCCCTGGCCACGTTGTTGTGAAACGGCGCTTTCGTAACTGTTTTGTTGCTGGGGTGAATTGGACAATGTGTTCGTCAACGGATTGGTCAAAACGTCGGCCGCGCGTCGACTGAACGAAATATAGTTATTGCCAAGAGTCTCGTTCTTGACATCCGCAGCCGCTGAGGCCGAAGGCACAGCACGCTGCGATTCGCTGTTTCCAATTTTCGCCATTCGTTGTCCGGAATTTCCGAGGCGTGCTGAATTGCCAAATTGAGCGGCAATATCTGCCTTGTTCGCACTCCTGCTTCCACGATCGTTTCCACTGAAGCCGTCTATCGAAGAGGCCGTTCCCGCGACTTGCGGATTCCGTTCGGAGAAGAACTTATTCACTACTTGTTCAGCTTCTGTATCGACAGATGCCACTTTCTTAGCGTTCATTGGATCGGCGTCTTTTTGCTTCAATTGCTCCTGGATCGCTTTCTCCGAGTCCCCCATCTTTGATTCGGCGACTTGTGATTCGATTTGCAAAGGCTGCTGATAAGACCAGACCCGTAGATCCGGGTGCTGTTCGACGTCGAACAGAGTTTTTGCCAGTAGATCTCCTTTCGCTTCCACATAGATCAAGACGACCTCCGGACCATTTTTGGCGGCAGCCTTCTCCGCGGATTCGACCCTGGCCTTCTGGTTGACCGTTCGCGGGCGAATGTCGTTCTTGATCAGACAGGCTTCCACCTCGCCAGCACCGCGAGGCACATCGAGCACGGTAAATTCCACCACGGCGACATTGCTTTCTGGATCCACCTGCTGCATCAAATTCCCAACGCGCAGATTGTTGACGAATTCTTCCCTGGAAGGATCAAGCGGGGCTACGCTTTCGGACTCGGCCGACGTGGGACCACCAACCAACGTCCGTTTGCGAAGTGCAGACCCACGCTCATCTGAAGACGCAACGCTGCTGCTCAGTTTTGACGGGTTCTCGACCGATGCATCGGAGGAATGACGAACGACTGCGGCTGGCTTGGTCGCTGCGATCAATGGATCGGACGGCTCTGCTTTCGCTGTGTCAGATTCAACCTGTTGCGTTGCTGCGGCCTTCGGCGAACCAGGCTGTGGTGGTGCTGATGCAACCACCTGCTTCAATTCGTTCAAATCGGACCGGGATGCAGTGGCATCATTTCCGAGATGCGGCCGGGCGACCGGTGACGGTTGCCATTTCATGACAACGAGCACCAATGCGGCGGCCGACAGACTGCTGGCCAGCGCTACCTTCAAATCGCGCAGTCGATGGCGACTGGCAGATGAGTTCACAGACACCGGAGCAGGCTTGGGGAGCGCCAATTGGCTCGTTTGCCGGGCCACATTTGTGGCCAACTGTGCAGGAGCCGTTTCACGTGGGAATGAGTGCAACAAAGCGGACAGTTTGGAGATTTCGTTCAGCTCGCGCTGAGCGTCATCGCTTGCCGCCAGCAGGCGTTCCACCGCGGCGCGTTCGTCAGGCGTCGTTTCGCCATCGAAGTAGGCCGAGATCAATTCGTTGGGAACCTGCGAATTCATGTTTCTTACATCTTCCTGCCGGTTTACGGACACTGGCAAACGTTAACAATACTCAAGCGGAGGGGTTCGGGCGAGGCTGTTTTGCGGAGTCGGGCGAGATCGTCATGGTTCTTCATACCACTCGCGGCAAGGAATGAGGCTTTCATTTCATCTCTTCCCGCGATCAAAAGTCTGTTGAGCGACGATTTAAGGTATTCCATCGGTTTTACAACAATTCGGGTTTCAACAGCAAAGCAAGTTTGGCACGCAATTCCAGTCGTGCCCTGTGAATTCGGCTGCGGACGGTTCCCAGCGGAACTTCCACCACCTCGGCAATTTCTTCGTAACTCATTCCATCCATTTCTTTCAGTACCAGGGCCGTCCGGAATTCCTCGGACAATTCCGCCAGTGCCCGACGTACTAACCGCTGTCGGTCGGAGACGTCCATGGCATAGGACGGTTCCGTGGCCGGATTTTCGTCGGTCGGCTCAAGTCCGGTTGCATCACGCCGCGCTTCGACGGACGTCGACATTCGTCGTGTCTTTCGCTTGGAACTGACGGCAGCGTTCAGGGCAATCCGAAACAGCCACGAGTAAAATGCCGCCTGGCCCTTAAAGCTGGCAAGTTTCTCAAAGGCATTCACGAACGCCTCTTGCGCAATGTCCTGAGCATCTTCAGGCGATCCCAGGGCATGCAGTAAACCGTGATACAAACGATGCTGATACCGCTCAACAAGCTGCCCAAAGGCTTCTCGTCGACCAGCCAGACATTGGTCAATCAGCGTTTGGTCGGGTTGGGAGTTCACGATACCAATGATCAGACGTCGGGCATCCGCCGAAAGTTCCTGGAATTGCTGGCGTTTTGCGTCGCCAGGTCATTTCGCGTTACGTGGGGTTTGCGCGGCGGGATTTACAGATTGTAACGTAAATCACGGGCAGGGATGAGCGACGGGATTATTCTGCCCAGTCGAATCTCAAGTGCTTTCAAACCAAACAGTTCCACACGTTTCCGTCCCCATTTTTCTGTCGTCCCCGCGACTTCGGATTTACGTCACCGAGCTGCAGAAGGTGCGCACTTCAGCGGTGCGCTCCGTTGCTTGGACGGCGTCGACAGCGGTTCCGTGCAAAGTGGTTCCAGAATCGCTGGGCGTCGGGAGAGCCAGAACAAATATCCGAGCGCAACCACGAACATCCCGGCGCTGATCCACTGCGAGATCGTAAAACGCGTTCCGAACAGTCCCGGCTCATCACCTCGGATGAACTCAATCAGAAAACGCGTGATTGGATAGATCAGCAGGCCGATCGCAAATACCTCACCGTTTCGGCGTCGACGACTGAAATACCACAACGTCAGCGCTGCCAGTACGAATCCATCGATCGCGCTGTAGATCTGAGTCGGATGCAATGGCGGTGTACAGAGTGCATCGGGTTGAACCAACCCTTTTTCCACCAGTGCTCCGAACGTGGCGCTTTCACGCGGGAAGCTGACTGCCCAGGGGAGCGTGGATTGGTCGCCATAACAGCAGCCGTTCAGGAAGCAACCGATTCGCCCGAAACCGATCCCCAGGAAAATGGAGGGGGTGATGATATCCAGCAGCGCGAGAGGTCGAATGCGGTTCATATGACAAAACACGAAATAGGTGACGGCCGCCGCGATCAATCCTCCGTACAGGACGATGCCCCCATTCCACAGACTGATCAACGTGACGAAGAACTCCGGAAGCGTCGACACATTTTCAAAGACTCGATCACGATATTGCACCAGATAGAAGAGACGGGCGCCGGCAATCCCCGACAGGAACAACCAGAATGCCAGATCATAGATCTTATCGCCGGAAAGACCGTGGTGAACGACGCGACGCGCGGCCAGCCACCCGCCCGATGCGACGGCGATGAACAGCATAAAGCCGTATCCGAAAATCGGCAGACCGTCTTGAAACGCCGGCGCTCCGCGCATGCGAAGGAAGGCGCCGAGCAGCGGGGCACACGACAGCAGAATGCAGACACCCACCCACCGCACCAGATCCCAACCGTCGTCGGCATTCGGCTTGCCACCCTGCCGGTAGCGATTGATGAGTTGCCAAACACCCATCAACGTCCAAAGCACTAACAACGCTCCAAACGGTCCAAACATCTGCACATTGCCGAACGGGCCGAATGACCAGGGGCGATCGAGTGATATGTGAAACAGAATCTGACGCATGAGCGCATCCTGCAGTTATTGAGATTGGGGAGGCAGCCGCAAGATCATGTTATCAATCAATCGCGTCGTTCCGACTTGAGCCGCGACCAGCGCTGCCATTTCCGGCTGAGGCTCTGGCAATTCACATAGCGATTCGCGATGTACCACAACAGCATAATCGAGTTTTGCGCCGGACGTCATCTCAATTTCATGACGCATCGTCGCTTCCAGTCGTGACACGTTCCGTTCACCTTGATTTACCAGACGCTCTGCGGCACGCAGGGCTCTAGACAGGCACAATCCCGCTTGCCGCTCAGAGGGACTCAAATAGGCGTTTCGACTGCTCAGAGCGAGGCCATCCGGATCGCGGATCGTTTCACAGGTCACGACCTCCGTTGGCAGATTCAGTTCACGGGTCATGACGCGAATCAGCGTCTGCTGCTGATAGTCTTTCTGTCCGAAGTAAGCCTTGTCCGGCAGCACAATGGCGAACAGCTTGGTAACGACCGTGGCCACGCCGCGAAAATGTCCGGGACGAATCGCCCCTTCCAGGATCTCGGACAACCCGCTGACTTCCACAAACGTGCGATGTCCTACCGGGTACATCGTTTCCACGGTCGGGTAGAAGACAAGGTCTGCTCCGGCATTACGACAAATCTGCAGATCGGCTTCCCGCGGTCTGGGATACCGATTGAAATCTTCGTTGGGGCCAAACTGTGTCGGGTTGACGAAGATGCTGACTGCCACGTAGTCACATTCCGTACGCGCCCGTTCGATCAGGCTGACGTGACCGACATGCAAAGCACCCATCGTCGGCACGAAGCCGATACGATGCCCGCGCTGCCGGATGCTGGTGATCGCTGCCCGGACTTCCGCAACGGACTGGACAACCTGCAATTCGTTCATGGAGACGGACGTCCGTTGGCTCCTTCCGGAAACCCATAGGCGGGGTTGCGGATGTCAAAATCGCGATCGGTGAGTTTCACATTCGTCTTGAGCTTGCTGTACGTGTACTCTTCAACGATGGGCGGTTCCTTGTCGTTTCTTTGCGGGAAGCCGATCTGCTCAACGCGGATGGCGAGGTTGGTTGCCTTGTCGATCCACAGCCGAGTGATTTTGAATTTGAACTGATCACGCGGCCTTGGGTGAGACGATTCATAGGCGATGCAGGATTCGCCCGTGGGCAGCTTGGCATCCGGATACTTCTGCGTGATCACTTCGTCGAACTTTCCTTCCGCTTCCCACTGTGCGATGGTCCGGTCGAGCAACGTCTGCAGTCCGATCATCGTCACGGGATATTTGTTTCCCGACATCGCCGTTCCGCTCGTGGGGAGCAGTGACATCGTCCCGGCAAGAGCACCAAGCCCGGTCTTCTCGTGAACAAACAGTTGATTGTTATTGTGTCCCTGAACATAAATGACTTCGCGCCCTTCGTTGATGTCCAGAAACTTGAGGTACACACTGAATGGCTCCTGCCGCACCTTTAGATTCATCGTGGTTGTGATCAGCCTGCGCCCCATGAGTTCGCGCTTGGTAAAGATCGCCTCGTAGTCTTTCACTGCCTTCAAGGCTTCACGAGCCTTGTAGGCTTCTTCCAGCGGCAGGTAAAGCGGGTGCTTTTCATCGATTTTTGGCTTCGGAATCTCGTTGCTCGTTACTGAGGAGACTGTTTCGGCACGTGCCGTTTGCGGAATATTCGTGGTCGTGGAATCGCCATTCGGCTTTGAGGCATCATCCGCGCAGGCCGGGATGCTTACCACGGCCATCGCAGCCGCAAACGAAAGCAGGCTGAATCGATGCAAACTTGAACGAACAAAATCAACGACGTCAATCATCACAATCCCCCAAATCAACGACGTCACCGCAAACGATGAACATGTCGCGAAAAAAGCCTCTGGTCGGTTGGCCCTCGACCGCGGGCAAACAGTAACTGAGACTCGAATTTCTGGCAAACCCAATCTAGCAAAAGCCACGCCGGGGGCGTTGATTCTGAGCCAAGATTGTCACAAATCTATTCATGCGCCTGGATTTGGCTGATGGATTCCGCGGTTTTTGAGTGAATCTGAAGTTGTACGGCAGACAGGAAGTTAATGCCACGTCGTCACTTCAGGTGATTGACGATGCTCTGCTCAAGATTTGGTATCCGTTTACGCAAATGCTGACTGAGCGGCGTCGGAGGCTTCCCGGACTGAATCTCCTTCAGGTAGACACTCAATGCCTCTTGCGCAGCGGGTGGACCATGCAGCAGATAATGCACGATCCCCCACGCATCGCGGTAATCGTTTTCACTATTCATTTCCGCCAAGTTACGTTTGGCTTCGAGACGTTCAATGGCCGGTCGCCACCCGTATCGAACGGCACCCGTCAATTCGTGACCATGCTTGGCATGCTTTTCTCGAAGAGCCGGTGGTTCTTCAAAATACTCGGCCAATCCCTCATCCAACCAGATCGGAACGAAGGGCAATGCCGTATGCAAGAGGGCGTGAGTTGTCTCGTGACGGACATCTCTTTCCAGTTTTTCGTTCGCACCAATCGCGAATTGCCGATACGCATAAACTCTGCCGACATCATGCTGGACAAACATCGCCTGCCTGTTCAATCCATCGAGACCCCGTTGTCTCAGGTAATTCTGATAGCCCCCGCGATTGCGAAAGAGATGGATTTGAATCTCGTGTACCTCGCACGTCAGTTTCAATTGCCGTTCGATGTCGGCTTGCAGGTCTCCCAAGTCGTTGACGAGACTTTGAACATTCTGCAAAGCGAATTCTGAACGGATCAAATACGGCTTGATTTCTCGCTCTTCCAGCCACCCGAAAGCCGGGTGCAACGAAGAGAAAAACAGGAACGCACCAAGAATGGTATTGAGTACTCCACGCATTCCGCAGGATGTACCCGAGTTTCGTCGAAATCGTCAAGAGGAAACGCATGACCTGCTGTTGACAGCGTGTTTAACCCGCCATCATGCACATGGTTCCGATGTAATTACGAATTCCTGGTTCACGACGCTTTGATCGAATTTGTCGTCGGAACCGCTTCGTCAGCTCGTCACCACATCAGGCAGTTGCTCGTTCACGAAAGCTACGCCAGTATTTCTTCGGGGCCATACCAATGCCGATCAGGACCAGTTGACTCAGCACAAACAGCCCCAGCTTGATGACGGTTCCTTCCGTAAATCCATAGGAATGCAGGCCCGCTCCCAGTTCGTTAACACCCCACCACGACCAACTGACAAAGATATTACCAGCAATGGCCAGCACGGCCATTCCACGTTCCTTGACCAGGCCACCCCAGCGAGCGTGCAGAACAAGTGCGTTCCACAGGACGATGATCAACGCACCATTTTCTTTCGGATCCCAGCCCCAGAAACGGCCCCAGGAATCATCGGCCCACAGTCCGCCGAGGACCGTCCCCACGAAGCTGAAAAAGATCGAGAAGCAAAGCGTCCCGTAAATCATTCGATACAGATCCCGGCCAATTTCAGGCGTGAGCGACGGCGTAAAGACTCCCCGCAGGACATAGACCAAGCCCAGCAACCCGGCCAGATACGTTGTCGCATAACCCAGCGTGATCGTCGTCACGTGAGTTGCCAGCCAGAACTGAGTATCGAGGACGGCTTGCAGTACGGTAAACGTGTCGCCCTGTAGAGACAGGCCGTCGGCGATCAGCAAGGTCGCGTAACCAGCCACGGAAGCGATCAGATTTCCAATCCCCAGGCGATAGACCAGTTCCAGGACCAGCCCGAGTGCCACGCAACCCCAGCCAATGAAGACAGCCGACGAATACAAATTCGTTACCGGCGGCCGTCCTGAGATATAGATGCGGCTTCCCAATGCAAGGGTGTGCAAGACGAACACGCAGACCAGCAGCCAGAACGTCGCCCGATTGAATCCACGCGTCCATCCCAGCCATCCGCACGCTCCAAGAACAAACGCAACAACGTACAGTCGATCCGCATGAGTAAACGGTTGGAAGTGATTGAAGAACGCTTCAAATTGGGTTGCGAACAACTTGACGTTTTTCGGTGGATGTGATTTCAGTTGCGATAAATAAGCCCCGACAGCGCGGTTGAAGTCCTGCGGACGGCTGCCGCGGAGTTTATCATCTGCGTCTGCGACATCGGAATGTTTACTTTGTTCATACGTCAGAAGAATAGAATCCCATGCTGTGACAGCCGGATTGCTCTCCTCTTTCCCTTGCAGACTCTCCATCAGGCCTTGAACCCAACCTCCCGCCAAGGTCTGCCACTCTTCGTCGTCCTGTGTGGGAGGTATCGCCAGTACGGCTTCGCCATGTTTCCGGATGCCTCGTTCCATATCGATGGCATCCATGATGTAAGCAGCTTTTTCCTCGCGCGTCTTGCCACGAATATTGTTGAAGATCTTTTCCAGGCGACCTGTTCCTGGCGGCGAAACAGGCGGCGTGTCGTATTGTACTTTGCGATGAGCGAAGAACGATCCGTTGACGCTTTGAAATGTCAGAATCTTGGAATGCAATTCCAGCAGTTTTCGCTGGAACGTGTTCAACTGGTGCCTGTCGACCTGGGCGATCTTCCCGGCCTCCAGGACTTGTTCGTGGAACTTGCGTTCGTTCTTTCCAATTTCCTTGACGGAATACCGCATTCCCTCGCGTTTCTTGACCCCGATCAATTCCTGGACTTCCAGATTTTCCACTTTGAAGACTTCGTATTCGCCAGCCATCTCGGTTCCGGCAATCACATCCAGCATCCATTGAATGGCGGGAACCTTCCGCTTGTCTTTATCGTGCCCGACTTCGACAAACGTCCGCCCTGAAATCGTCAACAGGGCGGATCGGGCCGCGGAATCGAGCGGCTTGACGCGGCCACCCTGAACGACGGGAATCTGCCCGAATTCGTACAGATCGTAATCGAGGTCCTTATGGGCCGGGGGAATCGCTGCAGCCGTGATATAGGCTGCCGCGCCCAGAAGCACGGCTGCAACCGCGATTGTTGACCCATGGGCTCCCTGCGTACTCAAATCCACGGTGGCATTCTGCATTGCCTTTGCCACAGGTTTGATTCCCAGTCGTTCGGCCAGTCGCGTCGCATGGACGCTGGATTCGACGGAATCGCTTTGCATCAGGAAACGAACCAGCATCATCAGGAAATGAGACAGCATTCCGATGGCGACCAGCATGCAGGCGACATACGGCATCATCCACCCGGAATTGGCCACAACGGACAACACAGTGAATTCATTCCCTGATTGATCGCGATCGTACCGGCTTTGATAAAAGGTTTCGTCAGCGAATCTGAGAGGATTATTCATCCAGATCGTCTTTTCCTGATCCTTGACTCCTCGATCCGGATCGTCGATGGTGACCGTCGAAGCATAGTGACGGGCCGTATTTGTTCCGATGTAATTTTCCGCGCGCACGTCCTTCAGCCGGAAGTGGTACGACTTGTAATGGCGCTTCGGCCGCAAGGCCAGTTCGTACGTCTTGTCCCCGACCTGGATCTTGTCGGTCCTGCCGCGCGACCAGAGTGACATGCTGACAAGGTAGGTTCCGATGGGCTTGTCCGTCTTTCGATCCGTCAGGGAGACATAGGCAGCGGGCATATCCACCTTGCTCTCCATATCCGTTCCACTGCCAGGCTTCGTCGACTCGACAAATATCTCCGTTCCGAGTCCGGCGGTTGCGACAAGCCTGTCATCAGGATTCAGCCTGCGCAGATGGGTATTGGGAATGAACTGCAGGATTTGAATGCGAAACGGGATGTCGTCGGGCAGGTCAATCGTCTTCCCGGCAACGACCATCGATCGAGGAATTGCGGTGACGTGTTCCTGATCGGCGCTGGGCTTGTCGATGACTGCCAGCTCGAACGTACGGATGTCGCTCACATAGTTCGTCGTTTCACCTTCTTCCAGGTTCATCTGCGTTTCGACCGCCGTCAGCGCGACGTGTAGTTCGTAGAACATCATCAGGCCGATGCCCGAGTGCAGCAGGACGATCCCCGCGCGCTTGCCGAACACAACGAAGCAACCGGCCAGCAACGAGATCGATGCGACGCCTCCCTGTGTCAATTGCCACAGGATTCGCAACGACGCATCGGTGGGTCGCGCCGCTTCACCGGACATGATCAACCAGATCAGCCCGAGCGAAAATCCGAATGCGAGTGTTCCCATCAGCCCGAGCACAAAAGTTCGGCGCGGATTGCGCGGTCTGCCCGAAACGTTCATTGCCAATGTTACGGTTGCGTAGACTGCCGCCACGCAAGACAACGCCAGAAGCCCTTCAAATCCGATCCACAAGGTCGGATAGGGAACCCAGGGCTCGTTCTGAAAGCTTTGTGAATTCCCCGCAGCGGAAATGATGAACCACGTCACTCCACAACCGACGGCGATGGCACCCAGGCCGGCCAATAACCGAGTTCCCGTTGCCACGGCTTTGAAGCGGACAAAGTGCGCGGAAAGCAGGTTCGCCGCCAGCAACAGTCCAATCAATTTGCCGCCAGGGAACCAGATCCCGCCACAGGTTTCGGCCAGGGACTTCAGCCCCTGCATTATCGAAATGCACATCCGTCCGAAGCTTGTCACCTCATTGGGATTCGCCGGCATTTCAGGAACGAACGACGGCGGAAAGAAAATCGGGAAACTGATCCAGGCGACCCAACAGCGGAAGTATTGTCCGATCACTTCCCAGATGTCCTTATCGACCTGGGCAAACGTTCCCGCCAGGATCAAGGCAATCGAAAAGCCAAACAACACCACGGTCAATCGCAAAGACGCCAGGGGATCGAGGGTCCGTTTGATCACGTTCCAAACCGATGTTTCAGGCCGGGTTTTATGGTTCGGCAGCAGATCGACACGGTCGTCAGCGGCAGTTTCCAGATCAATCGCCATGATTTCCCTCGACTTCCTCAAGTCAATGAATTCGTCTTATCGTATTCCTGCCGCTTCAGTATGGTTTGAACTGATCAGAACTTCAGCGATTTCGCAAATGCTTCAAATCGCGACCGTTCCCGAGCAGCCAATTCCGGGTCGCCTGACAGTTTAACGAACACCGTGGCTTCACCGTCAGGAATTATGACACCCAGAATGGTCTTTTCCTTCCCGCTACTAGGATCAGTGCCTGTCAGTTCGGCGAATTCACCTGTCCGCGCGCCAATGGGAAGTTTGGTCAACGATTTCGCGAGTTCGTCGTCTGGCAAAGGGTTCAACCCGACCTGACCGCGCCAACGGTTCAGATTTGCTGCCAGTGAACCACCCGCCCGCGTTATCGAAATGGTGACCACGCGTTCTCCATCCCGAGCTTCAAAGGTCACCTGCGACTTTGGGACAAGCGGAGCGTCGTTCCAACCTTCAGGTTTGTCGTACTTCATCTGTGCCGGTTCTTTGCGGGGACCTTCCATGGGTCGTGTCTTCGCGGGTTCCGACATCCTTCCTGACGGGGCCCCCGACATGGCTCCCTGCGGTTTTGCCTTGCCAGTCAAATTCACATATGTGGCGACGACATCTCCCAATTGGATCCTCTCCGTCGAAGTTGGAATTTCTTCGACTTTGATCGCTGGAAGACTCAGTTGACCCCGCCATCTATTAACATTCTCCAGCAGGCGTTCGGTGGCAGTTCCACCTTGTGTTGGGAACGTGGTCACAGATATCTCGAGCGGCGGTTCACCTGGAATGACCAATGTTGCATAACGTATTCCGGAGGGAGGTTTTTCCTGCCACTTGTCGGGTAACTCCCATTCGATTCGCTCGGGATTTGGAAAACGGATGGTCTTGAGGAATTCGCGAAATTCGGGCTCATGCGCTGCAACGGGTTCGACTCGCCCCTGCAACTTGAAGAACCACATCGCGGGACCCTTTTCGATGATGGCCCCCAGCATCTGCTGTTCATGAGCTGTCTGCGCATCTTCATGAGTTCTCTGGGCAGCCAGTTGATTGCGGAATTCCAGAGTTTGCAGTGAGTCGTGAGTGGCAACTGTGTAGCTTGAGATCGACTCCTGCTTTTCACATCCGGCAAGGACGATCGAAAAGAGGAACAGCGATCCAAAGCAAACGCGGAAACGGAGCCAGGAATTGGTTGATGACGTTGGCACGGGCGCACGTGGCCTTCGTAGCAAAGAAAGTGTAAGTCCGGTCGGGCGGGTGAGCACAAACGGCGGGAGTGTCAGCAGTCCCACAGATTATAGACCGCCGATGGGAGGAAAGTACACCAGTCTATCCTCGCGGTATTTTCGGCCCAAAAACCAATTGTCTTCCGGAGCGGAGGGCGTGAGCCCTTCGGTTCCTGAGCCTTCGGCTCTCAATCAGTGGCGTGCCTCACCTCAATCAATTGATACGTCCCGACTTGTGGCACAGACAGCGGCCGCATCTGTTCATCGAAGACAGAGTGGCTCAACCCGTGTGCCGATAACCCGTTGCAGAAAGATTCGGCCTTCGATCGGCCTCCGTCGGCGAACCACGCCACCCCTCCCTGAGAAAGCATTTTTTGAGTCAGCATCGACAGCGGTTCGTGATTCCGTTCCTCATACAACAGGTCGCAGCCCCAAAGAAGCGGGTATTTTTGTGGAAGCGATTCGCGCCAATCCAAGACATATCCGGTCGCCGATGCAAAGCCTGCGCGGCGCGCATTGAACAATGCCAGCTCGACCGCCTTGGGTTCGTAGTCGGTGAAAGTGACGCGCAGACCGCGGGCCAGTCCGGCCAATCCCACCAGACCGATTCCGGCTCCGAGCTCCAGAACTTCTGCGTCCTTTGGCCATTCAGTTCGCAGGATCGTAGCCACCATCTTCAAAGCTGCCGGCCAGAGATAGGCCCAGTAGGGCATGTATTCGTCCCGATCAAATGCTGAGTGAACCTCGACATCATCCAGAAATGCATCCGGGGCGGCGGGTAGAACCAATCGAAACGGATGCCCTTCGATCGTCCATTCTCGCTCCGCCCAACCTCCTGGAACCTCGGGAAGTCCTTCGGGGGACGGGACCATTCGCGCCACGGCTTCTCGAAATTCGAGAGTATCTTTGCGAGTGGAAGTCGTTGTCACGTTGAGGGCCCCTGTGGCTGATCCGTACCACCATGAAGGAACGGCATCAGTTTTTCGAGGACCTTGGGCCCGATCCCGCGCACTCGACCTACGTCCGCAGGATTACGGAACGGGCCGTGCTCTTCGCGATCCTCCACGATTCTGCGCGCCAGCTTCTGTCCAATTCCATCCAATTGCGCCCATTCCACCCACGATGCGGAGTTAATGTCGAGCGAGTAGTAGTACTCGCGCGGCATTTGGCTGCTCAATTCAACCGGAACCGAACCAAAGTTCGACAGCCTGAGCCATTGAATTCCGAGCAGGATCACCAATGCGGTCACAAGCAATCCGACAATCAACTGATCGGACCGTCGCAACCACAGGGCTGATGTTTCGATGGCCGGAACTGCAGAAGACTTCGTATCAGGTAGAGAAATCTTCGTTTCAGGTGCGTCGATCACGGTCTGAGATTCGGCAGGCTCCGGCACAGGAGGAAAGACGCCTGGCGCGGCAATTTCGTGAGTGGATTCCAGCATCGCAGGTTTGCCCGGCACAACGCGAACGTTTCAGTTCAGGAAGGCCAGCGAAGATACACGACAAAGGCCGCTTGCGCAAGCAGGAATCTTTTGGCGGATGTCAACTACGGTGATCGAAGGCTCTGTTGGCCGACGTTGATATTCGAAAGTGAGGCAACGATGGGTAGAGTGCTACTTCAAATTCGATCCACCCGGATTGGCTGTACGTGGGACGGTCTGTTTTCCCAATGGTGGCGTGGCTAAACGTTGGCCGGTTCCCTTTTGATTCGGATTTGTCGTGTTTCTTGGCACGAAATCCTGGCCCACCTCGTCGACTTTCGGCAGCACCAGTTTATAGCCTTCTCGCGTCAGGAACGTTGCGTCAAATGGGTTACCCTTGAAGAGTTTGTTCCATTTTTCCTTGACACCTTGTTCATTGATGTTCACTTCGTCAAATACATAGACAGTTTCCAATTGTCCGTTTGGATCATACAGTTTGACGGCTGTTGGAATGTATCGTTGCTTTTCGAGGATGATCATGGCCTTGGTATAGTTCTGCATGTCCAGAAGCGTGCGGGGCCGTGCAAGCAGAATCACTCGATCCTTTTCGTCCTTCAGCAACTCCAGTTGAAATCGCCGCTTCATATCTGTTGCCTTCATCCCGAACAAGAACGGGAGAGGGCTGTTGATGATATTTGCCCCCCGATCTTCCGGCGGGATTTCGATCTTTTCATAGGTTTTTTCTTTGGGATCGTTGTCATTCACGACGTAAACGAACTCGCCGTTGCAAATCCATTTCTCTGAACGATCCGCTTGAATTGTGAATGGCTTTCCTTCCTTGCCGAGTCTTGCCGACTTGGCCCCTTTGTCGTCTTTGCCTGGCTTGTGTCCAACGAGGTCAATCCGTCCCTTGTCTGGTGTTTCCACCCAGAATTGACCTTTGGAAACACCTTCGACTTCAAACACCAGGTTGTAGACGGTCCGTGTATGTTTGCCGTGCAGCGTCTTGATTGCCGCCGACTTGATCTCCCACTGCCTTAAGATCTCTTCCAGTTCCGGTGAAAGCTCCGAAATGATCAGATTGTTTGCCGGGGGACGAGGAACTTTTGCATTCGCGGGCGCCTGCGCCCCCGCTTGTGTGATCGGGGCGTTGCCCGATTGAGCCTTGACAGGCGGCTTATTCGTCGGCTGCTGAGCTTTGGTGGCCGAAGGCCCCGACTGCTGACCCAACAGATTCGACGTTGCACCAGCCAGCAGTACCATTGCGCATGGCACCGCTATCGAAATTTGAGAGAATCTCATAATGGAAAATGTCATCCTGAACGGTGGCGTGGATGTCATCCATGATCCGCACGCAGACCGCGCCTCGACCGATGGCCCGAAGCGGACGGGGGCGGGAATGTAATGAAAGATTCAATACGCCACCAGAGCGGTTTTCATCTGAAATTCACCAGTCATTTGACGCGAGCGCTTGGACGTTCCGGCTGCTGGAAGTCATTACTCTGAAAAGCGTTGACTACTTGGTCGCTTCTTCTCGAAATGGTTTTCCGTGCTTGTCGTGTTCCAGATGGGCGCGCACTTCGATCCGATCTTCCTTAGATGCTGCATCGACGATCCGTTAGATTCCGGCAAGGCACTCTTTTGCGTCGCCGAATTCACGCAGGTCCAGCCCCATACGGTCGGCCAGTGCCAGATACAGACTGCAGAGCTTGCGGCGATCATTTCCCGACGGCAAATAGTCGAGCGTACGGCCCGTTTCCAGCGTGCCGCCAAGGCCACCCGCCAGCACCACCGGAACCTGGTTCGAGTTGTGAGCATCCCAGTGCTCGGAAATGAACTGGATGCAGGAATTGTCCAAAACCGTGCAATCCCCTTCCTGCATCGCGGCCAATCTTCCGACAAGATACGCATATTGCTCGACGTGGAACGTGACGATTTTCTTGTACTCCGGTCCAGTATTGGAGTGCGAGTAACTGTGATGGTCGTCACGAATGCCAAGGAATGGGTAACACTGTCCGGAGAGATCGCGTGACAACAGCAACGTGGCAACTCGAGTCCTGTCGGTCTGGAAGGCGAGCGCGATCACGTCGCACATCGAGCGAGCGTATTCGCGCAGGTCAGTTGGAAGTCCGTCGGAGGGACGCTGGCCAGACAGCTTTTTTGCTTCCGTATCATCCTGTGGGCCAGCCTGAAGCTTTCGCACCCGCTTTTCAGTCTCGCGGACCGAGGTGAGGTACTCATCGAGCTTCACTTCGTCGGACGCGCTGACCGTACGTCGCAAATCCTTTGCCTGTTCGAGCACGTGGTCCAGAATGCTTCCCTGCAGCTTGCCGGTCTTGTTACCAAACAAGCTATCGAACGCGAGTGACGGATAGAGTTCAATTGGAATCGGAGATTCGGAATTCTGCCACGAGATATGCGACGCGTACACCATCGAATACTGACTCTCGTGGAACCCGCTGACGGGGTGCTCACAGCCGAGCACCAGGCTGGGGACGGCCGATTCCTGCTCGTAACGACGTGCCAGCAACTGGTCCAGACTGGCGGCGCCGCGAATGATGCGCCCTCGCTGCAATGCGACACCCGACAGGATGTTGCCCGTACATCGCGCATGCCCACCGCCGGCGTTACGATTGAACAGACCATTTAGGACGTTGATCTTCGTTTTGAACGGTGCGAGCGATTCCAGGCTCGGCCCCAGTTCCATTGCCTCGCCCTGTCCTTTGGCCCACCAGTCTGGTGGAGAAATGCCATCTCCCTGGAACAGACAGGCGAACCGCTTCGGCGCCGCGGTGACATTCACCGAATCGTTTCCCCAGACGCTCACTGACTCAAGCCACGGGAGCGCCACAGAGACACTGAGTCCCTTCAGGACCGCACGACGCGAAATCTTTCGGTTCATCATCGACTGATTCCCTGGTTCTGGATTCGGAAGCGGCCGGTACTGAAGTCGCGACACCGCTGATTGCGGAACTGCGAACTAAGGACGATGGTTTCAAACAAAGGTACGAAGCGATCGTTGTTCTTGTCGAGAGCAACTCGCATTTCGTCCAGCAAGGCGTCATCGGACAACTGCAGCGAGCGCCCCAAGGCATATCCCAGCATCTTACGACAAAGTGTACGGATGAAGTCGTTGCGGCGTTCCTGAACGAGATGACTTGCGAATTCAGGGACGCCTTGGGATTGTGTCCCGTTCAACAGCCGGACGACGTCATCGATTGGCCGACCGGCGAGATCTTTTGAACGCCTGCGGCCAATTCGGTCAAAGCCTTCCATGGACAGTCCGACGGCATCGAATCGTATATGGCAACGGGCGCACTTTTCCGCTTCGACGTGCAAGGCGAGCAGTTCGCGAATCGTCTTTCCGTTCGTGTCAGTCTCCTTGGCGGGAAGAGCAACAACATCCGCCGGTGGAGCTGGAATGTGTTCACCGAGCACCTTATGAACGACCCAGAATCCTCGCTTGACCGGGCTGGTCCGTTGCGGCTGCGAATTCTTTGTCAGAAATACAGCCATCCCAAGAATACCGGCTCGACCCTGATCGTGAAGACCCTGCACCATCGCCCACTCACTTTGCCGACCATCAAAAGGGATGTCGTAGTGCCGGGCGAGCCGCTGGTCGACGAACGTGACGTTCCCGTTCAGCAACTCGGTGATGGGACAATCGTGTTGAATCAGATACGTCGCCAGGCGCGTTGGCTCCTCGAACATCGCCTGTTTGAGCGATTCGTCAAAGTCTTTGAAGACGCTTCGATCAACAGTTTCCTGTTCGATAAAATCACGGTATCCCAACCATTGACCAAAGAACTCGCGAGCGAAATCGGTAACCCTGGCATCCTTCAGCATCCGGTGCGTCTGCGATAGCAGAACCTGCCGATCCTGAAGCTGACCAGCGGTGGCTACGGCTAGCAAATCGGCATCCGGCATCGACGACCACAGGAAATAGCTCAGTCGCGAGGCGAGGGCGAAATCGCTGAGCGGTTGCACCATGTCCCCGTCTGGCGATGAAACAATGCGACAACAGAAATGCGGTGATACCAGGATTCGGACGAGCGACGCACGCACCGCCTGCTCAATCCCCTGGTCCTTCTGATTCGCGATTTCATGATAGAACGTCCGTAAGTCGTCAAGCTCCTTTGCCACAAGCGGTCGCCTGTAAGCAGACTGCGCGAACCGCTCAAGATTTCGCAAGTAGATCGGTTCGGTCTGCAGCAATTGCATCTGCCGGAGCTTCAACCCGTTCCGAATCTGCTCGAAAAAGATGTGGATGGGGTGAGCTGCCAGTTCTTCCAAGGACGCTTTGACATTCGACCGGTCCAGATAAACTCGCTCGAACCGGTTCAAAGTCTCTATCTCGACAAGTTTTGGATCTTCTTCCTTGAACGAATCGAAATCGGGATGTTTCAGGAAGTTTCGCTCAGAACGCTCGAAGAAGACGAATCCGCGGAGCATTCGTTCGGTGATCTCGGTGACGAATTCCAGCTCGGTCCAAAGTCGGTCCAGTTCGCGATTCTCGTCTTCGCTCAAAACGATTTTGCAAAGCGGTTGATCGTCCCGGAAAAAGCCTTCAATCAAGTGAAAACCGGCCGACAGGCCACGAGGGTCGTCGACATAGTAGAATCGGTTAGGAAATATTCGACAAAATGCTGCACCGGACACGGCGATGTCGCGCGTCGCCGGATTGGCGGGATCGACCAGCAGATGCGGCGGGTCGCTCGAATCCCTGACAGCGACCTTGCCATCCGCGTCGAGCATTCCATCGTGCAACGCAACGGTGGCGAGACCTGACTTCGAATGCTGACGATCGAGTTCCGCTTCGACGTAAAATCGCATCTCGCGCGCCTCGCCCAGCGATTTCACTGGAACTTCAATCTCCAGCGAGCCCGGAACAGCAAGGACGCAGGCGTCGGGATCGATCGTATCTCCCAGCGGATGGATACCGAATTTCACGCGATCGAATTGCTCAAGCGACTGCTCAGAGAGGATTTTCCGTAACGAGATATTCCGCTTCTCGTCGTTGGGCTTGTAGTCGTCTTTTGCCGTCGTGAAGTTCATCGACTTCAGGATCACGTACGCGTCGCCGGATTTCGGCTCCGGGCCGAAATTCGCGACATTCAAGACAATCTTTACGATAGTTTGGCGATCGAGGTTTTTGAAATCCTGGTGCATGCGCCGCCCAGGTTGGATCGATTTTGAGTCAAACGTATCTCGTTCACCTGCCGTCTTGCGACGACGCTCCAGGTGCTGCACGGGCGCGTTTCCAGCGCTAGCGATGATTGCCTCGGTTTCCCTTGGGCAAATGTGCTTACTGAGAGTCTGAATTTCGCGCGTCAGACGCTGAATCGCAGTTCTTGCTTCATTGGTGACGACGGGCGCGGTGACATCGGCCGGGGCAGGCAATTGATTCCAGCGACGACGTAACCAACCGATATAGAAGTCGTCTGCTTCGGGATCATCGTTCAGAATTCGATTCAGCGAGTGCAGGTATTTCGGGCTCAGTTTCCGTTCGCGAGCCCATTCCTCAATGGTCACTCCCTTCGCAGTCATCTGACGGTACCGGTGCTCCCAGCATGCTGTCAGGTAAGTTTCATAGTCGACCTTGTGCTTCTCGTAGAACTGCAGGATGGCCTGCTCGTAGAACTTTGAACGATCCGCAAACGTGGCAACCGGATAGGGGGCGAATTCGAGCCCGGTCGTCGTGAGCAGTGCATGATCGGCGACATGCAGGGCGGATGCATACAGCTTGGCGAACAGACTTGGAGACATCGTCAATGCCTCGCCGGTGTTGTCGAAACCTTCTCCGGCGGCAGGATCAACAGGAAACGATCGAGTCGCGCGGATGTCGACACCTGTTAAGTCGCGGATTGTGTGATCATATTCCGAATTGCTGAGCCGTCGTGACAACACAACCCCCGGATCACCTGCCAGTTTCCTGGCTTCTTCGTCCAGAACTTTCCGTAGGATTCTCAGTATCTCTGCTCGCAATTCGGCGGGCGGCTGCAGCTTCGCCGCCTTCGGTGGCATCTCTTCGCGCTGCACAAACGTCATCACATGTTCCCACTGGCGGAAGTCTTCAGCAGCACTCTCCGCCGATTCAAACCGCTCCAGATTGAGTTCTGCTTCAGCCTTCTTCGAATTGTGACACTCAACGCAGTACGTTTTGACGAACGGCACGATCCGCTCGTGAAATAAATCGGTGGCTTTGACCGGAGATGACTGGACGGAGTAGAAGCAGCCAATGGTCCCCACTACGACCAGGAGATGCCGGAACGAAATTGAGGTCGACGAAACCATCGGCGTCTCAGCTAGGAGTGACCAATTGCGGGGATGATTGAGGCAGGATCGTCGCGCCATCGGTTATTGATTGCGCAGCGATGAGGGCTGAGTTATCCACAACGGAACAACGTTGGCTTATTGTTGTCCCGGCGCAGATGATATGCAAGACTGACAGAAGCAGTCGTCGTGCCCGCTCTGCGAAATCTGTGCAATCTGCGGACTAGTTGCATCTTGCTGCAGAACACCAACGCAATCGCTGCAATCGGCTGAAATCTCTTCCCACGAACCGAGGGTTTGACAGGATGCGCATGCTTCTTGTTTTTGGAATCGGCGTCGCTTCCGTCATGGCTGCCGCCGCGGCGGAACCCCGCCACACCATTGTTGTTGATGACTATTTCACGGTTGCGAGCTTGAACGAACTTGCTATTTCGTCAATCGCGAAGTCCGTCGTCTATGCCGAGGGGCGCTGGCTGGAAGCGACGAACAACCGCAAAAGCGATCTTTGGGTTGTTCCATTTTCAGGCGAAAAGCCGCGGCGACTTACGTTCGACAGTGCCAGTTACGACTCATTGCGATTCAGCTCGGATGGTCGATTCGTGTACTGTCTTTCGCGATCGCTCCGGGAACCACAATCTGGCCCTCCTTCTGATGGATCGCGTCAGATCTGGAGAATTGCTGTGGACGGATCGGATTCGATTCCGCTCGGTCACATCGACGGAGGGATCGAAGGCTTCGATCTTTCAACCAACGGCGAATGGGCTGTATACATCAAGTCCGCCACCGAAGATCAGAAAGAGTGGGCAGCACTCCGTTCCCGCTTTCCTGAGATCAAGTACGGCGGCAGGCCGAAGACTGTGACGACATTCCACAAACTCAATCTGAAGACCTTGCGGACTACTCAAATAGCGGTCATTGCCGGAGCGGTCGATGAGTTCTCACTTTCTCCCAACGGAAAGCGAATTGCCATGGTCACGGCACCTGACAGCAGCGTCATCTCGATGGAGGGGAAATCCCGAATGACGATCCTTGAAATTGCCGATGGTCGTACCATTGACCTTCCCGACGACAAATGGCGAAAGGATCTTCCATCCCCTTATGGCCGACTCGCGCAGCCGCAATGGTCGGCCGATAGTCGCGTCCTTGCATTTGCCATCGGATTTGATGCCTATCCCAGTGAAGTTTTCGTCGCCGATTGGAATGATCGAGCCCAACCTGAAATCCGAAGAGTGCTCCGTCCCGGCCATGTTTCATTGCATGGGGGTGTCGATGGCGGGCTGGTGCTCCGATGGCGAGGCGAAACGCGAGACCTCTGTTTCCTGGGAGATGATCATGCCCGCGTCAGAATCTATTGTGCCAAAGATGCAACCAACGGCGGTCCGGTGGAACCTCTGACGGACTTGGATGAAGTTGTTGACACGTTTGTCTGGGACCAGAGCGGAACGTCCATTGCCGCCATTCGAGGACTTCCCGACAAATTGAATGATGTCTACGTGCTCAGGCCGACAGAGAAAGAATGGAAGCAGCTTACCGACATCAATTCGCACACCAGGAACTGGAGTCTTCCCAAAATGTCCGTCGTGACGTGGTTGGGAAATGAAGGTGAACACGTTGAGGGGGTATTGGAACTTCCAGGGGATAACCAGCCCGGAACTCCATTGCCGATGATCGTCAATCTGCATGGCGGACCAACGTTCGCCGCACCGTATCATCTGGCCCCCGGATTTACAGGAAACGTGTTCTATGCCAGTCAGGGATACGCTTTTTTTCACCCAACTATCGTGGATCGACGGGGTATGGTGACAAATTCATGACCGACCTGGTCGGCCGGGAGAATGAGATTGAATTGGAAGACATTCTGAGCGGTGTCGATAAATTGATTGCCGACGGGATTGCCGACCCGGAACGAATTGCTGTTGCCGGATGGAGCAATGGAGGATATCTGACGAACTGCCTGATCGCCAAAACGGATCGTTTCAAAGCCGCCAGCAGTGGCGCCGGTATTGTTGATGTCACGATGGAATGGGGAACCAATGACGAACCGGCATTTCCCATGAATTTCAATCGGGGAACTCCCTGGGAAGTCCCCGAGTCCTATCGGCGGGCTTCCCCGATTTTCAAATTCGGCAAAGTGAGAACGCCCACGCTATTTCATGTCGGCGAGAATGACCTGCGCTGTCCGCGGGGACAAACCGATACCGCACATCGCGCGCTCAAAGAATTTCTGAACGTGGAAACAGAATTGCTGGTCTATCCAGGCGAAGAACATGGTTTGGATTCGTACTCCAATTGCAGAGCAAAGCTGACTTGGGAACTGGCGTGGTTCGATCACTTCGTCAAGGGCAAGCCGAAGCAGTAGTCGGTCTCGGAGTTAATGCTTGCCGTTAATTTCCGTGTCCGAAATGCAGTGCGCGGTTGATAGGCGTCTCAATGCCGAAGCTCCAGATTCTTGAACGCCAGCCACAGCGCTCCCAGCAACGTCAGCAACAGGATGATTCCCGTCAATCGCCAGATCCGTCGATCGGAGTCATTGGATTGTCCTATCACCTCGGACGGCTCGGTAAGGATTTCAGATCTGGGACTGGTTTGATTCTGGTTCGTGTCACGTGACATTTGTTCCGGCAGGCCAATCACTGGTGGTGCGGTAGAAACTTTGCCTGTTGGGATTCGCAATGGAATCGGAGGCGGAGCGGGTTTTCGTGCGACTGGGATCATCGTGGAACTGGAATCAACCGAGGGATTACCACGGGATTCGGTTTTTGCTTCCGTCGCCGTATTGGTTCGAGTTACAGAATTCAGAACCTCGTCAATCCTGTTTTCGGCGATTCTCTGAATGTCCCTCAACCAGATGCGTACATCCGCGCTGCGGCGTTGCAAGCTGTCAATCGGATAGACCACGAGGCATTCGTCGCGAATCATTTTCAGCACGTCGGCATCGTACGCTTGCCATGCCGCATCGTCGGAAAACGTATAAGCGGCCCTCGCACACATCAGTTGAAGGCGGCGGGCTCGCTCAACCATTTGTTTGTCGTTGTGGTGCTGATACTGATGAAGGAACCTTGTTGCCGACTTGATGTTCGACAGCAAAGCGTCTCTTTGATCCGACAGACAGGGCATTCCAAGCAATTCATAGAATGTGCGAGGAATCAAGTCATGTTCGAGCCAAGTTTTTAGGTGATCCACTGCCGGTGTCCCGGAGTTCGTTCATGATGTGCCCGTGGCCGTGTCGCTCCGCGACACGGATCCCGAGTTGCGGAGCAACTCGGCCACATTATTTCAGCAGGTTTGTAAAAGTCACTTCAACTTGGCTGCAGCCCTTTTTGCGGCTTCCGTGCCGGGGAACTTGTCGACGATTTTCTGAAACCATTCGCGTGCCGCATCCGCGCGTTGCAGGGTTTCAAACGATTCCGCCAGTCGCAGGATCTTGTCGGCCTCTGTTTCCAATCTTCCTCCGTACCACTTCTGCCATTCCTTGGCGGCGGCTGCGCAAACGGCAACATCTGAGCAGTCCCCGGGACCAAGGTCCTTGCCGGCAGCCTTTGCCAGCGCGTCGTGGGCGGACTGACGCACGGAAAAATCTGCGTCTGTCAACATCGGGATCAGTCGTTGCGGTACGTGGAAACGATCTCGATCCGCCGCGACCTGGACGGCGGCGCGGCGTGTCTTCAGGTCGGAACTTTCGAAGTCCTGAATCAGTGACTCATCCAGCTTCTTTTTAAGTCCAGTGATATATCGCTGGCGATGCCACCAACCGGTCCATTTTTCAAATGCCTCACGCTGCGCATCGGGGCTGGCATCTTCCGCAGGTCCAAAATCCTCGTCGCCTGCAAGTTTCGCCAGGGCGCGTCGTGATGCCTGCCGAATTCCGCTTTCGGCATCACGAACCTTGGGAATAAACAGATTTCCGTCTTTGGCATCCTTCTGTGAAAGAGCTTCGATCGATGCCCAACGCCACCAAAGGTCCCGATTTCCGAGATTCCTTTGCAACTTCGATTCATCTTGCTTCAGCACTTCAGGCACCAGCTTGTGTTCCACCCACCAGCGCTGCCAGGACGACCGGGCGTGTCGACGATCAAGGTCGTTGGCGTTCGAGTTCGGTCCAAAGTCCCTTCCGTCGCAGAATTCGACGAGCGCCTCGTGCGCGTCCTGCCTGTCTGTCGAAGATGCTTTTGAATCGAGCCACTGATCCACCAACTCTTCGTACAAGCGCGTCACCAGTGTCAATTCATATAACTCAGGAATTTCGTCCTTGGGAATGAACCGATACGTTCCGCCAGTTCGATTGGCGATTCGTTCCAGTTCCTTCTTGCCACTTTCATCCTCGAATGCGAGTGTGTTGACGCGAATCTTCCGCTGCGAGAGCAAATCGAAGAGATCATCCTCGAGCGGATCGAAGTTACCGTCACTAAGCAAGTAGATCGCTTGAGGGTTCATCTCGGCGACGATTTTCAACGCTGGTGGCGGATTCGTTGCACCTCCTCCGTTCACATGTTTCATCCATTTGTATGTGCGCACCTTGTTCAGCGGGGAAGCGATGACGGGTTGCTTTTGACCATCGAACATCAGAACGGGATTGTCATCGAAGAATGAAACGTAGTACATCTGTTTAGGGTGCAAGTTGAGTACGGAATTCAGCAATTCCAGTTTCGTTCGTTGCAACCGCAGGCCGCTCATACTTCCCGAACAATCCACAACAAAGCCGATGTTCGCCGCCTTGGTTCGAACTCCAAAGAAAGCGACATCCAGCGGGTCTCGGCCGGTAATTCGCGAGCTGGATTCACCCACACTGGACTCGGGCGATGGGAAAGCCGGCATCTGCTCGGAATCACGCTGCAGTCGGAGTTTGAATGATGCGACGTCCGTAGTGTTTCCGCCGGTCGGCACTCCCTTGGCCTCGGATCGCTCGACAAATGACTGCGGTGGATAGCCGGCGGCGGTTACGGCAAATTCATGCGTCGCCGATTGGAGTGTCGCAAGTTCGAACTTTCCATCCGCATCACTGACAATGGAATCATTTCTGCCGTCAATGGTGACCTTTGCCCCTGCCACAGGATGTTGGCTTCCGGCGTCGATCACCTGCCCTTTCACCGAATAGGCAGTCTTTAGCCGGACCAACAACGGCATCGCGTCGGAACGACTCAGATCCTGCTCGATGTCTTCGGTCAGATAACCTTTGGCTGCTGCTGCCATTCGAATCGGCCGACCGGGCCAACCGTCTTCAGCAAACTCGCCCCGATCATTGGTGACGACTGTCCGGTTGGTTCCGATGATCGTGAGCGTCGCCTGATCTATCGGCTGGCCGGTTGCCGCCGACACAACGCGCCCTTCAAGCCTTGCGGTTCCACGTAGTTCAATGGATACCGGAGTTTCTTCATCGGAACGGATTTCGTGGGTGACAGACTCGGCCTGAAATCCGTCGGCGGTGACCTGAAGCAGAGTACTTCCGGGGACGACCCCTTCGAATCGAAATCGACCTTCGGCGTTGGTTGTCGCCGGCAGTGCGACTCCCTCCAACTGGACCGAGGCCCCTTCGATCGGTTGCTGATCGAACGCCGAAACGATTTTGCCGCTAAGCACTGTCGCTCCATTCAATTCGATCTGAACTGCCATGTCGCCGGGTTTCAGTTCGGCTTCTGACTGACTGGTCTGATATCCTCGGCCGATAACCTGCAGGGACGCCGTTCCTGTCGGCAGGTCGACCAGAGCAAACCGCCCCTGCTTGTCAGTCGCTGTCTTCCACCGTCCATCAGACAGTCGGACTTCAGCATCACTGACAGGCGTTCTTTTGGCCGCATCTAACACCACACCATTCAGGCGCGCGGGGCCTTTGAGCACAATGGGCCGCGTCTGACCATCCCGTGTCGGAGCTTCCCTAGTCACGATTTGCGTGGCATAACCTGCGGCCGTGGCCTCCACTTGCTGAGACCCGCGCTGAACGTTCGTCAGATGAAACCTTCCCTCAGACGACGTTGTCGTGGTGCTGTCCTGACCGACCAGTCGAACTTTGGCCGAGTCAATTGGTGTGCCCGTCGAATCCACGACCTGACCATCCAGCGTCGTCAAATCAGGACGCAGCAGAAATCGCAGCCTTGTCGGTCCCGTCGGTACAAGTGGCCGATCGAATTCGCGAGTAAAATATCCCGGTGCCGCGACCTCAAACTGGCATGTTGTTCCCGGCAACTGTTCGTAATGAAATATTCCATTCTCGTCGGCCTTCGATTCCGCCGATCGACCAACAATCTTGACGATTGCATTGGAAATCGGCTGCTTGCTGAACGCATCCGCGATCGTTCCATCGACGGCGCCAGAACCGGTCAGCGAGACGAGAAGTTCTGGCGAGTGACCTGGTTTCAAGTCGTTTTTCACGCGTTGTGTCTGGTAGCCTGTGGCCGAGACCTCGAGTTCCGATAATCCACTCGGCACGCCTGGCAGCAAAAACAAACCGACATCATCAGCCGTTCCTGCGTGGCCGGATTCCGGCATGCGAATAGAAGCATACGGAATGGGATGATCGGTTCCCTCTTCGACAATCAGCCCCGTCAACTCGGATTCACCATGGAGTGTGACTCGTTGCATGTCTGCTGGAAGAGGACCGGCCGGTGGTTCCCACTGCGCGGGTCGATAACCCGGTGCGGAAACCTGCAGTCGTTCGCCGCGACCGTATTTGAATTCCCATTCAATCACAGGATCCTTCGTGAATAATCCATTCGTCTCCGTATCGGAAGATTGCTTAACCTTGACTCCCAGGATTGGTTTCTCGGTGATGGCGTCAACGACCTCGAACTTCAACTTGACACTCGCGGCGAATCCCGGTCGCCCGGCTCGATCCCAGGTGACGAAGCCACCGGCACAGACGAGTATCAGGCAGGCAATCATCGCCAGGACACGACTCATCCGGCTGCTCTGAGCTTTCGTTCCACAACGCGGACATCGATGTCGCAAATTGGGGTCATCGAAAAAGGCGAGCTGACATGATTCGTTGGGGCAAATGGCCATCTTTCCACTTTTGGAACGCCGTCGGTCGTATCCCCAACACCACAGAAGCCTCCAGTGCCCCTGGACACGTACCTTGAAGAACATCCCCGGAACGAGCGTTTCGTCCGTGAAGACGCGATCGAGTCGCTGTTGCATGACTGCCAGCAGCGCACGATCCGTTGCAGTCTTGACCACGGCTTGCTTGAGTTTCGCCCGCAGTGCGTCGACTTCCGTTCGAAGAAGGTTCTGCATGTCGGACTTGGTGGCCGGAACGATATTGGTTGGCTGAGCCGCAATATCGTCGTCGCGCCAGAAGAAACGAACGGTCTGACCATCCCATTGGGCATCTGCGGCAAAGCGGCCCAGCCAATGCCGAATGCTGCCGGCATTGGCAGAAAATCGATCCAGCACCGGAAAACCGGGTTGCACAGCGATCGTTTGGAAATCGCGCGATCGTTCATTCAGATCGATGCGAAGGATGGACCACGCCATGCTGAGAACTCCCCGATCTATTTCGCGCTGATTTCAGGGGGTAGCGACAACCGATAGTGCTCGGCTTTATAAACATGGTCGATGATCTTATCGGAGCCGACAATTTCCAGACCGAATGGTTGCCAGACCATTGCTCGTTTGTTTCGGCCGACATGGTAAATCGAAGGTTCTGTTTGGCCGTGACGATAGACTTTCACAACCGATTCCGATTTCGACAAATACTTTTGCAACAATCCCGGGTCCTTTTCCGGAACCTCTTCGGGGACGACATTAACAACAAATTCGTAACGTCCCGGTTTGAGCGGGTGAATCCTGAGAGTCTCTGGTCCGTGTCCATTCTGATTCGACTTGTGAAGCGACAGATTGTCCGCTTGTAGATTGCCAGAAAAGACGTGCGCGTCCGTCTTTTGATCTGCGACTCGATACAGATGGCCGTCCAGGTCCTTGACTCCGCCTCGCCACGATAACACCATGAACACTTCGTCCTCTTTGGGTTGCGGACACAAACAGATCAGTTCCTGTTCTTCATCCGGTGAAGGATTGACTGCAATCTGATCGGTGACAAATCCCGGCGCTTCGACGCGGATGTTGAGCAATCGCGGGGGAAGCGCGTCCAGTTGAAAACGCCCTTGATTGTCCGTTTCGGCCTTTGATTCCAGGCCAAGGATCGAAAGACGCGCCTTGACCACCGGCTTCTCCGTTTCCGCATGAACAACGGTACCCCGCAATGTCAGACTGCTGCGGATTTTGAGAGGCCCCAGGGACTGCACCTGGCCTGCTTTCGCATCGACCGCAAGTGTCTTTTTCGCAAACATCGCCGCTGAAATGTTCAATCGCGCCGGTCCACCGCGAAGTTGCGGCATTTGAAAATCGCCACGCAAACCCGTTATTACTTTATAGTCCGTGTCCTCCAACTGGACGACGGCGTTCGTGACCGGTTTCCCCGTATCGTCGACGATCGTTCCCGCAATTGTGGCCGTCCCCGTCAATGTGACGTCATGTCGCGTTTCGTGTGATGGTTCAAGCTCCAACTGTTCCGAACGCGATGGATATCCCTGCGCCTGGATCGTCAGTTTTGCCGAACCCGGAAATGCGGCCATCATCTGATAGGCCCCCACAGGATCCGTCTTCGCTTTGAGGACGGTTTTGTCCAGGTGAAGTTCGGCATTGGCGATGGGCAGTCCCGTGACCGCATCCGTTACTTCCCCGGCAATGGATGCATTTCCTCCAAGTAGAACAGTCAGGGGCTTTGAGTCGGGGGTGACCGTTTCAACAATACGGCGCGTTTCAAACCCTTTCGCACTGACTTCAAATTCGATCTGTCCCGATTGGACATGATCAAGCGTGAATTGTCCCCGGTCGTTCGACAGGACTTGATGGTTCGTCCCGACCAATAAGACTTTGGCCCCGGCGACTGGTGCTTCGTCGACCACGCTGACGACAATTCCGGCCTGTGAACTGGCGCCAGACATTACAATTTTCTTCGAAATTGCCTGTCCGGGCTGGACCGTGATTTCCTCCTTTTGAGGCACAAACCCATCTGCTTCGACCTGAATCTGATGCTTGACCCCACCTCGTAATCCCTTGATCTCGAATGCTCCATCTTCTGAAGCATTGATTACGACATCGGACTTCGGAAATCGGATTGCTGCCCGGATGACCGGCGCCTCGGACCAGCGTTCAACCACTCGTCCTGTCAGCGTTGAATTTCCCGACAAGATCACAGGAACACTGGTTTCCGCTTTCGATGCGGGACGAATGTCAAGCGTTTTCGCGATGTAGCCGCCGCCACGTACATCCAATTTTGCAGGCAGGTTGGGAACAGCGTCGAATCGGAATCTGCCTTCGGTATCGGTGCGAAGTTGGTACGGCAGACCGACTAATCGGACGTCCACTTCTGGAACGGGCAGATGCGTCACCGCGTCTGTGACCAGTCCTGCAATCACCGCGTCACCCAGAAGTTTGATTGACAACACGGTCTCTTGAGTATTCGACAGATCTTGCTCAAGCGTTTCGGTTTGAAACCCCGCAGCGGAGACTTCGATCGTTTTCTTCCCGGCCGTAATGCCACGGAATTGAAACTTCCCTTCCTGATCCGTTTTTGTCGCGGATTTGAATCCCTCGACCTTGATTTGGGCATCGGCTAACGGCGCTTGATCAAGAGCACGAATGACCGTTCCAGAGATTTTGGCTGCGCCCGCCAACTTGAAATTTGCATGGCGTTCCTGGCCGGAGACGAGTTCCTTTTCGGTGCGCTCGGTGGCGAACCCCTCCATTTCCACCACGATTTCCTGTTTGCCAACCGGAGCCTGTTTAAAGGCATACCAGCCTTCGGCATCGGTCTGAGCAGTTTGGCCGCTGGCTTCCAATCGAATCACGACTTCCGCCATCGGAAGTTCCTGTGCCTCGGAAATGACTTGTCCAATGAGGATCGCATCGCCCGTCAATTCCAGGTCGGTCGGGGTTGAACCCGATTGCTCGACCATGATTTCCCGCTCGGCGATCGGATAACCTGGCGCCTCGATCTCGACGAGCACCGTTCCTCGACGCCATCCACCACGGTGAAACTGTCCATCCTTGTCAGTCGTGAGTGTCTCCGACGCTCCTTTCGGGCGTAGTTTGACGTCGGGCAGGGGATGATGACTGACGGAATCGATGACGCGTCCGTCGAGCGTTCCGTCTCCAATTAATTCGACGGCGATGTTCGCCTGCTCGGCGGCCAGCACTTCGGCATGAGCCATCGCAGTGCGAAAGCCGTCTCTGGCGATCGATAGTTCCAGCTTTCCAGCCGGCAGGTGATCCAGACGAAAACGTCCTTGTTTGTCACTTCGGGCTCTCCGATTCAGCGATTCAATTTGAATCTCCGCGTCTTCCACGGGGATCTGGAAGCCGCTCCAATTGACTTGCCCCTCGATCGACGACCGCGGTCGAGTCGTCCAGTATCCCCATCCGGCGATGACAGCGACCAGCAATAAGCATGTCGTCACCAGGCCGACCTTCTTCCAGGGGAATCGAAACACGGGGATCGGCGAATGACATTTTGGACAGTTGGTTTCGTCAATCTTTCGTAGCAGATAAAGGCGGTTGCAACTCGGATTCGCGCAAATGACAGGTTGGATCGCCTTCGATTCCGATCGCTGATAGCCCCAGCACCAGACAAGTCGCCATGCGCGCCCGGAATCCTGATAGCGAAACAGTGCTCCGTCCGCAAACGCCACCTCAGGCTGCTTGATCAGAATCTCGAATCTGTCACGGATCAGATTCAGGACCGCCTGCTCCGTTCGACCCCGAGGCTGGACCAGTGCCAGCTTGTCTCGCAATGACTGTACTTCGCGTCGCAAGCTGCCTGCAAAATCGTTCGAGTTTGCCGGGCGGACGTTTGTCGCAGCAATCCGGCGACCCTGATCATCGTTCACATAAAACTGGATGATTTGTGCGTCGAGCCATTCAGGTTCCGCGGCGAATCGCCCCAGCCAGACTCGCAGCAGCCGGGCGGTGGATTGCCCGCGGTCCAGCAATGGCACACCCGGCTCCAACGCGACACGTTGGAAGTCGGCCGATCGCTCAGGCAATTCGATTCGAATAAACGCATTCGCCACGCCCAATTTCCCTTCGAATGATTCTATATTCCGCTCAGGCAAAAGTGAGACGTTTGATCGCGGGAGTAGAATCAGGTAGTGGCCTCATTCGTGGCCGCGAGTGGTAAAATTATTGGATGGGCGTCCCCTGACGCTTTCGGAGCATGATACGTTGTTCCATGTCGAGCAGCGATTTTCGAAGCGGCCCTTGCATCCTTTGCAGTTGTGCCGCATACGCATCCGACCCGGACGGATTTCTGCGTGACAGGATTTCCAGCCGATGTTCAGCCCGCTCTGGTTGTTTCAGTGCAATCGCATTGGCCGCCTTCCAGTACTGGATCGCTTCGCGATTTGGACTCTCGGCAATTGCTACTGTAAATAGCATGTCGGCTTGCTCGTGTTGACCAGCCAGAAACTGTTCGATGCCAATGGCCAGATTCTTATTCCCATCTGCCAGGGATGGTTCGGTGACCTTCAGATTGTCTCCATTCACGACGAACTCGTCGTCGGACGTTGCCCAGAAAGATTCTGTCTGCATTACCGCGGCCACGACCTTTCCCACCAGGGATCGTTGCTCTGGCGAATGAATTCGGCCTTCTAATTCCATGATGCGTCTCCGCTGGTCGTCCGCATTCTTCAACCGCATCTCGACGATCAGCACTCCATCGAGTTTGGACGTCACTTCGATCTGGTCTTGAGTCTTGACAACGAGTTGTTTCAGTTTCGAAGGTTCCAACCTCGCTACGTCGTCCGCTTCCAGCGGTCGAATGGGCGAGGAAGGCTCAGTCGGCTGATCGGCGGTCAGCGGGCGCGTCGCAAGCAGCAGCAGTGCTAGAAAGCTTAAAATGCGTCGTGGAACGTCTTTTGATGCCGTTCGGCCCTTGACCATTATTTTCTCTCGGCTTGAATTGGTCGATGTGGACACCGCATGGGAATCTCGTCTGTTGTTCGAATCTGGGCGTGTCGGGTCAAGCGATCGTGTCACAGTTAAAGGAAATGATATGTTCTTCTGTCAGACTGTGACACGCAGTCAAGATTTCCCTGATGAAGCGGCGACCGAGTCGATCTTGAAACGTGCCAATCGCCCCGCCTGCCCCAATTGTCTACCAGTTTTCCACGGCAAATACCAAACGACCGGACTTATCTCTGCGTGACGTGGTGTGCAATCTAATTCCCTGTCTGGCGGTGGGTTGCATCGCTTTTTATGATATTCCCCACTCACTTCTGAAAACGGCCATCTGTGGTTTGAAGGGGAACGAATGACTGATCCGTTCATGCGCGTGGACGTTTCGCAGACATCGCGAGACTTTCAACCCGTCGCGTTGGAACCAGGATTGCCTCTTCTGGATCGGTCAAATTCGAACGGCCAAACGTTGCGAAAATGGCTGGGATCATTTCTCGCTGAACCCGAGCGAGTCGGGGACCGGGTTGGGTTCTATGTTCGAGACGATGAAGGACGGCGGATCGATTCGGTGTTTTGCGTCCCTGTATCCGACAAGGATCTGGCGGGTGAACTGTCCAATGACTTTCAGGAATTGCAGCGTCGAATTAGTTCGGCAACTCCACAGTCGCCGAACGAACAACTGATCCACCGAATTGTCGGTGACCAGCTTCGGCATTTGTCCGACGACGCCAACGCCCGCGACCGCCGTTGCACGTTGTTCAAGTTTCGCGACGGGAAAAACAAGCTGCATCTTGTGTGGTCGCCAGGTTACCGACGACGCGACACTGAGCCTGCCGCCCCATTGATCTGTACGAACCCCGCCTGCTCGCATCTGTTCTTGCAACGGCGAGACGTCGGCGCCAGATGTCCTGTCTGCCAGGCGGTGCGAAAAGAGACCGCGGTCGAACTACCGAATCGGACCCGTCGAAGATTTCCCGTCTTGCTGTTGTTATTGCTCTTGCTGGGATTGGCTGGTGCGTTTTTCGGTTGGCAGCGGCAGCAGGGCAATAATGTTGAGAAGATCCAGGCTGAGAACCTGACTGTGGAGCCGTCAGAATGGTCCGGCCCGATGGGAAGTCAGGTTCAATTTGTCGTGAAGCGACACGATGCGGCCGGGCCGGTTGAGGTCACCTCCGCGGCGGCGGTCACAGTGTCCAATCCCAAGGTTTTGTCAATCAAACCCTATGAGAACGTCGGCAAGGCACTGAGTCCAGGACGTGCTGAAGTGACGTTTTTTGTTGGAGACTTCACTGCAAAGGCGACCGTCCGCGTCGATCCACGCACCCCGCCGGTCAAGCTGATTCTTCAGCCCGATAAACTGGAACTTGGCGTCGGTACCACGGCTCAGTTCAAACTTCTCGCCGAGTATGAAGGGGGGCGCCAGGCGGACGTGACGGACGATGCCGAATGGGATGCTGATAATAGCTCTAATTTTTTTGTCCATAAGGGCCAGGTCGAAGGGGAAGAACTTGGCAGCGGTCTGGTTCATGCACAATACCGTTCCGACGAAAGTCAGGAACCACTGGAAGCAACCGCAGAAGTCAACGTCCGCGATTTCAAGTACAAAGCTCTGAAGTTATCGCTCGATCCGCATGCCATCACGCTGGGTCGACCGGCGCGAGTTCACGTTGTCGCCACAACAGATTCAGGAACGGAATTCAGCGTTGATGATTCCAAGGATTTGATCTTCGAGACGGTTCCCGCCGACAGGGCCCGCATTCGTGGAACAGAATTGACCCCTGTGTCTGAAGGTGACCTGAAACTGACCGCTCGCTTTCAGGGACTGACGGATTCGGTCGACACTTCGATTGGAAAGTCTGTCGCAACACAACGCTCGCTTGATGTGTCTCCCAGAAAATTGGATCTGAAAGTTGGGGAAATGACCCGGCTGAATGTCCTCTCTTCGCAACCGGATACGGTGCAGGTGAAGTCGATGTTGCCGGAAGTCGTCGAGGTAACGTCGGATGGTCGTGTCATCGGTCGTCAGGCCGGGTCGACCGAATTGCGGGTGACCGATGCATCGGGTTCAGTCAAGATTGCCGCGACGGTTAACTCCATCAGGTGGCAAGAGATCATCCTGGAACCTCCTCTGATTTCGGTCCGGATTGGCGAATCAGCGACTGCGAGAATATACGGCGTCCCCGAGGATGGTAATCCCATTGAACTTGCCCCTGATCTGATCACCTGGGCGCAGTTGCCTAGCCCTGAACTCGTTGATTTCGACAGAACGAATCTCGAAGTCACCGGGGTCCGGCCCACTGGTGCTCGACCTGAGCGAATGACCGCCCGGTTGAGCGCATTGGAAGCATCCGCCGAAATTGAGGTCGTCGCGCCGCCGATCGTCTTGACGTTGTCACCCGAGGGATCGATGGAAATCCCGATGGGGCAAAAACGAATGCTGCAAGTCCGAGCACAATCGGGCGGTACCAATGCGGTCAACGTGCCTGAGAATCAGATTGAGTGGCGGATGTCTCCCAATACGGGATTCGTCATTGATGGAAACAAGATCCATCCCACGAAGGAAAACGCTCAGATGCGTTTGACTGCGATCTACCAGGGGGCGACTTCCAACGAGATCCAGGTTTCATCAGTCGCTTCCACACCACTCACTTTGTCGGCAGCATCCAGCCCTTCGTCGCCGAAAGTGGGAGACACGGGAGTGATCACCGTGAGCGCTGCAGGTCCGGGCGGCCCCGTTCTGCTCGATGAAGAAGGCATGAGGTTCACCTCAAGTGACTCCAAGGTTCTGAAAGTCGATCCGACGACCGGCGCGTTTCGAGCCATTGCGACGGGAAAAGCCACGATTCAGATCAGTCATGGCTCGGCCAGGCAACCAGCAAATGTCACGCTGACCGTCAATCCGTCAGTTCCCACGTCGGTTGGAAAGCCCGCCAGTTTGCGATTGGTTTCCAGTCAGGCCAATCCAATCAAGCTCCCCGTAGGAGCCGAATTCTCCGATTGGAGAGTCGAAGCGGTTGCCGACGATGGGACCGTCACGAACTTTTCCGATCTGGCCACACTGGTCGTGGGGGAGGATTCCGCGGTCGACACATTGGGCAACCTGCTGGACTCCGACAGCAATGGCGTCAAAGCGAATACTGCCGTCGTGATCAGCAATAGCCGAATTGCGGCAGTCAAAGCGGGCAATGCCACTGTGCAAGCCGTGTACGGCGGGATCCGGACAAAAACGGGGTTGAAGTTCGAAGTCGCAGACGCATTGGATATCGATGAGATTCAGCTTTCCCCTGACAGGATGAATCTCCTTGTTGGCGAATCGGCCAGTTTGTCGGCAGAAGGTTTTAAAGATGGCAAGAGCGTCGGCGACATCACCAATCACCCGAAGCTTGTCTGGAATGCGAACAACGAAGACGCGATTCACTTGGATGGTCCTCATCTGACCGCCAGCAAACCAGGAACCTCGCTCGTCTCGGCATCCGTCGGCTCCGCGACATCGAAGCCCGCATCAGTGACGGTGGTCACGGCTGACGATACAGCCGTGACTCCAGCGGTCGCCGGTCGTTTGATCGTCGTTCCTGACAAGTTGAAGATGCGAGTAGGCGACGTCGCCTATCTGGGCGATGAGATCGTTGTCAGACGCCAGCAGGTCGACTTCAGCGATACTTGCGATGTGGCTCCGCCGCCAAACCGCGTCGTATCGTATGACGCAGAAGAACGCTCGTTCCACGCCGTCTCTCCTGGCCGAACGAAGATCACCTTTATCGTCCGGGACCAATCCGCAGTAATGGATGTGGATGTCGAACCGGCGGTTGTGCCCGATCCGAAGTCGGTGGTCGTTGTGGAACCCTCAACGGGACGCGTCGCAGTGGGCGAACATTTGATACTGCGGGCATATACAGTGGCGCCCGATGGCACGCGTAGAGCCGTGTCAGCCACATTCGTCAGTGATGCCCCCGATATTGCTGGATCGTCGAGTAACGGAATTCAAGGGATCAAACCCGGTCGAGTCACCATAGAAGCAAGAGTTCCCGGTATCGATCAATCCGGAAAGGCGCAATTCGACGTTGAGAATCGTGACTTCGAACGACTGGTGTTCCGTCCCGCTCAGATGAAGTTGGCCGTTGGACAACAAAAGTCATTCAAGGTCTTTGGTGTCACTTCCAACGGTCGGGTTGAACTGGCACATGACCCGGATCTAAAGCTGGAAGTCAGCGACACAGACAAAGCGAAGATTTCACTCTCCGCGGCCAATCGCAAGGTTCAGGCACTGGGGCCGGGTGACGTTTCCATTAAAGCGAAATGGAAAGGCCACGAGAAAACTCTGCCGATCAGCAGCTATCTCGATTCCATTGACGATCTGGTCATCACGCCGGATGTGACATCGATCGCCGAAGGAGCGAGCGTCGACTATCAGGTCTTCGCCAGGAGGACTGGCCGACTGCAGCCGCTGCTGCCGGATGATGGTGTGGAATTGACAGTCGCCAACCCAGTCATTGCCGATTCGCAGGAATCCCCATTTCATGTCAAAGGGCTGAAGTCGGGCAAGACTCAGGTGACGGCCCAATACGGATCGTATCGTGCCGTCTCGCAATTGACGGTTGATCCTCGCAGAGTGCCTGTTGCGCCGGTTGCCGATGGTGAATCGCTGCGATTTGTGACCATTGCCAGCATCATGGACCTGACTGATCCCGGCGATCGCATTCGGGTGGCGAAAGTCCTTTCTGACGGGACCGAACAGGATGTTGACAATCTTGTGAAATTGACGGTTCGAGACCCACAGGACGTTGCCGAGATTGATCAAACGGCGGACGGTCCCGTAGTTCGTCCGAAAAAGATCGGTCAGACGCTGGTCGACGCGTCACTGGGCGACCTGAGCACTCAGACGCCGATGCTGGTTTACGTGGGGCCGCGTGTCCCACGCGACCAGGAAATGCGAGTCTCCCCGTCGTCGCTCTACCTTCGCGTGGGTGAAACAAAGCGATTTTCCAAGGCCGAAATCCTTCATGGTTCCGGTGGAGACCCCATTTCCGTTCCCTTTCAGGTGACCGCGGAACCGAACAATGTCATCGAAGTGCTTCCCGACGGCACCATCAAGGGGATGGCTCCGGGCAACGCCGTCGTCACTCTGACAGCCAATGATCCCGACGGCAAATACAGCAGCGCCGCAAAATCGGCATCGGTTCAAGTCGGGGATTTGTCGGATGCCAGTAGTTTGCCCGATCCCCTTAAGACGGCTCAAAACACGACTCATTCAGTAGACACGCGCGTGGGAAAGGGAAATGGAAAAGGGCATGGAGCAGGGCCAGGAGCGGGGCACGGAACGGGAGTGGGACACGGGACTGGGCGGCGTCCGGGAAATAACGGTGGCACGAAGACTGGATCTTCGACCACCGGAACGCGACGGGAACTGGTCCTGAGCGGTCCAACTGAAACGAATGTGGGTGCCGATGTCCAGATGCGAGTCAAATCCGTCGTCAATGGCCAGTCGTCCGACGTCACGGATCGTGCGCAAATGGTGCTTGTCGCCGGGGACGAAGCTCTGGCGGAAGCCAGACCTGGCAGCGTGATCCGGGCGAAAGCGCCGGGAAGGATTCAAATTCAAGCCCGTCTGGACGATCTGACGTCCGCACCACATGAATTGCAGATCCGGCCCATCGCAAAATTCGAACGATTGGAACTGGAAATCGCCCAACGTCGAATGACGGTCGGTGAACAGCGATCATACAAAATCTGGGGCTATCCGCGCGGCGGCGGGGCTCGTCAGGATTTGACGCGCCTCGTCTCGATGGATCTCTCGGCCGGGGATCAACCCAGTCTGCAGTTGAAAACTTTGGAACCGAATTCAGAAGCCCATATCGTCGAACACCGGCCCGGGTCAATCATTGGAAAGCAAGCTGGACGATTCAATGCTCAGGCACGGCTGGGTGACGACCTGAAATCAGAACAGGTCACGTTGGACATCGTGGGCGATGTCCCCAGCGCCGTACGGATGCAGGTCCAGCCCAGCCGCATTGATCTGCGAATGGGTGACGAAACACCGCCAATTGAGGTCCAGGTGGTATTGCAGGGAGATTCGAATTTCCGGACGATTGATCCTTCGTTAGTAGAAACCACCAGTTCGGATCCGGAAGTCCTGAAGTTGAAGGAGCCGGGATTGTTTTCAGCGATAAAACCTGGGCAGACACGTATTAAAGTGACGTACGAAGGCATGGAGCAGACCATTCCCGTCACTGTGAAGTTTAATCCGTTCGCGTCGATCGAGATCAGCAGCGATCCGAAATTTGACTCCTCGACAATGTCAGTGGATCTGACTGTGATCGCCAATTCCTCGGCGGTCGATCTGGACTACCGCACCTTGCTTCCAGGTAGTCACGGCGGACAGGACGACGAGTCAAAATGGGTTCGCGCTGACAAGGATGGAAATCAGTCCATCGCCAAGCTGCACAGTCCCAAGATCCCCCTTGTAAAATCCCAGAACTTTTACTCCGTTGTCATTGAATCCAAAAACCTGAAAACCGGTGAGATCGAGAAACTTCCATTCCAGTTCCGGCTCGTTTCGACATCCAGCAAACCGGCGGTCACAAAATAACCTCGTCTGGTCGCTGAATTCGTAAGATTTCAGCGACTTCCGACGATGGCAGACCTCAAAGACTCGATATCACCATACAGTAGATCGCAAACACCACCTTTCGAATCCTGACGGGCTCAACACATGGCCTTCCCTGATGACCGCGATCGTGAATTGCTAAGACTTGCCTCCAAAGTTCAGGAAACGGCAGAGGATTTGACAGACTGGATGAGCCGTCATAAGGCCGAGCGTCAAAAGACGGATCTCGGCCCGATTTCCGCGACCGACGAATTTCAGTTGTTCAACCTGCGCCGAAAGGCAGGCAACCTGCTGCGCTCCTCCAAGGTTCCCGTGGCCGCAGCCGTCTATGGAGCATCGCAGGTCGGCAAAAGCCTGTTTGTCGGACGAGTATTGCGACCGGCGGACCCACGGTTTTGCCCGTTGGGACGCGATGAGAATCTGGGGCCTCCGTCGTACTACCCGAATCTGGGGTTTGACGACGATCTGAATCCGCAGTGCGGAAGCAACGAAGCGACCGCCATCGTCACTCGATTCACGACCAAGGATCGGTTCGACGAAACGGTTCCAACGCGGTTTCCCGTCCTGGTTCGCGGATTGTCCCGCGCTGAGTGGCTGCGGGTGCTGGCACGGGGATTTCGTTCCGAGTGCGACACGCCGCCCGACGATTTGTGGCAGGAATCGCAACTGGAAGAACTCTTCGAACAACAAGCCATTTTTTATTCCGCCAATGAAGCCGACCGTGAATGGCGCATGGATCTGCTGGACGTTTATTCGTATTTGAAACGCCTGGAACCGCTTCGCTTTCGCGCCGATGAATCGGCCGTCAACGGGCTGATCAGCCGCTACCCCCTGACCAACGAAGGTTACGTTCAGTTGGTGGCACGTCTGTGCTGGAACAGTTGGCCGTCGCTGACCGGACTGTTTAACACCATCTGGAAGTTTCTCGAATTGACTCGGAAACATGGTCGAGAAGGGATCGCCTGTCACTGGGCCGCTGTGCGATTCCTGCTGGACAGTCAGCGAGCTCCCGTCCACGAAAACCGAAATTCCAAGGTCTTGCCTCGTGTCTCGTGGAATGATCTGGTTGATCGCGTCGAAGACGGCTGGTATGTGCTCGACTATCAGCCCGGTCAAGGGCCGCCGAAGCAGGACCTATCGACAATTCAATCGGCCATGTTGGAACTCGTTGTCCCGGTCCTGCCAGACAGATTGAACGAAGAGTGGCGCCATGTTCTGGAACAGATCGACATCCTCGACATCCCTGGCATGCGCAGTCAGGGGCGAGGCGCCGAGGAGGGACTGCTCAAGGCCGCCGAGTCGATCGATGACAAGATGAGCATCGTCAAGCGGGGCAAGGTCTTCTATCTGTTCGATCGCTACATCGAGGAAATGCAGATCCAGACGCTGCTGCTGTTGATTCGATACGGCAACCTGGAAGTGAAGGGGTTGCTGAAGGAATACGTCGACAAATGGGGCCGGATCAGATACGGGAAGGACCAATGGCCTGGAGACGTGCATGAGGATCCGCCCGCACTTTTTGTCGGAATGACCGGGATTGACGACGAGTTCCGTACGCGCGATCCGAAGAGTGAAATCTACAACGTCCGGCTGAAGATCATCGTTTCCGAAACCTTCAAGGAAGTCATGACCGATTTCGGCGGGGCGGGTCGTCGTTTCACAAATATCTATCCGATCCGCTATCCGGGCACATGGGATGCCGACTTGGCGCAACGCCAGAAATACGGCCTCGAAGCCTGGGAACTGGCGGGACAGGCGTTTCGCGATTCGGAAATGGTTCAGGAATACGTCGCCGATGCAGATCGAAAGTGGGCCGCTGCGATGGAAGACGGCGACGGCGGCGCATCGATTATTGCGGCCGCTTTCCGCCGCTGTACCTCGGCGTTGCGAAAGCAGGATGAATTAGCCCGGGCAATCGCGGAAACTCGCAGCGCGCTCGCAAACCTGGCCGAAAGCTGGGCCGTTGATCCGAACGCCAATCTCAATCGTGATCGTCGAATTGCTGCTGCCGATCACGTCTTGAACTGGTGCCTGTCTGATGAACAACTGGTCTATTCGCGAGTCAACGCCTTGCGGGAAGTATTGTGCTTCAGTCCCGGCGACGTGCTGGTCATCGCCGACCTGGCCGATATGAATGCCGGTCCCAGGCAGCGGACCGAACCGGTTGATCGAAGGCTGCAGCGAGAATTGCCTGGATTTCTGATGGAGTGGGGAAAGCTGCAAATTCCCACGCGATGGCAGGAATATACGGATGCCAATACACATGCCGGCGAATGGTTGAAACTGGACGTCTTCAGCGTGTTCACTCGATATCTGGCAGAATACCTCTGTTCGGCTCCGGTTCTCGAACAATTGATCTCGCGATTGCTGGGAGTCATCTCACTGCAGAATCGAGATGAATTGGCTCGCAAGAATGCCCGGCGAAAGTTTACTCGTTTGATACTGAACGACTTCGTCATGAACCCTGGCAGCGATACAGCGCCGCTGGGTGACATGGGAAATCGGAAAGGCGAGCGCGACTATGGGTTGATGACCCCCTTCATCGACCGCTGGCTGGTGCGTCTTCCCGAAGCACTGGCATCAGCCGCAGGCGCCGACGTCCGGATTCCGCCGGGGAACTCCGAGTTGCACGACTGGCTGAACGACTTCCAACGCGCATTTCCAGAATCCTGATTCCTCCGGCGGGCGACGTTGCCCGACGACCAAAGCCCGCGACCCTCGATCCATAACGCCTTTCAACAAGACTGACGATCATGCATGTCATCTTCGCCAATACCGGCGTGCAATATGTCTGCGAACCGATTCGTGGCGGTTCTCGCTATTCGTCGGCATCCATCGGCCTGGGATGGCAGTATTGCGAATTACAAGAGGGGTCTGGCCGTCGCAGACTGCATTATGTCCAATGGCGGGTTGCCAATGGAAAGCTGTTCCTGGCGGTCGACACAACATGCGGCGATCCGGAAAAAGGATACTTCTGCAGCGCCGATGCTCTGGCAGGGGATTACCCGGTTTCGATCACTGGGTTGCTGGACTTGGAAGGGAAGCCACTGGCCGGAGTTCCCAAGGTTGAATTCATGATTCGCCCTGCCACTGGCGGAAGCGAATCCGCGAAGACGGTTCACATGGTCGTGGACTTCGGCAATTCGCGCACGGGTTCCCTGCTGATCGAACCGCAGCAGGGTGAAATGCCCGATATGGAGCCGTTTGAACTCGTCAATCGACATCATCTGGACGCATGGGATGAGACCGGTGCGTTCGTCAAAAAGCATTCCGCCCGGTGGTTCAATTCACGGACGAACTGGTGTGCGGCTCCTTATCAGCGACCGCAGCGTCTGGAAATCAAGATCTATACCGACCAAGCGCCGAAGAAGGGCTTGTTCAGCAGCAGCAAAAAGCCGGATGGCCAGACCCTGTTCGTTACGCCTCGATTGTTTCAGGACTTGTCCGGAGTCCGCATGGGTCTGGAATCGGAGGACGTGGCCCAGGCAGTCCGTGTCGAAGGAGACATTCTGCTGGGGATGAGTTCCCCCAAGCGCTACCTGTGGGCGGATGACGAAGCCTGGCTCGAAGGGGATGTCTGGCACATGGCGGACCCCGATGATCGCTGCGGAACTCATAACTACGCGGCGGTGCTGCAGGGACCGCTGTTGCGCTATCTCTCCGAAGACGATCCCGATGAATTAGTGCTGCCAGATCCGGGTGATCCGCAGATCCATGAAGAGGAACTGGCACGCGAAGTCCAGTTAAAACCGCGTCACGCACCGCGCGTGATGATGGTGGCGGCCGTCTATGAATTGCTGTCGCAGGCGTATTGCTATGTGAACTCACCCGCCTATCGAGCTCTGTTGGGAGACCCGCAGCGGCATCGCGAAATACGCAGCCTGTCGCTGTCGTTTCCCAGCGGCATGATTCAGCAGGAACGAGCGCGGTTTCAATTGCAGATCCAGAAGGCAGTTGATCTGTTTGCCGTGACGATCGGCCGTTCGCAATCGCATCGCCCCGTGGCCTCACTCAGCATCGATGAAGCGAGCGCCGTGCATCTGACATATATCTGGAGCGAGCTCCAGATGTTGAACCGCGACGTCCGGCTCTGGTTTCAGTGCGTCGGTCGGGAACGCCCCGCCGTCGGTGACGGAGCGGATGTGTCGGCTGCGTCAATTCCCAGGTCGCCATCGTGCCCGCCAACCCCCGTGCGTCGTCCGCCGGGCCGAGCCGCCCATACGGAAGTTGCGGACGTCGATAAGCGTGAAGTGCGCATCGCTTGCATCGACATTGGAGGAGGAACGTCCGATCTGATGATCGCCCGCTACACAAATACGGGCGGAGTTGTCGATCGAATCGACGGTGAAGTCCTGCATCGCGATGGAATCACGCTGGCGGGCGATCAACTGGTCAAACGCCTGCTGGAAAGAATCATTGTTCCCCACTTCGCCGATCGAGTCGGCATGCAGTCCGATGAAGTGGCTCGTCTGTTCGGACCGGAATTGCCGATCAATCGAGCCTTCCGCTCGCAACGAATCAGTTGGATCAATCGCCTGTTCGTCCCGCTCGCACAGGCCTATTTGCAAAATGCAGTCGATGAGAATGTCGAACACCCTGTTTCACACGACGACGGTCTGTATGTGTCGCAGGAAGTTGTGGACAAGTTCGAAGCCACCGTCAACACCATTTACAAAGCTGGCAGTTTCAATATTCGACAGCCGCTCGACCTGTACTACGATCCCACGCGATTCGAAGAAGTCATTCACGAAGTCTTTGACGAACTGATTTTTGACTTTTGCGAACGGATCACGCTGCACGATGTGGATATCGTCCTGCTGGCCGGCCAGCCCACGAAGCTGCGCTACCTGCAGGACCGAGTTCGCATGTATCTGCCACTCTCCGCGGATCGCGTCATCCCGATGCACAATTACTACGCGGGGACCTGGTATCCCTATCAAAGCGAACACGGCGCGCAATTGGGCACAATCGTTGACCCGAAAAGCGCCGTGGTCGTTGGCGCCGCCATTCAGTCGCTGATTCACGAAGGCTTGCTGGGAAATATCCGCTTTCAAATGCGCGATGCCACTCACACGGGCAAGGCGGGAGCCGGCGCGACGACGAACCAGAATTCCTACTTCTGGGGTCTGATGACAGAAGGGAGTTCGCGGATTCGTGATGACAAAGTCATGTTCCGACCCGAAGATCCCATTTCGCGATTCGACTTGCAGGTGGTCGCCGAACGGGTGCTGATCGGACGCCGTAAGAGCCCGCATTCGCATTCCGAGGTTTCGCCCGTCTGGTTGCTCAAGGCCGACAAGCGGCATCGCCACGGTCCGATCGACCTCGTGGCGACGATCGAACGAATTCGTCCCACAGCCACACACGAAGAGACACTGAAACTCGTGTCAGTCAAAGGAATGATCGCGGGAGAGGAAGCGATCATGGATGGCCCCGATGCCAACGTGATTTTCAAATGGCGCACACTGGCCAACGAACGGTATTACCTGGATACCGGAGCCCTGGACAATATCGATGGAGTCCCTTTCGGACCTGGTTAGGAAATGCAGGACTTCGGACAGTAACGACATATTCGGAGAGATCCCATGGATCACCCCAGATCGCAATCCGAAGATTATCCGGACGTCGACTTGCCCGACCGGGAAGCCGGTTCCGAGAATCGTGGCGAGCAGGCCGCACGGATCGATTGGAAGCAGCATCTGATCTCATTGCGGCAAACGGCCAAGACAACGCTTGATCGTCTGCTGGAGTATCTACATCGGTGGCGGCCCAATTCCGCCGACTCTTCAACTTCGTCGGAACTCAACCAGCATCTGGCTGCGACGCTGGAAAGCATGTCGGCGCGGCAGGACACATTGGAAGCAATGCTGCACAGTGTCGGTGCGTCTTCAGAGCCGAATGGCCGGTACGCCGCCCCTCCGGAATGGGCCTTGGAATTGCAGGCGATCATTGCGAATCGTCTGACCGCGTTTGAATCGAGTCTGCAGGAACTGCGTCAGCCGCACATCGACGCGGAGACAATTGACGTCGCGTCGCCACCTCAAGTCTCTTTGAACGACACCGCAATCTTTTCTCCCTCCGATTTCGAGCCCGCTCCTGTACAGTTCCAGGAGATCACAAATGACTGGCTGGAATCCATGCTGGGGCAGACGCTTTACAGCGACCCGAAACTGGAGCTGGCGGTGACGTGGCTGGGTCGGAATGTTCTCGACGCAAACGCCGATGCACTGTTGCTGCTGGGCCAGTTGCTCGTATTTCGATTCTCGAGTTCCGATCGAAAGCCGACGATCCTGAAGGACCTCGGCGAAGCCTACTATCGCTGCTTCCCCAAAACGCGCGATCTTCCCGAGGCGTTTGAGGAGGCTCTGTCAGTTTGGCTGAAAAGACAGTGCGCCGAAGCCGGCCTGATGAATTCCATTGAACTCGTCCACCCCGGCGAACGATTCGATTCGACTCGACATTCGCCGATCGAGAAGGGGGGCGTCGAAATCACCGGCGTCCTGGGTTGGGTTGTCCTGCGAGAAGGTGGTCGCGTATTTTCCAAAGCCTCCGTACAAACCAGATGACGTTCCAGCAATTTCACGATTGAATTCGCCATGTCTTCGCTGATCTCATTAACGTTCTCGTGTTCGGTCTGCAGCTACGAAATTCGCGGCGAGTACGAGGCAGAAGACTTCGACTACCCAGTCTTCTGCCCGAAGTGTGGTCGACAGAATCAATTGCCCGCTCGCACGGCCATGCCCACCGTTCAAACAACCGTCGTCGAGCCGCCGGCACAACAACCGCAGGTTGTCCACAAGGACGTTCTGGTCGAAACATCGTCAAACGCTGTGGTGGCGGTCGCACCGTCTCTTGCGCAAGCTGGCCAATTGGACAAACCATCAACCGTGGAGCCGTCACCGAATCAAGCGACAAGTTCTGCACCCCCGCAGCCGTCGAAGCCTTCCATGGGCGCACCATCTCTCAATCGAATTGCCTGGCGCTTCCGGCCAGTTGCGGGGACGAAACAAATCGTTCCGCTGCGCAATTGCGTTGCCATTGATGGACTGAATCGGATTATCGCCGCGTTGGGAACAGAAGTGTACGCGCTTGTACCGGGCGCGACAGGTTGTGAAGTCGCCTGGAGGTTTGCCACTGCGGACCATATCCCCGGTTCACCCGTCATTGGTCCCTCCGGCTCGATCTACGTCCACTCGGGAGACGGACTGCTGCATGCACTCAATGCCGATGGACTCAGCGCACGGTCTCCGACGAAAGTCGGTCCGGCGCTGGGTTGGGCCACGCCGCTGGTAGACGATGCCGATCGAGTCTGGATCAGTCCCGCGACGGGGGGACTTGTTCGAGTCGACGAATCAGGGCAAACGACAGCTCGACCGTTCTGGCGACACCCCAGCCGCCTGGATTGCACCGGTGCGATTCTTGGTCACGTGCTCTACATCGGCGCCGAGGACCAGTACGTGCATGCCGTGGACCTGAATGCGCAACGGGGCCGAGACCTGTGGAATCAACAGCAGAAGGTCGGACTGACCGGTTGGTACATCAATTCGGCGATCGCCGTGGACGGAGATTCTCGCATCATCGCGGCCAGCCGAGATGACACGCTGTATGCTTTGGAACTGGACGGCAGCGTGGTCTGGTCGAGACCACTCAATGGTCGTGCCATCGGTTCGCCCGTCATCACTGACGCCGGGACGATCATCATCGGCTTGACGACTCAAGGTCGGAATTCGGAGTCGCTGGCAGGTCGGTTGATCGGAGTGCATTGTAATAGCGGTCAGTTGGCCTGGAGCGTTGAAGTGGATGCACCGATCGAGTCGACTCCGCTGATCGGCGACGCTGGCGAGGTTTACTTCGGTGACAACGCCGGCCGGATTCACGCGGTCACGATCCAGGGACGCCGACTTTGGAGTGAACAGGTCGGCTCGGCCGTCCGCTCTGCCGGGACAATTCTGCCCATCGGTCAGATCGTCTTCGGTACTGATGAAGGTAGTCTGGTCTCTCTACGATGCACTTCGCAGTCGATCGCTGGTGGATGGCCAAAACTTCTCGGAAGTTCTTCAAATCGTTGTCCAATGCTCGAATGATAGCTGACAGAGAGGACCGTAGGGTGCGTGGAGACTTCGGAACGCACCAGTTCTCTTACGAAAACATCGCGTGTTACGAAGCGTCACGCACCCGTGAAAGAGACCATGATTGAACGTGCCTGTGAGAGTGTCGGGATCGATCTGGGGACGACGTTTTCGTCGATGGCCTACCTGGATACCAAGTTGATTCCCCAGATGGTCATCGACACTGCCGGAAAGTCGGTCACTCCCAGCGTGATTCTGTTTGACGATGATGAAATCGTCGTCGGCGACGTCGCCCTGGAACAGTCAGTTCTGTTACCCGAGCGCGTGGTCCAGTTCATCAAGGTCCATATGGGCGAGGAATGGTGGCGCGAATTCAACGGACAGATCTATACCCCTGAAAGTCTTTCGGCGATCATCCTGGGACACCTGGTCAAAGAAGCCGAGCGGCAAAATTTCGGCTCGATCCGCAGTGCGGTGATTACGGTTCCCGCCTACTTTAACGAAAAGCGTCGGCGTGCCACTCAACAGGCGGGGGAGATCGCCGGACTGAAGGTGATTGGAACGTTGAACGAGCCGATGGCCGCGACGCTGGCCTACGGGCTGCACGAACAGCAACGCGAACAGAATGTCGTCGTCTACGATCTGGGTGGCGGAACGTTCGACGTCACGGTCGTTCGCATCACGCCGGGCGAAATCGTCGAACTGGCCACTAGCGGGAATCGCCAACTGGGAGGCCGTGATTGGGATCACGTGCTGATTGATCAGGTCGCTGGCGAATTCCAGAAAACTCACGGGTTTGATCCTCGCCGAATTCCCGAGTCATACCAGCAACTGCTGCTCGCTTGTGAAAAGGCGAAACGGCAGTTGAGCGTTCGCGAGCGAACACGAATCAATTGCGTTGCCGACAACCAGTCGCATCAAACGGAAATCCAGCGAAGTCAATTTGAAGAACTGACGCGCGATCTGCTGGAATCGACAAGGCTGACCACCGAGATCGCGCTGGAGGAAACGGGCTTGGGCTGGTCACAGATCGACCGAGTTCTGCTGATCGGCGGTTCAACGTTGATGCCGGCAGTCCACACGATGCTGGAACGCGCTTCGGGCAAGAAACCCGAATATGGAGTGAATCCTGTAATCGCCGTCGCCCTGGGAGCGGCGGTGTATGCTTACATCCTGGAATCCGATCTGGGTCTGACACTGATCGAACGACCTCGCACAGACATCAAATTCGTCACGGCCCACGGCGTCGGCCTGAAGGTCCGGAACGAAAGCGGCTCCGATTGGAAGAATTCCGTCCTGATCCCAAAGAATTCACAGGTCCCTGCTTCCGCGACAAAACGTTTTGTCTGCGCCGAAGAGATCAACGAGCATACCGTCGTCAAAATTGAGATCACTCAGGGAGATTCAGAAGACGTCGACCTGGTGGAAGTCCTCGGCGAAGCCCGCATTGAAGGCTTTCCCCGCCGCGAGCCAGCCGGACAACCGGTCGACGTGAATCTGGCCTTCGACAAACAGGGCCGGCTACATATGAACGCCATCTACGCCAACACCGGTCAGGAAGTCGGGATGACGTTGGAAGTCGCCGGCGGACTGCACGAAGAACAAGTCAATCAGTTCCGCAATCACCTGAAAAAGGTGGGCTTCCTGGCGGACCGGGCCTGAAACGAAGAAATGGTTTGAAGAAACGTCCTACGGAAGGACGAATTCCAGCCATCCAAACCGCTCAGGCGTATGAAACGTACGATTCAACGTCGGTGAGAACGCCAGAAATCCCTTGTGCTCGCGATCGTGGCGATACAGGTTTAGACGCCAGCGCGTTCCTGCCTTCGGCATGGTTTCACAGAGCGCCGTCAGTGGGATGCGAACTTCGACTCGCCAGACGTGAGCGTTCTCGTCAATCTTCACTGCAGATTCGGCGTTCGCCGTCCACGCAAAGTCCTTCGCAGGCAGGTCCAGCTTCAGATCCAGCGACTCACCCGTCGGCGCCCATTCGAATTCGGTGTACCGCTTCACAACCTCGGGGTCTGACGCGATGAAGGCTTCCACAACATCGTTGTCCCACAGCCCCATTCGTTCCTCCTTTTGCGTCGGCGTGAACGTACTCAACTTCGTATACGGACATTCGTAACCCAGATACAGGTACTTGTCAGACCACAACACGCGTACCGGAGTACTCAGATTCGGAACAGCCGAACTGTCCGTTGTCTGGTATTCCAGTCGAGCAGGCGTTACCTGCTGCCATTCAGGTTCAGCCAATTCGCCATCGACAGCGAAGTCGCGTTCAACGCGGGTCGCTTTGACGACGGGCAGGGGCAACGTCCGCGCCAGCAGTTTGCGGGCATTGTCGAAATAGATCTTGCGGCAAGCTTCCACGGGCAGGTTGATGCTGCTGATCGTCCAGTCCCCCTGGATCGGCGTCATGTGAGGCCAGTCGCGGTCCGATGTTTCGAACCAGCGCCAGCATTTGCGAAAGAACTCGACTCCCTCTTCGTCAGTCGGTTTTTCGGCGTCACTCCCCGATCCCAGGATCAATTTGCCGTAAACCATGAAGTCGGTCGCGAACAGGATCCGGTCCTGATGTTTCAGGAACAGTCGACGGACTTTCTCGGGATCGTGACGTCCCAATTCCGGGATGCGTGCGGCGATATCGGCGTGCATATTCGGCAGACGATCCAGCGACTGTTCGACCCAGTCCAGCTCTTCGGGATTGTTGGCGAAGTGGACGCAGACAAATGTGGTCTTCGGATTCCGTTCAATGACACGATTCAAGGCGTCCAGCAAATCCATGCGGGGCGGATACCGGTTCGGATCGCCGAACCACCAGTTCTTGTGATCTTTCAACTCTTTCCATCGCTCATTGTCTTCATCGTAGGGAAGCCAGAATGCGCGGGGATCGCCGACATGGATCGAGACGGGCATTCCCAGTTCGCCGCATCGTTTCCAGACGGGATCCAATTTCGGATCGTCGACCTTGATCAGTTTGCCGCTGCCATCCTTCAGGAACAGCCCCAACCGCTTGAATTCCTTCAGCCCCGATGCGCCCAATCGAAATCCTTCATTAATCTGCTGAACCACCCGTTCAGACCAGTCTGGCTGGTCCCAACCTCCATAGTCCAGGATCATGTACTGCACGAACCGACCAGGAGACAGCTTATTGGCGAGCAACTTAGCCCGTTCGAATTCGGACTGTTCCCCTTCCTTGTGAGAGACAGTGCCGCAGCCCAGCATGACCCCCACGCCGACTCCGGCCTGATCCAGGATGCGAATGGCACGGTCAAAGCGTTCGGGCGCTGCTTCGATATGCTGGTGCAGATCAATGATCCGAAGTTCCTTCCGCCACACGTCCGGCGAAAATGCTTCGGCCAGCGGCCCGGTTCTGGCAACGGATTGTTGACCCGACGCCGGTGCGGAACCGAAGACGAACGCTGCCATCGCAAAGATCAGGATGCAAATTGGGTGTGGATTATGCATGACGGGTCTCATTCCAGTGTTTCGTAGAATTGCACAAGCGACGTGAAGTCCGGAACCGAACATACGAATTTCAGACTTGGCTGGAAGAGTGTAAACAAACGATCGTGAACCATGAACCGGCCAAATCTGAAATTCGTACACCCGACCTGATTGTGAGAAACCTCCAACAGATACTCCGTTTCCGTCGTACAATGTCGCGAGCGCAATAGGGGAACGTCATCATGCTTCGGCTTGAACTTTTATTGTTTCTGGTCGCGGGCAGTATCCTTTCCTCGTCGCTCGTTCTGCGTGCGGATGAGGGCGAGTGGCCTCAGTGGCGCGGGCCGCTGGGGACTGGATTTGCCCCAAATTCCGATCCACCCATCGAATGGAGTGAATCAAAAAACGTCCGCTGGAAAGTTGCCTTGCCAGGCCTGGGGCATTCGACGCCGGTTGTCTGGGGGAACCGGATCTTTCTGACCACGGCGATCCCGTATGGCGAAGAATTACCTCCGAAAAACAGCACCGCGCCGGGAACTCACGACGGTGTTCCCGTCACGCGGCGGCAGCAGTTTGTCGTGCTTGCAGTTGACCGCCGAGACGGCAAGATCGCGTGGCAGACGACCGTCCTGAAAAGGCTTCCTCATGAAGGTGGTCATTACACGGGAAGCCTGGCGTCCAATTCGATGGTTACCGATGGGCGACACGTCTATGCCTTCTTCGGGTCACACGGTCTCTACTGCCTGGACATGAACGGCCAGGTGAAATGGGAAAAGCAATTCGGTGAAATGCAGACCAAACACGGACACGGCGAAAGTTCATCCCCGGTTTTGCATGGCAATCATGTGTTCGTGAATTGGGATCACGATGGTCCCTGTTTTGTCGCGGCGTTCGACAAGCTGACCGGTCGGCAGATCTGGAAGGTTGACCGAGACGAAGAAACGTCATGGTCTTCACCCATCATCGTGGACGGCGATCAGGGGGTGCAGTTGATCGTGGCCGGGACCAACCGCGTTCGCGCCTATGATCCCGAAAATGGCAAAGTCATCTGGCAGTGCGGAGGGTTGTCGTCGAACATCGTGGCGACACCGGTGGCCGGCGACGGCATGGTCTTCGCCGGCAGCAGTTATGAAAAGCGGGCGTTTCTCGCAATTCGCCTCGATCAGGCCCGTGGAGATATCACGAACACGTCTCGCGTCGCATGGACTCGCAGCCGCGGAACTCCATACGTGCCATCGCCGCTGCTGTATGGCGATTCGCTCTACTTCTTGACTCATTACCAGGGAGTCTTGTCTCGCGTGGACGCGTTGACCGGCAACGATCAACCCGGGCCGCTACGACTCGGCAACATCGGCAACATCTATGCGTCACCTGTCGCAGGAGGCGGTCGAGTTTATGTAACCGATCTGGATGGCAACACGGTCGTCGTCAGTCATGAAGACAAACCGCGAGTCCTGGCACTGAATCATCTGGACGATGTCTTTTCGGCATCGGGCGCCATTGTGGGCTCGGAATTGATTCTTCGAGGCAGGAAGAATCTGTACTGCGTTGCTGCTGAAAAATAGTGAGTAGCGCAAAAGCCGCCGAGCCACCGGAGCGAGGCCTGGGCTGAAGAATGTCACTGCAGCGACAATCCGTCGATCCAGATCCTCAGGGTTGGTGCGCCCCAAGAGTCGAAGACCAGTGAAATCGCCCGCACGTTCTGCGGCAGATTTCCGTCAGTCTGCCAGCGGTCGTCTCCTTGAAGTGGGATTTCCATCAGACGCCAGCCGTCACGGGCTTCGTTGTGCTCTACATGCCGCATCAGATCCAAACCCTCTTTGGGTTCGATGTGATAGCGTTTTTCTCCATCATCGTGCAGGACAATGAACGGGCCTCCCTGCCAGCCGGTGACGTCCTCGTTGATCGCCTTGATCCAGAACACGAGTTTCGTCTTGCCTTCCAGAGACAACTGCGCATCGCGCGTCTTGGGGAATGTAAGGGCTGCGCGAAAACCGGCGTAGGGGCGGATGACCACTCTCAAACTCGACTTCCCCATCAGACGATCCGTCATTTCATTCGTGAACTCGGCTCGCGAAATCTGTTCGTTGCTGCGTTTTCGTTCATGGAAGTCCTCAATCGACCACGCGTCGGCCGATCCTTCCGTGCCGATCTCATCGACATCGCGGACCACGATCAGGTCTCGCCAGGCGAGTTCCGATGAAACACCATTGGAAACCGTCACGCCGACTCGATGAAATCCCACTGCGGCGAACGCGTGCTTGACTTCGACAGAATCGGACATCGTTCCATCGCCCAAGTCCCACGCGACTTTGAGATTTGATTTCGCGGCGTTGGAGATCCCTGTCGTGAATTCGATTTCTTCGCCGACGCGACAGGACAGGGGTCCGATCACTCTGACAGTGGGCGGGAAGATCGCGAGTCCATTCCGTTGGTGAGCGCGTGGCGACCGAATCAGTGCGAGTCTCGTCACAGTCTCGTCCGTGTCGACATCCGCCAACGTATTATCGTTCCCTTTCGGCTCTGACGAGTCACTGTGGAAATCATTGGAGGCGATATTGATCCAGTCGGCGAACCTGGCATAGACACCCCATCGATTCCTTGCCAATGTGTTCTGCTCGATGATCCAGTGATACGCCTTCCACTTCTTGCCCTGCGATTCGCCATCGCCAATCAGCGCAATCCCGGCACCGTTGTTTCCGAGGCACGTATTCCCTCGAACGACCGTATGACTCGATGGTCCGAACATGAACACGATTCCGGCGTGACCATCATTGGGAAGATGGGGCGAATTGTGAAAGCCGTCGGGCAACCCGTTGAACGAGGCTTCGTTCTCAAGCAGTCGAGTCTTGTCGGAGCCGCCGAGCCAGAATCCGTAGCTGCAATGATTTGCCTTGTTACGGAGAAACGTGTTTCGGGGAGCCCAGCATTCGACGCCGTTGTTGTTGGCGAACGAACAATCGTTGTACTCGAACAGGTTCCCCGTGCTGCACCAGTTATTGAGCACTCGCACAAAAATTCCGTCGCCGCCGTGAGTGCAATTGTTGGCGACCACATGATTATTGTTCGAACCACTTTCAATGAGCAGGCATGCGGAATCGCGCGCGCGAACTTCGCCCGGTTTGATCCGCAGCCCGTAACTCAACACATTTTTGGCGATGACGTTGTCAGAGGAATGCCACAACTTCAGGCAGGTGTTTGAAGTGTGTGAGAAATCGTTTTCCGCGATGGTGTTTCCGTTCGAATCCACGAGCACACACGCATCCCAGACACGATTGGCCCTGTTTTTCAGCACGTTGGAATTGAAAACCCGTTCCAGGACGATCCCGCCGCGCCGGCCATTTTCGCCCCAGCCGAATTCCGGGTCGTGAAAGTTGTCCGAGAAATCACAGTTTTCGATGGTCCAGCCACTGCCATCGACAATCTTCAACCCGGTCTCCCAACCGCGAGCTTTAACGTTCTTCAAGGTGACATTCGAAACTCCAACCGCCGCAATCGCCGTTCCCTTGAACGTCTTTGGATCATCTGTTGCACCCATCAGCGTCAGTCCACCGCCCTCAATGGTGATGTTGGACGCTGTGATGACCAGAGGCCCGTGGATGACTGACGGATCCAGTTTTCCGCTGGAGGAGATTTCGAGCGGCTGTTCCTTTCGAGCGACAATTGTTGACGCGTCTGGTGCTTTCGGATCTTCTGCGAGGGCGACGCGAAGTATCGACCAGTCAAACAACAGGTTGACGACAAATAATCTGAGCAACGCCGAACGGCAGAGCGTGTGAATCACGTCGAATTCCAGATGGCGGAAGGTTGAAAGTATGCGATTAAAAATCACCGCTGACGATGATCAGGCGCTTTCCGTCAGGGGTCCAGCAGGCGTCTGTGTTGTTTCGTTTGGGATCCTGTCCCTGAACCAGTGTCGGAGTGTCGTCTTTGTCGGGATCAAATTCAAAGAGCTGGGTCAGCTTGCGTTCTTCGCTGTGCGCCGCAAACACGATTCGGCGCCCTTGGGGATGCCAGGCAATCGCGGCGCTGACGGCAGATGTGGTTGAGTAGCAAACCTTCCGATTCGGTTCCCTGCCTGCAGAGTTCACGAGCACGACTTCGTGAATTCCGTCCGGCCGCGCCGCCTTGAAACAGATTCGTTGACCATCGGGAGACCACGCCAGATTCCGGAACAATTGAGCGTAAATGTTTTTCCCGTCGAACACAATTTCACTGGCGTTTCCTTCCAGATCGCAGGTCTTGATCGCACTCCCTTCGAGGAACGCGATTCGTCGGCCGTTGGGTGAGAACTGGGCTCCCCAACCTGCACCGATGTGTTTCTGACCATCGTCGATCACATTCATCAACCACACGCCGTTCACGGGGCCAAAGCACGAACAGGCCAGTTGTGTTCCGTCCTTTGACCAGCTTGGCTTCATTCCCAGGCAGACAAGCCGCGGCTGTTTGTCGTCAATGTTCATGACATACAGGGCGGCGCCATTTTGTTCTCAATAGGCCACGCGTCGAAGGCCAGTTGCTTTCCGTCGGGTGAAACGGCCGGGGATCCGCAGGCGGGATGTTCGTCGAACCGAAACAACGACTTCCAGTTCGCTCCATCTTCGTCGAGCGTAAAGAATTCGTCGGCGACCACGGTTTTGAAAGCGAATTCCGTCGGGTCCAGGACGCCGTTGGAATTCGTATCCAGGCGACGAAAGTAGATGTAGACGAGAAGCGGAAACAGACGTCGCTCGAACCGGAACTCGGCAGTCGTCAGCCCGCCTCCATCCTGGTCGACCAACTCGCGATGCCACGGCAGGATCATATTGGCCTGCATTGTCACGCGATATTCAGAGAGCGTGAGTCTGCCGTCACGATCCAGGTCGAAGCCGGGGAAGACACTCTTCGCCATGGATCGCTTCCACTCGGGCGTCCCTGCCAGCAATTCGGCCGAATCGACGTAGGCATCGAAGTTTGTATCCATCTGTCGAAAATCGGCAATGGGATCGGTCATCCCGCGCGGAAGCGTTGACCACTCTTCCAATGACAGGCCGCCCACGCCGTCTCGATTCGTTGCATCAAATTCTTCAGCAGCATCCTTTCCGGCAGAGGATCGTTCCAGAAATTCGGCGCGATCGATCACCCCATTCTGATTCAGATCCGCGTGCAGGAACAACATGTAATTGACGACGCGACCGCCGGGCTCGCGCAGCAACTTCCCATCATTTCGGCGAACCCCCAGCAGAATCTCCAGGAACCGGTGGGCTTCGTCGCGAGTGACTTTGCCGTCTCCATCGGGATCAGCTTCACCAACTCCCAATCCGATCAGTTGATTCGGAAAACGTTCTGAGATGGCCGTTAAAAACCCTTCTGCATCGAGTTTCCGTTTGGCGTTCTGGTTCCAGTTGCCAAGCGCCTTGTCCAGTGCGGCTACAAACGAATCCACCAGCGCCACCATCGGATCCGGCATGGGACCGCGAAACCGGGGCTCAATGACCGTCGGTAACGCCGAGAATTCGACCGGACTTAAAAAGCCGTCGGCATCCTGATCAAACAACAGGAAATCCCGCTTCGCGACCTGCATCGGCCCGCGGTTGAAAAGAAACTCTTCCAACGACAACCGGTTATCTCGATTCTTGTCCGCTCCATCGAAATCCTCCACGACCTTGTCCGACGCCGCCCGCCGCGCCGCTTGATTCTGATCCTGTGCCTGGCCGCTCGTCGCCACCCCGGTCGCAGACAGGATCGTCAATGCACATATTCGACGGGTGAATGGATTCATGAATGACCCCTGCGGTATCGACGAAGGGTTCTAAGCAGACAGAAACGCTTGTACGGCATTCCATTTGCGGATGACACGGGAACACGACAAGAAATGTAACAATTGCGATTCAGGAATTGGTTATTGCACCGCCACGAGCCAGCCCCCGGGCATTTCGAAGTGCAACGGAAACAATTTAATTTTATTCGGAATTCAGTTTGTGATCGCGATGATCGTCCCTCGCTGTTGATCTTTCATTGGCTTGTTCATTGTCGCCCCTTTCATCATCGGGAGCAAAACCTTCAATTGGTCAAGGATCTGAAGGTCGCACTCCGCCGTCGTTTTCGCGGCAAGATTTTATGAACGGACTTATTTCCATTGGGCTACGCGGTATGGTATGAAGTCAGACCGATTGTCTCAAATGTCCGGCAGCCTCATTCGAGGTTTCAGTGGCGATCGATGCCCGGTTTGGTTCCAATCCATCCAACATTTTCGCAGTCGATTCGGAGTCTATGATAATGGCAGTCTCTTCCGATGCTGTGGCCACACGTAACCTGAGTGATGACGATGTGCAGGCCATCAACAAGCTGCGCGACCTGTACGGTCGGCTGCGAAAAGAACTGGGCCGAGTCATCATCGGGCAGAACGACGTTATCGAACGATTGTCGATATCGATGTTCGCCCGCGGCCATGCCCTGCTGATGGGAGTTCCCGGGCTGGCGAAGACGTTGCTGGTCAGCAAGCTGGCCGAAACGATGTCACTGAAGTTCAGCCGCATCCAGTTCACACCCGACCTGATGCCCATGGACATCACCGGGACGGACATCCTGCAGGACGGTGCCGACGGGCGGCGTGAATTTCAATTCGTGCATGGTCCCGTGTTTGCGAACATCGTGCTGGCCGATGAGATCAATCGTGCCCCACCGAAGACGCAAGCCGCCATGCTGGAGGCCATGCAGGAACAGAGGGTCACAGTTGTCGGCAAAACGTTTCGGCTGGAATCGCCGTTCTTTGTGCTCGCGACGCAAAACCCCGTCGAGCAGGAAGGGACGTATCCACTCCCCGAAGCACAACTCGACCGCTTCATGTTCCTGATCGAACTGGACTACCCGTCCGAAGAGGAAGAAGTCCTGATTGCCCGGACAACCACCGGCGATGCCCTGCCCGAGTTGAACCATCTGGTGACAGGCGCGGAAATCATTGAGCATCAGCATCTGGTGCGGCGAGTCCCCGTGCCGGATCATATCTATCAGTATGCAGCCAAACTGGTTCGCAAAACTCGCCCGCACGGCAGCACCGCACCCGCCTGGATGAAGCCGCTGGTGGCCTGGGGAGCCGGACCACGTGCGGTTCAGTTCCTGATCCTGGGCGCCAAGGCCCGCGCCGCGTTGCACGGAAGTTATATGGTCCGTCTGGAAGACATCCATGAAGTCGCAGTGCCAGTGTTGACGCATCGCGTCATCACGACGTTTGCCGCGCAAGCCGAAGGACTGGATGCCAAGCAAATCGTCAGGCGCCTGATTGCCGAAACGATCGAGGAACAATGACTATCGTGGCACGACGCTCCGCGTCGTGAGATTGAAAGCAAGTCCACCAGGATTGAAAGAACCGCGCGAAGCTCCGTGTCGCGCCCTGCTGTTGTGCCAGAGGCCGTTAAGGACGTTTGTCGATGTTTCCCGATCGTCAAACTCGCAGTTTTCTCGATGCGGCCGTCTTGTCACGGCTGGCAGGGGTGCCGTTGTTTGCGCGGCGGCCCATGCAGGGAAACGTTTCCGGACGGCATGCCAGTCCGCATCGGGGATCAAGCGTCGAATTCGCCGAGTATCGCAAGTACGTACCCGGCGACGATCTGCGTCGTCTGGATTGGCGAGCCTACGGCAGGTCGGACCGATTCTACGTCAAGGAGTTTGAAGCCGATACCAACCTGCGATGCTGTCTGGTGGTCGACACCAGCGGCTCCATGGGATTCGGCTCCAAAGGAATTACGAAGATCGAATACGCCCGGCAGATCGCCGGCTCGCTCAGCTATCTGGCGAGCGAACAGGGGGATGCTGTGGGGCTGGGCTGCGTGGCGAAGGGGATGGTTCAAAGTCTGCCCCCCAAGCGCAATGCGGCTCACTTGCGACTGGTGTTCGACATGCTCGAACAGGCTCAATCGAAGGGCGAAACGCAGCTCGCTTCCGTCTTGCACGAGATTGCCGAAACGATCCGTCAACGGGCATTGGTGATCATCCTGTCGGACCTGTTCATCGAACCGGAACTGCTCTCCAGTTGTTTCCAGCACCTGCGATTTCGACATCACGACGTGGCGGTGTTTCACCTGCTGGATCCGCTGGAACTCGAATTCAAATTCCGCCGGCCGATGCGCTTTCTGGATATGGAGGGCGGCCCCGCGATCTTTGCCGAACCGAACGACATCGCGGATCGATATAACAAGGCGCTGCAAATCTACCTGGATCAGTTGAAGAAGATCGTCCTGGAATCGGCAATCGATTATCACCGCGTTTGCATCGATGAGAACTACGAGCAAGTTCTGGTGCGGTTTCTGGTGGGTCGCGCTCATACAAAGGGGCTGCGATGACGTTTCTGCAACAGGGGATGCTGGCGGCACTACCGCTGATCGCTTTGCCGATCATCATCCATTTGATCAATCAGCGCCGGTTCCAGACGATTCAATGGGCCGCGATGATGTTCCTGTTGGCCGCGCACCGGATGGCTCGCGGCTATTCGCGGTTACGTCAATACCTGATCCTGTTCTTTCGCATGCTGGCCATCGCCGGTCTGGTTATCGCTGTCAGTCGGCCGCTGGCCAGCGGCTGGTTGGGTCTGGCTGCCGGAGGACGCGCCGACACGACCATCGTTCTGCTCGACAGATCTCCCAGCACGCAGCAGCGCGGCGCCGGGACCACCGATTCGAAATTGCAAACGGGCCGCCAGCAACTGGTGCGAACATTGCAAATGCTCGGCTCCGGTCGTTGGGTTTTGATCGACAGCGCGACACGACAAGCACATGAACTGGAATCACCGGAAGCGCTGCTGAACACACCCAGCGCCAACCCCGCCAGTGCGCCGGCCGATCTGCCGATGTTGCTGCAGGCCGCGCACGACTACGTTCGCGGCAACAAGGTCGGTCGCACCGAAATCTGGATCTGTTCGGACCTGCGTGAAAACGACTGGACTCCGGAAAGCGGTCGCTGGTCAACGTTGCGAGACGCTTTCCTCGAATTCCCTCAAGGGGTCCGATTCCATTTGCTCGCATATCCACAACCCGCGCCTTCCAACAACTCGATCCGAGTTACCGAAGTGCGCCGACAGGAAACGAGCGACGGAGCGGAGTTGGCCATTTCCTTTCGCATCGCACGATCCACAGACAGCGATCAGAAAATCATCGTGCCGGTCCAGTTCGAAATTGAAGGGGCGCGGTCGGTGATGAATGTGGAATTCGGCGGCTCACAAGCCGAAGTGAAAGACCATCGAATCCCGCTCGAACGGACGAAGGAACGTGGCTGGGGACGGATTTCCATTCCCGCCGATGCGAATCCGGCCGACGACGACTTTTACTTTGTCTTCGACAATCCGCCGCCGCGTCGGACAATCATCGTCGCGGAAGAAACCGCTTCGGAAAAGCCGCTGCAACTGGTCGCCGGGATCACGCCTGATCCGTCGCTGACCTGTCAGGCGGAAGTTGTCTCGCTCGAGCAACTGCCTGTCGTCGAGTGGGACCAGATTGCGCTGGTCCTGTGGCAGGCCCCGCTACCGACGGGTGCGGCGGCGGACCTGCTGCGAACGTTCGTCGATCGCGGCGGCCAGGCCGTGTTTCTGCCATCTCGAAATCCCAACGACGACGAGTTGTTTGGAATCCGCTGGAAAACCTGGGTGGGTGGCACAGACCTGATTCCGATTGAAACCTGGCGCAGCGACGAGGATCTGCTGGGACGAACGCTCAGTGGCGCTGCGCTCCCCGTCGGGCAACTGGAAATTCGGCAGTATTGTGCGATGGCCGGTGAGTACACTCCGCTTGCCCTACTGCGTGGCGGCGCCCCATTACTCGCCCGCGTCCCCACAAAAAAGGGGGGCGTTTACTTCTGGGCGACAACCCCGGCGCCGCGTGATTCTAATCTGGCGACGAATGGTGTTGTGCTGTACGCCTTTGTCCAGCGAGCGCTCGGCGCCGGAGCCGCCGTGCTCGGGAAAACGCGACAATTGGATGCGGGCAATCCGAATGGTGAAAACCCTTCGACCTGGAATGCCGTGACCGAAGGGGACCAGGGGCTTTCGACGGAATCGGTCTATCATCGAGGCGTCTATGCCGCCGACGATCGGTTGCTGGCCGTCAATCGTCCGCTGGTGGAAGACGAAGCCCGGATCCTGGCCGATGCGCGTGTTGCGGAATTGTTTCGCGGGTTGGACTTCGCTCGCGTTGACGATCAGGCAGGTAACCTGAGTTCCCTGATCCAGGAAATCTGGCGAGCATTCATGGCGACGATGCTGCTGGCGCTGATTCTGGAAGCGGTGCTATGTCTTCCCAAAGTCGTGGCTCGGCCCGTGGGAGCGACCGCATGAATTCGGTTCAATCGCTGACGTTTTTGTGGGTCCCCTGGTCGATTGTCGCCTCGTTGACCGTCATCGGGGTCACCGCTGTCCTGTGCTTTGTCGCGTGGCGACGCAGCGGTTATCGGCGAGACTTCGGTCTGCTGGAGTTGTTGCGATTCGTTCTGGTCTGTTTCGTGGCAGTTCTGTTCAATCAGCCGGAATGGGTCGAGGAATACCGGCCGATCGAAAAGCCCACGGTTGCCGTGTTGTGGGATGCATCGACCAGCATGGACACTCGCGACGTTCTGGGGAACTCCGGCGGATCGACCGCTGTCACATCACGTCGCGAAGCGATTGCCAAATTGACCGAAAGCACGTTCTGGCAGTCGCTGAACGAACGGATGAATATCGTGATCCAGTCGTTTTCCGCGGTTGATCCCGATTCCAAAGCCACCGCTCACCAGGGGACCAATCTGCACGAGCCGCTCGCCGAAGCTCCGCGCCAGTTCAAGAATCTGCGCGCTGTGGTCTTGGCTTCGGATGGAGACTGGAACGAAGGAGAACCTCCCGTGCAGGCGGCGTCCGCATTGCGACTGAAGGGAATTCCGGTCATGGCGGTTCCTGTCGGCAGTTCTTCGCGCTTACCGGATGTGGAACTTCTCAGTCTGGATTCGCCGACGTTCGGCATCGCCGGCAAGTCGGTCCGGATTCCCTTCACCATCGACAGCACGCTTCCCCGGGAATACCTGACCACAGTCACGTTGAAAGCATCCAACGGCGACGAGGTGACCAAGGAAATCCGCATCGCGCCGATGGGTCGCACGAGCGAATGGGTGATGTGGAAACCAAAGGCGATCGGCGATTACACGTTGAAAATGTCAATCCCCCGGCATGGTGACGAGTTGCTCGAAGATAACAATGCGCTCTCTGCTCCGATCGCAATCCGCGAAGAAAAGCTGCGAGTCCTGGTCGTGGAATCGGTGCCGCGCTGGGAGTATCGCTATCTGCGGAACGCCCTGTCGCGCGATCCGGGCGTCGACGTGTCGTGCCTGCTGTATCATCCCGGCCTGAGCAAGCCTGGCGGCGGCAACAAGGACTATATCAAGCAGTTTCCCAAGGGGCTGGAAGAGTTGTCGAAGTACGACGTCGTTTTCCTGGGAGACGTTGGCGTCGAAGAAGGGCAACTGACGCTGGAAGACTGCCGGCTGCTGAAGGGGCTCGTCGAACATCAGGCGAGCGGCCTGGTCTTCATGCCCGGCTGGCAGGGTCGGGAGCTTTCACTGTTGGATTCGCCATTGAACGATCTGTGCCCGGTCGTCATGGATCCCTCTCAACCCGGCGGCTGGGGTTCGCGGACCGCCAGCCACTTCGAACTGACGGAACTGGGGCGTCGCAGCCTGTTGACCAAGTTGGCGGATACTCAGGAAGACAACATCGAAGTCTGGGAAGGGTTGCCGGGCTTCCAATGGTACGCGCCGGTGACGCGAGCCAAGGCGGGCAGCGACGTCTTGTGCGTGCATAAGGACGTCTCCAACGAATTCGGTCGGATTCCGCTGTTGGCCACTCGAACGTTCGGCGCCGGCAAGGTGCTGTTTATGGGGACCGACGGAGCCTGGCGCTGGAGAAAAGGTGTCGAAGACAAGTATCACTATCGCTTCTGGGGCCAGGTCGTCCGCTGGATGGCCTACCAGCGCAACATGGCCAAAGGCGAAACGATGCGGCTGTACTATTCTCCCGAGCAGCCACAGGTCCGCCAGACGGTCGCCTTGAATGCCAACGTGATGGAACGCAGCGGTGAGCCGCTGCACAAGGGAGACGTCACCGCGCGGATCGTCGCTCCATCGGGCAAGGCCGAGACCGTGCGATTCCAATCCTCGGGCGATGAATGGGGCGCTTTCGCAGGTCGTTTCACCGCCGAAGAGCCGGGACGCCACGACGTGACGTTGTCGTGCAAACAAACCGGCGCACAGCTTGAAGCGTCATTTTTCGTTCAGGGAGTCGCCGTAGAACGAATCGGTCGAGCCGCCCGGCCCGATGTCATGGAAGAGATCGCTCGAGTGACTCGCGGCCAAGTCATCAGCCTGGATCGCCTGGAACAGGTCCTGAAGACACTGGAAGGACTTCCCGATCCCCCACCGTCAGTGCGTCGAGTGCAGCTCTGGTGTCACCCGATCGTAGCGTCAGTCCTGATCTTCCTGCTGGGAGTATTCTGGGTCGGACGCAAGTACGTAGGGCTGATCTGAGGCTCATCTTGCCGTGCCAGAATGATTCCACTAGAACTTCTCTTCTTTGACAGAATGTCCGAGAATTTCCATGGTGGGCGGGATTGATCCTGGTTGGAATTGGATGCGATTTCGTGCGAAATCATCGGTCCAAACTTCGATTCGACGGGATGTGCGTGCTTGCGGCGGCATGGCTGGCGATCTCTGGATGTGCGGCGTCCAACGGGAAGTTCTTCACATCGAAATGGGCGATGGACGACGAAGAATACGCCCAGCGCTATAGCGCTCCGTACAGTCACAACACGCTGCGTAAATGGACTCGCATGGGCGAACAGATGGCGGACGCTCGATTTGAAGAGGGAAAAGGTGGCTTCTACGTGAGCGCCGGCGCGGCCACGAAACATCGAGTGGCATTGGGCGGAGAAGTAGGCGTCTTCGGACTGCCGACCTCGTGGTCGACGGTCCGAATTGGCGCAATCGGATTGGCGGCCGAAGGGCTGCCCAGTGCTCTGGTGGGTGGAGTGGTCGGAGGCCGAATTCACGCCCCGACTCGACTGTCACCGTTTGTTGGACTGTCGGGAATGGTCGGCTATGCACAGACCACGACGTCGGCACAGGCCGGTGACACAGACAGCGACGGCAACCCGGTCGCACCCGGAACGACGATTCAGGGACCGGATTTCGTTCTGTCCGCCGTTATTCCCGAGGTCGGCTTGTCATACTGGATCAACAGTCGTTTTCGCATGAACCTGGGCGCCAGTTACTATGTGACCTCGCAGGGAGGAAACCAGGATTTCCTGTTGCTTGGTCTTTCACTGGAGTACGCTCCATCGGATGGTCCCACCCGCCGTACCTTAACGCCGTCACCTGAATTGGAGACGGTTTTCGATTCCGACGCCTATTTCAAGGAGGAAGAGAAGCGACTGGCCCCTGACAACACGGTCCGCATCCATCAGTTGTCGCCAATCGAAGCTCTCGACGAGCCCGCCCCCCCTCCGCCGCCATTGCCAGGAATCCCGATCGTCCCGGCGATAACGCCAGTCAAGACGACCGACCCTGAGCCATTGCCGTCAATCGACGCTGGCCCTGACGCCTGGTTTGAACAATGATCGCTCAACAGCTTTTTCCCTGGAGCGTTCTGAGGCTGGACCACTGCCAATCTTCCGCCTGTTCCGCCAGATTGGCGCGCAATCAGTTACGCTCCACGTACCGCACTACCTGATAATTTCAATGATCGATTCCAACGCCGCGAAGTCGCCAGGCTTGTCGAACAACGGCTGCCGACCCACGCCTCGATTGAGGACATGAAACACCATCCCGCCCGGAGTGACTCGACGACTTCTCGGCATGATGAGAAAAAACATTAAACTCCCCGCCAGGTTTTCTCCTTTGTGCTTTCCCCGCTCTCCGTCGGGCACGCCCGGCGGAAGCACGACTGGCCCGCTACACAACAAGCACGGTATCCTCTTTCAAAGAGCGAATACGAAACCCCCCTCTCTCAAGCCAAATGCTTCCGATCGATACCTCCCAGAACTGCGCTGTCGCGTTTCAACTCAATTGGTCGGTCAGCGTTCCCACCGGAGTCGCCGTTCGGTACAGCCGCTTCAGCAGGTCATAGCCGAAAGTCCGTCTCGTCAAAGTTAACACCGGACGCTCCCGTCCCGGACGCCGGGATCGTGTGATAGACGCGCCGCGACGCCGCCAGGCAGCAGTCGGTGTACTTTGAATGATCGCAACCGTCCGAAATCATTCGTTTTTCGCTTCGTTCGAGTTTCTCGACAAAACCGCTTGGCTCACCTTGACGCCGAACGGACTAAGCAATCGTTCGCGAAATCCGCGCTCAGCGCTGGGATCCATATCCACTAACGATTGCAGTCCCGCGCCGCTCTCAGCTGTAACTTTCCACAGTTCACCATCTGCAAATCCAGCAAAAACCACCTGTTGTCGACCGCACAGTTTTGCGCCAACGATTTCCGAGACCGTGTAGTCTCGCGGTTCCATCCAATGCACAGAACTCTCCACTGGCACATCCACTATAATGAGCGTCTCAGGATGTAGATCGTTCAAAGTGCGGCCGAGGCCGTTTCCAGCATTT
>Ga0206824_10005_pt1 | contig 77575 bp, 80 predicted proteins | sample Alteio_BWOrgCont_82_FD_152874 | JGI IMG/M metagenome (GOLD analysis project Ga0206824, IMG submission 152874) | Enriched cells from forest soil in Barre Woods Harvard Forest LTER site, Petersham, Massachusetts, United States -... | ecosystem: Environmental > Terrestrial > Soil > Temperate forest >...
TAATATAGGAATCAATGTATTTGCTAGTTTAATTTTTTGTTGGTAATCGAGTATTATGCTTAAATTTTTTAACTGCGTACAAGAAGCACTTATTGACAGTTCAGTACATTTAAATCGATCCATTAAATAGCCATGTAAACGATTTCCAACATCTTCCGTCAAAGTGCGATGAGTGATTGGTAAATCAGGCAGATTCAATAGTTTTGCTATAGCTGCAACCCTATTTCCTTGCACTACTAAAGCTACTACTATTTCTTTAGCAAAATCAGGAGTTGAACTTCTTGTTATAACTTTTATCTCTTTACGAAGACTATGCTTATGTTCCACTATAAATGCTGCCAATTCTGCCATCTGCAAACCAGCAAGCTCAAATTGTTCAACCATCTCTTTTGGATCCCGATATTTTATAATATCAAGAACTATTCCCATATCTATGTCTGCAAACGTTTTGTTTTGCACACATGCCTTATATAAAGCAACAGGAACTTTTGTAGAAAAAAAGGTAGTATAAAATACTTGAGCTCTTGAAAGATTTGGTAAGTCCACGGCAACTTGCGTAACAGAACTTTCTATAGCTGCAAGCAATTCTGACTTAACAACAGAGGAATTTTCCATTAAGATTTTCAAGTTATACCAATCACCATGCTGATAAAAACGTGAAATCCATTGAGCAAATGCTTTTTCAGAGATTCCCGCTTTAACAAATATTTGTATGATCTCTTTACTCGACTTATGCGCTTCAAGAATCGCAAAAATTAATTGCGGTTTTATTGTAGCTATTTGTTTTATCATCGCTTTAATAATAATACTGGCAGCAGCCGAAGATTTTTTTGTTAAGAGAACAATATTAATAGGATCAAGTTCATTTAAACAGGTTATTGCCGCTTGCGCTAAAGCTTTAGCACCTTCGTCTCTTTTTGCATATTGAGCACAAAGCTGCTCAATTTCTATACAAGAGAGTGATCTTATATCTAGACACGCTTGCTCAAGGGAATTCTTTTCTTTTGCATAGAGCGTTCCACCAAAAGCAACCCCTGTAGTTAATAACCCAGCTTGTACCATAGGTTTTCTTAATGGCTGTATAAGATGAGCCATTCCTAATTTTGCTTGCTGAGCAGCTCGTATTAATTTCGGTGATTGCACAGCATAACGCTGCATCACAGAACGTAATGTTGGCAACCTGCGACTTATTTGCTGCAATTGACGTAGAGCTGCCTGCATGGAATACAATGAGGCTGTCTGTATAGAAATAGCAACTAAGAGTAAAAAACTAAGCTTTTTAGATATCATGACCAACCTATTTTACTGCCTTTTTGTGTTTTTAATTCAAATATAACTATACCATAATGCCTATTTATTTCAAGTGGAATCAAAAAATATGCTTTTTATCTCTTAAAATTGAAGATTTTCTCTGTAGTACCCCTATAGAAATTTCAAGCGGAGGCAAATCAACTATAGATACACTGATAACTACAAAAACCTTATTGACTTTTATACAAATTGAATTAAAATTTATATTGAGAGTCATTTAAAAAATAGAAAAAATTATGGATATTGTATGATAAAAAAATTATTAATATTGAGCACTCTTTCTCTAAGCATGCTCCAAGCTGTCGATCGTGACGGCATTCGCCATACCAGTTCAATGCGAGAATTTTCAGAAGCTGTAAAAAAAGCCGGCATTACGGAAATATTTTATGATTGTGACAATGTTCTTATGCAAATAAAAGATGGCAAAAAAGGACAGGCTGTTTCTTCTTCTACACCCCAAATTATCCAAGAGCAACAAGCGGCCGGTGCAAAACCTACGGTATTAACATCTCGAGCCCCCAGACATGCAATGTATACAGAAAAAGCTTTACATAGATTAGATATTCATTTTGAACGCTCCAGACCAAGCGAAGCAGATAGAGAACTTAACGCTGCATATCTTGAAAGTAAACGCCAAGCTATGTTTATTCGTAGTATGATTCTTTGTAACCATAATGATCGCACAGATGAAGGTAATAAAAAGGGAGCTTGCCTTGATGCCTTTTATGAAGGTAAATGGCCTAAAAAAATGGCTTTTATTGATGATTCCGTACAAAAAGTAAAAGATGTTGCAGCTAAGGCAAAAGAGCGAGGTTCAGAATGCGCTTGCTATGTCTTTGACCGGGTTGCAAAAGAAAAAGCGGCAAGAAGGGCAGCAAAAAAAAGAGAACGCACTTCATCTTCCAAAAAAGATTTTGATATCAAAAACCAATTTGTAGATTAAAAATACTGTAATTTCATTGCCTTTTTAACGTCCGCCATGGTCTGTTGAGCAACCTCAAGGGTTGCTTGCGTACCCTCATGCAGTATCTTCATCAGATAGTCAGGGTTAGCCGCATAGGTAGCTCTACGTTCACGGATAGGGCCAAGAAGGCTATCAAGCACCTCATAGAGGTATTTTTTTACCGTAACATCGCCAAGACCACCCCGCTGGTACTGCTCCTTGTAAGCAGCTATCTGCGTTGTATCTGTACCAAAGGCATCAAGGTATTCAAAAACTGTGTTACCTTCAATCTTACCAGGATCAGAGACTTTTAAATGATCTGGATCGGTAAACATGCTCATAACTTTTTTATGGAGTACATCCGCAGGATCGGATAAAAAGATCGCATTTCCTAATGATTTACCCATCTTAGCTTTACCATCAATACCTGGTAAGCGGCCGACCTTAGGAATCATAGCCTTTGTCTCTTTAAGCACATCGGTATGGTATAAGCGGTTAAACGTTCTAACAATCTCATTTGTTTGCTCAATCATAGGCAGCTGATCTTCGCCCACGGGCACTAAGGTACCTTTAACCACCGTTATATCGGCAGCTTGATGAATAGGATATATAAAAAAACCCACCGGAATGCTTTCACCAAAGCCACGCTGCTGTATTTCTGTTTTTACAGTAGGGTTACGCGATAACCGTGCTACCGTCACCAGGTTGGCATAAAAGATAGCCAATTCTGCAATTTGGGGTATCTGGGATTGTAAAAAAATGGTTGTTTTGGTTGGATCAATGCCAACGGCTAAATAATCTGCCGCAACTTCAAGAATATTGGAGCGCACCTTATCTGGATTTTCATAATTATCCGTGAGGGCCTGAATATCAGCAAGCATAACATATTGCTTGTACTGTTGCTGTAAGGTAACACGGTTAAGTAAAGAACCAACATAATGGCCAAGATGTAATGGGCCGGTTGGACGATCACCCGTTAAAATTATCTCTTTACTCATAATACTCAATGTTAGAAAAATTGTTTAATGTTATCGTCATTCCAGTGTTGATTAAAGTTCAGCAAAAATCAACCATTTTATAGCGATCTCTGTACAAATCTTTCAGCAATTTTTTACCTTAATTGCATAAAAAAGGAGATTAGTATGCCAATAGCAATGCTACGTTATTTAATGATAATGCACTGGACCGATATTCTAGAAATAATGCTGTTTGCTTATATATTTTATACAGTGACGGCATGGCTTGCCCAGGACAAACAAACAAACTTGGTGGCAGGCTTTTATGGTTATTGCGGTACTTTTTTTGCTGTTCATTATCTCCAGATGCAGGCAGCAAGTTCATTTCTCTTTTTATTCTCACCAGTCTTTCTTATATTTTTCTTTATTATCCATCAAAAAAATATTCAACGGAATTTTATTACCCATAAGAATATACAGCCTGCACAAACACAAAAGTTGCCCTGGGTAGAGGAGCTTATTAAATCATCATTAGTGGCAGCCACGCATAATAAAAAAATTATTGTTGTTATAGAAGGCAGCTCTTCATTGCAGCAGATGCTCCACGCACCCTTCTTTATAGATACCCCTATGCATAAAAGCCTGATTGAACTATTGCTGCTAAGCCAATCGTTTGATGATAATAAAATGTTATGGATTACACAGCATGGTCTATTGCGTGCACTTAATGTTAGTTGGAACACTCCAGCACCAGAGTTTGAAGAAACAGTAAGCTTGCCCGCTTGGCAGCAAGAAGCATTATTGATAACGGCACATACTGATGCGCTTGTTTTTGCAAGCAATGTAAACAGAACATTTACTATTATTGCTCACGGTAAAAAATTGGATAATGTTCTTACTAACCAAGCATTAAGCATGTTGCATCAATACAATAAGCAATATACCTTCGTAACGAAAGGACAAAAAAATGAAACTCAACATAGCAATACCCTCTAAACAGTTTTTGACAACATTAAGTGCAATAATAATGGGATATCTCTTATGGACAATTATAGCACAACACCAATCCATAACGCTCTATCATGATCTTCCCTTATGTTTTTATAATACAACAGAGAAAATAGCTGCTCCTGAATATGTGCGATGTCAATTACGTGGCAAACGTAATGATTTTTGTACGTTCTATCATGACCTTGGCGCAATTCATATTGACGCACATGCATATACACCAAATGAATCGCATCTTGTTTCTATAAAGCCAGAAGATATTTTTTTGCGTAATGATATGCAGCTGGTAAACTATACTCCATTAACAATCAAGATCGATGTACAACAAAAAGAAGAAAACACATAACAATGAGCAATAATCTGTTCGGTACAGATGGTATACGCGCCTTAGTTGGCACCGGTCCTCTACAACAACAGGAACTTGCCCACTTAGGCAAAGCCATTGGGATCTGGTTAACGCAGCAATATGGACGCAAAAACAGCCTGTTAATAGCTCATGATACACGTATCTCCTGCTCATTTATTAAAGCAAGCTTAAAATCTGGTTTATTACTCACACCCCTGCATATACAAGATGCTGGCGTGCTGCCAACACCAGCTGTGTATCAACTGGTGGCACAACAACAGTTGTTTGATGCTGGTATTATTATTTCTGCATCGCACAACCCTTTTTATGATAATGGCATTAAGATTATTACGCGCGATGGCAAATTAAACGCTCTGCAAGAAGAGGAAATCTCTACGCTCATTACAAAGCCATTAGGAGGAGCAATAAACTATCATGAAGATCTTGGCCATGATGAACCAGTGCACCATTTAGCAGATTTCTACTGCACGTATATACAAAAATTTTTTGAGCAGCATTTTTTGCAGGGTATCAAAATAGTTCTTGATTGTGCGCATGGCGCCGCTTATACCATTGCGCCAGCATTACTGCAACAATTTGGTGCCGATGTTGTTGTTATCCATAACAGCCCTAATGGTATTAATATCAATCATCAATCAGGTTCTACAGCGCCTGCCGTATTGCAACAAGCAGTATTGAGCAACCAAGCTGATATCGGTTTTGCCTTTGATGGGGACGCTGATCGGATTATTGTTGTTAATCGTTATGGCGAAATTAAGGACGGCGATGATATTCTTGCGCTGCTTGCTACACATGCTCAGTACGCAGAACAAGATACCATTGTGGCAACACTTATGAGCAATCATGGTTTAGCTGTACATTTAGAACAACGCAATAAAAAAATTATTCGTACCGCAGTGGGTGACAAATATGTAGCACAGATGCTTGCTCAACAAAAACTATTGCTTGGCGGCGAACCATCTGGCCATATTATTGCTGCTGATTACATGTTGTGTAGTGACGCACTTTTTATTGCCTTGCGAATCTTGCAAGCAATGCAATTGCACAAAAATTGGGATATGAATACGTTTACCAAAATGCCACAAGCAATCTTGAACATAAAAGTTCAAGAAAAAAAGAATTTAACAGAAGAACCATTTGCAAGCATTATAGCTCATTATACTGCCTCGCTGCAGCCAGGCCGGCTCGTGATACGTTATTCAGGTACAGAAGCACTCCTGCGCATTATGGCAGAAGCAGAACAGCTATCGACCGCACAAGCTATTATTGAAGAGCTTGCGCAAAAACTCTTGCCCTTACTCACCAATAAAGGAATTTATTATGAAACAAAAGAAAAGCCCCTTGTACCGCATTCTTGATATTATCCGCTCTCTTTTTTTAAATGGCACGCTGGTTATATTGCCAATTGCTTTAACGATCGTCATTTTCCACGCTGCATTTAAGCTTATAAAAGGCTGGCTTGTGCCGGTGCAACGCTTTGAACCATCTTTTTTACATGGTATTCCTCATGCTGAAGTGCTCATTGTGATTGCATTCATTTTCGTCGTCGGCGTTATATCAAAGCTTTTTATATCAAAACGGATTATCCACTGGTTTGAGCAAGGAGTTTTTAAATTCCCACTCGTGAGCCCAATTTACTCAGGCATTAAACAGATTGTGCACGCTTTGACAGATCAGGATAAATTTAGCTTTAATACCGTGGTGTTTGCAGAATTCCCTACCAAGGGTAGCTACTGCATCGGTTTTTATACAGGCGAATGCCCTATAGAAATGTCACCTACCCAAGAGACGGCGTATTATAATATTTATATCCCTACAACACCAAACCCTACAACCGGTTTCTTTATCCTGATGCCAAAAGAAAAGTTTGTCGTGAGTAATTTAACACGCCAAGAAGCAATGACCGTGATTATTTCTGGTGGTATTATTAAACCGGAACGGTTTAAAAAAGAGAACGCATAAGATGTTATGCTTTTTACTATTTATCGCCTATAAGCATTATATGCATGCAAGCCGGTAAACGTAGCAAGTTGCTGTTGCGATTGTGCAATAAAATCAGGATCTTTTAACTGTTTTAGTATAACATTGAGCATAAAATTATCTTGGTGAGAAGCTATCTTTTGTTCGATATAAGTTACTAGACGTTGCAGGGATCGCCCTTCAAAAATATATGGTCTATTAATTATCATTGCCTCTATAACAGTCTGTGTACACCTATAATTATCTTTTAAAAATTCAATAAGATCATGAAAAATAGAATTTCGATCCGCGTTGTTAGGATATTTTTTGAATAGCCCATTAATAAATGATGTACATTGCGCTTCTTCCTCCGGCTTCTGCAATGCTACAAAAGAAGCGACAACACCGGCAACATCTTCCCAACTGGTTTTTCCTTGAAGAAAATTAACGAGCGCTCTTTCCTCTTTTGCTTGAATTGCTGTCTCCAAAACCTCCAACATTTGCACTACCTGAGCAAAAAACTCTTTGTCTTCTTGTTTAAGCTTCGGAATGGTTAAGAACTTTTCTATTTGCGGTATTAATGTTGTTACTGATTTTTTAACAGTACTGCTACCTACCGCTCGTTGAGCTAAAATGGACAAGCCTTCCAAATTATGTACAAACGTTGCTTGCGAACGCAGCAGCTTATCCTGAGTAAATCGGGGCATTGTATTAAGATTAATTTTTACTCGCATTAGATTGAGGAGATTAATATTGTCTATAATCTGTTTCCATTCTTCTGCGGTAAATGTCTTTGCCTGCTGCTTAATAACAGAAGCTGGTTGATAAGTAAGTTCATCAAGTAATTGGTTTATGTAATAAGAACTCAATGGTCCTTTAACATAGCCAGACGGCTCTTGGGCCTGCATGCCAATAGTAATAAGTCCTACAAGAATAAGCTTTTTAGATAAAAATTTCATGCAAACATCCATTCTATTATTCAGAATAAAAATTCTTTTTTTTATCGATATATCAATATAAACAATAGCATTTTTTAATAAAATTTATCAATAGAAATTTTTATCTCGACATGGCGATTGCATGATAAAGCCTTATAGATCAATATTATTAATTTTTTGAGTTCTGTCCCTAACCTGAAATTATAACTCTCAGTCATACTGTCGTGCCCGCAATAGCCAAAGGCGGCTGGGAGCAAGATCGCCTGCCATACGTAGCTTTAACGAACTTATGAAACAGCCCTTAAAATTAGAGACTAGATGAAAGAAGGCCATTCAAGTTCTTTGAATGGCCTATTTTTAGGTTACTCTGCTTGTTTTACCATTGTTTTGGTGGAAACAGCTGGGGCTTGGCTGGTTTGGTGACGAACAGGTGCATGTTGTACAACAGCTTGACTTTGACTACCATGTTGACGAGAAATAGCTGCATGATGAGTTTGATGTGCAGTCGTCATAGCTTGCTGTAGTCTTTGATCTGCTTCAAGTATCATTTGCATTGCCTTTGTCTGAAAACTTTCTGCTTGCTGTAACGCCTGAGAATGTTGTTGTAATGCAACTTGTATATCACTATTTAATTTTTCTCCTGCTTGCATACTAGCATTTTTATGCTGCTCAAATGTAGCTGCCTGTACAAAAGATGCGCTCAATAAACAGACAATAAGAAGTTTTTTCATAAAAACCTTCCGTTTTTTTGGAATGAATAATAATACTAGTGGAAGAGTATCAAAATATATTTTTGAAAGTAAATATCTTTAATAGGGAATAGCGGTTAAATTTCATATTTTAACGTGCACCTTTTGCCTTGAGTAGAGGAATAAGCGCAGTTCGTTTATATCGTTGGGCAAATTTTAAAGCGGTCATACCACTCTTGGTTTTCTTATTTACTTGCGCTCCCAATGCGGTCAGCTGTTTTACCTGACTTGCGTTATTTGTAATCACCGCCTTCATTAATGGTGTTACTGGTTCTTTTAAGCCTTTAACGTTAATAAAATTGTTTACATTCTTTTTAGTAAATGCCGCAGCTTTTACAGGCACATTAGACTTATTTTTCTTTTGAGGACTAGTGACTTTGCGTATCGAGGTTTTTGGTTGAGGTGAAACTTTATGTATAGTTTTTTTCTGGGCTGGTGGTTTTATTGGAGTAGCCTTTTTTGTTAATTTTGTCGATGCAGCAATGACAGGTTGTGCTGTTTTAGGAATAGGCGCTGAGATATTTACATCGGCCCAATTGTTAATTGCATCGAGCATCGCCTTATAAACAGGATCACTTCCATTTCTGATAGAATCCTGTTTGCTCAAGAGCAGATCAATCATCATTTGTGCAACAATAAAGCGCAGAGCTTTGCGATAATCCGCGCCAAATTCTTCTTCTAAACCAGCTGTTGTATATCTGAACATTTTTATTCCATTGGCAGGATCAAATAATGAAGGGATCATTAATAAGCGAGCTTGCAAATCATCGAAGCTTTTTGCTATGTTTAATTGTGCTGGATTTAAGAGTCCATTTCGATATGCTTGAAGTACTTTTTGCGCTGATGTATAAGTACCTGATAACTCGAATCGTATTCCGCCTGCAAATGAGATATAAATATATTGATTTACTAACGCTGCAGGAATAAAAAATTGCAGTAAATGCCCTGTATTGCCTGGCATAAAGTTTTCATATAAGATTGATAAATCCTTTTTATATTTTGCATTAAAACCCCATTGCTTAAATAATGTATTTAAAAGATCATCGCTACTTGTAAATGCGCTTACATCTTGTACAAAGTAATCAAACGTATGCTCACCAGAATTGCCAACATTACCAAATAAAGCGAGGTTCACTGATATAATTTCTTTCTTTATATCAGAGTTATGATCAGACCAATCAGGTCTTTTCTTATCCCAATACTTGATAAATTGGGTTGCATTGGTATAGTTCGTTGCCCCTTTACCATATACTAGGTTTCGCAAGATTAATTTATTTCCTAGCAAAGATGGTTTGTTTTCAGATCCATACATCTGAATGGCATTAGCAAAGAAATTTTCTATTTCTTGATATAGATCAAATAATAATCCAAGATTTGCGTCATGAGCATGATAAAAAACATAATCCATAGCATATTGTCGTTCTTTTGCTAATATTGGTTGAACAATTGCCTTGAATGTTGCAGGTGCGTTTATCTTGCTCCATTTAAGGGCGTTGAAGCCCGACGAGCTCTCTACATTAAACATCCAATCCAATAATGAACCTTGATTTTTGCTAAAACCTGCAGCTGAAGTAACTTTTGCTGGACATGGTTTTGGCAATGCTGCATCACCAATTTTTTTCTTGGCTTGACATGCATCCACTAACATTTTTATATCAGCTTCTGTCTGCGTATATGGTAAGATAGATTTTTGCGTTTGCGGTTGTGCTGCTGCTAGCTGAGAATCTTTTTCATAGACCGCCATACCAGAAGCAAACCATTGTGCTAGTTGATTTTTTCTTTCTTCAGATAATACAGTACTATACAAAGGCAAAACAGCTATGAACTGAATTGCTAAAGAAAAAATAATTTTTATCATTCTCTTGCTCATTCGATCCCCAAAACTCATCTAAAAAATTGTTTCAGTTTGAATTTAACATATAAAGGAGTACCATTGCAAGAGATTTTGATTTTTAACCTTATTTTTTTCTGAAAATTTTGCAGCTAAAATTAATTACTCGATAAGAACCGAGCAAAGATAAGGTCAAAAGAAGCTGAACCGCCATTTTTTAAGGAACAGTCAAGCGTGTACATAGCATCATGCAGCACCGAAAGCTCCTGAAGCGATGTTTTACGCCAATCGGACTGCATAAAAGAGAATGGTAAGCGAAAGCCAATTTTTTTTGCTTCTGCCATATTTTTTTGGAAACAATGGTACACAAACCAATAGGCCCTAAATGATTGTTCAGACCAATAGGTCGTCCAAAAAACGTCAGAATAGAGACTTTGCACTACCTGCCAATATGCTAAAAATTGCTTAGGTTTTTTTGCAAACAATAATGAGCTTAACGTAAATAATGATTGTTCTGGCACACTCAGTTTATCAAGCCATTGTTCTACAAAAGCTTCAGATCTATTGCCAACAGCAGCACTATAAAAGATTAACATAATAGCCTGATCAATAGATAACGTACCACCTGCTCGCTGCAAGAAAAGTGACCCTTGAGCCGTAACATTTTTTTTATCTGGCATAAGCCATGCGGCAAGTGCTTTAAATTCATCTACATGTTGAATAGCATTACACGTTACGGTAGAAGCATTCTTCTGCCAATCTTCTTCCGGTATAAAGAAAGCAAGTTTATTTGGACCCTTATACGCAGCACTATACGCCAAGAATGTTTTTCTTGTACGTTCATCCAACGCTGTTACATCAGAGAACCAAAAAAATGATGCTTGTCCTAAAAAAGAAAGTTCTAGCTGCGGCAGAATATCTTCAAACGCATGCCGAGTGAGATCAATAGATTGGACATTATAAACACGCTGCGCTTTAAGCTGCTGTAAGAATGCAGAAAAAAAAAGCAGGGGATATGCCTGTCCTGTAAAAACAATAACCCGGTTATTTAATACAACCTGAGCATCCTGAATAAAGGTAACTAGATTCATGGTAAAACGAGCGTATCAAAAAATTTGGCAATATCGTTTACACCCTTTTCTACAACGGTACGTATTGCATCAAAATCTTTCCAATCTACCGGCTTACCTTCAGCAGTGCCCTGTAATTCAACAAGTTTATGGGAAGTTGTCAACACAAAGTTAAGATCAATGTCAGCTTTATTATCTTCTTCTACATTAAGATCAAGCAGTGGCTGACCATCCACCATGCCAGCAGAAATAGCCACCAGCGCTTCTTTGACGATAGGCTTTTTAATAATTCCTTTATCAAGCCAATAATTTTCCGCTTGGCGCAATGCTAAATAGGTACCCGTAATACTTGCTGTACGTGTTCCACCATCTGCCTGTAAAACATCACAGTCTATTACGATGGTTCGCTCACCTATAGTCGCAAGATCAACAACCGATCGTATCGAACGCCCGATCAAGCGAGATATTTCTACAGACCGACCATTTAATCGTGCACCAGTTCCATCACGTTGTGTGCGAAAGTGCGTTGATGCTGGCAGTAATGCGTACTCTGCAGTAAGCCAGCCGGTGCCAGTCCCTTTTAGAAAAGGCGGCACACCAGGATTAATATGCACAGAACATAAAATCTTTGTTTTACCAAGCTCAAAAAGAACAGAGCCTGGCGCATATTCATAAATATTAAAAGTAACTTTTAAAGGGCGCAGTTCATTATAACTGCGCCCGTCTACTCTTCTATATGTCATGTATTAGTTACTCTTTATTAACAAGACGTAAACTAATTCTACCATTGACTGGATCATAATCGCCAACTTCAACAAGAAGCTCTTGTCCTATTTTGTAACTATCAGACAAGTTTCTTTGAAGATTTTTTGGGATCTGCGAAATATGCAACAAGCCATCTAAGCCTGGTACAAGTTCAACAAAAATACCAAAATCGGCAAGACGTTTTACTCTACCTTGGTACAATGCACCCGGTTCAATTTGACCCGCTAAGGTTTTTACCCAATTAATAGCAAGATCAATATTAGCATCAGGACCACCAAAGATATTTACCGTACCATCATCTTCTATATCAATAGTAGTACCGGTTTTTTCAATAATCTCACGAATAATTTTGCCACCTGTACCGATGATAGCACCGATCTTATCAGGAGCAACTTTAAAGCTAATAATTTTAGGAACCAATGGAGAAAGATCACTAGGAGCTGCAAGAACGCTCTTCATCTCATTTAAAATGAATTGACGTCCATCACGCGCTTGTGATAATGCTTTTTCAAAAACTTCTTTTGGCAAGCCAGCCTTGTTCTTGATGTCCATTTGAATAGCAGTCACACCTTGCTCGGTTCCCGCTACCTTAAAGTCCATCCAGCCAAACTCATCTTCAAAACCACTAATATCGGTAATAGCTTGGAATTGACCTTTAGAGTTCTTTAATAATCCCATTGCAACACCACTGACCATAGCAGTAATTGGCACACCGGCATTCATTAATGCCATAGTAGAACCGCACACCGTAGCCATGGAGCTAGAACCATCAGATTCTAAGATGTCTGCTACAACGCGTATTGTGTATGGGAAATCTGCTTTTGCAGGCAATTGATGCTTAAGCGCTGACGCTGCTAAATAACCATGCCCAACTTCTCTACGGCCAGGACCGCGCATAGGACGAACTTCACCTACTGAGAATGGTGGGAAATTATAATGGAGCATAAAGTTTTTTTCTACTTCCTCACCCATCAACATCTCAATACGTTGCTCGTCTTGGCCACTACCCAACGTCGCTGTTACTAACGCCTGTGTGTTGCCACGTTTAAATAACGCAGAACCATGGGTATATGGTAACACACCAACTTCTGTTGTTACCTTACGTACTTGCGTAAAATTACGGCCATCGACACGTTGACCTTTTTCAAATATCCAATCCGTTACACGATTACGGAATGCATTATGAAAAACATAATCAACTTGTTTTTCATTAATTTCTTTTTCTTTTATCTCATCAGCATACTTGGCTAAAAAGTCAGCCTTTGCTTTGTCAACGGCATCATAACGTTCATTCTTGTCTTCTTTGCATACAGAGTTAAGCAAATCAAGGCTAAAGAATTCATTGGCACGTTGTTCCCACAATGCCCAATCAAAGGTATCTTTTTGCTCTTCTTTTTGAACACCAACTGCTGCAGCGATCTCTTTCTGCCATGCAACTTGTTCTTTAATCTTGTCATGAGCCATAAAGATTACATCTAAAAGATCTTTTTCAGATAAAGCAACGGTGCAACCTTCAAGCATGCAAATACCTTCTTCGGTACCTGCAACAATAACTTTAACGTCAGATGTCATTGCTTGTGACATGGTAGGATTTATTACCCATTTACCATCAACACGAGCAACCTCTACCGCACCGACTGGTCCCAAAAAAGGAATTTTAGAGATAGTCAACGCAATAGACGCAGAGATCAAAGAAATCACAGATGGCATGTGCTCCTTGTCTACGGAATAAACAGTTGTTAAAACTTGAATCTGATTAAAGAAAGTGGAAGGGAACAATGGTCTAATGGCACGATCAACTAATCGCGCTGTCAGAACTTCCTTATCAGTGTATTTGCCTTCTCGTTTAAAATAGCCACCAGGTATTTTACCTGCAGCAGAAAACTGCTCACGATATTCAACAGATAATGGCAAAAAACCAGGAAATTCTGCCGTTGGTGCTGATACGGCTGTTGATAAAACAACGGTACCACCATGCTTAAACCATGCAGCGCCGTCCGCCTGATTCGCAAATTTCCCTATAACTACCTCATAGCCAAAACTGCTCAGTTCAAATTTTTTTTCCATAGAACAAGACGCCTTATGCACAACGATTATTTATTATTTTCTTAAACCAAGATTTTGTACTAAATTTCTGTATACATTTTCTTTGTGTTCTTTAATGTATTCAAGAAATTTTCTACGTCTATTAACTAATTTTAATAGACCACGCTTGGAACTAAAATCTTTTGGATTAATTTTTGCATGCTCTGTTAATTGGAGAATACGATCAGTCAACTGAATAACTTGTAATTCAACTGAACCTGTATCACGCTCATGCAGCTTAAATTGTCCTTCAAGCTCTATTCTTTTTTGCGTATCGATCATATAAAAAAACCTCACGATAAAAATGAAACTTATCTACTTTCAAACCTATTGCTCTGACAACCAGAGCAATAGGTTAATTATTCTATGGTAGGCGCGAGCGGAATTGAACCGCTGACCCTTGCTACGTCAAAGCAATGCTCTACCCCTGAGCTACGCGCCTGTTACTATCTGTCTTTCTTCATCTTCTGCTTGGCGCTCTAGCTCAGATAAATCTCGGCCCAAGAATTTCTCTCTAAACGATTTAATTCCCGTACCCGCTGGTATTAGTTTACCAATAATTACGTTTTCTTTTAAGCCGTAAAGATGATCTACCTGACCAGAAATTGCCGCTTCTGCTAAAATTCTTGTCGTTTCTTGGAACGAAGCCGCTGAAATAAAGCTTTCTGTACCCAAGGACGCCATCGTAATACCCATTAAAATAGGCTTACCGGTTGCAACTCGTTTACCTTCTGCTTGCAACAAGGAATTGACCATCTTAAAGTGAATACGGTCAACACGGTCGCCGATCAAGAAGTTAGATTCACCAGCATCAACAATACGTACTTTACGCATCATCTGACGAACAATAACCTCTACATGGCGATCATTAATATCAATACCATGAAGTCGGTAAATTTTCTGAATCTGATTTACCAAGTAACGTTGCAATTGGTCCGCACCCAAGATTCTGAGCATATCATGCAACACCGGCTCACCAGTGGTTAATAAATCACCAGCATTAATCTTATCACCGGTTGCTACCGTAAGCTGCTTACCTTGTGGTACCAGATAATCAAATGTTTGATCCCCAGCAACAACACTTACTTTACGTTGACCACGATACAGGCCACCAACAACCACCTCACCATCAATATCGGAGATAATTGCTGGATCTTTTGGCGCACGCGCCTCAAACAGTTCTGCAATTCGTGGAAGACCCCCGGTTGTAATATCCCTTGTTTTTGACACTTCACGTGGCATTTTAACTAAGATATCACCAACCCTGACCTGCTGATTAGCTTCAGCTACAAGGTAGGAGCCCGTAGGCAAGTAGTAATGTGCAATTTCATTATCGTTACTATCAACAATGCTTAATGCTGGTTGATAACGATCGCCTTTATGTTCAATAATTACTTTATTTATTGCACCGGTAACGTCATCATAAATCTCTTGCATGGTAACGTTTTCAATAAGATCAACATACCGTACAAAACCAGCTTTTTCAGTCAAGATTACTTTATTATTAGCATCCCAATCCATAAGCTTGGTACCAGCTTTAATCTCTTGGCCATCTTCAACATAAATAATTGCACCATATTCTATTGGCTGTTCTTGAAGAACACGTCCATCTTTGGCAACAATAACCAGTTTAGATTTTCTGCTCAAGACTACAGAGTTACCATCTTTATTTTTAATAACGTACACACCACGTAGTTGAACAATACCATCATGCTTGGAGACAGAAGATGACTCTTCTGCAAAGCTCGCGGTACCCCCAACGTGGAATGTTCTCATGGTCAGCTGTGTACCAGGTTCACCAATCGATTGCGCAGCAATAATACCTACCGTCGTTCCAATGTCTGCTAAGCGACCTTTAGAAAGATCAATACCATAACACTTAGCACACACGCCACGCTTAGCTTGGCATGATAGCACTGAACGAACAAGAAGCTTATTGACTGCTGCATTATTAATAGTAGCTATTTGTTCTTTAGTAATTAATGTATCTTGCTCAAGTAACAATGCTCCAGTAATCTCATCCCGCATATCTGCTGCAAGTACACGGCCATATGCCTGACCCGCTAATGAGTGGATTATATTACCAGCTTCGCGCTGCTCTTTTGCTTCGATATATCCTAACGTTCTACAATCTAAGGTTGTTATAACAACGTCTTGTGCAACATCCACTAAACGACGTGTTAAGTAACCGGAGTTTGCTGTTTTAAGCGCCGTATCCGCCTGACCTTTACGAGCACCGTGTGTAGAAATAAAGTATTCAAACACACTCAAACCACTCTTAAAGTTACTCTTAACTGGCGTTTCCATAATTTCACCAGACGGCTTAGACATGAGACCTCTCATACCTACAAGCTGTTTAATCTGGTCCTTAGAACCACGCGCTCCAGATTCCAACATCATAAAGATCGGGTTAAATGGTTTATGCGCTTTGTCTTTATTGGCAAAATATTCTCTATCTTGGTTTTCCAACTCAGACATCATATGCTTAGCAACTTCATTCGTTGCACGGCCCCAGATACCGATTACTTTATTTTCACGTTCACCGTTGGTAATTGCACCTTCACGATACAACTGCTCTACTGTCTGTACTTCATTCTCTGCACGCTGAACAATCTCTTCTTTTGAAGATGGTACCAACAAGTCAGAAATAGCAAATGAAATACCACCACCAGTAGAGAATTGGAATCCAAGACGCTTTATACGGTCCAAGGTTTCTACAGTAGCTTGTTGCCCAAACCTGTCATAAATACGTTCAACAAGTTTAGCCAAATCGCTACTACGCATAGCCTGATTAATCCACGTAAATTCACTACCGCTTGGAAGTGCATCATATAAAATGACACGACCTACGGTTGTTGATGTCAATTCCGCTTTTTCTGATAAGCGAATTTTTATTTGAGCATGCAACGAAACTGATTTCGTTTGGAAGGCTAAAATAACTTCATTAATAGAGCCAAAAATAACGCCTTCACCTAAAACATTTGCTCGTGCCTTGGTCATATAATGTAAACCAAGAACCATATCCTGCGACGGTGTCATAACCGGACGACCATTGGAAGGAGCAAGCAAGTTATTAGAAGAAAGTATTAAGGTTGTAGATTCATCTACAGCTTTTTTACTTAACGGTACGTGTACTGCCATCTGGTCACCATCGAAGTCAGCGTTAAATGCATGACACACTAATGGATGAATTTTAATAGCTTTACCATCAACCAGCGTCGGGTAAAATGCTTGAATACCAAGTCTATGCAAGGTTGGTGCACGGTTTAATAATACCGGCCTTGTTTTTACAACGTCTTCTAAAACGTCCCAAACATCAGACTCTAAATCCTCAACCATACGACGCGCTACACGTAAGTTTGGCGCAAGTTCACGCAAAATAAGTTCTGCTAATATAAATGGCTTAAACAATTCAAGTGCCATAATTTTTGGCAAACCACATTGATCAAGTTTGAGTTCTGGGTCAACAACAATCACCGAACGGCCAGAATAGTCTACGCGTTTACCAAGCAAGTTCTGTCTAAAACGACCCTGCTTACCACGCAACATATCACTGAGCGATTTTAATGGGCGACGATTGCTACCACGTACCGGCTGGCCACGACGACCATTATCGATCAACGCATCAACCGATTCCTGAAGCATTCTTTTTTCGTTTTTGATAATAACTTCAGGAGCTTCAATTTCCATTAAACGTTTTAAACGAATATTTCTATTTAATACACGTCTATACAATTCATTTAAATCAGAACTCGCAAAACGACCACCCTCTAATGGTACCAACGGACGCAAGTCTGGCGGTAAAACCGGCAGAATATCCATCACCATGAGTTCAGGTTTTAAATTTGCTTGCAAGAAGCCAGTCAGCACCTTAATACGACGAATAATTTTATGTCGCATCGTAATAGAGGTAGACTTCTTGTATTCTTCATCAAGAATTTTAATCTCTTCATTGAGATCTATAAGTTGCAATACAGAACGAATAGCCTCTGCACCAATCTGTGCAAGGAATTCATGATCATCTGGGTGTCGTTCTAAATAGCCTTCATATTCCGCATGCGTTAACACGGTTTTGCGTGGATATGGCGAACGACCTTGATTAATAACAATGTACGCATCAAAATAAATAACGCGTTCAAGATCTTTAACCGGAAGGTCCATTACTAAGCCTAAATAGCTTGGTATCCCTTTGAGATACCAAATGTGACAAACCGGAGCAACAAGCTCAATATGTCCCATCCGTTCACGGCGAACACGGGATTGAATTACTTCAACCCCACATTTTTCACACGTTACACCGCGATGCTTCATGCGCTTATATTTACCGCAATTACATTCCCAGTCCTTAACAGGACCAAAGATACGCGCACAGAACAGACCATCTTTTTCTGGTTTTAATGTTCTGTAGTTAATTGTTTCAGTTTTTTTAACTTCACCATACGAAAGAGATCGAATCTTATCTAAAGAAGCAAGCCCAATTCGGATAGCGTTAAACTGTGTCGAGTGTATGTACTCTTTAAAGCGAGAAAGCATTTGGTTATTCACCGATATCCTCCTTGCTGGCTTTGAATAAATCTACTTGAAGACCCAAACTCTGTAGTTCTTTAATAAGAACGTTAAATGACTCAGGCAAGCCTGGTTCTGGAATATTATCCCAATCACCACGCACCACCACCTCATAGACGCGATGTCTACCAGCAACATCGTCAGACTTATAGGTGAGCAATTCTTGTAATGTGTACGCTGCACCATATGCTTCAAGCGCCCACACTTCCATTTCACCAAATCGCTGACCACCAAATTGAGCTTTACCACCCAATGGCTGTTGCGTTACTAAGGAGTATGGTCCAACAGAACGAGCGTGTAACTTGTCATCAACCATATGGTTCAGTTTCATCATATAGATAGAACCTACCGTTACCGGTTGATCAAACAATTCACCACTACGACCATCACGTAATCTGTACACACCATTGTCAGTCATACCAAGCTCTTCTAACATCGGCTTAATATCACGTTCAAAAGATGCGCCATCAAATACTGGTGTTCTAAAATGCGCTCCAGTCTTAGCGGTACGTTGTGCTAATTCTGCAAGGCCTTCTTTGCCATATTGTTTTTCATAGTCATCAATAAGTTCTTTACCAAAGCACTGAACAAGTAAATCCTTGATGTATTTATTATTTTCTTTTTCTAATGCTTCCGCAAACTTATAGCTCCATTGCGTACCTGCATATCCTAGAATAATTTCCAGAATCTGCCCTACGTTCATACGAGAAGGAACACCAAGCGGGTTAAGCACAATATCAACAGGTTTACCATCTTCTAAGTATGGCATATCCTCACGGTGTACAATGGTCGAAACGACACCTTTGTTACCATGACGACCTGCAATTTTATCACCCACAGAGATTGCACGCTTAGAAGCAACATAGACTTTAACCATCTTAATAACGCCAGATGGCAATGGATCACCCTTTTTAAGTCTATTAATTCGCTCTTGCTTTAAGCTCGACAATACACGAATCTGTGTGTCATAAATGGATCTAACATGCTCGATCTCTTTATTAATATCTTCTTCTTTAGCTTTAATAGCCAAAAGTTCTTCAGTAGGCAGTTCTTGAAGTTTTTTACTATCAAATACTTTACCATTTAGTAAGGTTTTTGAAGTACCAGACTTAGCTTCTTGGCCCTCTACAAGAGGTAAAAGCTTTTCAAGAACCATAGCATTTAATAGTTGAATGTGGCGTGTATGCTCATCTTCAATCTTTTTACCCTGCAAAGCAGCAGTTTCTTTATAGCGCTTATCTTTACGAATACCGCTACGCGAGAAGATCTTAACATCAACCACGGTACCTTCAACACCAGGCGGAACGCGCAAAGAAGTATCTCGTACTTCACGCGATTTTTCACCAAAAATGGCTCGTAACAATTTCTCTTCTGGTGAGTACTGAACATCACCTTTTAAGGTTACTTTACCAACTAATAGATCTCCAGCCCGTACACGTGTACCAATATGGACTATACCGTCTTCATCCAAGCCCGCAAGTGCATTTTCACTTACGTTTGGAATATCACGGGTAATCTCTTCAGGTCCAAGCTTGGTGTCTCGCGCCTCTACAATATATTCATCGATATGTACCGATGTTAATACATCATCCGCTACAAGACGGTTACTCAATACAATAGCATCCTCAAAGTTATAACCATTCCATGGCATAAATGCCACAAGTAAGTTAGAACCAAGCGCCAATTCACCATTATCAATAGCTGAACCATTGGTAAGGATATCCCCGACAGCAACTTTTTGGCCACGGGCAACCATTGGCGTTTGATGAATCCAGGTGCTATAACTTGATCGTTCAAATTTTCTTAAATGATAAAAATCAACGCCTTGCGCCATCCATTCTTCTGCGTTGGCAAATTGATCTTCAAATGCACGCACAACAATAACGTCTGCACAAACGTATTCTACGATGCCAGCTCGTTTTGCTGTCAATACACTACCAGATGCTTTACATACTTCACTTTCCATGCCCGTACCAACAAGAGGCACCTGACAACGTACAAGCGGAACTGCTTGCCGTTGCATGTTTGCGCCCATTAACGCACGAGATGCGTCATCATGCTCTAAGAAAGGAATTAATGCTGCCGCTACCGATACTAACTGTTTTGGCGAAAGATCAACATAGTCAACTTTTTTAGCATCTGCGTATAAGAAGTCACCCTCATACCGTGAAAGGACATTTTCAGTAGCTAACGATTTTGTCTTTTCATTCACGGCTTCAGCTTGCGCAATAAACTTATCGCCCTCTTCAAAAGCATCTAAAAAGACAACTTCGTCTTTAATTTTGCCATTATTAACCGGACGATACGCAGTTTCTATAAACCCAAGATCGTTCACCATTGCATACGTAGCAAGTGAAGAAATCAAACCAATTGTTTGACCTTCCGGTGTTTCTATAGGGCAAATACGACCATAGTGAGAGGTGTGAACATCACGCACTTCATACGTAGCGCGATCTTTTAATACACCGCCAGGCCCGAGAGCGGACAATCTTCTCTTATGAGCCAATTCCGACAATGGGTTTGTTTGGTCCATAAATTGAGATAGTTGACCAGTGCCAAAGAACTCACGCAATACAGCGCTTAACGGTTTAACATTCAGCAGATCCTGTGGCATTAAGGTGGCCCCAACATCATGCATTCTAAACCGCTCACGAACAATACGTTCTACACGAGCAAAACCAACATAAATTTGGTTACTTAAGAGCTCGCCAACTAAACGCACACGACGGTTACCCAAATGATCAATATCATCCAAGTCACCCTCGCCACGCTCACGTAAGTTAACTAAATAACGAATAGTCGCGACAATATCTTCTTGTGTTAACGTGGTAATCTCATCACCAATATTCAGACTTAGTTTTCTATTCATACGAACACGACCAACTTTTGTTAGATCGTAAATACGGCTTGAATAGAAGAGATTTTCTAGACGCTTTATAGCATCTTTAACAGAAATACTGTCACCAGGCCAGACTTTTGTATGCAGCTCTTTAAGCGCTTCGTCTTGAGAATAACAATGGTCATTCGTCAAGGTAACTGCAATAGCAGGTTGAAACGCATAGCCAGTTGAAGAGATTAAATTAATAACTAATTTTTTAACATCTTTCAAACGATCATAAATCTCATCTGAAAGCATCTGTCCTTGCTCAGCAAGCACTTCCCCTGTTTCAGGATCAATAGCATCCTGCGCAAATACTTTATTAATAAGTTGCGACTTTTTCAGTACCAACTTATCAATTTTTTCTTTCAATAACAGAGCAATTATCTCTTTGGTTATTCTGCGTCCTGTTACAACTGCACGCAACGATTCAGGAACAACATCTTTTTCAAGACGCTGACCCAATAGGCTATCATCTACCTTTTTAATAAATGAGCCTTTTTCGATGGTTATTGTATCAAAGGAGTAGAATAAAGGGATAATCTGATCACGTGCAATACCCAATGCCTGTAAGAATGTCGTTACCAACAATTTTTTCTTTTTGTCGATACGTACATACAAGCAGTCACTTGTATCAAATTCAAAATCTAACCAAGAACCGCGCATTGGAATAATACGCGCTAAATAATATGGGCGTCCTCGTACATCTTTAACTTTTTTACTACGAGAAAAAACAACGCCCGGAGAACGGTGCAACTGACTTACAACAACGCGGTCAACGCCATTGATAAGAAAGGTACCCTTGTCACCAAGCTCTATTCTGCCGCCTTTTTCATAGATATCACCCATCACAGGCAGGTCGGCAAAGAAAATATCCTGTTCTTTGATGTCGCGAACACTCTTTTCGCCCTCTTCTGTCACATCCCATGTAGTAAGCTGAACGCGTACTTTGAGTGGCATTGCAAATGTTTGACCACTTGCTCGACATTCATCAAAAGACATCGGTAACTGGATAGTTACACGAGAAAGACAGCTTGGACATGTTTTATAACGTGCAGTTTTTTTCTTACAAAATTTACAGGCAAAGTCAAAATCAAGACGTGAACAATCACTCTTCTTACAAGAAGAGCATTGCCATGTATATCTATTTTCTATACCTTGAAGTTTTCCGCAAGTACAAGCCCAATTGCCTAACTCATAACTAACATATTCCAACGACATCTTATCGTCGTGCTCGATAGGAAATATATCCTTCAACACACGTTCAAGACCCATTAATTTACGTTCAGAAGGCAAATAATCAAGCTGTACAAATTCATTAAAAGACTTCGATTGTACTTCTATCAAGTTAGGAACCGGTACGATATCCTTTAACTTAGAAAAAGACTTTCGAAGCACTTGCTTACCCGTAACCGCGCTATAGGACATTGAGCTGCTCCTCATCTAATCATACCCGTTGCTATGTCATGCTTGCAAACAAACTTATTTAACCTCCACTCAAGAACTTAAGCAACTTAAGCGAGTTCTACCTTAGCACCGGCAGCCTCAAGCGTTTCTTTCATTTTCTTGGCATCGTCTTTAGGCACTGTTTCACCAATAACGGTTGGCGCATTATCAACAGCAGCTTTAGCTTCTGTTAGAGCCAATGTAGTTACGGTACGCAATGCTTTGATAACCTTAATCTTATCGGTACCCGCTTCTTTCAAGGTAACCTTAAATTCAGATTTCTCTTCAGCAGGAGCAGCTTGTGCACCTGATGCTGCAGCTGCCGCAACTGGCATAGCCGCTGACACACCAAACTTAGTTTCTAATGCTTTTACTAGCTCAGACAACTCTAATGCTGTCATGGCGCTTACTTGATCAATTAATTGTTCAAAATTTTTAGCCATATTTTCTCCGATACAGAACTGATAAAATTAAAAATACACTACTAAATACTATTGTTCAGATTCTTCTTTCTGAGCTGCTTCTTCCACTACTGCAGACTCTGATGCAGCAGCCTCTTGCGCTGCAGACTCTACAGCTACAGGCTCTTGCACAGGCGCAGGAGTTGCTTTACTTTCTGCTACCGCGCTCAACGTACGTGCCAATGCTGCTACTGGAGCAGAAAGAACACCACACAATTGCGCCAATAAAACTTGACGAGATGGCAAGGAAGCCAAGGTAATAATAAGATCTTTACCTATGATTTTTGCTTCTATGCAACCAGCAACAATATCAAATTTCTCTACTTCTTTTTTAAAGCCATGCAAAACCTTTGCAGTAGCTTCTGGCTCATTGCCAGCAAAGACAACAGCAACTTGATTTTTCAGCAAAGGATTAAGATCTTGCACACCAGGCATTTCCTGAATAGCAAGCTTAACCAATCTATCTTTAGCAACCTTTAACTTGCCGCCGCAGCTACGTAATTCTCTACGCAATTTCTGCATATCAACAACAGTTAATCCTTTATAATTAACCAAGAATGTCGCATTGCTCTTAGAAAAATCTTGCTTGAGCCCTTCTATAACGAGCTCTTTTTTCTCACGATTCATATCATGCACCTTCTGAAAATCAGACCTTTAGTGATTCTTCAAGAACAACTGGAATACCTGGCCCCATTGTTGAGGATAAGGTAACCTTACGCAAGAACTTGCCTTTAGCACCTGCCGGCTTAGCCGCAATAATAGCTTTTAATAACGCCGTTAGATTGCTATCAAGCTTATCAACACCAAAAGACATTTTACCAATTACTGAATGAACAATACCTGCTTTATCAGTCTTGAAGAAAACTTGACCTTTTTTTAAATCAGCCACAACAGGCGCAACATCAAATGTTACGGTGCCTGTTTTTTTATTGGGCAACATACCACGAGGTCCAAGAATTTTTGCCAGTTTACCAACAGCACCCATTAAATCAGGTGTAGCAACGGCATACTCAAACTCCATCCAACCGCCCAAAACTTTTTCTATAAGATCATCAGCACCAACAGCATCAGCACCAGCTGCTTGCGCTTGATCAACGTATTCGCCTTTAGCAAATACAATAACGCGCGCTTTTCTGCCTGTTCCATGAGGAAGAAGCACAGCTCCGCGCACTACCTGATCGCCTTTAGAAGCATCGATTCCCAAGTTAACATTTACATTGACGGTCTCATCAAATTTTGCAAATGTAAGCTCTTTCATCTTTGCCAAAGCATCCTTAGCGTGCAAGGAAACTTTTTCACCGAGTGCTTCGCGTGCCTTTATATATTTTTTACCATGCGTTGCCATAAATAGAGCTCCATCAAAATCAGATGACATCAATACCCATGCTTCTTGCTGTTCCTGCGATGATCTTTTTTGCAGTTTCAAGATCAACAGCATTCAAATCAGGAAGCTTAACTTTTGCGATTTCTTCGATATCCGCCCAAGAAATTTTACCTACTTTTTCGGCACCCGTTTTTGACGCACCTTTGGTAACATTTGCTTTTTTTCTAATAAGCTCAGAAGCTGGCGTTGATTTTACAATAAAATCAAAACTTCTATCTTCGTACACTGTAATTAGAACAGGAACCGTTTCACCTCTTCGCTGAGCAGTCTTTGCATTAAACTGATCACAGAACTGTTTAATGTTTACCCCTTGTTGACCAAGAGAAGAACCTACCGGAGGAGCCGGTGTTGCAGCTGCTCCACCAATCTGGAGCTTAATCGTTGCTTTGATTTTTTTTGCCATGTGACAAACCTTTTAAACTTACCGTTTTACTTGATCAAATCCAAGTTCTACTGGAGTGAGTCGTCCAAATATACTTACCATTACCGTTAACCGCTCTGAAGCTTGGTCCACTCTATCAATGATACCAACAAAACCAGAAAATGGTCCGGCGGTAATATCGACTTCTGTACCCTCCACGAACTCTTTTTTCTGTTCTGAAACAACGGGAAGCTCGCCTTTAACCGTCGCCATAATGCGATCTATTTCTTTAGTAGAAATAGAAACCGGCTCATTGCCCCCGAGGAATTTGAGCACTCGTGGCACTGACTTTACAAGACGCATCGTTTCAGGAGAAAGCTCCATTTCAACTAATACATATCCAGGAAACAATCGCTGGTCCTGACTTTCTTGACTCGTCAGAAACGCTTTGAATTTCGCAGAAGGAACCAAAACGTCGCCAAAAATAGACTGAAGACCTTCGTGTTCAATCTGCTTTTTTAAATCAGCTGCGACTTGCTCTTCATACCCAGCATAAACCTGGATTACGTACCATTTTTTCATTGTTCTTTCAACCTACTAGAAGGAATCCTCATTCAATTATCTCTATTTATGAAAAAATTTTTTGTGCCAATAAAGCAAACAAAAAATCTATAGAACCTAAGTAGATGGAAAAGGCTATCATAATAATAAGAACTACAATAGTTGCGCCTACAAATTCGGGAAATGTTGGCCAAATCACTTTAGCCAATTCACCCTTTACATCTTTGAAAAATTGCAATAATTGAGCAACGTTTTTCATATTCCCTACCTAAAATCTTTGCGCTTCTTTTTACCACTCATGAGTACAGTACAATTTTGGCAGGCCAGGAGGGATTCGAACCCCCAACCCGCAGATTTGGAGTCTGCCGCTCTACCAATTAGAGCTACTGGCCTTCACTACTTACTTCGTCTCTTTGTGCATATGATGACAGCGACAGCGCTGGCAATACTTTCTAAGCTTTAACGTTCCAGGAGATCTTGTTTTGGAAACGACTTGTGTATAATTTCGCTCTTTGCAGGATTCGCATGCTAGGTGAGTAATAGAACGATTTTTTGCCATAAATTTTTACCTTGCGATCTTTCGATAACACTGAATTTTTTTGGATGCCTGAAAACTTAATTAATGGAGCCCGCGACCGGGTTTGAACCGGTGACCTCTCCCTTACCAAGGAAGTGCTCTACCAACTGAGCTACGTGGGCATCACCCTCTACCATTTATATATTAAGATTAAAGTAAAAAAAGAAAAAAACAATCTCTTTACAATAAAAATATGCGTCGAACTGATAACTGAATTTTTATCCAGTCAGCAGTGTCCACGCGTACTCTTAAAAAATCTTACTATACAGCTCATTACACTTTCAGCATTTAACAGGTATAGATGCTGCTTATTTCTCTTAAATTTTCTATTTCATTCCGCAGGACTGCAAAGCATACAATCAAAGTGCATGCCTCGCTATCAATTTTTTATCAATTATAATCGTCATTTATCGACGCTAGCCTTGGCGAGGATATAGTAGCCCAGGCTTCACTCATTTCCGCCGTCGCTAAAACTATGGTGGACACGGCCGGATTTATATTTTCGGCGGCAAAGCCCTCCGAAGGCTATAAAATAGTACTCATTTAGCGGCGCTAGCCAGTCATTTTTTGGCGAAAAATGACTGGAGCGGGAAACGGGACTCGAACCCGCAACCTACAGCTTGGAAGGCTGTCGCTCTACCAATTGAGCTATTCCCGCGTTATTTCAATAAAAATGGTAATTTTTGCATATTGCCCTACTTTATTCTAAAAATTGCAATAGAGTCGCAGGGCTTTTTTAGCTTAAATTTCTATCAATATTAGTCATTCTGGCGAAGGACTGGCCTGTTGGGCATTTTAGCCATCTTCTTTCAAGCTAATTTACAATGCTTTGAAAAATGACCAACCTGCCAGGCATTCGTTTCACGAATGACTGGTGGCGAGAGAAGGATTCGAACCTTCGAAGGCTGAGCCAACGGATTTACAGTCCGTCCCCTTTGACCGCTCGGGAATCTCGCCGTACAAATACTCACTGTTCAATAATAATATTGGTTTTTTAACAATATTTCAAATTAATTATACATATTTTTTATGGCTATCAAACCTTAAGTACCTCTATAAGCAGCAATTCTACCTTGACAAAACATATAAAAAATATAAAATTATTCATAATAGGAAATATTATAACATTAGGGGACAACGTGATAAAAAGCCTTATTCTCTGTTTAAGTTTGATACCTGCAGTCGTCTACTCAGCAGATAATGCAATTCAGCTAATTGATACCAATCCAAAACTGCCAGAATATTCTGAAGTAGCAAATATCGATTGGAGAACCGCATTTCAACAACGATCAGCTTTTTATAAGCCTCTCTCAACTGCATCTGCTGATATCTACAGCAACGTCCAAACTATAACAACAAGTACCGATACCTATAATAATGCTTTACGGACTGTAGCAGAAAATCAAGATTTTTTGACGCCGTCTGACAAACAAGCTTTACAACAGCAACAACAAATTGCACAACACGTTATACCTCCTTCAATGCTTATGGATAAATGGACAATTCCTTTATTAGCATGTGTTGCATGCCTGCCTGTTATAACCACAAAAACAAATTTTTTAGATTACATAATAACAACAGCACCAATGCTTGTACTGCTTTTTGTACTATTAAAAAACAGAAAAAAACATAATCGCAGAAATGCTATGTTAAATTTAACATTAGATTAAACTAATAAGAGAATCGTATCTTAGATTAGAGGTTTTAGTTATGTTCAAGCACATCACATTACTCAGCACCATCTGCTTATTTTTTATGTGCAAAAGCACTCCTAATTTACGGCAACAACAAGCAGCATCATTAAATCAACATATGGAATATGTGGTACTTTCCTCCAGCGCGCCTGTCTTTAATGATACTCGCAATATTAGAGGGCATAGAAAAGAAGCACTCAGACTGTTAAGATGCTTGAAACAAACGGCCCTAAAAGAAGATATTAAAGCTAAATTGCAATTAAACCATGCTCATGAAGGATTTGGTAGTCCCAAAGCACCTAGTGCGTTAATGCTTCTTGCCGCTCTTGGCGCTACTGGTTATGCACTCTACGAAGGCTATACAACTCGCCAAATTAACTGGAAAACAATAACAGCGTCTATTGCAGCAGGGTTCACAGGTTTTGTCTGGGCGCGTTTGCGTGAAGAAGCACAAGAATTAGAAGAGATTTATACACTGGCTTTTCCAAATGTTCAACAATAATATACCACACAAGAGCTCAATATACCGTTGGGCTCTTATTTTTTTAACCACTACCATAGCCATATTCCATCTTTTAACATTATCAGCTGCTGATAATAACATGAATTATGCAACTGCAATGACATTGCCACCAGGTACCATGCGTGAAATGTTTAAAGCTCATTTGTGCCAACAAATTATACAAGATAAACCGGAAAATACCTTTGAATTAGTGCCTGACTACAGCCCTGCAACGCACCAGTGGTTTGCAGCTATAGAACGTACATTGCCTGATACTCTCAACTATATTCCAGAACAAACAGATACCGTTATTATTTCTGACATAGAATATAATAATATTCATGATCAACAATCATGGCATCGCCGTATGCATGCTGGACAAATAATTGCACTATTATTAGGTGGATTCTATTTAGTTACTAAGTATGCTGCTACCAGCATGAACGATCAGAGTTTTATTCGATATTGTCTTATTGCTGATATAATGGCAATATGCTGGTCTGCACATCAAATACGCAAATCTAAAAAAAGTACAGCGACATTAAGCAATCTAAGAAAGCGTTTACATCATGTTCCGGATTAATTGTAGATCGATCTTCATAATTTTATTAATACATAGCACATCTACTCTATTTGCTATGGAGCCATCAACAGCAGATAATTTACTTGATGGCCATGAAGAACGCCGCATTATCAGTTATGAACAAGCAATTAAAGAGATGCAACAAATGCCAAACTTTGAGCCAAAAAAAGCATTTGCCCGCAAATTTATAACAAGAAATGTTTACAAAAAAATCATTCACCAAAAACCTCAAGATTTAGCTAAAGAGGTTGATGTATTAAAAGACCGTCCTTCTGATTATTTAATTACATTGGAGCAACAAGTAGTTACCATGGATGTTAATGTACTTACGGCAGATGAACGTGACGCCATACTTTCTGATGCAGAATATTCAGAACTTAAAAGAAAATATTCTCAGGGTGTACTATTTAGAAAAATCCTTGCAGCACTTCTGATTGGCATGCCTGCGTCCTTCATATATGATTTAAATAATAGGCCATGTAGCACAGTAGAATTTACCGTACTCTTTGGTTCTCTTTGTTTTCTTGAATTATTCATTGGTTGGCTTATAAAGCGAAGCTTTCGAAGTACAGAAAATTGGCAAGCGGCAAAACGAATAAAAAAACGATTGCAGCAACAAGCAAATACCAACTAGTTTTATCGCTTATATTCTTGCGGCAGAATCTGATCAAGAATTTCATACACTTCTGGTACACAGCTTGAACAACCAGTACCGACACCAAATAGCTCTGATAAAGCATCAAAATCACGATAGCCACGTTTAATAGCTTCAACAATTTCAGAATACATAACGCCCATACAGGTACAAACGAGATGATCTTGTTGCGCTAATTTTTCTAAGGGATTGCTCATGTTATTTTTTTTTACCTTTAGAATGCATAGGTTGCTTTTGTACTAATTGTTTATACAGGTAGGTACTATTGTGCTGAATAAATGCTTCACAACTCATTTTATACCATGCTCGCTCCTGCATATGGTTCTGCACGTGAGGATTGCTGGTAATAATAGCAATTTTATCACGAGAGCCAATACCTTGCCAAATCTGTTCAAATTCCGCGCGAGAAACTACTTTATCATATTTTCCATAAAAGAATAAAATCGGAATACGAAAATCATTTAAATAATGGCGCAAATTTAGATCTTGTTCATCAAGGCCAAACAGTTTTTTTACATACCAAGAAAAATCAATAAAGGAGAGCATTGATGGCAGAGAAGCTTCTTGGAGCTGTGAACGCATAGTATCCATAGAAAACCAACAACCATCAACAATAATTTTATCAAATAACTTTTTATTCTGTTTTGCCAACATAGATTGAGCTTTAATGAACACAAAACCTCCAAAACAGATCCCAAGCCCAATAATTTGTTTATAGGGTGGCCGAAGTTGCGTTATAACATTAATAACATCTTCTACCTGGCAAGCTCCTAATTTATCAACGCTATTAATTCCCAAGCAGGCATACAGCGGATTAAAGGATGGCTGATTATAATGTTGTCCTCTAAAATTAAGCACCGCTACATCATAGTTACTGAACATTTCCACAAAAGGGGCCATTTTTTCTTTAGAATTTGTAAAGCCTGGGCCAACAATAAGTAACGTGCTGGAGTTGCGCTTGAATAAAGAATAATCTATATAAAGATCATTTGAACGATAGGTGATTTCTGTATGCGATGGATCTTTTTTCCATGCTTGCAAAACCTGTGCTGGATTTTTAAGCATTGCTTCATTAAAGAATTTCGCCTGCTCCAATTCTCCATACGTTTTTTTTGCTTTTTGCTTACAATAGCCCGTTACCTGCCCCGTCATTTGCCTATAGGGCGTTAATACAAAACTATCATAGTCATAGCGCACTGGATTTAAATAACCATACGCCATAAAAAACAGACAACCTTGGATAAAAAAAATATTTCTAATGGTTTTCATTTAAAACTCATTTAATACTTAATTCTACAACACAATGTATAGTATATATGCAGTTTGCAAAATGTCACCTGGTACAAAGCTTACACTTTACATCCAAGGCTCACTCTTGAATTAAAACTTCAAATAGAATTATTATGGTGCTGTTTCTTGTACTATAAGAGCTTATCCCGATACGAAATCAAGTGATGACCCAGAAAGTTATATAACGCCACTGAGTTTTGCCATTGAACATCAAGATGCAGCCCTTATTCGTAAACTGTTAACGAAGAGAGCAAGTCGAACGATGACAATCGCCTGTGGTAATACGTTATATACATATGCTCAATTGGCAATTAGAACGGGAAATCCAGAGATCGTTGCATTATTTAACGGTAATTAAACAAGTACAAGCGCTTCCAAAAGAATCATCTTTGGGAGCGCTTTCTAAGAATATAATCTAAAGTGCCAGCTATGTGCATTGCATGCAAACAATATACCCCGCAGCTTACGCACATTGACGGTATCCCTGGGGTTAGAGCTTCTGTTTACTAGGCGTCCTAGCATATACAGGTTTTGGGGAGATTCAAGCAAAAGTTAATCGTTTTTATAGGTTTAATTGAAGTTTTTTTGCATAAAGGAAATTTTACATCGAAGTCATTTTATTAAAAATTCTTATTGTGGTATTCTAAAGGGGGTGATGGTATTAAGAATTTGGAAGGTTTTAGAAAAATGTTTAATAAAAATGTTGCCTTACTTGCGTTGATCACGTCGTTAAGTATCTCTTTATATGGCATGCAAAAACATGTTCAAACAGAGATTAAACAAGGTTTTGAGCATGTTTTTAATAATATTGGGCACGAAGAAAGGATGCAATCTGTTGCTAAGATGATTGCGTTTCTTTCAAAAAATAGAAGTCAGACTGTTGATGCCTGTTTTATTGATGAGCTGGTATACCGATTGTACAATCATGGCTCTGATGTGTGGTCCTTGTTTCTGAAACAATTATCTCAAGATTTTGTAGATCATAAAGTACCCGAATCGGTTTTCGATTTAATAGTTGAAGCCTTAAAGCGTTCTATTGATTGTGTGCATTATGAAGTATTCACCTGTATTCCGTGGCGTGAATTTGTAAAATACAATTGTTATGTTCAGAGTTTAGCTAGAGCAGCTGTTGCTCGTATTACTCAGTTATCACCCAAATCTATTATAGCTATTGCTCAATTATCAAAAGAATCTTCAATGATTATTGCTCGAGCTGTTTTGCAACAGAGTGCAGTTATGAATAGCGTTTGCCCTGATACTATTGTCGAGCTTGCAAGCATTAATCATAGTGTTGCTCGGTTGCTTAAGCCAGTTATGCAGCAGCGATCACCTTTAACACCGTATCTTATAACGCAACATTCTGGTCGTGCAGGAATGTGTGCATCTTGTAAAGGAAAATGTAGGTTTCATGCTGATCGCGATGATGAAAATATTGCAAAACTTATTAAAGGTGTACGTTCAATTTGTTGTGTAGGTTATCGAGGTAGAGATAAGGCACTCCTTGCTATGAAAGAAGTACAAGATTTTTATTGCATTTATAGTAAACAACATGATGATTATATTGTGTTTACAAAAACGGGGGAAAAGAATGCTAAGCTACTTAAATTGTATGAAGATGACGGGATCCATGCATTAGAAATAACGAAATATATCTTTGGAAAAATCATGGGATATTCAGAAGAGGACATAGAATTTTTCTTTATGCGTTTGAGGGGAAAACTAACGGTAAATGAAGCTATAACAAAATTTAGAAAGATAAAAGAAGAAGGTAGCGCTTGGCTAGAAAAAGCAAAAAAGCGTGTAGATTCTATCGCTGATTGGCAACCGCAACGTTTTTACGATGTAGTTAGCGGACTTGCTGAAAATAGAGCTAAACGATAAAGGTTATCTTGTGTGCTCCATCGTGTAGGAATTTTTAGAAATCTCCGGTTTTTGACATTTCCCGCGAGGGGATTTCTGCCTCATTTAAAATAACCTGAAGATGGCTTAAACTAATGCTAAACTCAATTTCATGACTACTGAACGCGTTCCATCCTGCGTCAAAACTCCGGCGGACAGGCCTGTATATACCGCCAGGCATTTCCTTCAGAAATGACTGGCTAGCGCCACTAAATGACTAATTTTACAATACGTATGATGAATAGAAAATTTTTTATTGCTTTAACAATAGCATTCTTAACGTTCAATCTTTATTCTTCTTCGGTAGAGATTCCTGAAAAGTCTCTCACGGATGATTATGTGGAGATTTATCAATACTCTTCTGTTTTGCATCATACACCCATTATCGGAAAATTGTTGTTTCCAGCAGTTAAGATAAAGATGGCAAGAGCTGCATGGGAAGCTGAATGTTTAAAATATGAAAAGTTCATCAAAAAACATCCATATCAACATGCAATAAATAATGCCCTTTGGTATTCTCCAATTTTGCTGATGGCATTAGTAACGGTGAAATACTGAAACACTGCTAGAGTAGAATAAGTTCACAGCCTTGCACCTTTTCAGGATTATATTCTGGGAGCATAAAACTTGATTTGGCTCAATCTAAAATAGAAAGCAACACATTTCTAGTATAAAATATTATTGAACAAAATGTTTTAAACAAAGAAAAGTGTTGCTTAATGAAAGTTTACAGGAAATTAACCCTAAGAGATAGGTACCAGATAAAAATTGGCATCGATAATAGAGAAAGACCATCAAAAATAGCTGTTCGAATAGAAAGAGATCGGTCAGTTGTCTCTAGGGAGATTGCCACAAATGGCGAGGTGTTATGGTATGACCCTTATAAAGCTCAAGAAAGATCTCGTGCTTCTTTTAAAAAGGGTTTTTCGAAAATAAGTCATAATCCAAACCTTCGATCATACGTTACTCAAAAGGTGAAAGAAGGATGGTCTGGCACAGTGATAGCAGGCAGATGGAACTTGGATAAAGGTAAGGGTATAACTGCCGAAACAGTTTACAAATGGCTCTATTCAGGAGATGGCGCCAAAGAAAAGCTTTACGAATTTTTACCTAGGCATAAGAAAAAAAGAGAAATGCTTATCAGAAAAAATAAGCAAAACGACGAAACAAAAGTATCTATTAAAGAGCGTCCAGATGAGATTAACAACCGCCAGCTATACGGCCACTGGGAAGCGGATCTCGTATTTCAAATAGGGTAACCAATCTGCCAATTTTTTAACTTTTATTGAGCGCGGGTAGCAGGCTCACAGTTATAGTAAAAAATGAATCCAAGCAAACTGATATCGTTGGTCAGGCTTTCACAATAACAGCTCAAAGACATTCAATGAAAAGCCTTACTCTTGATAATGGCAGTGAGTTTGTGGGACATCAGGCTTACCCCTCCAAGGTTTTCTTTTGTCACCCAGGTTCACCTTGGGAAAAAGGCAGCATTGAACACTTGAATGGAATGCTTAGACGAGAGCTTGATTATAGGGTACCGATAGAAGAAGTTACCCAAGAAATGCTGGATCAAATATCTTTAAAAATCAACAACAGGCCGCGTAAAATTTTAGGATTTTTAACCCCTTTTGAGTGCCTCGCCCCAGAGTAGGGATGAAGCTGGCCTAGCCGGCCATGGAGGCTATTCTATGTGAATATATCATGTGTTGCTTTCTAAATTTGACTTTGCCTTACATCCAAGGCTCACTCTTGAATTAAAACTTCAAATAGAATTATTATGGTGCTGTTTCTTGTACTATAAGGCTACGATGTTCAGCATCTAGGTAATCAAGCATGAGCCATACAGCATTCTCTTTAAGCAATGGCTCTATAATTTCTGGCCATTCTATAATCACCATGCTGTTGGGTATATGCAGATATTCATCAAACCCTGCTGCTAAAAAATTTTGCGTGGAAGGGATTCTGTAGAGGTCGAAATGAAAAAATTTCTTACCCTGTTGATTGGTGTAGCTATTAACATAATTAAACGTGGGGCTTACAACATCCTCCGTGACGCCATAAAACCTTAATAATTCCTTGACCAAGGTTGTTTTACCAGCTCCTAATGGTCCTCCCAGCGCAACAATATGCTTATTACTAAGAAGTACCGATACTTGTGCTACTATTGCCGACAATTGCGCTAACGTGTACTTAAATGTTGATTCATGCATACATAACCTTTAAAGTTTTTTTAGGAGTGATTGCCGCTTTTTCTCTTTTTTTGATAACTGCTGATTCGTACGCTCACGCAGTATTTCAACATCTTTATCTTTATCTATAGGTCTATGCACTGCTTGCGTCATGAGCTGGTCTAATTCGTCATTAGATTCTTCACTTATTTTATGAATAGACATGTCTTTTATTATCTCTTTCTGCTTGGGTGCTATCTGCAAAAGCTTAAAAAATTCCTCGGCAGTCATGGAATTTAGGTTGGTATGCTGCGCTGCAGAACGCAATTCACGGTCAGTTGATATTAATAGGATATTCTGCTGACCTGTATGCTTGTACATAAAATCTTTGAGCCAATCATCAGCAGATTTTTTATAGCCTGAATGTACAATAGTCAAACAGCGCTCTACCTCTTGCGTTGGAAAAGCGAACGAGCCGCCATCAAAGACTAAAATAATAGAATGTCCTTTGCTTGTGGCATACCGGCGCAGCTGCGCTACAAAAGCCTGCTTTTCTTGCTTGGATACCACGGTCTTATGGTAACGAAGCAGATTATATGCATCAATAAGTAATAACATAAAGTAAATGGTAATGAATGTCCCTCATCGATTTCCCCTTTATGTAGTGTACAGCAGTTAACGAATACAATGCTATGATTTCATTGTAAAACCATACAATTCTGTCTATCCTAGAAATAATATCTACTGAATCATTATAAAGGCAGTTCTGGCATGTCACAACTTATTCAGTTGCGTCAACGTATTAAAGCAATAGAAACAATCAAAAAGATTTCTCATGCAATGCGTCTTATTTCTATGTCTATGCACTCTCGCCTTACACAAAAAATACCGCTCATGCAACGCTATCAAAAGGAATTAACCAATCTATTGGGCCTCATTCCAACAAATGATGCATTAAGCATTAATCCGCTTTTAAATCCACCAATTACCAATACACGTACATTAATCATTGTTGTGGGATCAGAAAAAGGGTTAGTTGGTTCATTCAATTCTGGTATCGTACATTTTTTTGAAAAACAGGTTCAGTATGTAAATCTATCTTCGACCGACATCATAGTTGTTGGCAAAAAACTTGGTGACACACTTAAACATCGTTATAAAATCTTTAAAATCATTGAAGATTTTAATTATAGTGCGCTTACACGTACAGCATCTACACTCTTTTCTCTTATAACATCATCAGATGTTACGTATGGCCGCGTTATATGTTACAGCAGTTTTCCTAAAAGTTTTTTTCAGCAAATACCCTATCAAACACAACTTATTCCCTTTGTGCCAACATCGTCAGCAGAACAAGTATCAGATCAGCAAGAGCAATACATTTGGGAACAACCACCTCAAGAAGTACTTGATTATCTTGCACAAGAATATCTACGCTTTACCATCCAAAAACTACTCTTTGAATCATTCTTTGGTGAACAAGCTGCCCGTTTTCAATCAATGGATAGCGCAACCCGTAATGCCGACAAACTCCTCGACGTTATGAAGTTGGATTACAATAAGCTCCGCCAGGCTAAAATAACCAAAGAGCTTATTGAAGTTGCCAGCGGCTATCAGGAGTAAATGTATCTCATTCTACAAAAAACCCCTAAATTTGCCTTATTTTTATTTTCTGTTAGAATATAATATATGTGTATTTTTATAGGGGTTTTTTTATATGAAAAAATTAATTTTTATTCTCACAACCACCTTATTATGGGGCACCAATGCTTTTAGTATGCATTATGCAAGAAAAGGTTTTTCTCATATATGCAAAGCAGCAAAATGGCTCATTGTAACAACGCCTTTTGCAGTAACAGCTTATCAACTTAACCAAACTGAAGAAATGGTTAAACAATTGCAAACAGCTGACCCTGAAATTAAAGAATTTGTTCATGCTCAATTAACAAAAGTAGGAATAGACGATCCTCGCTCTATTCAGATTAAGATAAGTGATGATGATAATTTTGGGTCTCCAATAGCAATTCCCTCTTCATCAACTATCATTGTTCCCTCTTCTAATTTACAATCATTATTGAATTATGCAGTCCCGTTCTGGAAATTAGAAACAATAGCGCCGGAGCTTAGAAAAGAAATAAAAAACAAAATACATCCAGATGTAATGAAAAAAGCAGAAGCTGCCTATAATCAAGAATGTTTTAAATATCAACATGAAGGCGCTCACATTCTTAATGACCGTCCATATAAAATTATCAGTGCACAGGCAATGGGAATTGCTTTTGGCATAAGCATTGCTCAAGCATGTAAAAAAGCTTTTTTCAAATCTAACACACAGCGCACAGCATGGCGACAATTTGGTCATGATTTAACACAAATACCACGAGGATATATACTTGCTGGCTTGGGTTCTGCTGCAATCATAATGTACAAAAGATATATAGAACAACGCGCAGATGATACCGTAAAAGATAGTATTCCTGTATTACAGGGAGGTGTTGGTTATCTTACTCAAGATTATAATACCGCTCTTACGGTATTGCCTTTAGAAATAACAAATAATCCTCTTTTTCTAGAATTAGCTTTGACTCTACACGATCCAGCCCATCCATTGATTACAACACGTATTGCAAAATTACAAGCACGTATTGATGCAATAAAAGCAAAAGAAACAGAAGCTTCTAAAAAAGCTCATCAAGCATAAAACAGATGGAGATTAAATGAAAAAATTTTTCTTTATTTTCGTCGCTATATTATTATGTAGTTCAAGTGCTTTTAGTATGCATAAAGCTGCCAAAGGCTTTGCGACCTTATGTAAAGTAGCAAAATGGGGTGTGGTTGCACTACCTGCCATAAATGATATACATACAATACACATACATGAAAAAGAGCTCCCTAAAAGATTTCTTGCTGTAACTCTATTAGAAAAACCAAATGATAAAATGCTTGAACATGTTCACCATGAACTCATGGCAATGGGATTAGATCCTAAAACCGTGATAGTAAGAATACGAGATGGCGGCAGTGAAGCAAGTGCTATGCAAAGTCCACGAACAATATTTCTTAGAAAAGATGTAGCATGTTGGTTATCACATGATTCAGATGAATCGCAAATAAACTCAGCTGATAGCTACATAAACGATATTAATAAAGCGCGTTTTGCCATTCAACATGAAGCGGCACACTTGCTTCATAATGATGGCGTACCTTTAGATATAATGAAAAATCGAGCTATCACATTATTCACTTCTGTAGGATTAGCTCTTATTACAAACAAAGTATTTTCTTTCATAAATCCTGCACGAAAGATACTCCAACGATCAGCATTGCGTTATATTGGTCATAGTTTTTCGCAAATTCCTCGCACGTTCATGATAGTGCTTACCCAAGAAATAGGCGACAAGTATTTGAGCAGACAAAGAGAACAACGCGCAGATGATGCAGTTCAAAATGATATTGCTGTTTTACAAAGCGGTATTAGTATTTTTGCCGCGAAAACAAAACATGTTGAACCTGATTCTGAATCTGAAGAAGAAGAAAATTCTTTATCAAATAGATTGGATAGATTAGCAAGCACACATCCAACAGCTGCACAACGTATTGCTAAATTACAAGCACGTATCGATGCATTAAAAGCAAAAGAGGCAGCTGGTCAAGCATAAAAATTTATATTGGGGTTTATTTTATGAAAAAGATTCTTTTAATTCTCACAACCACATTATTATGCAGCACAAATGTTTTTGCTGCTGAAAAGGCCTCAAAAATTCTTATTAACCTAAGCAAATTAATCAAATGGTCTATAGTGCTAGCACCAGTACAAACAATATATGAAACTCAAAAAAAAAGATTTGCAGAAAAAGCTCATGAAACTCCTGTTGACGAATCACTATCCTCGTCTGATGGCGCCTTAGAATATATTAAGAATGAAATTGCATCAATCGGCTTAGATCCTTCTACAATTAAAATCAAAGTTAATAACATTTCTAATTCGCCCGCTGCAGCAATACCATCTGAATCAACAATAATAATTGCTCAAACGGTTATTGCTACATTACCAAAAGAACCTCGGAAATTTTATAAAATCAATCAAGAAAATCTACCAATTCTTAGAAAATTATTAAATATTGAAGATGATATAACAGATGAAATAATGCTATCAGTGCTGCAAGTATTGCATCCTAATGGTGTTATAGATTCCTTGGAAATTTATTGGGAAGGTTTTGATCAGGGTCAACGTAAAGAATTTAATGAAGCTCGTTTTATTATTCAACATGAAGCAGCACATATTCTCCATCAAGACGTTGCTTCATTATCTGCGATCATGAAACCTCATTATACAGCCACTGCATCTGCCATCGGTTTGGCCGTATTGATCGATAAGGGTTTGACTATTATTAATCCTGGAAGAAAACTATTGCAACGCACTTTTACATTTGCAATAGATTATGCTCTGTTGCAAATTGCCCGTGGTGTGATTATAAACTGTATGCGATCTGAATTTTATAATGCTTCAAAAAGAAATATAGAGCAACGAGCAGATGATACCGCATGTGATGATGTTGAGGTATTACAAGGCGGTATTGATTTTTTCCAAAAAGCAAACCTATGCAACAGGTTTTATCGTGCAATATTAAAAACTACTGAGCCTTGGTGGAAACATGTATATATTGATATTTTTGAAACTCAAAGATTTAAAGATCGCAGCCATCCAGCGCCAGAAGCACGTATACGTAAACTACAAGCACGTATTGATGCAATAAAAGCAAAAGAAACAGAAGCTTCAAACGCTGAATAAACTTATTAAAAGCCTCTGGAAGCACCAGAGGCTTTTTTTTATTTGACTATTTGTTGCTCTTTTACTACTTCAACATACTCTGTTGTGTAACGTAATGAAGCGCCTAATTGGATAAGTTTTTTGTCCAATGCATCATAACCACGTTTAATATGATGTACCCCGCTGATCGTGGTTGTACCATGTGCAACAAGCCCCGCAATAACAAGACCGCATGCAGCGCGAATATCACTGGCTACTAAATCTGCACCGCGTAATTGCTTAACACCTGTTACCGTTGCTTTGGTACCTGAAACTTCTATCTGTGCGCCCATTTTGCGCAATTCTGCTACATGCACTAACCGATTTTCAAAGACTGTTTCTTCAATCTCACTAATTCCCTGCGCTAAGCATTGAGCAACCATCATGGGTGCTTGTAAATCGGTAGGAAATCCGGGGTATGGTGAAGTTTTAAATGAGACCGCCTTTGGATCTGCTGCTGCAAGCAAACTAATACCCTTGGCACCGATACTAATAGTGTGCCCCATCTCTTCTAATTTCATTAAAAAAACATCAAGCACTGTGCTATCCGCATCGGGCAACATAATAGAGCCACCCGTCACGGCAGCTGCTAGCAATAATGAGCCCGCTTCAAGTCTGTCAAACATAACGGTATGTTCTACGGGATTGAGCTTATCAACACCCTGCACTTCAATGGTAGCGGGTGCATGTACAGCAATGTGGGCGCCCATTGAACGCAAAATTTTTATTAAATCTAAAACTTCCGGCTCCAATGCTGCATTGACAATAGAGGTAGTTCCTTTTGTTAGACATGCGGCCATTAAAAGATTTTCGGTAGCACCTACGCTTGGATACTCAAGTACTAATCGCTGCGCCTGCAATGCCGTCACGCTACCGCGCAAAAAGAGCCCTTCTTGTTCAAAGGTAGCACCCATGCGCTTAAAATTTTTTAAATGATAATCGATTGGCCGCGCTCCAAGAATGCAACCGCCTGGCAACGCAATATCAGCCTTGCCAAAGCGCGCAAGCAAAGGGCCGAGCACTAAAATAGAAGCGCGCATTTTTTGCATACGCAGCGCATCAACTTTATAATGAATTACGTTCGTGGTATCAACGGTTAATTTTTTTTCTGTTTGATCAAAATGAACAATGGCACCTAAATCTTCTAACAATGCCATCATCTGAAAAATATCATCCGAGCATGGCACATTAAAAAGTACTGATTCTCCTTCAGTTAATAGCAGTGAGGCTATACTTACCAACACAGCATTTTTTGCACCAGATAAACGAATCGTACCATTTAAATGTAATGATTGCTCGATCGTTATAAACTCTTTGAGCATAGCATCCTTAATTCAATCTATATAAAATCTATTATTCAATTTTTAGAGTTTATCACAGTAAGAAAAAATAGTGGAAGAAAAATTACTGCGAAATTAAAATAGCACGAGCTGGTGCAGCTTCACATTCTTGTATTGCTAATGGTAAGCAGATAAATTGATAGATGCCCGGTTCAACATGGAGTAACCGCAAGCCTTCTACAATAACAATACCGTTTTCAAATAACGTCGTATGCGTACAATGCGCAGGCTGATTACGCTCAATACCTAAATAATCGATACCGATTGTTTTTAGCATAGGATACGTCGCCGTTAGATAAGCAGCCGCTCCAGCATCAAGATAGACAAACTGTGCATCAAACGGTGCGTTATTGTGTAAAAAACTATTTCTTGTTTTAAAAAGAATAATAGCTGCAGTTATAGAAATATCTTGTAGATGTTCCGCCGTGATAGCACCTTCCACCCCGGTCATATCAATGACCTGACAATCATCAATTAAATAATCTAATGTCGTCCATTCAATCGTGCGCCCGTTTTGTAAAAAATGGGAAGGCGCATCAATATGGGTTCCCGTATGCAGGCCCATACATAGCGCAGACTCACGTACTTTATCATTCTCAAATGTTTTTACCCATGATAAAGCAACATCATTCTTATCTTTGTACGTTGTCATGGTGTCAGAAATGGGCCAACTAATATCAATAATCTTCATACAACTCTTTAACTTAATTTTTTAACTTCATGACCACCAAACTCATGGCGCAACAATTTATCTTTTAACTTTTTTTGTATGATCCTGTCCGGCAGCATGATGCACTATTTTTGCTATTGTTTTTAACGTCTGCAAGTTTGATACGCGCTCTTTTGATATCTTTTTTTTGATCATTATTCCCCTCTTGTTACCGTCTACCATAGCAAACAGTTTATAGAAAAAAAAGAGAGAGAAAAATAATCATTCCTACATAGATCATGCAGTTCTGCTAAAAATTTTAATTTACCAACTGAGTGATCACCATTATATCTTTATTTTTCGGTAATTATGTTTTCGGTCATCCTGAGCGAATGAAATGAGTCGAAGGACGGTCAATATGAAATATTTTATCTGTATTTTATAGCAACCATCAAAAATAATATATGGACTGTCCTTCGACTCTGCTAAATAGCATCGCTCAGGATGACTGAGGATCTAATGCGCACCTTTAGTAAATTTTGCTATATCTATACATCAAAATTCTTGAAATTAGGTGTGATAGATGTGGGATTATTTTTTTTCTTTTAATGTAACTTCATGACCACCAAACTCATGGCGCAACAAGGCTACAAGCTTTGTTGCATAATCGCCCCCCGTTGTATAAGACTGGCTACGCACATCTAATGCTTTTTCAAGCAGTGGAACAGCAATGCCTGCTTGCATAGCCTCTTTTAATGCCCATCTGCCGGTTTGGCCACCACCAATTTCACCACTGACGTTATTAAATTCCTGATCTCGTGTAAAAATAGTGTGCGCCAGTTCTACAATCCAGGAACGCACAATAGAACCATGGGACCAAACTTCAGTAATCTGTGCTAAATCAAGATTTTTGTAATAGCCGTCCTTGAGTAGATGAAACCCTTCTGCATACGCCTGTAGCAATGCATATTCAATACCGTTATGCACCATTTTAACATAATGGCCTGCACCAACAGGTCCTACAAGAGCATATCCTTGTGGCGCTGCAATGATGTTAAAAAATGGTTTTATATGAGCATATGTTTGCTCATCACCACCTATCATTAATGAAAAACCCAAAGACTCACCATGCAACCCTCCTGAAGTACCGCAGTCTAAAAAACCTATGGCATGTTGTTGCAACCGCTCTGCTCGTTTAATAGAATCACGAAAATAACTATTGCCACCATCAATAATAACAGATTCTTTTGGGAGAACCGGTATAAGCTCATCAATAACAGCATCAACAATAGCGCCTGCAGGAACCATTAACCAAATTTTATCCACAGCTGCTGCTACTGTTTGCACGGAATCAACAGCAGTTCCACCAACTGCTTGCAATGCTTTACGCGCATGCTCATCGCGATCATAGCCTATAACTTCCACATGAGCATTCAATAATCGTTTGGCAATTGCATGCCCCATACGACCTAAACCTATTAACCCTATTTTCATCTTATTTCCATTCAATGGTATAGTTGTGAGCAAATGCTTTTAATGCCTCTTGCGGACCCATGCTATCTTGTTCATAGATATGTAATGGCAACTGCATTGCACGGACTTGATCAATAATATGCCAACTTGATTCAATTTCATCAGTACGCACAGAGACGGCACGTTCTCCTAAAAGAATATCTTGTAAGATCAGCTCATATGCCTCTGGTGTACTTGTAAGACATGCATAACAAAAATCCATTGCTACCGGCATTACTTCATCACGCATGCCAGGTTTTTTTACATTAACTTCAAAGAAAATACCACCGTCTGGAAAGACTACGATGGTTAAATAATTTGGCGTAAGAGGACATCCTTGCAATAGCCTGCAAGCAACTTGTTTAAATCGAATATGTATTTTTGTTTCTTTTGTTGGCATATATTTGCCTGTGCGTAGATAAAACGGCACACCCTGCCAACGCGGATCATCGATTTCTAAACGTAAGACAGCAAGCGTTTCCGTAGTGGACGTTGCTGCTACATGTTTTTCTGTTAAATATCCCTTATATTGTCCTAAAAAACCATCTGTAACACGCGTTTGTCGCAATATAGCCGCCTTACAATCACGTATGTAATCACCCGTTAATTGTTTAGGGCTGTCCATGGCAACAAGCGCAAGAAGCTGCAACATGTGGTTTTGTACCACATCACTGAGTGCACCATACTGATCATAATAAGCACCGCGAGATTCTACACCTAATTGTTCATTGAGAACAATTTGAACAGAATCAATGTGCTGATTATTCCATAATGCTTCAAAAACATGATTCGTAAAACGGATATAGGTAATGTTCTCTACAACCTCTTTGGCTAAATAATGATCAACACGGTAAATTTGTGATTCTTCTAATAAAGCAAGCAATGCATTATTCATCTGCACGGCAGTTGCGTGATTACTACCAAAAGGTTTTTCATAGGCAATACGTTGCCATGGTCTTGTACCTGGTTGTTGACGCTCAAATAATCCTACCTGTACAAGCGCTTGTGTAATAGGAACAAAGAATGCAGAGGCGACTGCACAATAGGCAAGTCTATTACTAGGCTCATCATATTGTTGTTCTCTTGTATAAATTTCTTGTTTTAATTGTTCAAAATGCTGACTATTCTGTATATCCAGTTTTTGGTATACAGCATTGGCTATAAGCTGTTGCCAAACCTCTTCATGAAAATCGTTAATAAACTCTTTTGCTGGCATTAATGCTTGGTCAATAGTGCTCTCTTCTAATCCTGTACCAACTATAATAAAGTTATCTATTTTTTTTTCTGCGATAAGACGGTATAACCCAGGAATAAGTTTTCGCTTGCTTAAATCACCCGTGATACCAAAAATTATAAATGTACAAATCATTGTTCTCTTTTCATAAGCATGGTACGAACTTCTTCTTTATACAGTTCAACATTTGGCTGATCAAACGGATTGACTTGTAATAAAGAGCCTAATAATACAATCTCAACCATATGCATCTGCATTAGATACCCTACCGTAAATTCATCTAACTGTGAAAGTTCTAGTACACAGAAAGGCCGTTTCTTTTTTTTATATGCTACTTGCACACCTTTATTAATAGTATTCATCAACGTAGCAAGTTCAAGATGTTCTACCGAAGGAATAAGTATCGCCAAATCCTGCATTGGAGGAATGTTAAGATCATGCATCGGCTTATCAACAACCACAAAGGTGGTAAACCGTTCAATAGCACCAGCTAAATAAAGTTGCGCTACTGAATGCAAATCTGTTGTACCAATAGAAACGGTGGGCGTAATACCTACATTTACCTTTTTGCCTTGTTTATTAAATTCTTTACCTAAACTTTCTGCCATAAGTTGTCTATACCAATAATTATACCCGGCTAAATTCTTAGAAAAAACAAACAGATCATGAATGGTAATATGCCGTTTGTACAAGTTATACAATAACGCTGCACGCACTGCAGCATTATTATGCATAAACTGTTGATTAAACGCATCTTCCATGCTTGCGCGAGCACCTTCTAGAAGCTTTGTGCAATCAATCCCCATCAACGCTAATGGAAATAGCCCTACGCTCGTAAAGACAGAATATCTACCACCAACATTGGCGGGAATTTCTAAGCAGGTATATCCTTTTTTAATGCCGTACTGCCAAAGTTTAGAATCTCTGTCTGTTGTGACAATACAATAATCAGCACTTCGCTTTTTATAGCGCTCTAATACCGTTAATAAAATTTCAAAGTTAACAATCGTCTCCGTTGTTGTTCCTGATTTACTAATAACATTCAAAAGAACATTACCACCAGCTTTTAACTCCTGCTCCATTAACACCACTAAGTCGTACATATAATTAGCATCAACGGTATCTGCAAAGTGCAATTTTATAGCCGGGTTACTCGCATTATATAAAGAACCTTTGAGTGCTTCATGCACTGCTATAGCACCCAAGTTGGAGCCACCAATACCTATAACAATGAGCATGGTGGGATTAAGTTGCATTTTTTCTTGAACAATAGTGTGTACTGCTATTAACTGTTGCGTATCGTACGGAACCGACGCAAAAGCGTAGGCGGTGGCATATCCCTGTTCTATGCTTGCCTGCATAGTTTGCAATTCTTGACTCAGTGGTTCTGCTATGCGTGTTAACTGTTCCTGTGTAACCGTACTTGTTTCTTGATACGTAAAAGAAATAGTATTCATCATTAACCTACCGCTAGAATAAAAATATCATTGCTGTTACTTTACACAGCGTTATCAAATAAGTGAATAATTGAGTATATGTTAAAAATTTCATATACCTTAAGATACGTAAATATTTTTTTAGAGTAAAAAAAGGAATTGTATGAAAAAACTACTTTTGATCAGTATTATAAATATACAACAATGCTTTGGTATGAGCGCAGATTTAAAAATTGCTCTGGATAAGGTAACCTTACCAACAAGCAATGTTTTATCATTGAATAGCCTTAGAAGCATTTTTAAAAAAGAGCGATCCAACCTAACACCACAACAAATTTTAGATTACATGATACATAAAGATGGGCTGATTGTTGTCAAATTTTCTGCCGCCTGGTGCCGACCTTGCAGAAATTTTGCACCTATTGTAGCTGCGGTCGCAGCAGAGCATCAGAGCGTACAGGTTGGAGAAAAAAAAGTAGCTGTATTTTATATTGATGTTGACATAGACGAACATAAAAATCTGCTCGGCCATTATAATATCAGCAGCATCCCTACGGTACTTTTCTATTGCAAAGGTAAAATGTTGACACGAGAAAACTCTTTAACAAAAAATCAACTGATTAACACTATTAAGCATCTCGCCACTAAATGCAATTAAGCAAATTTTATTGATTTTTTATATAAATATCTATACCTTAACGGATATATTTTGTTTTTATAACACAAAAAAAGGATTTGTGGTGAAGAAAATTGTAGTATTGACACTCCTGCTTTTTACAACTCCTCTCTATGTAACTGCGATGCCTAAAAATCAACTTCGAGATATAATAGCTAAAGGATTGCAAAAGGGTAAACAAAAAACAGCAGCTCACGCAAACCAACAACAGCAAGCTCGACAAAGACAAGCAGCTGCGGAAAAAGCAAAAAAACAACGTGAAAAAGCTATGAGCAAATAACTATAGAATTATTAATAACATCATATGAGGAATACCTATGAAATCATTGTTAATGTTGACAATATGCACGCTGATAACAAGTTCAATAGTTGCTATGCCTAGAACTGAAACTGCAGCTAGAATAGCAGCAGCAGCGCAACTTAAAGCAGATCGTGCAAATAGAGTAGACAAAAAAGAGAGACTAACAATGGATGATTACAAAGCTCGAGCTAGAAAGAACAAAGCTGAGAGAGCACATGAAAAATTTGTAAGATGGGGAAAAAGAAGTAACAAATTAGGTTAATAGGTTAACATGAAGCAATTACTTTTTATTGTTGCCAGTCTGTGCATACTAGATGCTGCACACGCTATGCCAACTTCTGAAACTAAACATAAGATGGCACAACGAGAACAGCAGAAAAATGCTAGAAAAACTTCATCACATACTGAAAAGCAGTCGTTACAAGAGCAAAAAGCAACTGCTCGAACGAAAAGAAACCGCATTAGAAGTGATCAGCGAGAAAGAAAATTTCGCAATGACATTTAACATTAGCTAAACATATCTTACGGGGGGGCAATACGCCCCCTATTTACTTAGACGAGTCACCTGATAGGTATAACCCTCCATATCTCCTTAATATCTATAGATATAGATATATTCTTTCTACCCTGTTGTTTATACCCCCCTCTTGACAAAAAATTATCTCTTTGTATTATATTAATATGATAAAAAAAATTTCATTTCTAACAAGAGTACCTAGGGCAAGAGGTTATGCAATGCGTTTTTTAAGCATTAAGACTATATTTTTATTAATGACCGCTGTCTTGCCTATGCAGAATATGATCTGCATGCAAGCCATGGAAATTGATGAAATTAATATTATTACTCAAGATACGCTGAAACATCTGCAAGCAACCCTTGAGAACTGGCAACCTAATGAACATGAAAATTATAAAACTAATTTTTATCAAGCAGCTCTTTCACGCATCACGCTTATTGATTATTGTCTTAATCAGCTTAGAGCTGATCAGTATGTTAATGCTCAACTACAAGTAGCAGCAAGTTTAGCCAATCCGGCTGAACAATATGCTGAACTAGCAAACATTAGCCAGCTCTTCATCAATATGATTATAAAACATAACATGTATATCATCATGGAAGGTCTTTTTTCTTCTTTTAATGATCACATTGTACAACTGTTAAGAAATTATTATGAAGCATTTCTCTCTAATACAAAAAGCTTACCCTATCCTCTTATTCAGCAATTAGGTATTCCACTAAGCTCACTTATTCAAAAATATGGGCTACAACCTGTATATCCTTCTACAGCAGTAAGTACATCTATTGGACGACCAGATATTCTTGCTCACGCTATCCAAGCAATACAAGACAAATTACTCTTACTATCTGCTCTCCAGTCGTTTATTCTAGCTGATAAAGCTGGGATTTTACAAAATACTTTAAAAGATACATTAGAAGAAATGGTGTATTATAGAAAGGCCACCTCTTTTATATCTTACAACCATTGCATACTTGATGCTGATCATATATTTAAAATAAAAGAAGATGCCGATCGGTTTGGTTTGCATCATGACTATATGAATATGCTGCAGCACAATGGCATTGTTACGTTTGCGTTGGCAAAGATTAATCAGTATGGGGCTATAGTTGGACGACTGACGACAAATCACGGTTTTACAGCAGAGAAAAAAACATTGTTTCCTTCTGAATGGACTCAAACTAAAGTAAAAAAAGAAATTTTTAACGCATATATGTCAGAACATCAAACTACCTCTCAGGGATTACCATTGTTTTTTGTAGAGGAAGAAGATCAAGAAAATAGTACCGTGTATATAAAAACAGTATACCCTTCTCTATAATTTAACCGATCAAATAAGAAGGGGCTTTACAGCCCCCCGCTCTATTCTTACCATTGTAAAGAACCGCCGGTCTGATATTCCGTTACACGGGTCTCAAAGAAGTTCTTTTCTTTTGCTAAATCAGTTGATTGTGACATCCACGGCAATGGATTTTGTGTGTTATAGATCTTTGGTAAACCGATACGTTCTAGCCGCCGGTCTGCTATGTATTCTACATAATCGCAAAACTGCTGTGAGGTGATACCCACAATACCATCAGGGCAAGCATCTACAGCATAACGTTTTTCTAATTCCACAGCTTTTTTAATAAGATTAACGATATTCTCTTGAAACGCTGTAGTCCATATAGTTGGATTTTCTGCCTTAATAGCATTAATAAGATCACAGCCAAATGCTAAATGTAAACTTTCATCACGCATAATATATTCAAATTGCTGGCCAATACCAACCATTTTATTACGTCGTTTGAGCGCTAACATCATAGCAAAGCCTGCGTAGAAGAAGATGCCTTCCATAATCACATAATAGCCCACAAGATCATGCAAGAAGCGCTGCACATTGGCTTCACCTTCCGTGCTGAATGTCGCATCAAAAATAGATTTTGTTAGATCAACAACAAAATCATCCTTATCTTTAATGGAGGGTATGGTGTTATACATGTTGTAAATTTCATCCGGGTCTAACCCCAAACTATCACAACAATAAATAAACGTATCGGTATGCACCGCCTCTTCAAATGCCTGACGCAACAAATACTGTCTACATTCAGGGTTTGTAACGTGCCGGTACACAGCCATAACTAAGTTATTAGCTGTTAAGGATTCGGCCGTTGCAAAAAAGCCAAGGTTCCATAAAATTAAACGGCGCTCCGCGGTACTTAAAAAGGTACGCGATTTCCACTGTTCCACATCTTCTTGCATAGAGATCTCTTCAGGGGTCCAATTATTAGCAATCCCTGATTTATAATATTCTCGTGCCCAAAGATATGTCATTGGCAAAATTTTGTTTGGATCTGTTTTGCTGCAATTTATTATTGCCATAGTAACTCCTTAAATTAACGTAGAGTTTTTTCGTTTAAATTTAATGCTGTATTTCACTCGTAACAGTATACAAGTTGAAACTCTAATCGGTCATCCTGCGTGCCCGCCGTAGTGATACGAAGGCTGGGAGCGATGCTTTTTAAGCAGAGTCGAAGGACAGTCCTTGGAATTTAATTTGAAAATCCTTCGACTCGATCTACGATCTCGCTCATGATGACCGATTAAAAAAGACAAAAATAAAAAACAATACTCTTTCAATTAATGAACTTTATAATAAATGAAAAATTCCTTATTCTCATGTGGCTTATGGCAAATGACTTACTGGCACACATCACATTCTTCTACATTATCTGTTTTAGCAAGCGAACATGCTTTCTTTGGTGCTTCTTGCACAGCTTCTGCTTGTTGTTCCTTAACCGGAGCATAGGCACGTTTTTGTGTAAAACCAAATTTATTTGCATCAAGCGTAGATTTCTCTATCTGGCTCGCACCAAGTGTGCGTAAATAATAGGTTGTTTTCATACCAAGCCGCCAAGCAAGCATATACACATCATGCAATTTCTGTCCAGATACACCTTTCATAAATACGTTATGCGAAATACTTTGATCAATCCATTTGCTGCGTACAGCGGTTACCTGCATCATCCACAGTGGATCAAGTTCAAAGGCGCCTTTATATTTGTTTCGTATGTGTACTGGAATTTCTTCAATTGCTTGAACGCTACCATCATAATACTTCAGTTTTTCTACCATATCTTGGCTCCACAGCGCTAGCTTTTTAAGATCTTCGACAAGATAGGTATTCACGACGGTAAATTCACCAGCCATGTTAGCTTTTACATAAATATTATTATAAATAGGTTCAATACATGGATAGCAGCCAGCAATATTGGAAATGGTCGCCGTTGGTGCAATAGCCATAGTATTCGAGTTTCGCATACCAAATTGGCGAACATGTTCACGAACTGGCGTCCAATCCAAGCGCGACGTACGTGAAACTTCTATAGGCATGCCCCGCTCTTGCTCCAACAGCTCAAGCGTATCGAAGGGAAAAATATTACGATCCCATTTTGAGCCTTTGTAACTTTGATAGGTACCACGCTCCTTGGCAAGCATAGACGATGCTAAAATAGCATGATATGAAAACAGTTCCGTAATCTCATCAGCTACATCAAGCGCCTTTTCATCATCATAACAAACATCCATTTTATAAAGCGCGTCTTGAAAGCCCATCATCCCCAATCCAACAGGGCGATGTTTAAAGTTAGAATTTTTTGCTTCCACGGTCGGATAAAAATTAATATCAACTACATTATCAAGCATACGCATAGCAGACTGTATGGTTTGAGCCAACAGTTCATTATCAATACGACCATTAACGATATGTTTGCTTAAATTCACAGAACCTAAGTTACACACAGCGGTCTCTTCTGGCGAAGTATTCAGGGTAATCTCTGTACATAAGTTAGAACTATGCACCACACCCACATGATCTTGCGGTGAGCGAATATTTGACGGGTCTTTAAATGTCATCCATGGGTACCCGGTTTCAAACAATCGTGTAATCATTTTACGCCAGAGCGCTAATGCAGAAACTACTTTATACCTGCTAATTTTTTCTTCACGAGCAAGCTGTTCATAATGCATGTACCGTTCTTCAAACTTTTTACCGTACGTACTATGCAGGTCTGGAACATCATCAGGAGAAAACAGCGTCCATTCTTTATCTTCTATGACGCGTTTGATAAATAGATCAGGAATCCAGCTTGCAAAGTTCATATCATGCGCTCGCCGTCGCTCATCGCCCGTGTTTTTACGCAAATCTATAAAATCTTCAAAATCTAAATGCCATGTTTCCATATATGCTACGGTAGCACTACGCCGTTTGCCACTACGATTTATAGCAGCAGTAACATCATTGGCCACCTTGAGGAATGGGATGACGCCTTGGCTTTCTACATTGATACTTTTAATATTTGCGCCAGTTGCACGTAGGTTTGACCAATCACTTGCCACACCGCCGGACCATTTAGATAAAAAGGCAATGTCTCCTAAACATTTAAAGATATGCCCTAAATCATCATTAATTGTGGTAAGATAACAGGAGCTTAGTTGTGCACGCGCCAAGCCGGCGTGCAACAACGTAGGTGTACTTGAAACAAAGCGCATCGTCGATAGCATATGATAAAATTCTATTGCTCGCGTTGTTATATCATCTTCACATATTGCCAAGCCCATTGCTATGCGCATCCAGAACGCCTGTGGCAATTCTACGCGCATACCATGCAATTTTAACAAGTACCGGTCCGGCAATGTTTGCAGTCCTAAAAACGTAAACAGTGAATCCCGTTCTACAACTAACGCTTTGGATAATCGCTGCAAATCAAATGAAGTAAGACGAGAATCTAATACACCGGTATCAATACCACGCATAATACCATTAATAAACGCATGGCGGTAGGCATCTTTTAACGCCTCATTTGTTAATGAAAGGCCTATTACCTCTTTGTAGAGCTTTTGTAATAAAAATCGCACTGCCATTACATTGTAGGCCGGATCCCGCTCAATAAAAATAGATGAACTTAATATTAAAAGATCTGATAATGCCGTTGTTGAAATACCATCAAAAAGATTTTTAACTATTTCTTTAATAACAAGTTCAGGAGCAACTTCTTGTAATCCATCAGCGGCACGTATCACACAAGAAATAATTTTCTTAATATCAAAAACCTCTTTACGGCCATCAGATTTTATGACCGTGTACGAAGGAATCGCCGCAAGAAACGCATTCCATGCCGGTTCTTCTGCAAACCAACTTATTAACCCTTTATTATTTGGTATATGTTGTAATGACATAAAAGCTCCTCTTAAGCAATTTTGACCTGCCCTATACTACTAACCTCAGACAGCACATTAAAAAAATTAAATATTTTTATTTGAAATACTTACACCTCCTCTTGAGTATAACTATGGTATCATCTATTAGCCTAGAATCAACCAGTTTTTCAACTTTTTTTATTAAACGTATATTCTAAATTTTTTGAGTAAAGATGATATTGATTAATTTTATTTGTCATTTCAAAAAACATTTTTTTTTATCGAATTCAACCAACTCATCAGATGAATTACCTGTCTGGTCTTGCATGAAAAATCTTCTGAAAAAATGACTTTTGAAAAAAATTTAAAAGTTTCAAAAAAAAGGTAATGCAAAAAAGCTGATCAAACTTGTTCAAAAATTATCTATTGAATTTTATGTGGTATATTTGCTCTACTAAAAACGATAATTGTTTATTTTTATCCAATTTCCCAGGAGGATCTCATGAAAAAAGTTCTCTACCTACTTAGTTGTATGCTGCTTACCGCGACCATGTCGCAAGCAACCAAGATTACCATGATAAAAGCATCATGGTGTGGACCATGTAAAGAGGCATTACCTAAATTCCAAGAGCTCGGTAAAGAATTTCCTAACGTTGAGTTTGTTGTTATGGATGAAGCTGAACCTGCAACCCGTGAAATTATAAAGAAAAATAAAGTTGGTGGCTTTCCTACCTTCTTAGTAGAAAATGGTGGCAATGTAACGCGCACTATTGTTGGTGGCAATATGCGCGCTATTAGAGAAGAGGCTGAAAAAGGTGGCGCTGCACCAAAAGATAAATCCAAAAAAGAACAAGAAAAACCGGCCAAAAAAGAAAAAGTAAAAAAGGATAAATCTAAAAAAACTGCTCCTGTAGCTTCACACATCAGCGGCCAAGGCTGTGAAATTGTCATGGTTAAAGCAAACTGGTGCGGCTTCTGCAAAAAGGCTGAGCCTGAATTCAGAAAATTAGCAGGTAACTACCCACAATGTAACTTTGTTGTTCTTGATGAAGCTGACAAAGAAACTCGTAAAGTAATCGATAAACATGGCGTCAAAGGATTCCCGACAATCTTAGTACATCATGATGGTAAAGTCACCCGCACTATTGTTGGTGGCGATATGGCTGCTGTTAAAGAAGAAGCGGAAAAAGCATCCAGTGGCAAAGAGATGGGTAAAGATGTTGCACCTCAAGCAATGCCTAAGAAAGTTGTAAAATCAAAGAAAAGACGTGCTCAAGCTTAAATAGCTAACTTATATACAGAATTACAAAAGGGCCGGTTTAAAAGCCGGCCCTTTTTTTTGCTTAATTAATGAATATTTATTGTGCTGCAAAAGCTCCAATTGGATAACATCCAGGCTTGCTCAGTCCTACAGGTCCTGGTGTACCCCACATTTGCCCCGCAGGACATGTTGGTGTCTGAGGTTGGTCAGTTTTTGTTTGCCGCTAAACCAAGATTTTTCGGTAATGACATATATCCTTCTGGGTGCGATGTGGGTTCAGCTCCTGATCCACCGAATTCACGTTCCCCTACTATAGTTGGCGGTAAAAGTAACCCATAAGGGTTTGGTTGCTGTTTGATAGCTATTGATGCACCTTCTAAGGTTGGCGCTGATGTTGGTGCAGTTCCTTCTTCAGATCCTTCAGATCCAAAACCAGACTCTTCACCTGGTTCTTCTGGCCAAATTACTCCTTCGCATTCCGCAGGAGGCGGACATGAGAAATATTTCGGATATTCAGGTACAACATTCTGCGCTTGTACTTTACTTGCAACCTCTTGCTTATTTGCGCCCACAACGACATGCACTTGTTGTTGCTTGCCAGTGCTATCTGTATAAGAAATCTTTTGATGTGTTGCCTTAGCATGTACTAAAGATGCACTTATTAACAATAAGGCCATTAATAAACGTTTCATAAAAACCTCCTTTTTAGGGTAAAGACATTATATTATTTCTAATTGTAATCTTGCTTGGGGGGGGTAAGCAAGGGTTTTTAAGCTTAACCCTGGGGAAATTATCGATTATTAGCCAACAAATCCCATTTTTCACCTTGCCAGAGAACACGAATTGCCTTTTTTTATTTTTTATGTATAATTGTAATATATATATTGGATCTTGCCATTATTCTTCTTTATTAAGAGTTCTATGTTATGAAAAATAAAGTTGTTGTATTCTTATTTATTATTTTCTCGACACCCTTATATGGCGTACAGCAAAGTAGACAAGCTTTAGAATTTCAGCAACGACAATCTGAGAAGCCAAGCTTCTTATCTGCTAGCACACCGAAACGCCATGTACCAACTTGTAAAAAAAATACGTTAAAAGCATCATGCATTACAGGTAGCATATTGATAACTTTATATATAACGTCAAAAATTTTATACCCAGCTGCTCATGTCGCTTCACCTATGCTAGAATTTAAAAATATATCACGATCTGCTTCATGCATACCCAAAACATCTATTTTCAAAGCACTCAACATACAAGAGCTACCTATATGTCGCTTAGCACCACATCAACGGAATAGTAGCTCATCTACGGTTCTTCCATTTCCTAATAGTTTATGTGATATTGGCTTTGACAATGGGCCAAGTTATTATTGCGAAGGAAATTTGGGCAGATCTCGAGCTGATATGCCTCAAACCGCAGGACGTGGCGTACGACCTGGAAGCTATGCTGATAAAAAACGCATAATGCTGGGTTTAGATGTAAACCAAGAAATTAATATTGAGCAAGAATTTATACAGGCTTTGCAAGAAAAAAATATTGCTCTTAACTATACAACAGTTCCTTTGACTGAACTAAAACCTATTCAAGCAGAAGTCTCCTTGAAAACTGCTACTGGTATTTCTCAAGCATTTCTCAATGGAACTATTGATGCTTCAAAGCCAATTTTTGTAACAAAAGACTATTATATACTTGATGGCCACCATAGATTTTATGGCAGAAAACTTTACCAACATATCCTTGATTCAGAAATTCTTGGCCTTACAGGATTGCAGCGACTTACGTTAAAAAAATATCAAGAAACATATCAAACCTGTATGAGCAAACACAAAAAAATAATAGAAGAAAATAAAGAAAAATGCCGCTACAAGGCTGCTCGAGCAGCCGCAAAAAAGCTTGATGAATTGCTAGCCAACAGCCAGGTTCCTGTCATTATCATCGATATGTATGCTGAGGATGCGCTTGATTTTGCTAATGAATTTGGCTGCTTACTTGGTTTAGAGAAACAAGGTATATAAAAATATTAATACTTGTAACTTCAGAAAAATAGAGATAGCTGTCTGAGAATTTTATATCGATACCCTTGGCTTAACTGTCTCCGGTTTACCGGGATACAATTGGGCTAAACTGGCTACGCAAGAAGGAGAATCCGAGCGCGATGTTAGACAATTTCACGAATTGACATAAAATAAAAACTAACTATTTTTTATGAGCAGCATAATAATCAAGCATAAGGTTTTTATGGTTATGAATACGCATAGATTATTTTTTCTATCGTTGTTAACGGGTATAGCACAATCTTTTGATGTAAATGCTGGAGATAGCAGAATTTCCCAGTATATTGCAGAACAAAATATAGCATTTAATCAGCAAACTAGCTGTAATCCAGGAATATTTTGGTCATGCTGTGACCGAGCCCAAGATTGCTGCCGTGATCATTTTGATTGTGGCGTGCCTGGGAAGATAACGTTTAGAGATACAACTAATCAGCGATTGAGAGCTTTAAAAAAACGTATACACACCATTGTTGCTCAGCGTTGGGCTATAGATAGGGTGCCATCTGTTGATCAATTAGATGTTGATTATGTTGCGTTACGCACTCAAGCAACTAAACATTCTCATGTTGGACGTAATATGGATAAAGTGGCAACAGGTTGCTTCATCGCCAGCTGCTGTTGTAGGTATCCCATTGATATCTGTTGTTGTTCCTCTGTAGTTCTATACGGCTGTGCATATTCATATCATCAACAGGCGCGCTATGAGAGCGAAGCTGCTCAAATGTTGCAGGAACAAGTTGTTACAAGTCGTTTGTTTACAAGGGATCAGGTACAACAAGAGGAGCGCTGAGACAAATTGTTCAAGTATTATCTCCGGCGGAGGTGCCAGACGGGACAATAGAACAGGTATAAATACGTTAAAGCTTGTTGTAGTAAAACACCTGATTTAAAAGCGTATATTTTGGAACTTATTTAGATAAGCTTTACACTATATCTTAAATAGCTAAACCTGATGTAGGAAGATAAACAGATGCGCAATGTTAAATATTTTTTTTTTATTTTTTGTATCGTTATAACGCACGCATATGCTTCAGAAATAGCAGTGCGCAGAAGCGCAAGGTTACAAGCAAGCTCTCAATTGTTAACAAATCAAAATCATCGAATAGCATTGCAGTCAACTATTCGTAAAGCACGTCTACCCAAGAGACGCAGAGCAAAAATCAATAATTCTTATCGCATACTAGCAGATGTGTTTGCTGGATTAGTTACCTCTAGTGTAATCGTGCTAGGAGCAAAAGCTCCTTTATTTGCAGCTCACGCATTCGACATATCGTCTGAGTGGACAAGAGGATTTATGTTTACAGGAATTATTGCAGCTGCTTGTATAGATGCCACGTTAAAATTGCACAAAAAATCTAAAAATTTTATTCTTAATATTCTCAACCCTCATGCTACACCCGTTCTAATTTAGGCAACGGCCTATACAAAAACGCCGGTTTTGCACGTTGCATAAACAGTTCAAGCTCATGGTAAAGGTAGCGCGCTAATTGTTCCTTTTCCTGCAGCTGTAATGAAGCGCTCAACGGCTGAAAAGCCGCTGTATCGAGCATGCAATTCTTCAAAGCCTTACCCATATTACGCGTTGCTGCGCAACAGCTTCCTACTTCGTTCTGCGAACTACGAAGGACTCCGTCGTAGGGTTCTACATTCGCCTTCACCTCTGGCTTAAAAGTCCGGGTATTGGCGAAGTAGAATAAATGCTCAAAGGCTGGTGAATGCAGATGCTCTGCAAACGCTGGCGTATAGCGCCAATGAACACCTAACCCCTTAAAGAATTCAAGAATAGTGATAGTGGCACCCACAATAGGCAGACTGTTAATTTCAGCAATAGAAAAAAACAAACCGGCATAATATCTCTGATTATCTTTTTTAAAATAACTGCAGTACGCCGAATCAATACCATAGCGGGTTTGTAATAAAATTTTTAATTCATGCCATTGTTGAACAGTAACATTAAATTCTTTAGGCAACATAATACATTGAAACGGTTTTGATGTGCCTACACCAACAAAAAAAGGTTCTATTCGTGCTAATAAAAATGTTAATGCATACGCAAAACAGGCATTTGCGGAAGTTAAATGTGTCGAAAGTGGTACAAGCAAAGCAGTCTGTAGCCCTGCAGCACGGGAGTAGCCTTGCATAGGGACTACCTGTAAATCAATAGGGCTTTTCAGAACATGGTGGTTTATATAACGAGCAATTTCGCCACAGGTCATTGCATGACGAAATGGAATTGGCAACATATTGTAGCTGTTTGCATCATTTTCTGACGCAACAGGCCCTTCCATAATGAAACCCAATGGGTTAGGCCGGTCAAAAACAATAAATTTTTTGTTAAATTGGCTTGCCAGCAGCATAAGGTTTTGTAATATACCACAAAAACTAAAGGGCCGAATACCAGAATCTTGTATATCAAAAATTAAAATATCAATATCTTCTATATCTGCAGGCCCAACATCTCGCCAATTATGCTGAGTATCCTGTGAGCCCATTCTGATACTACGTATACCTATCGGCACTCTATGTGCAGATGTTACCGCTTTTTGCCCATCAAGCTCAATACCTGGCTGAAATACTACCGTAATAGTAAGCCCTTTCATCCTCAAAACTTCAAGTGTATGTTTACCTTCTTGATTTATACTAGCATCATGCGTAACAAGACCGATTTTAAATGGCTTACCATTATTACCAAATTTTAAAAAATCAATAAGATCATGAGAGATATTTTCTATGCCCAGTTTAAATTTGGCATCTTCAAAGGCTAAGCAGGCAGCATAAGGATTTTCTTCTGGCGGCGCGTATAAAAAAAACCTTGGTACCCATATGATAACCGCTAAAATAACCAGCAGTTTACATAAACTTATAATAGAGCTGATTAATCCCCGCATACAACACCCCTTTTCCCCGCTATCCCTTTTTATAAGCGTAGCAATTCCTTTTGAGAACGAGCAATTATAATTAAAAAAATGATCAATACGCAATATCACAAGCGTTTTTATTAAAGTATTTACTTTTTATAAAGAATTTATTCATACTAAAATTTGAAAAATATTTTTGTATTTAAAAAAGAGACTATGATGAATAAAATAATAATTTTTTTACTATGCTGTTCAATAGGTTGTGCAAGTAACGCTTTCGACAAACCTGAAGGAGTAGCTACAACAGCAAAAAAAACAGCCTCAACAACAGAGGCCTCTTCGAGCGTAGCTTCACAAGCCATACAAAATAAAAAAGCTGTCTGCAAACCAATGAGTATTAAATTCCGTTATCATGCACACCCTATGGATGATGAGCAATCATATACCATAGAAGGAATAAACCCCTGCGAAACAACATTAGGCCAACTTAAGAAAAAGATTGAACAACAACATAGCATTCCTATTAAAGAGATGGATTATGCGTATAAAGGCATTGATGGATGGGCTGTCCGTATGATCCCTGATGATTTAGATGATGATAAAACATTATTAAAGAACTTGCATCTTAAAGAGACAGGCAAACCAAATAAACATGGTGATAATCATCTTATTTTCTTTGGCTACAATAGATAAAAAAAGCCGCTCATTTGTCTGAGCGGCTTTTTATTTGCTTAAACGAATACCAACTTTACATCATTGAGGCCAAGAAGAGCGCCACAATGGACATTAACTTAATCAAAATGTTTAAGGATGGACCGGAGGTGTCTTTAAATGGGTCGCCCACCGTGTCACCAATAACAGCAGCTCTATGCGCATCTGATCCTTTGCCACCGAAAGCACCCGCTTCAATATACTTCTTAGCATTATCCCATGCACCGCCACCATTTGCCATCATTAACGCAAGCAAAACGCCAACCACAGTTGCACCAGCCAACGTACCGCCTAATGCAGCCTTACCCAACGTGATCAAAATTATAACGGGTAAAAATATGGTCAGTAATCCTGGCAAGATCATTTCTCGTAATGCAGCGCGCGTACTAATTGCAACGCAACGTGTATAATCAGGACTTGCAGTGCCTGCCATTAAACCAGGAATCTCTTTAAACTGGCGACGAACTTCCATCACCATCTTAAGCGCAGCATTACCCACAGAACGCATCGTCAAGGCAGAAATCATAAATGGCATAACACCACCAATAAACATACCAACCATAACGTTTGGAGAAAGAAGATTAAGCACTTCTAAGCCAGCCTCTTCTGCATACGCAGAGAATAATGCTAGGGCGGTAAGCAATGCAGAACCAATAGCAAAACCTTTGCCCATTGCCGCTGTTGTATTACCTAAAGAATCAAGTTTATCAGTAATTTTGCGTACAGATGGGTCAAAACCGGCCATTTCTGCAATACCACCAGCATTGTCAGCAATAGGGCCATACGCATCAACTGTCATGGTGATTCCAACAGTAGCCAACATTGCCACAGCAGAGAGAGCTATACCAAATAACCCACCACCAAAAGAAAACGCAGCAAGAACGACAAGGCCTAAAATAACGACCGGTAATCCTGTAGATTCCATACCTATTGAAAGACCATAAATTAAATTAGTTGCAGCGCCTGATTGGGAAATTGCAGCCAAACGCTCTACCGGTTTGCTCGACGTGTAATATTCCGTAATTAAGCCAATAACAATACCGGAGACACAGCCTAGAATAATGGCATAAAACAGTTCCATTTCCATACCAAAATATTTCATGTAGACATAGGTAGCTGCAAGAAAGGCCACAATTGCTATATACGTTGCATTACGCAACATTGCTGCAGGCTTTAATTTCAAGAAAAGGTTCGATACAAGACCAAGAATAGAACTTCCAATACCAAGCACCGACAGCATTAATGGAAAGGTAATATACAGTAAATCCACATATTGTGTGGTTGCTAAAATGGTAGCAGAAATCATAGCGCCAACATAGGATTCAAAAATATCGGCACCCATCCCAGCCGTATCACCAACACAATCACCTACGTTATCTGCAATAACAGCGGGGTTACGTGGATCATCTTCAGGGATACCTGCTTCTATCTTACCAACTAAATCTGCACCAACATCGGCTGATTTGGTATAAATACCACCACCAACACGAGCAAAAAAAGCTACAAGACTAGCACCTAAACCAAAACTTGTTAAAATCTGAATAAAATCAGGATGATCCATAACAAAATAAAGAACTGCAGCCAAGCCGACAATGCCAAAGCTTGCTACGGCAAACCCCATAACACCGCCACCAAAGAACGCCATTAAAAACGCTGCTAATTCACCCTTATCACGCGCCGCCAAGGTTGTTCGCACGTTTGCAGCTGTTGCTGCACGCATACCAATAAAACCAGTCAGCATCGATAAAAAAGAGCCTAAAACAAAAAAGCCAGCAGCTAATGGTTTACCTGCTGCAAAAGCAAGCAGCAATGCTATAACAGCAACACCACCAACAATAATGGTATATTCTTCACGCAAAAAGGTCATGGCGCCAACACGAATAGCGTCAGCTATATGTTTAGCTTTATCATTATCGACCGGTCGACGTTTAATAAAGTGAAATAGTATTCCTACAACAATAAAGCCCACTAGCGCACATAGTAAAGCGGGCATAAGAAATGATAGTATTTGCATAATACGCTTAGACTCCTCTTGAGTAAAAAATATACTACGTTTCATAATGCTACTTATACAGCAAAATTTGTAAAGAAGATGGTTTAAGGAATCATATATTTTCCGTAGGCTTAAATGGCCATTGCACATGAACAGGCAAAGGAGATTCATGCATAAAAGCTATTCTTGAATCCAGATAATCAGTAGAAATAATAAAATAATCCCCGTCTGTATGTTGCATAAAACCTAGGTAATCCAATCTTCTTTGCATCAAAGAAATATTAATAGTTGTCTTATGGTATGCTAATAAATATTGAATAGCTTCTTGAGCTTCCTTAAGATAACATAGGTTGGAGTGAATTATCATTGCATCATAGTATTTATCTGGGCCACTTTCTACTTTGGATAATCTTTTCACCATCATTATTTTCTTTGCCAAATAACACTCTTTAAATCCATGTGTATGCATAATTCGTTGATTAAGCCATCGTATTTCTGAATTGATAGGTTGTATAGCAAGGTTACCCGTTACCATGCGTGCAACCTGATCCATACCACGTATATCCATGGCATAGTTCGGTAGACAATGCAGACATGCCGCAACAAAAAAAACTGCTTTTATACGCCAAGCCACGATATTTATCCCACTTTTTTAACAAATCATTGAAAAATTAATACTTTTTTGCAATTATTATATTAACAAATTGCAAATTAAACATAGGTGCCCTATGGATATGTACATTCATACATTACTGATTACTATAAAACAAGTTTTTGAACTTGCCGGTGTTGGTATTATTACCGCCGGGAGCGCTTATGCCTTTATATATTATATAGTTGATAGTTTTCGTACACAAATTCCATCCCATTTGCGCTATAACCGCTTCCGTTTTACGTTAGCGCGCGCTACTATTGCCGGTTTAGAAATGATTGTCGCCGCTGATGTTATTAATACAGTCAATGAACAGGATTATTATGGGTTGGGTATTATTTTACTGCTTATTGTGTTGCGTACCGTGTTAAATTATTCATTAACCAAAGATATAGAAGCTATTAGCCCAGCTGATCGTCAAATTCTGGAGGCTAGTTAGGATACTATGAAGCTTAAAAAAATGATTTTCTTTCTGCCACTGTTAGCTCTCTTTATCATTCCCATAGTGACGCTGAGCAATAAAAACAAAAAAACTTCAGAAAACCCTCAATGCATTATCTGTGAATGTAAGGACCGATGCTCTGGAGATCATACTATTGCCGGCGAATTCTGTAACCACGCTAATGAGGAGCTAGCCATTACACAATGCCATGAACACTGTATGAGTAAAGGTCAGGCCGATGAATTCTGCATGCGCAAATGCAAAGAAAAGGTTATGGACTTTGTAAAGGCTCATGTCTGGAATGTTAATTAATCATATCGTTTAAAAACACCCCAAGATCGTCTGCTTATCGCTAAAATAAAATTTTTCTTTGCCAATAATCTGGTATTCATCGGGCCCTTTGCCCAGCAGAAGAATGATGCTCTCTTGTTGTGCCAAACGATACGCCTTTTCAATGGCGCTTTTGCGATCAAGCTCACAGATAACCTTGACCTTATCGTTGTCCGCTACCCCTGCCATAATCTGCGCTGCAATAGCGGCTGCATCCTCTGAACGTGGATTATCGGCAGTAACAATAACAATATCAGCATACCGTGCTGCGATGTTGCCCATGATAGGCCGCTTGGTTTTGTCCCGGTCACCACCTGCACCAAAAACAACAACCAGCTGTGGCGTTACTGATTTAAGCATAGGGATAACCTGCTCAAAGGAGGATGGCGTATGCGCATAATCTATAATTGCATATGCACCATTTGCCAATGCATAACCCTCCATTCTGCCCGGCACACCAGTAAAGGTTGCTATAGCTTGCTTAATAATGTCATATGAGATACCAAGCTGCAAGGTTAGCGCTACCGCATCTGCTGTATTGTACGCATTGAAGGTACCAAACAGATGCGCACATGCAATGGTATAGGTAAAGTTATTTGTAGTTAATGTTAACGCGAGGCCTTTAAGGTCATTCGTTGCATGCTCTATGTAATAATCTGCTGCCTTTTCTACGCGACTTACCGTAGATGCAGATGGATGCAACGCAGCAAACTGTTTACCCCATTGATCATCAATATTAACAATGGCAGCTGTTCCTGGTTTACAATGCGCAAGCATCTGGCATTTGGCAGCAAAATAGTCTTCTATGGAATTATAAAATTCTGCATGCTCTTGCGAAAGATTAGTAAAAATGATGCCATCAAACGAAATACCATCAAGTCTGTGCAGTGAAAATGCCTGCGCCGAAGCTTCCATAACAACATATTCAACATCTTCTTGCACGCAGGTAGCAAAAAAAGCATGCAGATAATCTGGTTGTGGCGTTGTTAAAGCCGATGGCAGTTTTTGACCATTAATATAATTGTTAACACCAGAAATCATCGCCGTTTTATAGCCCGCTGTTTTTAAAATATGTGTCGTCAGATACGTCGTTGTTGTTTTGCCTTTAGTGCCCGTTACGCCAATAATCTTAAGTTTATCTGCCGGATTACCCCAAGCAGCAGCGCTCATGGCGGCCAATGCTTGCCGACAATCTGCAACGCGTATCAGGTGAGCGTTATGCCGTTCTATCATAGCAGCAAGCTCAGCTGTTAACGCCGCATCATTCTGTACAACTACTGTTGTTGCACCCTTTTGCAATGCGGTTCCAATAAAATCTACACCATTCAGCTTGGTGCCTGGAATGGCTACAAAGGTTGAACCTGGACCAATGTTATCTGTATGAGCCGCAACCGGCCATATGGTTGGCAATGAGATCAGTTTTTCCACAAAAAACCTTCTCTCAATATATTATCCTTCAATGCTTGTGAAGCTCTGTGGAGATCTACAACATCAGTTTTCTGAGGAATATTTAAAGCATCGATCATAGAATGAATTTGCCCCAATTCTGTTATTGTCATAGGTACACCGGCATCAATAGCAATATCAATATCAGACTGTTCCGTATAATTTTCTCGAGCGCGTGAACCAAATAGATATACTTTTGCTTTCGGATAAAATATCTCTATAACTTTGATAATTTTTTCTTTAGGTATCACATTCATAGCATACTTCTATGTTAAAACAGTGGACCCGCATTATGTTGCGAGTCCACTTGGATAAATTTATTCTTGACCTGTTTTATTAAAATGCACAACGCCACGGCGAATTGCTGGCATTAACCAGATGATTGCATAAAGGTTAATTAATAACAATAAGCCATTAACAACATCATTCATGTTCCAGATCATATCAACTTTAGCAAGTGTACCACCAAAGGTTACTAAGCAATAGATAATATTAAACAGCCAGATCCAACGACCATTGGTTAAGAACTTCCAGCTTTCACGCGCTACAAGCGAGAATGAAACAAGGCAGCCCAAACCAAACATAGCTGCTGCAAAAGTCACCAGCCAACCACCATAGGTGCCAAAAACCGTGTTAAATGCCGATACCGTTAAGGCAATACTGCATAAGCCATTATCCCACACACCGCTTGCAACAACCGTTAAAGCAACAACAAAGCATACAAGATAGGTACTGATAAAAGCACTCAGCATCGACATAATGGAGGTACGCATTGGCTGTTTTGTGCCAGAAGCACCAAAGAAAATTCCTGCTGAACCAAGACCTGCCTCATTAGCATTTAATGAACGAGCAAAGCCATTACGAATTGCTTGTTGCATGGTAAAGCCAGCCGCGGCACCTGTAAGCGCTTGTGGTGTAAATGCACTTGCAAAAATCAGCTGTAATGCAGGAATGATATTTGCATAATGGTAGATCAACACAATGAGGAACGTAATAAAGAAGAAAGCAACTTTAAACGGCACAAGTTTATCAGAAATTGCCAAAATACGCTCAGCGCCGCCAACCATAACATAGGCAATAAATGCAACAAGAACACAGGCGGTAATAATAGGAGCTATTGCCCATGTGCTATACGCGCCTAAGCCGATAGCATTCACTTGCATGGCATTACCGCTTGCAAGACCATAAAAAAGCATTAATACAGTAAAAATATAGGGCAAAATTTTACCGCCAGGCAACAAACTTAAATAGACCATCGGGCCGCCTTTTGCTTCACCATAGGTATGTTTACCAATGACATACGTTGCCAAGTAAACTTCGCAAAAACGCAATACAAGCGCTACAAGCCCTGCTACTAAAATCCAAAATGCGGCGCCAGGCCCACCTGCATACACTGCAGTTGCCATGCCGGCAATGCTACCGTTTCCGGTGCTTGAGCCGAGTGCGTTAATAAACGCTTGCAATGGTGACATAACAGCACCTGATTGCGCAGTTTCTGCTGCCTTACCAGGCATCAGGACATATTTCCATGACGCTATAAAATAACGAAACTGAACAAAATTAAGCGCAATGGTTGCAAATGCACCAATACCAATAAACGTAAAAATTAATGGCCAACCCCATAACGATTGGCTGACTGTTGCAAGGCAATATTCAAAAGAGCCTAAAAAATCCATGGATATCCTTTAAGTATTATTAGTAATACAGCAGTTTTTATTTTTTACTAAACAAAAAATTTCGATTCTTCAGTCATACTGAGCGAGATCGTAGATCGAGTCGAACGTATAGTCCTTCGATTGCAATTAGGATGCAAAACCGTCCTTCGACTCACCTTGTTCGCTCAGGATGACCGGTTTTAGGAAAAAATGATGCAATCTTATTTTAGTGAGTTAACAACAGGTAGACGTTGTCGTACAGGTACAAGAAGAAAGGTATGAAGAAATAGGGAAAAAAGAAAAGAATTGCTTATGATCTACAAAAATCATAAAAAGCTCCTTTATAACGTTATCATGCACGATGCATGAATAAATGCACTATGGTAAAAATGTAACAAAACAACAAGTAATTGCAACGTCAGGATGTTAATTGCCTTTTTAACCACCCACCCACATTATAGAGACCATAGAGATAAAATGGTGCTGATAGAATAAGTATCGGCTTTAAACGAGAAATTACGTTACTCTCCAAACGGTTTTTGTATTTCCGTTTAATGGTATTTTTATATTCTTGTCGCTTTCGCTGAGCAATTTGTTGACATACATCATACAACGCTTTTTGCGCTAATGGCGTAGATTTTGTAACATCATTTCTTGATATACCGTATAGTGTGTATACATCATCACCATGTTTATACATAACATATAGATCATCTGGGTTTTCATTTAACGCTAGCTGTAATGCTACCTGTTTCAGATATTGAAGAGATACTTGCTGACTTGTATCACAAAAATCCTCTTCATCATCATAGTGGCATCTTTTAATAGAATATCCTTCTGCTTGTTGCGCTGTTTCATCAAGTTTTTTTGCAACAGTTACAGTATCACCGGCAAACATGCAATGAAAACCGCTTAGCATGAACCATACATATACAATTTTCATAGTATCCATTCTATGCTATTTCTATGCAGCTTTATTTCGCAACCAGCCAATAGTCTTCCATGCGCCAACTACCATTGCCGACATACCAATTCCGATCCACATACCATTGAGCATCGCCCCCGAATTTTTTTCCCACATTTTTTTGCGGTATACCTTGCAGCAACATCTTAACCTTTTAGCCAAAGCTATGTGGAAGCGCTTAATATCAATCGGATCTATATTATTTTTATACTGTTTAGCATCATTGAGCATTCCATCTTGATCATTTGCTGTTGTATGCCGAATATTATACTTCATATAGATGCCTAATGGACGGCAAGCTAAAACCTGGCTAGTGGTATCAATCTGGAAATCAAAACTATATTTTTTACCGGTACCTATGGAACATCTTTCCAATTCAATGAAATTATCAAAATCTTTTGGGGTACCCGGCTCAAAATCATAGAGTACGCCCGGGACCGGTTCACTATCATCACTATCACATAAGCGATCTAACTCTTTCAGCGCCAGAGCATCGCCAGATATTTCTGCTTCATCTGCCTCTGCTGCATATAAAGTTGCACACGATATTGATGCTATTATTATAATGCTTTTTAACATAGCTACTCTTTCTATTATTTTTGCGTCAACCATCTAAAGGCTTTCCAAACCGCTACCAAGCCAAATGCCGTACCAACGCCTGCAATATAAGTTTGTCTTCTGCTTGCTTTTTGCCATTGCAATTGAGCACGCAGATCTTGAGTTTCTTGATAGGATTGCTGAATTTTTGTTGCTGTATCTTCTCTAAATTCTTTATTGTTTTTACGTTCTTGAAAAAGTAATCTCCTGTATGTCACACAGCGCCCATAGGCACGCCGATTAACTTCTGGTATAAAATGTTGCAATTCTGCATGCGTTAAAAAGTCTACATCGCATCCGTAAAACAGATGTGTTGTATCACGCATACAAGCGCCTGTTACCCTATCAATTATTTTATTTGGCGATCCTCGCTCTTGAACAAAATCATACTGCCCGCACCTGATAGGTACAACTTGAAACGTATGTTGGCCATCGGTTAATTCAGCCTTATACAAACGCTCAAAGTTAGCCTCATCTTCTTTTGACCCAGGCTCGAAAAAAGAAAGCAAAGGATCTCTTACTTTGCTTTGAGAGGTTGGAATTAGCACCGGCACCATAGATCTTACCACATTAGCATCATCATTGTTCTCATCTGCCGCTTGAGCGGCATCTATGGCGTTTAAACTTCCAGCAAAAATAAGCAATAACCAACTATATTTAAGCATTTGTTTCTCCCATGCTATAGTTATATGTATACCATAATTAAAAAATGAGATAATTAAAAGGAAATTAGCATGAAAGTACTTGCTTTAGACATCGGTGACAAACATACCGGCGTTGCTATTTCTGATGCCTTAGGTTTTATTGCCAAACCGCTTACAACAGTACCTTCTGCTACCCTTAGTGCATATATTCAAGATATTTTAAGCAAAGAAAAAATAGCCACTATTATTATCGGTTATCCAAAAACAATGCGCGGTACTAGCAGCGAACAGACAAAAAAAGTTGAAGCTACAAAAGAAGCCTTAGAAAAAGAATTTCCGGCCATAACATGGAAATTTTGGGATGAACGCATGACGAGCCAACAGGCTGCAAGAATTAAGAAAATAGAGAACAAAGCAGACAAACTTCACTCGCACGCAATCGCTGCGGCACTCATTTTAGCAGGATATCTGGATTCTACTAATCTCTAACATACAATAGTCTGTATTTGCAAAATCAATTCTTGACAAAGTATGAAATTTTTTTTTACTATGCAATATAATTTCTTTGGCATTAAGATTTTAAGATAATCCAAAGAATTGGTAAAAGCAACTACTACTTGCTTTATAGGGTCATTAAAAAAAGGAGAGGAAAGATGCGGTGCCGCAAATGTTCCGGGCTCATGGTACGGCAGTCTTTTTTTGATCATTTTTTAAATTTTGAAGGGTGGAAATGCTTAAATTGTGGTAAAGTAGTTACTAGAAAAGAAAAAACCATAGAATTTGACGCATTTAGTATATTTTACCAACAGCAGAAGTGCAAAAATAAGAAATAAGCAGCCATGTTTTTAGCCCTCCAACATACGTACACAACTATTGAGGTAGGATTATTCGATGATAATGCGACCTCCGTAGACACCATTGTTATTGACAAAACAGTCGCAAGCAGAGAACTAATCCCCACATTGAACACTATTCTTGAACGTAATAACTATGCATTATCTGATGTGCATTTTATTGCCGTTAACAAAGGACCGGGTCCTTTTACTACCTTGCGTGTTGTTATTGCAACCGTAAATGGTATCGCTATGGCAACCAACATCCCTCTTGTAGCGGTTGATGGTCTAGACACCATGCTCCAGGAACATCAAACATCTGCATGGCCTATTACCATTGTAGCGCTTAATGCTTTTAATAATGATCTTTATTATGCCATCCAATCGCCAACCGTTAAAGAATTTGGCGTAAAAAAAGCACAAGAACTGGCAGAGCAATTGGCAACACTCTTTGGTAATGCACCAATCAGATGTATTGGTAACGGTGTTAGCATGCTGCAAGAAGCAGCAGGAACGAGAAATATCCATATACCAGCGGATAACCCGCAACATCCATCGCTCGTGGCTATTGCACAACAAGGCTTAGTGCAATGGCAACAAAAAGATGTAGTGCATTACGTTGAGCCGGCATATTTAAAAACAGCTTTTTAATCAGCATCTTCCATGGCAACATCGGCCCCTGTCGGAACCTCAGAATCACTGGATAATGCATCCTCTGCTTGTTGTTGTCCAGGAACATCGATATCGGGAACTATGCAATATTCACCAGGTTGAATATGGTGTTGCTCCATCATTTTTTTCAACTCAGCCTCACCTAACGGTGTATGAAATGTCACCGATGTGGGTGTATATACAGTCCGCTGACGCCCTGCAAAACAAGCTTTATCGTCATCACCAACACGTGCAAAAGTGCTACGATTTAATTTTAATTTTACTGATTGAGACTGTTGAAGAACTATGTTTACAGATAGCCTTCGCTTATGTCGAGATGTTGTCGGTGAACTTGAAGCAGAAACAGATGCAACTGCAACATCTTGCTTGTCGACAGCATATAGTGACAATGCTGGTATTATAAAAGCTATTAATAAAAATTTCCTCATTACATTCTCCAAAAAACACTTTTTTATAACGAACGAATTATTCCTACGGCAACATTCACTGCCTGCACTGAGCGAAGTATGGTAGGCGTTAAATGAACAGGGTTAAATTTCGCATGATTCAATATATCTTTTTCCTGAGTTGTTATATCTCCCTCTGGACCAATAACCAGCGTAATAGCATTATATACACTATTATCTATCGCCTGATTAAAGGAGACTCCTGTCGGATCACATACCAACCGTAACTGCTTAGAATCTAACGAACTTATAAACTCTTGTAAAGATATTGGTTGTTGTAACATTGGCAATGTAAAGTTTTTTGCCTGTTCTGCAGCTGCCACCATAATTTTATGAAACCGCTCTTGGAATGTATCAGACCACCAATTACGGTGAATTTTCTGCGTTAATAATGGTTGAATCGTCGTAACACCGAGTTCTGTTGCATTATAAAGCACGTCTTCAAAACTCTCTTTTTTAAGAAGGCCAATAGCCAGCGTAATGGTAGGCTGTATATAATCTGTATGCTCTATTTTTTTGATCAGTACTCGTATATGGTTTGATTTTATTTCAGTTATCTGTGCATCAGCAACATTCTTACCATCAAAAGCTATAAACGTATCACCAATTTCTAAACGTACAATTTTTATAAGACGATGAAGGATGTGAGCATCGGTAAGATCATAATAACTTCCAGATTGCCAGCCAGAAATCTGTTCAATAAACAACGCAAACGTATGCCTGCCATCCATCACTATCCTTACGTTGTGCGCGCAGAGGGTTTAACGATTGCAACAAGCTTTGCACAGAAATTACTGATTGCGTTGTAACTGATAAACAAGCATGTTGCAATTTTAAGCAATATACGTTTTGGTAACGAAAGTGGTTTTGCTACATAATCATCAGGAATTCTATTCGCTGCAGCATCAAATGCATCTTCAATATATATATCATCTTGATTATCCAAGGTTGGTCCTTGCGTAGGTATAGCAAACATGTTTGGTGCCATAAACAATGCCAACAAAAATAAGAAAATAGTTCTTAACATCATAGAACAGATAACCTCTTTTTAACTATATGATTAAGCATGAACATATCCTAGTATATCACAGAAGCAACCAGTTGAAAATTGACGGTTTGGTTCAACCATTCTACAATCAGTCAAAAAGGAAGTCGGTTTTATGATCAAACGCCCAACAGCCCTGATTATTCTGGATGGTTTTGGGTATTCACCTAGACCTGATAACCCTATAGAACAGGCGTCTACTCCCACATTAAATAGTTTTTTGGCCCATTATCCCCATACCTATCTAGAAGCCGCTGGAGAGCATGTAGGTTTATTGCCCGGCATGATAGGCAATTCAGAGGTCGGGCATACTACCATGGGTGCTGGTTCTAGTATAGAACAACCTGTTGCCCTGCTCCATAGAACAATTGCTGATAAAAGTTTTTTTAGCAACGCAGTTCTACAAGCCAATCTTATAAGCCTTAAAAAACAGCATGGAAATCTCCATATTATGGGTTTATTAACTGATGCTGGTGTCCATACAGATTTAACAATTCTATTTGCTTTTATTAAAGCAGCTCTTGATGCTTCTATTGATCATATCTATCTACATCTCTTTCTTGACGGTCGTGATGAACCGCCACAATCGGCCAGTGCATTATTGCAACAAGTACAAACATATATCGCCAACACAGCTTGTACCATCGCCTCGATTCAAGGTCGTTTCTATGCAATGGATCGTGATCAGAATTGGGACAGAACAGTTCAGAGTTACGCAATGTTAACAGCAAAACAATCAACGACGTTTCAATCAGGGCAAGAGATTCTTGATCATTATTACGCTCAGGGTATTACTGATGAATATATACCTCCCACACAACTAGATCCAAATGGTTTTATACATGGACAGGATGGGGTTATTTTTATTAATACTCGTCCCGACCGGGCACGACAATTAACGCAGGCTTTTATCGATCCACATTTTAACAAATTTCTACGAGAGCCGTTACCATTACTTTTTTTTATAACGCCAGTTGTGTATGATCCATCATTACAAACCACCCATCTTTTTAACAATAAAGATGCTGCTAGCACCTTTATGGATGATCTTGCCCAGGCCGGCTTGCAAGTAGTTGCCATAGCAGAAACAGAAAAATATGCCCATATTACCTATTTCTTTAATGGGGGTCGGGAACGGCCGTTCCCGAATGAAACCTACCTACTGATACCTTCATTAAAAGTAAAAAGTTATGTGAAATTTCCTTGCATGTCAGCTGCAGCAATTACTGCAACTGTAGTAAAATCTTTAACAGACAACCCTAAAGATTTTTATTTGATTAATTATGCTAATGCAGATATGGTAGGACATTCTGGCGATTTTGCGGCAACAAAACAAGCGATAGAATGTCTTGATGAACAACTGGGAATTTTATATAAAGAAGTCGTAGAATTAAGAAATGGCACCATGTACATAACTGCTGATCATGGCAATGCAGAAGAAGTAAATCAACAAGGAACACATACGTATCACACAAGCAATAAGGTACCTTTTATATGGGTAGCGCAACAAGTATATGATAATCAACAAAAACTTCCCCTGCATGAACTTGCAGATATACGTACCTTTATCGCACAACATATGGGATTAAAAAAAATATGATAAGAAAATTATTATATTGCTGCTTATTGAGCACATTCTTGCAAGCAACGCATGGAGAATTCAGACTCTCAACAGGACCAGCATGGCATGAATTTTATGCGGTAGAACGGTTTTTCTTTGACCCTGTTATTGACACCATTGATGTAGAAATGTTTGAAGAATTAAAATTTGATCTCATGGCATACATGGATGCCCAAGCCCGTATGTACATAGGCAATTCTTTTAATGTCCATGGTACCTATGCAGGAGGCTTTTTACAAAAAGGTGAAATGGCGGTCAATCATTATGTACCCATTGATGCAACCAATTCATTACAGTTTGTTCGCGAATCAACAATGGATGTAGCTATTACAACCTTAGATATTAATGTTGGCGCACAATGCTGTTTGCATAAACGTTTGCTTGTTAATCCTTTTGTTGGGTATGTATTTAATCTTCAAACACTCGATATCGTAAACTTTAGTAACGCACATGACAATGCTCAATTTTATAATAGCTGGCGAGGCTCTTATATAGGTCTTGAAGGAGTATTTGCTTTTTCTGATTGTTTCATAGGCAAAGCTTTTTATAAGCATGTGTTTGCTAATTTTAGAGCAGACATCACCTTTAATCTTTCTCCAATTAAGGAGATTATTATCCCTCATGCACATAATGAGCAGTGGAAAGCACAAGCATTTGGCAATATTTTTTGCTTTGAATTATTGTATAATTATCACAATCATTGGCATATAGGAAGCGCTGTTACTGTTGCACAATATGACAATCATGCAGACGGTTTTATTATCATGCAAACGCCCATTGCCAATTTAACGCAAACACGGTTAAAAAAAGTTTTATGGAATCAGGTTGCTTGGACATTTTTTGTTGAAATAGATTTTTAAAAAGCATAGCCAAGCGAAGCAGAAATATAAAATTTTTGATCCATCAATATAACAAGGTTTTGCACTTCAGTTACAAAAACATCGCCATCGAATATGCTTGCAAAACCAACACATCTATTTTTTGCATGGCTATAACTAGCCGAAGCAGACATGTGAAAATTATCAGTAAATGCGTACTTACCAGATAAAGTAAACGTATTTGCCAGGATCCCAACCCTATAAACAACCTTCTGATCATCTATATTATCAGTGACTGTTATAACAGGTCGGCCTAATGCCAAGGTATATTCTAAACCCCAATCAATCGCATTAATTGTTTTTGAAAATTCTATGCCGGCATATACACTAGGAACACGCGCTTTATTAAATAATACTAAGGGAGATGCAAAATAATGATAGGAGCCATTATCAATTAATGTATCATAGCCGGCTTTTAATTGCAGTGCATAGTCACCTGGTAATGGTAGTACAAGCCCACCCCCTAGCGTATATGCAAACATCTCATCTGCAAGACGCACCTGTTGATCCAGATCATTACTCACAACAATACTTATTAATTGTGTGGTGAGAACCGCAGCTCTACCATACTTGATAAAGCCGCCACCTACTTGTGCCGTTAAAAAAAAATTATCACCAATATAAAGATCTGCAGATCCACTAAACCATGGCAACAGGTTCCAGGCGGAAACAAAACTTGCCTGTGCTAATAAAGATGTTTCAGCTACAGGCGTCGGTAACACGGATGATTCAGATTGATTGCACAGCATGCTTAAACGTACATCAACGGCGGCGCGTATACCTTGCGCACCTACTGGCCAAGCAATCAAGAGAAGTGCTAGACATAGATGATGTTTTTTTTGTAGAGATAATAATTGTCGCAACAACGTATTCATATGACCTTATATTAAAAAACAACCTCTGCAAAAAAGGCTAGATTTATTTGATTATACATCAGCCTAGTCATTGAAGCACTATTAACAATAACTGGTTCTTGCGGCCCTAAAATAACATTACCTGGACATGTATTCTTGTATTGTTGAATGGAGCAATTAACTCCTATATGTCCAAAACTTGTTCTATATAATGCATCTATTGCAAAAATATTCCCTAAAATAGGCGCATACCGGAAGGAGCGAGCAGTATCAGGATAAATAGCAAGCTCATCTGCTGGTAATTGCGCTATTAAAAGAGAATCAACTTGGCCAAAAATCGCTTTATACATAGGCCGCACAGAAATACAATCTAATAATTGCCAATCAATTTCCACACCCACATAACCGCCAAACCATTGATTATGAAAAAGTAATTTGTGGGTAGCATCTGATAATGCACTTAAAATAAGTTTTTCAATATTCAGCACATAGCCAAATGAAGGGTTAATACGTACATTAGAAAAGGGTGTTTTACAGATAGCACCCATAGCAAGATCTACCACAGCAATATTAATCTGCGTAAGCGCCTCACGTCTGCCCTTAACAAGAATATCAGGTGCTGCCTCAATAAAACCATCCACTTCAGAACGGCCTCGTGGCCCCCCTGTACCTGCAGCTAATAATGTTATGTTAACACAATCATTAATATAACAGCGCAAGCGCCCTTCTACATAGGGCATAAATTCAGGCGCGAGTGCAATAAGCTCTGTAGAAAGGACGGTAGGCTCTAGACTTGGTGAGGCCAGATTAAATTCTTCATACGATAAAAAACTATGCCAAGCTGGTCCAACAGAAAAACGCCACTCTGTACGGAAAAAATTGTCACAAAAAGCTTGTGCATTGCACGCAATAGATAAAAAAATGAGTGCTATTTTTTTATACATCAACTACCCGGCTTTACAGAACTAAAGTTGGGGTAATAATAGTCGGGATATGATAAATTTGCAAACTAGCTGTTTTTTATTTTATAAATTTTATGTTTACCAACTTTAATTATCATCCCTGCATAAAGCGGTACCTCTGCTTTAAAATCAGTTACTGGCTCTTCATCAATTTTTACAGCGCCCGATTCTATAAGCCTTCGCGCTTCAGAAGAACTACTAATCGCATTGAGTGTTTTAAGAAGGTCAACAATCCAACATGGGTTTGCAAAATCTTTGGGCAACTCAATTTCATCAGCTGCAGAATAATCCTTTTTCTGAAATAACGCTTCAAACTGTTGCTGTGCAGTATCAGCATCCTGTAGCGACCAGAACTTGGCAATAATAGCATGCGCCATCTGCTTTTTAAGCTCCATTGGATGCTGCTTGCCATCTGCTACTGCCCGCTGCATCGTCTCAATATCAGACGCAGTTTTGTTGAGCAATAAACTATAATAACGCCACATGAGCGTATCAGAAATAGACATCAACTTACCATACGCCTGCTCAGCCGGTTCTGCGATCCCAATTGCATTGCCAAGAGATTTCGACATTTTTTGCACGCCATCAAGCCCCTCAAGTAATGGCATGGTCAATACCACTTGCGGCTCTTGCGCATAATGCTCTTGCAAATATCTGCCCATGAGCAGATTAAATGTCTGGTCAGTCCCGCCAAGCTCAACATCAGCACGCAGTGCTACGGAGTCATACCCTTGGAGCAGTGGATACAGCAGTTCATGAAAACTTACTGGTTGCTGCTCTGCGATCCGCTTTGCAAAATCTTCACGCTCTGTAAGGCGTGCCAAGGTTGTTTTTGCACATAGCTGAATTAATTCTTTGGTGCTCAGCTTATCTAACCATTCAGAATTATAACGAACGGTAATCTTGCTGGGATCTAAAATTCTGCCAACCTGATCAAGATAGGTTTTGGCATTAAGAGCTATTTCCTCTTCGCTTAAGATTGGTCTTGTTTTAGAGCGACCGGTAGGGTCACCGATACGTGCCGTAAAATCACCAATTAAAAAAACAATTTCATGACCCAAATCTTGAAACTGTTTAAGCTTACTCAACACAACGGCATGCCCTAAATGTAAGTCTACCGATGTAGGATCTACACCAAATTTAATAATTAATTTTTTGCCGGATGCTAATTTTTTTTTTAATTCTTCAATAGGAATAATTTGGCTTGCACCAGCATCAAGAGATTGGAGAGTATTTTCTACAAAATTCATAAAAAACCTTTTAATTTTATTTTTTCTACATATCGACATATAAGGTTTATAATAATAGACAACTTATTAGGACTTCACATCTCTTCAGTCATCCTGAGCGAATGAAATGAGTCGAAGGACAATCATTTTTAAATATACCTTTATATGGACGGTCCTTCGACTCAGCTTTCAGCTTCGCTCAGGATGACCGATTTTTTAATTTTCTTGCTTTTAATAAAGCAACAATGCTTTTTAGAATAAAATATTTTTTATAACAAACCAAATAAATGATTTAAATGCAGCTCAACATGTTGCAACATAACATTTAATAATCTTGCCAATGGGTCGAATAACACTAACCACATAAGCAATGATAACAGCAATAATGACCAATTAAATTGTCCGATGCCATACAACCCTTCATCATGCAGGCCATACATGGCCATGTTCACAAACGCTAAAATTGTATAAACAATACATAATTGTAAGTTTAATAGCAGTAATGCATGGAGCATAAGATTGAACGCACTAACAAGATTTGGATGACCAAACAAGGAGATTGTAGAACCATTCACTATAGTAAAACCACCAAAAAATCGCACAATTAACACTAATGCCAATCCAGAAATAAATAAATACATCAACACATTGGCAAAAAATAATAAAAACAATTTTAAGGTTCGCGCCCTACCGCGAATGGCGTGTGGATTAACCGGTATCTGATTGCCAAAACCGAAATTCACTAACAACAACATAATCAA